>ERZ778511.1717-NODE-1717-length-13914-cov-19.472473_pt1 | contig 13914 bp, 13 predicted proteins | sample MGYA00510347_ERZ778511 | MGnify/ENA primary metagenome ERZ778511 (study PRJEB29527, sample SAMN07138967) | mouse gut metagenome | material: feces | host: mouse | place: China:Nanjing | collected 2016-01-25 ...
GGTTTGTTATGCCCTATAACATTTTTTCAATTCTAATTTTAAACAGTTTCTTAGATTCGTACTCAAGTATTACGCACCCGGACGTTTCGACACCAAAAGCGCTCTGCGCGCCTATCGCGCAGACCATCCGGCCGGATTCAGATTAAGATTACTGAACCGCTTCACTATAGGCATAGCGGCATCCGTGGCGATATGTATAGCCTTAGGCTACCACGTTTTCAATTCCGGCCGCGAAGCCATGACACGACTCTATGCCTATGACAATGCCGTCAGCTATACACTCCCTGACAGCTCAGTCGTGACTCTTTTCCCTCATTCTTCTCTCTCATATCACTCAGAAAGTTTCGGCGATGACTCAAGACAGGTCGAAATGACAGGTAAAGTCGAATTCCGTGTGACAAAAAATCCCGAAGCGCCTTTTGTCGCAAACGCAACCTACGCAACTGTAACCGTGCTCGGCACTCAGTTCACGGTCGACGAACTCAATCCCGATTCAATCGGCGTGTCGGTGACATCGGGCAAAGTCAGGTTTACCGCAAAGGATGGAAACGAAGGCATAATCCTCACCAAAGGCATGCACGCCTGTCTGCTCGCAGGCGCTGATGATCCTGAAATCATAGAGACCACTCAGACCGGCGGCACACCGGCAGCGCATAAATTTGTGTTTGACAACACTCCGCTCCCCGACGTGCTCAAGAGGCTATCGGCTCATTTCAATGTCAGTCTGACATGTCCATCGACAGGCAAGGTGCTCACAGCCGAATTCGAGACAGACAATCTCGACGAAATCATCATGCTCATTGAAAAATCACTTGACGTAAAAATTGAAAAAGAAACAAAATGACACGTATCCTGTCACTCATCATATTATCCGCACTACTTCTCACACAGCAGATTAACGGAGAACCCGTTAAAGCCCCGACCACTTCAACCCTGCGTCAAAAAATCGAGGATGTCAAGACGCGCCACGGTGTGAAATTCGTATATGATTCATCACTCCTCCTCGACATACCATACAGAGGAAAAAAGCTCGACGGTCTGCCCCTTGACAAAAGCCTTGCGGAATTATTCCGCAACACCGGGCTGCGCTGGGAGAAAAACGGCGATTACGTCATCATAATGCCTGCTAAAAAATACACACTCAGCGGCTATGTCACCGAACCCGACGGAGAGACCGTCATCAACGCTACCGTCCTCGACATAACCAGCGGAGCAGGCACGCTGACCAACGAACACGGATTTTTCAGCCTGACCCTCCCCGAAGGCCATCATTCGGTCAGTTTCTCATCAATCGGCAATTCCGACCGCGTCGAGGACATAATGCTCAGCGGAAACAAGACTCTCAGCGTAGTCCTCTCGCCCGGCAACGAACTTGAGGAAGTGGTGGTCACTGCCGACCTCAACTCACCGCTCCACACAACCCAGACGGGCAAAATATCGCTCACGGCCAAAGACCTCAACCGCGAATACGCACTGCTAAGCTCCCCCGATGTCGTCAAAACTCTCCAGACACTCTCTGGAGTAGCGGCCGGAACAGAAATAACGTCGGGGCTGTATGTCCACGGCGGTGACAACGACCAGAATCTTTTCATGCTCGACGGCACACCGCTCTATCAGGTCAACCACCTCGGCGGCCTCTTCTCTTCGTTCAACACCGATGTCATCAAGAACATCGACTTCTATAAAAGCGGATTTCCGGCCCGCTACGGAGGCCGACTGTCATCCGTGGTCGATGTGCGCACCAAGGACGGCAACATGAACGAATATCACGGCTCGTTCAGCGTCGGACTTCTCGACGGCCGCCTCCAGATCGAAGGACCGATTGTCAGAAACCGTACCTCGTTCAACATCGGCCTGCGACGCACTTGGCTCGACCTCATCACAATCCCCGCGTTCGCAATCTACAATAAAAACCAAAAGGGCGAAAATACCGACATCCGCTATGCCTTTCACGATTTCAACGCAAAAGTGACCCATATCTTCTCGCCCCGCAGCCGCGCCGACATAAGTTTCTTTTCCGGCAACGATACATTCAGGGCAAAAGACACTTACGAAGACCTCTACCAATACTGTCAGGACGAGTATAGCAAAATAAACCTCCAATGGGGCAACATGACTGCTGCAATGAACTGGAAATACCAGTTCTCGCCAAAACTCTACTCCGTTTTCACGGCGATATATACATACAACAAGTCGCGACAGGGCTATATCGACAACTACAACACATATACCCTCGACAGCACAATCATCGGAATCACACATGTAGAGAACCACAGCCGTTCGACTATCAACGATTTCGGCGCCCGCATGGAACTCGACTACCGTCTAAATCAGACACACCACATCCGTACGGGTGCAAACTACCTCATGCACTTCTTCAAGCCACAGAGTTTCGCACAGAACAATTTTTCAGGCAACGGCACCGACATGGACACGACAGCCCGCAACATCCACCACACAATGCGCGGACATGAGCTTTCGGTCTATGCCGAAGACAACATCGCTCTCGGCGAAAGATTGAGAGTCAACGCCGGGATACACTGCACGCTGTTCAATATCCCTGACAAGACCTACGGCACGCTCGAACCGCGCCTTGCAGTCCGCTATCAGGCATCGGACCGCGTCACGCTAAAGGCGTCCTACACGAAGATGAGCCAATACATGCACCAGCTTTCAAACTCCTATCTCAATCTTCCGACCGACTACTGGGTCCCTTCGACAGCTAAAATAGCCCCATCGCGCTCCCAGCAATATGCGGCGGGAGTCTACCTGATGCTCCCGCGCAACATACGTCTGAGCGCCGAAGGATTCTACAAGACGATGGAAAACCTGATTGAATATGACGGCGGCAACTCCCTTACCCCGCCTTTCGAGAACTGGGATTCCCGCATCCGCCGCGGACGCGGACGCGCCTACGGCATGGAAATCGAAGGCGGCTATGGCAACGAGCGGCTGAGCATAAGCGGGTCATACACCCTGTCGTGGAACGAACGCAATTTTCCCGGATTCCACTCCGGCTGGTATCCCGACAAATTCGACAACAGGCACAAACTCAATATCAACCTAAGCTACAAAATCACCAACCGGATCGATGCCTATGCGGCATGGTCGTTCCACAGCGGAAACCGCATGACAGTCCCGCAACAGATCACCTTAGCCCCGACAATCCCCGTGCCCGGAGGGGCAGGTCACGAATACTATGAGCTCTCAGAGCAGAATTATATATGGGTATACGAGAAACCCAACAATATATCGCTCGCGGCCTACCACCGTCTCGACCTCGGCATCAATTTCCGACGGACGACAAAAAAGGGCAATGAACGGATATGGAACATCAGCGTCTACAACGCCTATTGCCGCATGAATCCTTTCACCGCCAAAATCGTAGTGATGCCCGACGGCACATACCGTGGCAAAGCGACTGCCATCTTCCCGATTCTCCCCTCGTTCAGCTACACATATAAATTCTAAGGATAAAGAAATGAAACCCTTCCATCTATTATTATATATCGCGGCCTCACTCCCGATCGGCTGCAACTCGCACTTCGAAATCGAGGGACTGCAGGCCGAAGAAAAATTAGTGGTCTACTGTATGCCCACAGCCGGCTATGACACCACGGTAATCCAACTGTCAAAAACCGTCCCGCTCAACTCGGCAGGGCTGCCACCGGAAGGAATCCCTGACGCAGATATCGAATTTACCGTAAACGGAGAGAGCCAGAAAGTATGCTGGTTAGAGTCGGGGACAGGAAGCATGGTTCCCGACAAAAGCTACTACGTAGTCAAAAAACTCTCCAAAGGCGACAGAATTGACATCGCTGCAAGTTCCGGCAGACTTCCGACGGTCAGATCAAGCTCCGTTGTCCCCGACGGATTCAGACTGCATAAGGTTGTCTTAGCCGAGTCATCCACAGATGCCGGCTACGACCGTCAAATCCGCATCACATTCTCCGATGACCCACAGACTGAAGACTACTACGGTGTAAGGGTCATGAAAAAAGCACATTATACATATACCTATTTCGACTGGGCAGAAGACAGATGGATAGAAGATACAAGGACAGGCGTGTATCTCCCGCTTGTCGATGTATCCGGCGAGCCGTTGCTCAACAATAAAATCGGACTTGACGCGACATTAGACTTCGACTATAATTACTATCAGGACCTCTACATCTGGAACGACGACATGATTTCAGGAAAAGAATATACGCTCAAGATAAATGTAGAACTTGAATACAACGATGAAGAAGACAACTTCTCTTCAACATACAATTATAAAGTATGTCTCTACCGCCTATCGCCTGAACTCTATAAATTCCTGAAATCACTCAACGACATCAGCAACAACGAGCTCGGGCAGAACGGCCTCGCGCCCATACGCAGCCACTATTCAAACATCACTGACGGCTTCGGCTTCTTAGGGGCTGCCAGCCTCTATGAGACCCCGTGGCTCGACAATCCAGACAGTGATGAAACAGAGGTCTGGACACCTGCCGGATAGGCCTGACCGATAATCAATCATAGATTCCTACAATCAATATTCATTCTAATTCTAAATTAAAACTCTCCAGTCAAATGATGAAAACCAACTTTTCAACAGTCATCATCGCAATGCTGTCAACATTCAGCCTCCTCACCTCATGTAACAACGACGATGAATACACGCCGGTCAATGCCACGTCTCAGTCCTGCCGGATACTTATGGAATGTATAAATTCCGACGGCCGCAACCTTGTCGACGACAACGGATTTGTGAAAAATGTCACCATCGAGGGAAACTCCTCTCACTCGACAATCAAATTTGACGTGCAGACCGTCAATGGCAGGAAATATCTCGCCTTCGACGCAGACCTTCCGGACCAGAAGGCAATGGAGTGGAACTCCGGGCGCAGCGAAGCCACCGGAATATCGAAAGTGACCGTTAGATTCAACAAGCAGAAGACCGAACTCCGCTGCATGATGAAGCTGAAAGCCAACCGTCCGCCGGTCACTACAGGCGGATCAATCGTCCTTGAAGAAGTCAGCTGTAACAACCGTTCATATCGTCGAGCCGGCTCAAACGTGACAGTCTCGCTCCACTTCGACAGAAATGGCAAATTTAACTGACCGAATGAAAACCGAAATCTCCATACGCAGACGCAACCTCACACTCGCCCTCATCCTGACAGCCATTACGACAATCGGGCTGGGCGCGTGCGCACGCACAACATTCTCCCTGCCATACGGCGACAGACCGGCGACCATAAGCGTCACCCGGCCTATCGGGAATAAGTGAGACAGAGAAACGGCCGAATATCACCAGAGAGAGGCAAGCTACAAGTGACGCTGTTCGGCCTTAAAATCAAAATTCAGAGAAGCGTTGAAAACGTCCGGCATATTACCCGATACGCCATGCAGACCGGACGCCACCGAATCTTTTATAGCATTGGTCTGGTTCTTTGCCATATACGCAGACCGTCCGCGCGATAACGACACATCAGCTCCTCCTGACGGCAACATGGCGCAGATTGAACCCACTAATGAAAGAAAAATAAAACATGTAAGTGATATTGCTTGCTTATCCATAATTTGATTTTAGACGGCCCTCCGGCCTGTGATTTTCATTGGAAACGGTGCAGGGTACCCCCTTCACCGTTTCTTTTTTATCTTGTGGTTTGTAGCTTATACAATAACAGTTTGCCGCTCGACGCGTACAATCATTAATGACAACACTCTTTATCATATTTTTGTTTAATTGATGTTAGCTTTTTTCGCCCGTTACCTGACTTCGGGGGTTACAATCTGTACTCTTCCAATGATTATCATAACTAAGTATCTTTTATCAAGAATCTGTTAATACAATATAGCGACATTTCATTTTTAAGATTCACTTAACCAAATTTAGACAACGCTTTAACATTTTTATCCCGATTTCTTTGTTATTTCCACAAAAGGCCGTAAATTTGCCTTAATCACAATTCTAAAATTACTGACAGGAACTATCCTTTCATTAAAAGTAGTGAACAAAGCTGATACCGATGCTTACGGCCATCCCGAAAGCTGAAAAACAAAAAATTAACCCCCTAAAAATATATGGAAAACGAACAATTATTGAAAGAAGTCACCGCTAAAGCACAGGTATGGCTCGGTGACGGTTATGACGAGGAAACCCGCACAGAAGTAAAACGTATGCTCGATGCCGACGACAAGACCGAGCTAATCGAAAGTTTCTACAAAGATCTCGAATTCGGTACAGGCGGTCTCCGTGGCATCATGGGAGCCGGCACTAACCGCATGAATATCTACACTGTCGGCGCTGCCACTCAGGGTCTCGCCAACTATCTTAAGGAAAACTTCAAGGATCTTCCTGAAATAAGCGTTGCCGTAGGCCACGACGTGCGCAACAACTCACGCAAGTTTGCTGAAATCGTAGCCGACATCTTCTCGGCCAACGGAATCAAGGTATATCTTTTCGACAGCTTCCGTCCGACCCCCGAACTCTCGTTCGCCATCCGTCATTTCGGTTGCCAGAGCGGTGTCAACATCACAGCTTCACACAACCCGAAAATCTACAACGGCTATAAGGCTTACTGGGAAGACGGCGCTCAGATTATCGCCCCCCACGATGTCAACATCATCAACCACGTAAACAAAATCAAACGCGAGGACATCAAGTTTGACGGCGACAAATCAAAAATCCAGATTATCGGCGCTGATGTCGACAAGGTTTATCTTGAAAAAATCAAAGGACTCTCGCTCAGCCCCGATGTCATCGAACGCCACAAGGACCTCAAGATCGTCTATACTCCGATCCACGGCACAGGTGTCGAGCTTATCCCCGACTCACTCCGCAACTTCGGCTTCACCAACATCATCCACGTACCCGAGCAGGATATCCCCAGCGGTGAATTCCCCACTGTCGAATCGCCCAACCCCGAAGTCCCCTCGGCAATGGCTATGGCCATCGCGAAAGCCAAGGAAGTCAACGCCGACATCGTTATGGCATCTGACCCCGACGCCGACCGAATCGGCTGTGTGATCCGCGACAACAGCGGCGAATACGTGCTTCTTAACGGCAACCAGATTGTGATGATTCTTCTCAACTACATCATCACCCGCAACAAGGAACTCGGTCTGCTCAAGGGCAACGAATTCGCAGTCAAGACCATCGTGACCACCGAAACTATCAAGGCTATCTGCGATGCCATGAATGTGCGTCTCTTCGACTGCTACACCGGCTTCAAGTGGATTGCAGCCGTGATGCGCGACAACGAAGATGTGCTCCGCTACCTCGGAGGCGGTGAAGAAAGCTACGGCTTCCTCGCCGAGACCTTCGTCCGCGACAAGGACGCAGTATCTGCCTGCTCGCTCATGGCCGAGGCTTGCGCATGGGCAAAGGATAAGGGCATGGACTTCCAGGCAATGCTCGCCGACATCTATATGAAGTATGGCTTCAGCCACGAAGTAGGCGTGTCTGTCGTTCGTCCCGGCAAGAGCGGTGCTGAAGAAATTCAGGCTCTCATGAAGCAGTTCCGCGAGAACCCGCCGAAGTCTCTCGCAGGAAGCCCCGTGACCGTCATCAAGGACTATGGCACCCTCGACATTATCTACACCGACGGCAAGCCTAACGAAAAACTCGACTTCCCCTGCACTTCAAACGTGCTTCAGTATTTCACCGAAGACGGATCGAAGGTTTCTGTACGTCCTTCAGGAACAGAACCCAAAATCAAGTTCTACATGGAAGTCAAAGTTCCGATGGAAAAACCCGAAGACTACGACAAGTGCGGCAAGCTCGCCGAAGCTAAGGTCGAAGCTCTCAAAAAAGACCTCGGTATAGCATAATAGCCACTTAAGTAATTTACAGGCTTAAAATACAAAGAGATCCATCAGCAATCAACGATATGTGGTTGCTGATGGATTTTCTTTTATCCACAGTCTGTAGCAATCATTTTGAATGACGGTCATTGATAAAAAATTTGTAATTTTGTGTTAGATATGACTACTACAGACTCTACTATGCTCGAAAATATTGTCTCTGCCGTCAGCGGAGTGCTGACCGACTACGTTATGGTTACTGTCCTTCTTGCGGTAGCTCTGTTTTTCACAATCGCCACCCGAGGGGTGCAGTTCAGGATGGTCGGCGAGATGTGCCGTCTGCTCGTGCGTTCAGGCAAGCGCGACAACGACCGCCGAGCCAACGACGCTCCCGCCCACGGCTCGATCAGTTCGTTTCAGGCATTCGCACTATCCATCGCCTCGCGCGTCGGGACGGGCAACCTTGCGGGTGTCGGAACAGCCATAGCCCTCGGCGGACCGGGCGCGGTGTTCTGGATGTGGGTCATCGCCATACTCGGAGCTGCGAGCGCGTTTGTCGAGTCGACCCTCGCGCAGCTCTTCAAAGTCAAGGGCGAGAAATCGTTTATGGGAGGGCCGGCCTACTACATACTCAAAGGTCTCCACAAGCGCTGGTGGGCCGTCACCTTTGCCGTGCTCATCACCCTCACGTTCGGTTTCGCATTCAACTCCGTGCAGTCCAACACCATTGCCGACGCTCTAAATTCTTCCTTTTCAATTCCACGCGAACTGACCGCATGGACGCTCTGCATCCTGACCCTCATCGTCATCTGGGGCGGTGTACAGCGAGTGTCGCGTTTCAGCGAAATCGTTGTTCCCTTTATGGCGGTAGCCTATATTATTCTGGCTGTCATAATAATTGCCCTCAACATCACCCATTTCCCCGCCGTCATGGCCATGATTGTCAAAAACGCATTCGGCTTTGACGAAGCTCTGGGCGGAAGCATAGGCGCAGCCATGATCATGGGTATCAAGCGCGGGCTTTTCAGCAATGAAGCGGGCGAAGGCTCGACTCCAAACGCCGCAGCGACCGCATCGGTCAGCCACCCGGTGAAACAGGGACTCATACAGACACTCGGCGTCTACACCGACACCCTCCTCGTCTGCACCGCCACCGCATTCATCATTCTTTGCAGCGGTATTTTCATGGACGGTCACGACGGCATCGTGCTCACACAGCATGCCATAGATGCCGGACTCGGCACCGGCTCAAACATCGGCTCGACATTTGTCAGCATTGCTATATTTTTCTTTGCCTTCACAAGCATAATAGCCAACTATTACTACGGGGAGACCAACATCCGATTCATCCGCAACAACGACACCCTGATAAATATCTACCGTCTGCTCGTCGGAGGCATCGTCTATGCCGGAGCGGTCATGTCGCTCGATCTCGTGTGGGGATTCGCCGACATCACCATGGCGCTCATGACCCTCTGCAACCTCGCAGCCATCGTCATGCTCGGCAAATATGCCATCCGTCTGCTCAATGACTACCGCGCTCAGCGCCGCCGCGGCCTCGACCCCGTCTATCACTCATCCACCATTCCCGAAATCGCCCCCGAGACCGAGTGCTGGGAGTGAATGGGCCAGAATCAGAAATAATATTTCACAGAGACCTTTACTCTGTTTGCAAACAATTCTGAGGAGCTGACCGGACAGTTCCTCTTTTTCATATCTATCAGGCCGAAATACCCCATAACTCCAATCGATATGTTATCTCTGACAATATCAAATCCGACACCGCAGGAAAGATTCACCGGTTTCCATACATCATCCATATCATCCGCCAAGCCGTCAGGCACATTCGAAGCATGATTGCTGAAAAAATAAGAAAGCTCAATTCCGGCCAACGGAGCGATATTCAACAGGTCGTCTATCTCAAACAGATAGCCACCGATCAGAGACGTTGAGACAGAACACCGGGTCAGACTCATCTCACTGCCAAACTCATCGCCTGTTTTCAGCTTCATACCATCAACATCAAACGACACACCCGGCTCGAAGTACCAGTTTGACAGCCAAGAGATATTGCATACGCCTCCGATTCCGCCTCCATAGCTGATTGTCACTTCCTTTGACGTCCAGCCTCCAGGGATGTTAATGTTGAACGACGGTTTGACACCCCATCTGACCATTCTCCCGGTCTGTACGTCATCGCTCTCCCACGCTTTCCCGGCAAAAGGGAGCAGAAGCAAAATATAAAACAGTATATAACGCATATGTCTATCGAATAATTACGGCAAGACTTAGTCTTTCTAACCGTATCTCGCCGTGCAAAGTCATTGTTGCGCCCTATTATACCAATAGTTTGTACTATAAGCCGCTGTTGAAAGTGCTGAATAAACGACACCCTTTTGCAAATCTGTTATTTGAGAATCTTTTTCTATCAATTCAATATATCTATTTATCAAATATCCTACATCTTCTGAATCCTCAACCAATCCCATATTTTCTGAACTTTTTAATATTGGTTGTTCATTAATTGAACATGAAATAATCAATAAAAAATAGCCAATCCTATGATAATAAAGAAAATTTGTCTCATACCTTTATTTCTTAAAAGTTAGTAATTTCGCCCAGTCCACTGATAGGAATTGCATATTCGAACAACCCGCTCTCATAAAACTTATTGGCAATTTCAATTGAGTTACCTTTTGACTCATTGGTACAAACCATTTCATGACAATTAATAAAATCATCAATCCCGACAATGACTACATTATATTTTTTTGCTAATTTTTCAACTTGTTTGGAGTCTGAACCAGTAATCCATTCTTTGACAGTTCGGCAATTAGCTTATCTTCATCTGATGTCTGATAAGCTACATATGATTTGTTCTCAATCGGTTTGATTGAGACTTTTTCATCTCCATCCCAATAATATATATCACTCCAAAATTCTTCTTTCTCGCAGGAAGAACATAATATCCATAGATGATATTAAAACCAATAATCTGTTTTTTCCCATTTTTTGATAATTTAGGTTTATAGTCAATAAGTTGATTTTGCGCTAATTTATAAATACTTTATAAACCATACAAATTATATTAATATACTTTAAATTAATTTAACTAAATAAATATTATTTGTAACTACTCAGCTATGTAAAATCGCTGAATATTAGTTCATTGCAAAATGCAAAACTTGAAAAAACGCTCGAATTTCATTGAAATGAAATGGAGAACCAAAATTATCGCTATTGATTATCAGGCATTTATGCAGGTTTAGATACCTGAGTAGTTACTATTATTTTGATATAAACTTGTATACGGTAGCATGTGCCATTGTCCGTTTCTATACACCTTTCATTAGGCTGCCGCTCATCCACCATTCCCTAAATCGCCTCTGAAACCGAGTGCTGGGAGTGAACGGGTCAGAATCAGAAATAATATTTCACAGAGACCTTTACTCTGTTTGCAAACAATTCTGAGGAGCTGACCGGACAGTTCCTCTTTTTCAATGGAATCCTCGATTTTCGGATTTTTAAGGGGTGTTAGTTATATTTAATGCAATTCTTTTTCGCAATACCACCTCCAAATTTGAGGTTTTGAATAGTAGGGCATTGAGAAAAAACAGCTAACTTTGCAGTTGGATAGGCGTAGTCGTCTGTCCACGACATTTCGGTAAAATAAGAAGCGTTATGCTTATCTTGTGATTTGTGAACGTAGGAAATTCAAAGATCAGTGCAAGAGATAGCATAGTGGTTCTCACGCGCATAGCGTGGGCTACTATTGTTACATCCGCACTAATGGTTTCCTACGACCTACAAATCACGACGTGGCATAGTTGGCTCACGTTTTCTTTTTATAACTAATCTCTCCATTGAGCCAATAGAGAATAAAATGTATTATGAATAAACTGATTATTCCATTTCTTTTCATTGCCTGTCTTTTTGTCACGTCGTGTAATGACGATGACGAACCAAAGGACAAGACCAAAGACATCATTATGTCTGTCTCGGAAGAACCGGGTGTAATGTACGACCTCTTTGATTCCGAAAGAAAATACCCAATGGCATGTATGCGAGTCATGGACGAGGATTTCCCCGGTGAGTGGCGAAATTTGCCAATGTCTGCCATTAAAGGTTTCAACTACGAGATTGGACATATGTACACGTTAAAAGTACGTCGTACTATCCTTGCCAATCCGCCAGCCGATGCAAGCGCATATACGTATAAACTGCTCACAGTTCTTGAGGATAGAATATGGCCGGAACCAAAACCAGATGATAACAAAATAGTGGTCACCTGCGAAGAAGACATCCCATACGCCGATAAATGCCCGTATCACATATACGACATTTACAAAGATGCTTTTGTAATTGACAGCAATGGAAAAATGCACTATGCGAATTACGAAAAGGGGTCAAATGGATTTGATTTAGGTATTGCTGCTGTTCGACTGGAGCATGTTATTGAAAATACTTCACCGGAGTTTGCGGAGTTTAATAAGATTGACAAGATGGCTTATTGCGCTTATGTCCTCTCCCCGTTGACCGATAAGATTGAAAAGGTATATTTGACAAGAGCTGCCTTATATCTCAAAGACGTGATTTCGCAAGAGTTATATGATGAAATTGTAACAGAATACGAAAGTGGCAAAACTCTTGAATATAGCCTTGTGCTTGCCAACTTCCGCGGCTACGGTCTTCAAAAAGTAAAATTTACAATATCCAAAGAATAATACACTCTATTTGTATCGCTTATAGCGTCTATAAGCAATAGATATTGTTCAGTCTGGATAATACGCTAAGAATTAGATAACGGCTATCTCGGCCAAATATGGTGAGATAGCCGTTATTGTCGTTGTGGTGGAGTCAACGTCAATAGCGCCGGACATACTACCTGTCCGACGCCATTTTGTCTATTGACATCATGTTTTTACTCCTCCGTAGCGGCAAACTCCATGAGGTAGGCTTTGATGAAAGCGTCGAGATCACCGTCCATGACTCCGTTGACATCCGAAGTCTGATAGTTGGTGCGGTGATCCTTCACGCGTCGGTCGTCAAACACGTAGCTGCGTATCTGCGAACCCCATTCGATTTTCATCTTGCCGGCCTCGATCTTGGCCTGCTCCTGAAGACGGTGTTGCAGCTCTTTGTCGTAGAGTATCGAGCGGAGCTGACGCATGGCGTTCTCCTTGTTCTTGGGCTGGTCGCGCGTCTCGGTGTTCTCGATAAGGATTTCTTCCTGCTCGCCGGTGTAGGGGTCGGTGAACTGGTAGCGCAGACGCACACCAGACTCGACCTTGTTGACGTTCTGGCCGCCCGCGCCGCCCGAACGGAACGTGTCCCACGAAAGGAGCGCCGGATCGACCTTGACCTCTATGGTGTCGTCGACAAGCGGTGTTACGAACACCGATGCAAACGAAGTCATGCGCTTGCCCTGAGCATTGTAGGGCGACACGCGCACGAGGCGGTGCACACCGTTCTCGCTCTTGAGATAGCCATAGGCGAAATCGCCCTCGACGTTGATCGTACATGACTTGATACCGGCCTCGTCGCCTTCGAGAAGGTTGGCAATCGAAGTCTTGTAGCCGTGGCTCTCACACCAGCGCAGATACATGCGCATGAGCATCGAGGCCCAGTCCTGACTCTCCGTGCCTCCGGCACCGGAGTTGATTTTGAGCACTACGCCAAGCTTATCCTCCTCGCGGCGGAGCATGTTGCGCAGCTCAAGATTCTCGATTTTGGTGATGGCATCGGCATAGAGCGCATCGATCTCGCTTTCCTCCACGAGACCTTCCTTGAGGAAATCCCATGCGAGCTGAAGCTCGTTGACAGTCTTGTCAATCTCCTCATAGCCGTCGATCCACGCCTGAATGTCCTTGATTTTTTTCATCTGTGCCTGCGCTTCCTTGGGATGCTCCCAAAAGTCGGGCACATGAGTGCGGAGTTCTTCCTCCTCTACCTGAATTTTCTTGCTGTCGATGTCAAAGATACCTCCTCAGCGCCAGCTTGCGCTCAAAAGTCTCTTTTAATTGTTCCTGAGTAATCATTATGTGTTACGGATGAAACTTGGTTAAAAAATCTAAGAAACTGTTTAAATTTGATTCAATAAAATTTTTATGGCAGCCAAAT
>ERZ778511.1722-NODE-1722-length-13894-cov-4.475468_pt1 | contig 13894 bp, 14 predicted proteins | sample MGYA00510347_ERZ778511 | MGnify/ENA primary metagenome ERZ778511 (study PRJEB29527, sample SAMN07138967) | mouse gut metagenome | material: feces | host: mouse | place: China:Nanjing | collected 2016-01-25 ...
AGTGCAGCATTTATCTTTATGGCAGTATCCTCAATTTGCTCAAGCGTAGCATCCTGTATTGTAGTGGGGTCTTCAATCTCTTTCCACTTTAACTGCAACTGATATTTATTGTAAATATGTGCAGATTCGATATAACACTTGATTTTTATTTGTGCCGTTTCTCCACAAATATATAGAACATTAACACCTGCCATGAGAGCTTTATAAGCCTGGTCTACTGCAAATCTGGTTTTACCAATACCTTCATCTGCAACCACTGTCATTATATCCTGCGTTCGAATAGGTTGTTGAGCATCAAGCGGATCCACTCCTGTGAAATATAAATCCTTCACCTTTATGCGATTTTTCTCATCAAACTGTTTTGAAGAATTAAAACTTGTGATTGTAGTCTCTGTTGTCCTACTCCCTAAATCTGAGAAGATGCTTGTCACACGCTGATTAACATCTGCTAACGCCTCTGCCAAAAACCTTCTAGATTCTGCTGCACCTCTTTTTAGATTTTTCTCCTCAGCCTTGCCCTCAACCAGGATATTTGCTGCAGTTGAAAGCATTCGCTTAGTCAGCTCTGTCTCCATACGCTGCTTGAGAAGATTAACCCAAACCAAACCCTCTGCTGTTGGAACAGCTTTTTCAAAGAGTTCATCATACTTATTTAAAGCCTCTGAGTATGCAAACGAAGCCGCTTCTGAGAATTGCGCCGGTACCGATAATTCAAACGTTTTGCCATAGGACATAAAGAATGCTGTGGCATCAAAACCCTTGTCCAAAATCAATTCAGTTATGCTACTGCTTACTGCATGATCAAACATTTCACGGCGTAAAATTGTTGCTGCGTTGGACAAATACATCTTAGCAATTGACAAACGATTTAAGGCCATGAGAAGTATATAGTAGACACCTGAACATTCTTCGGTAGAAATTGTTCGATTTAACTCTTCAATAACTCCTTTTGCCTCAACAATATCAAAATTTTGATGAGGCAAAAGGCATGAAATAACATTATCAAGAGTTTCCTCTAATTCTGGTGTAATCTTAAAACTAAAATATTTCATAAAAACTTTCACAGGTGTTTAGTCCTGTGCTCCAACTCTGCTCGTTTAGCATTATTAAAACGGTCGATTGTTCCCACAAGATATCCCGTAATTCTACGAATACGCTGAAATGGGACTTTCATACCGCGCTCTCGTGCGGAGTAGTTATGCGCATTAGGATACCTTTTTATATCCGAAAGAGTGTCTGTAGCAGCCATCTCATTCTCGGCTCTTCGGCACAAAGGGCACATATCGCCAATAACTCCTGCGTACCCACAAACAGGGTCTCTGTCAACAGGGTGATTTATAGCGCCGTAACCAATATTGCACTCAGCCATCCTATGTACTATTTGATCCATAGCTTCAAGATTTTGCGAAGCATCACCATTGAGTTCAACATATGATATATGCCCGCCATTTGTCAACTCATGATATGGACCCTCAATTGCAAGTTTCTTGAAAGCAGAAATCTCATACTCCACGGGAACATGGAACGAATTGGTATACCAATTCTTATCAGTAATGCCAGGCAGTTTTCCAAACAACTTTGCATCGAGTCTGACAAATCTACCCGAAAGCCCCTCAGCAGGCGTAGCGATCAATGACCAGTTGAGCCCGGTCTCTTCACACAAATCATCTACATATTCACGCATATGTCGTATAATACCCAGACCCAACATTTGTGCAACTTCTGATTCACCGTGATGCTTGCCACATATTGCTACAAGACATTCTGCAAGACCAATAAATCCTATAGTTAATGTGCCATGTTTCAGGACATCCTCAAGTGTGTCATCCTCGTATAGCTTGTCCGAATCTAACCATACGCCTTGTCCCATGAGAAACGGGTAATTCTTTACTGACTTGCTACACTGGATCTTAAATCGCTCCAATAGTTGTCTTTTAACCAAATCAAGCAATTCATCTAAGAGTACATAAAATTGCTCAATCTGTCCCTTACAGCGAATTCCAAGACGCGGCAAATTGATGGTAGTAAAACTTAAATTCCCACGCCCCTCAGTTATCTGACGGCTTGTATCATACACATTACCTATAACCCTCGTGCGACACCCCATGTAGGCTGCTTCTGTTTCAGGATGTCCCGGGATATAGTACTGAAGATTAAACGGTGAATCCAAAAAGCTAAAATTAGGAAATAACCGCTTTGCAGTTGTTCTTAGTGCTTGTTGATATAAGTCATAATTGGGCGAATCAGGCTCAAAGTTAACACCCTTTTTAACCTTAAAAATAGTTATCGGGAAAATTGACGTCTCACCATTACCTAAACCATCGTATATTGCATTCAACAAATTTCTTGAAACGCATCTTCCCTCAGGCGATACATCTGTTCCAAAATTTAAACTACTGAATGGGACCTGGGCGCCAGCACGTGAATTCATTGTGTTTAAGTTACCTACAAGTGCCTCCATTGCCTGATACGTGTGCTGCTCGGTATACTTTGCAGCATTTTTCAAAATTCCCATAAAGAACTCATCGCTACCATTAAATTCTTTGGCGAGCGCTTTAGCGAGATGCCATAATTTCATATCGTCTAATAGGGAGTTGCCCTCGTTCAAATAATCCTGTATGTGGTTTCGTGTGCATTCCTGAGTCAGGGTCAAATCATTGATGACACCATTACTGCAATCAATAACCTGCTTTGCATCGGATACACATCGCACCACTTCTTTGATTGCAGTCTTAGTAACATAAGGAGCTAGGTAAAAATCGAAACACGGGATAGACTGCCCACCATGCTGATCATTTTGATTTGCTTGTATAGCAATACATGTCAAACTAGCAGCTGTCTGAATACTACCCGGCTCTCTCAAAAAGCCATGCCCAGTCGAGAAGCCTCCTTTAAATAGCTCACGCAAATTAATCTGACAGCACGTTTCAGTTAGGGAAAAAAAATCAAGATCATGAATATGAATATCCCCAGATGTATGTGCCTCAGCAATATCTGGTGACATCTGTTCAGATAAATTTATTGATTTTGCTGCCTCGGAACCATACCTTAGCATGGTTCCCATAGCGGTATCACCGTCTATATTTGCATTTTCACGCTTAATATCGGAATCTCGCGAGGTCTTAAAAGTGAGATCGTTAAGCTGCCCTTTCAGATGTTGCATTTCTCGCATTTCACAACGATTATTAGCATACTCCAAAAATGCCTTAAATGCACCATTTCCTGCAGGCTCTAACTCCTCCAGCGCTTTTACTGCATATCCCTGCATAGCTGCAGCAGTAGTACAATTAAATCCTAAAAGCTCAAGCTCATTGACAATGCTTGACAATGCAATGTCTGCCAATGCAGTTGTATCTGAATGGTCAACACCTGCTTTTTCTAAAGCATTAACCAAACCAGTGTATAACCGTTCCTCGTCAAAATCAACTTTTTTACCATTTCGCTTGATAATATATTTACATACCATATTTATGCCTCACTCCATGACTTGTAATCTTCAATGAAACCGAAAGTAATTTCGCCAACCAGTGCTCCCCAGTGCGCGTTTGGCTCGCCATTTTCCAACAGTGCATATCTGGTATTTACTATAGGTATTGTAAAAACAGGACCCACGTCCTGCCCGAAAATAGCATAGTATTCTGGATTAAACATACGATCCTCATACGCCTCGCGTGTGTAATCTACGCAATCCTGAGTAGAAGCAAACCCCTGATAATACTCTCCATCTGGAGACCAGTTAAACCAATTGTTATTGCCTTCTCGTACGAAATATCTACCCCACCCAACTTCGGTAGCCGCTACCGCAAACAAATACATACTTGATATGGGATATTCTCTTTCTAGAGCACAGACCGGCGCTATCAGTTCATGCATGCTCTCCGGTAGTGTGTCATAGTAGAATTCCTCAGGAATATTATAACTTTTGTTTACCTGAAATGAAAAAATATCATCGTAACACTCGACGCCAAAATCTTCCACAGCCGCTAGAGAGGTGCACACCGATTCGACCGTCTGATTATCTGAATGCTCTGAAGACGCCCCTGAATTGGTTATTTCTGCCTCTTCTTGACCGGGTTCGCTTTGAGAACAAACAAGACTCCACGAGCTTTCTGCACTCTCTCCCACAACGGAGAGAGAGTAAGGAGCATCCACCGTATACTCCTCACTCTCGCTAATATCCCCATCAACTTCTGTAGCAGCCACAGGCTGCTGCATTCCGTGAACCTCTGCTGCCGTGAGCATTGACAGTGATCCCAACATCATTAAAGCTGAAACCAAAGCCGTACATTTAAGTTTAAGTTTTGTATTCATATTATCCCCCTTTGCCGAATATAGCATTATAAGGTGGTAAGTAAATACAAAATTCGGTTAACTAGATAGTTATTTTCAGAACATTACGACAAGCTTCCTGAACCACATAAATGGTGTTACCTGGCTGCAGTTCAACTGGGGAAAGCATATTTTGTAATCTTTTTCTCTGAATAACTGTGATAATAGAATTTCTGTTATAATTTCCGTCCGCAAAGTCAACAACCACACTATTCGGATATTCAAAATCCAACATACTCTGTATTGGAAACGCCGAAATAGTTGCGGCTAAACCCTTTTCGGGTAGTATTGTTTCTAAAGGTTTGTTAGTAAAAAATGTCATATTTCCTCCTATTAGTCCTGTATAAGCTCGGTCAAATCTAATCCCTTAGCCTTAAGTTTTGATTCTAGCTGCTTCACCGCTTCGTGCAATTCTGGCATCTCCTTGCCACATAATTTCTCCAGCAACAAACCACGTTGGTATACATTAGCATAGAAAAATCTCATCTCATAAAGGCTGTCTGTCAAAACAAAAACTATGTCTAAGTCACTTCCGCTCAGACCTCGTTCTCCTCTTCCAACCATCTGCTTATAATCAAAAGTGAGCTCATAAAATATAATGTAATCACAGGGCAGATCCTTACCCGTAGTTATATTTGTGATCAAAACTTCAAGTTCTTTATTTAAAAACTTTTGGTGAACCTCTGATTTCTTCTTTTGCGTATTTGTCGTGCTCCCATCCATAATAGAAACAGAAAAGCCTGCTTTTTTCAATCCATCATAAAGGGCTTGCTTCAAGATATTCCTATTTGCGTAAATAATCCCTCTTTTGCCAGCTTTTTTATATTCGGCTATAAGTGCCACCAATCTAATCATTGTGCTACTGGTGGTTAGCATTTTATAGTTAATAACTTCTGTTATGCAAGCAGTATCCGGAAGAGCAGAGGCACATGTATACAGCATGGGTGTATAATTACCACGCATCTGTAGCTCTGAACGACTGATTGATAACATTCTTGGCATTAACATACCCTGCAAATACTCAAGGTTACGGTAACCTATAATTGCCCGATCACTCCAAACCCTAAACTGATTAAGAAATGTCTGCATATTAACATCTTCAAACATTGCTCGATCAATCATATAGATTTGATTGATCACTTGTTCAACGGAGATACGCAAGGGCGTTGCGCTTAGAAGTATTCTATACCTACAACTATTGATTATTGCTGACACTAATCGTGACGTATGCGAAGTCAAGTTAGACAACATCTGTGACTCATCCAAAAATATGCCTTTAAAGGAAGCTCTATTTGTAAATAGAAACTGTTCAACAGATGGCTGCACCACGGCTTCATAAGAGAGAACTAGTACATCTGCATTTCTACACTTCAATGTAAAAAACGTGTCTAGAATAGCCTCCTCCGTACTATCACAATAAACTAAATTCTTATTGTAAAGACACCTTTTAAGTTTTTCTGCTGTGGTTCTTAAATTGCTGCATTGACAAATATATATCCACTTCAATGAAGAGCTAATTGTACTTGCTACATTCATAATACCAGCTGCAATAAGTGTCTTACCTAAGCCTGTATCAATATTTAACAAACATCTTTCTGCAATAAGAGCATACGCTATAGCTGCAGTTTGAAAATAATCCAATGCATCGATGTCTCTCACACAATGCTTGAGACTGTCCAGCGAGCCCCTATCAAAGAGTTCTCTTAACAAATCAATTTGTCCTACAGTAAGTGTATTTTTTAAGTTCATATCAATTTACCATTCAACTTGTCATAATTGAAGCAAAGCAGGCAATATGCAAGCATACGATAACATATATCCATGTACTCAACTAGCTTAGCAAGACGAATGAATACCATACAGCAATTTAACCAATAGAATAACTGTGCCCCAGAAGAGGCAGTTAATTTGGCATTTGTCAAAACACAGCGAACTCTCTTTAGATATATAGTAGCATCTCCTTCGCTAGTGACTGCTGATAGTCTCAACAATAACCCATGTAACACTAAAGGTATCTCAAAGTCAGGTCTACTAAAGTGGTAATCCTGCTTTCGCACAGCCAGGATAAAAGATTCAATCACAGCATGATTCTTGCGCAAATCCTCAGCACAGCTGAATTGGGTGAAACAGGAATCAAGTGTTTGTGTCAAAAACATTTGTATTCGACACCCCCATATTGCCACCAAGGAGCTGATGCAGTACTGTCAAGTATTCTATAGACAGCACACCTTCTTTGAGTGCCGGATCAAGCATCTCTGGAGTTATTCTGAATTCGTTTGCCTCAAAAAAGCTTACCTCCTCATCAGGTAATAATTCTATAAATCTGGACCATTTTACAGGAGCTTGATTTGAAATATGCGAAGGGTTGTCTGCCCGCTCCCTGATAAGGTCAACAAAATTCTCATCAACTATCAGCACGCCAAGATGTACGGCACGAATGTCCAAAGCAGTAATATACTCACCATAATCCACAAGCATATCTACAAGACTTGGATCTAACTCTTTTGTAATTGCAAGCCAAGACTCCGCATCATTATCAAAAAGCGGTATAGTGCTAATAAACCGACCCTGAAGTTCAACCAATTGCACTGCGACTTCCTCTGCAGTTTTACCAATGTGTGCCAAAAATGCCTGAATATCCTGACTATATGTGAATTCATCAGGTGTCAGAAGAATAGCCTTAGGGTTTTGCATAAATAAAACGCGACCAAAAGAATATGTGAGATCGCCCAAAGCCTGATACATATTACTTTTGAGTTCAAATATCTCAGCAGATGTAAAGGGCTCCGCATAGTCTGCCTTAGTCTTTATTGACAATATAATAGCATCAATAGATGTAAAGGCATTTAAGTATTTCTGCACTGCCATTCCGTTCCCATAATTGCCGCGATCAATAACCTCATAAGAGCAAGGGAGCTCAATACTTCCAAGACTCTCATCTAGCATGTACACCAGCCCCTCTGTGGCAGATACGCCCATAGCAGCTAGTTCAGGTGTTACCCACGCTGTGCTGTCTGCACATAGCAAATCATAGGCACTAACAAGATTTTGCAATAACTTGTAAGTTTCAATCAGCCAATCTTTTGCATGCTTCGCAAGATGTGCTGAGCACTGTATCTCAATTAACATAAAATTCCTCCTAAATTAGTACATCGTCGTTATCTGTTTCAGATTTTACCTTGCTGTTTACAACTGCTTTTTTTGTAGTTGTTTTAAATACATCGTCTGTATGTCTATTTATAAGCCGGTCAAGTGCAAAGGAGCTTACAAAATTTACAATAATTGCCACAATATGCCTAAATTCCATATCAAATAGGAATTGGACCAGGGGCACTGCACTAAGTACAAACGCATACTTATAAGCACGAGAGATGATACGATTGCGCGCCGCATTTGATAACAATAGTACCTTCAGTGCTAAAATTTTGCACACAGAAATTGGTGCTGTTGTAATTCCAAACATCATCTGCTGAAAAGCTGTTATTACATCATTACCAGCACCCTCTTCTACTGCCTGATTTAGCTTATCTGGAATATTACCCACCTTATCACGCAACCCGTTAGTTGACTTATCAGGCAAGTCTGATTTCTTTTCTAAATTCATAATGAAATTAGCACTCCCATAAACATTGCACAAAACATTAAAGATCTGCGTTGCTCTTTACGTTTGAGTTCTGTAATAAAAACCAAACACCCGATGTATAATACAACAAGTGGAAACTTAAGTATCTCCAACATTACCTCACCTCAAGGATTGTAACAGTCTGTTGCCGAAAAACATTATCAACATAGTCAAAAACATCACCAACACCACGCCCCATCAGTAAAGTTCCAAGACGAGAATGTGTTGAAATACTCTTAAATGGTATAACATTGTTCGAAGTGAATGTAACTTCATGAAATTCACGCTCACCAATACGCAAAGATATTGTAGATCCTTCTGTTATCCGTCCCGCATTTTTTGATTTAAAGTTAACTACCTGCGCGACCTGTCGTCTTGCTTTCTTTTCAGCAAGTTCTTTCTTAAAACGAAATAAGTCATTTTCCGCACTTGAATATTCCTCATTTTCACGAAGATCGCCTTCTTTTCTGGCTTCTGACAATCTGAAGTTAGCATCCCGGATACTATCTTCCAGTGCTGCAATGCGCTTATCTAGCAACTCGACCTCTTGAGATGTCATATATATAACTTCACTATCTGCCATTTTGTCCTCCTATGATAACTACATATTTATTTCTGTCTTGCTGCTGTCTTGAAACAATCGAGGCAAAGGAATTATCGTAATCTAAAAGCGACATCTGCGCAACAGAAAATCGTGACAGCACAAATGTAGGTAACCCCAATCTTGCTCGTTTTGACAATAAGCTATCTATTGTTCGATAACTAGATTGAAAATTATCCGGATCCACTGTTAAAAACACCACATCTGCTGAGAGATACTGCTCAATCGTGTAATCTATATCCTTAAGAAACTTAGAAGAAATTCTATCAGAAGAGATTATATTTAATCGCTTAAATTGTGTATTATCAATAATAGGCATAACTGTGTGCTTGTGCCGCAATGCTTCATACATACAAGAATAAGCCCAAGTCATCTTCGCCATACCCCGCTGTGCAATGACAAAAAACGATTTATTGGGAATCGCACCGCTCCTAAAGATATTGTATATCCTGTCCAATGTCTCAGCATACTTTTCAAGCAACACTTGAGAAACTGCATCCTTATGCGTATCTAGCAGCGTCTCTTTAGACCACTTCTGATCACGATAATACTCGGGAATGCACACAAAATCCATTTTTTTCTCAGTCACAGGAATTGTCTCTGGCTCATTGAATACAGAAGTTTTTCCGCATGAAGGACATCCCTCAGGCAGACCCAAATCTCTACAGGTTAAACATGTCATAGTGCTTCTCCTAAATCTTAGCTCTCTTGATAATAAAATCTAATAACATCTGGGGTTCTATTGCTCTCTTATACTCTGCCAAAGAATTTGCCAAAGTATCCACTTGCTCCTGCGTCAACACCTCATTTTGACTAGAAAGAAACTGAGAGAACTGCGATAAGAGCATAACATTTTCTGGGGGATTTTTCAACTTGGCTCCCTCAGTAAACACTACAATATTAGTCGGGGTGCTTCCCGTCAGTGTGTAGATTTTATTACAGTGTCGTGTATTCTGTGCAAGAGGACTTTTTACAACAATTTCTCGTGTTGGGTACTTTACTTTCCAATATCGCTGGTTTCCGCAGTTTATCTCACAGTTCCAATTCTTTACTTCTAAAGCATAAAATCCTCTAGTGCAAACTACCACGTCATCCACCTGGTAGTATGTGCCATCGCAGTACAAGGGCAAATTACTGATATACTTAATACCAAATCGTATTTTACAGGCATTCAACAACCTCTGTACTTTTATCTCCCCTACCAGACCAGCCGTACTTGTGTCCATAACGCACCTTTCTACATCTGCTCTCCTGAAAAAGCATACGTTTCAACTACTGTATAGTCATAAGAAATGAGCATATCATCTTTATAGGTAAAATACGCCAAAAGATAATAAGGTCTCGGAGATGATGCTACTTTGTACTCACCCAAAAGGTGAACTTCATCCTTTGTAGTTTCAGTCCATATATTGAGTTCTGTAACTTGATAATCTGGATCAAGTACATCCCCATCGCGCTCAAAGATAATCTGCTGATGTAAAGACTCATCAGAATGGGCTAGCACGTACTCCTTCATATTTGCAAACTCTTGCTGAGATTTACAACAAACTATATCTGACATATGCTTATATGGATTAAAGGATATTGTATTACAGCCTACCAATAGGCACAACGCGATAATCAACAGAACTAGTTTACTAAACTGTCGCGCCATAATCAAGCACCTCCACATCTGTAATAACCTTATCATCTTCATGATAATGGATACGAAAATAACAGGTTTTCCAAGCTTCAATCTCTATACCAATATCCAATGTACTCTTACAAACAGCTACATATGAGTTAGGGTTATCAGAAACTATATATAAAATCTCTGTTGTTATCGCTTTGCATATAACTGAATGTGTTTCCATTTCAATGGTATACTCTGTCAAGTCATTGGAGCCTAGTGCATACTGTTGCAAAATTTGCGCTGCCACATAGCCCTGCTGCTCTGCATCATACTGCGCAATAGAAGAAGAACACCCCGTAACCAACAAGGTTAAGAATAAAACAAGAAGACAATATATTTTTCGCATTACTACCTCCATAGAGACGCTTAGTCTAGCGCCATTTTACATTTCTCTTAGTGTATGGATCTCCATATCTACTCAGACAAGGCAGCACACCCACTGATGAATATGCATCTAAATATCTAGAAATTCCTTCATTATATGTTGCGCTCGAAAGCTGTGATAAAGTCATGTTGGTGAAGGTATGCGCTAGCGGCTCTATGTAATATGCAGATGTTAACATATAATCATAAGAAACTGCAAAATGGAGGTGTTCTCCAGTAGAGTGTCCTGTACAACCAACTTTTCCTATAATCTGTCCTGCAGTCACCTTATCTCCAACTTGCACAGCCATCGTTCCGTTTCTCATATGTCCATATGTGGTGTATATTCCTCCCCCGTGATCAATCACCACATGGTCTCCCAGACCATTTCCACAGCATGATTGATATTTTGCCCAGTCATGCTCACACGAACTATTAGCCACAACAACTTTTCCAGGAGCTGCAGCCAGAATAGACTGATCACCACAGCCTCCTATGTCTATACCTCCATGATCACTGGCTACATAACCAAAATTGCCTGCACCCTTGCCAAATATAGATGTCATACGATTGTATGAGGTATTTAACGGCCACACGAAATCCTTACTACCTGTATTTGAAACAGGAGTCGACGGTTTTTGGCTGCTAGTTGAACTACTTGCCGAACTGGAAGGACGTGCAGGTGATGTCGGCTTAGAACTAGAACTTGAGCTTGAGCTTGACGGTCTGTTCGGCGACCCCGGAGTTGCTGTGCTTGAACTAGGAGGATCCGATATACCAGGGGTAGATGAAGAGATTATCTCACCAGGCGGCTCACGATCTCCATCACCGTCCGGGTAATTGGGAGGTGTGTCTCCATCTGGGGCACTAGGCTTCTGGGGTGTCACGTAAACACCAACATACTTTTGTAAATCAGTATCAGAATATCCACCACTACTCCATAACCCGTCAATAACTGCCTTAAATGCTGGATGATATTCTTCTCCATTACGCAGATTAAACGCTCCGCAATATGCACTATCGGGGTACTCATTTTTCGCTTGTTCCCTAATGCGCCCGGATGTTTTTAAAATAAGCTGATGCGCTATCCCATCCTCATCCGCATCACTTGGTAAGTGCTGAGTTGCCGCTGCTAGAAATAGTATTCTATCATTCCACTCTTTGAAATCTGACATGCCACTAATTCCTTGATACGTGCTGTACTTATTGGTCATGGAACCATAACGTAGAGTACTTAAACGCGCTCCCTGCATAGTTGCTCTAAGATGCATACAGAGAGTATACATAGAATCAGGAAGATAATATACAGCAGGTCTAGACTGCCACCCAACAGGGTTTGAAAGGTTCATGTTACCCTGTCTAATATTAGAAGATACCTCACCGTAATATGCAATATCACAAGCATCCGGGCCGTCTGACCAAATAGTAATGCTGTTTGTATAATGTGCATGATTTCCTTGATCGAGATACCCCTCATGATGCTCGCCATTCTCATCGTAACCTTCTAAGTCTGAAAGTGATGAGCTATTAGCCCAGGGCGAATAAACATATTTATTGTATTCATCTGGCTCATGTTCATTCGTCACCTTATAATATCCTTCACGCAATCCCCAAATTCCGCGCATACTATCGTGTAGATCCGGATTCTCCAGTCGTGAAATATAAATTCCAGCAGATGGATTATTAGGAGACTGCCAGTTTCCAGACATACCAATAAGCTGACCAAAGGGACCACAGGGTTTCAAATTGGAAATCAGAGAAGCTTCCAGTTCCGGACTACCACCCATACCATCTGAATAGAAGGCTGATACCACTACGGCAAAATGACTCGGCTCATCACGATTAGTGTAGTCAGCGAGAAATCCTAATCTGTCAATAGAATCCGAACCTGTCCACTTTAAAAACTCCTCTTTGGAAATGCCGGAGCCAGTAACCGAATTTATTATAAAATTGTGGGTAAACCAATATAATGCAGTGGTCGGCGGTGTGCCGCCTATAGCTGCATCAGCATCAACATACATACTGGACTCGCTCATAAGCTTACCTATTAGGTACTCCGGAGTTATAACTCCCAAAGTACATTCAGTGTGCAACGGCTCCTCTTGATCCCATGCGGATTCTATATAAGGATTAACTTCATCTCGCATACAAATTTCATTCATAAGCTGATAAATCTCAAGATACACTTTTGCATTACCACCCAAAGAATATGGCTTTGAAATTCCGGCTGGGAGTGCAATATTAGTAGGAATCCCACCTTGTTCCAATAGAAATGCTGCCTTTGCATGATATAGGCTATAGTATCCCGAAGCGTCTAAGCCAACATAAGGGTCATCAGCAAACTGAAAATCATTCTCTTCCACAGGATCGTCTAATGCCTCCAAGACTGCAACTCCCTGTGATATGCCAATAGAAATAGAGGTTGAAAGAGAAATTATCGGTGCTATCAAAAGAGCTACCACTAGCGCGATGGCAGCTACGCGTTTCCCACTTATATGCGCCTTACCCTTCTCCGAGCTTAGTTTCTCACTAGATGCCTGACTCTCAGAGTTACCATTTTCTTTAGTGTTCATAGTATCTCCTATTTCATATTAGTGTCTCTTGTTTTAAATATAGGACTACTTGCAATTGCAGGTGGAATTGACTGTTTTACCATGGTTGTATCTTGGCTATTTATCTTCAATATAAATGTATGTTTGTATAACGGATCCTCACTTATAGAGCGAAGATCATCAGCGCAATTCTCCAACGAGAAGTTTTTGCAAACCATATCAATAACTGAGGACTTCACCTTGCCTATAACGAAGTTTGTTATATTATCGACAATTGCCTGATTCGCGGAACCACCCATTTTTAGCAATGCGGTAGGAGAATTGGATATTACAAAAGTTGCAGCATTACGCTTACGATTGCCCGTAATCATATACACAACAAGAGACTCAACTCCAGGAGATGCTGAATATCGTTGATACTCCTCTATGTAGTGTACTGTAAATTCATGCTGCGACTTGAAATAATTTGTAACCAATGTTACAAGATACGTGGCTGTTGATTGTTTAATAAGTGCCTCAACATCCTGTTTTCCCGACTCTGGATTTGACTCCAAATTCAACACTATGTCAATAAACATCGGAACAGATGTCTTGCGCGAAAGGATATCGGTAAGAGAAATAGGCTTTTGAAAGAGATATGAACGCAGACCATTTTTATCAAAAAAGATATAAAGCTTATCAATAAACCCTCTAAGTTCTGCGCTATAGTCTGCAAAGTCACTATCATGTTGCAGGGCGCATATCTCATCGTACAG
>ERZ778511.1724-NODE-1724-length-13880-cov-5.496998_pt1 | contig 13880 bp, 10 predicted proteins | sample MGYA00510347_ERZ778511 | MGnify/ENA primary metagenome ERZ778511 (study PRJEB29527, sample SAMN07138967) | mouse gut metagenome | material: feces | host: mouse | place: China:Nanjing | collected 2016-01-25 ...
GGCAAGGTCATCGGCGTGGACTCCGACCAGTCCTCCAAGATCGACACCTACGGCGCCGACATGACTGTGACCTCCGCCATGAAGGGTCTGGACGCCACCGTCAACATGATGCTCACCGACATCAAGGACGGCAAGTGGGCCGACCACGTGGGCAAGATCGAGAACCTGGGCCTGGTCTCCGACGACCCTGCTGAGAACTTCGTCCAGTTGCCCCGCGCCACCACCCAGTGGTCCGACGACTTCAAGGAGGACGACTACCTCCAGCTGGTGAAGGACATCCACGCTGGCAAGGTCAGCATTTCCAACGACATTTCCGCCATGCCCGCCACGGCCATCGCGGTCACCGAGTACGGCACGATCAAGTAAAACATATAAAGCGCGAAAGACAGCGGGAGCGCGTTGAAGCTCCCGCTGTCTTTGCTCAAAAAATGAGCGCAGCAAGCACAGCCCCGTTGGGGCGGAGCGTTTCCGTCCCGGCGCAAAATATTCCTGAAATCTGATTAAACGAAGGAGGCGTGTTAGCTATGGCTGAGTACGCGGTGGAGATGCTGAACATCACCAAGCGGTTCCCCGGCATCATCGCCAACGACAACATCACTTTGCAGCTGAAGAAAGGCGAGATCCACGCCCTTCTGGGGGAGAACGGCGCGGGAAAGTCCACGCTCATGAGCGTGCTTTTCGGCCTCTACCAGCCGGAGGAGGGCGAGATCCGCAAGGACGGAAAGAGAGTGGAGATCAAGGACCCCAACGACGCCAACGCCCTGGGCATCGGCATGGTCCACCAGCACTTCAAGCTTGTGGAGTGCTTCTCCGTTCTGGACAACATCATTCTGGGCGTGGAGACCACCAAGGGCGGCCTGCTCCAGAAGGACGAGGCCCGCCAAAAGGTCCTGGCCCTCTCGGAGAAGTACGGCCTGGCCGTGGACCCGGACGCCATCATCGAGGACATCACCGTGGGGATGCAGCAGCGCACGGAGATCCTGAAGATGCTCTACCGGGACAACGAGATCCTGATCTTCGACGAGCCCACCGCCGTGCTGACCCCCCAGGAGATCCAGGAGCTCATGGCCATCATGAAGAGCCTGGCCGCCGAGGGCAAGAGCATCCTCTTCATCACCCACAAGCTGGCGGAGATCATGCAGGTGGCCGACCGGTGCAGCGTGCTGCGCAAGGGCAAGTACATCGGCACCGTGGACATCAAGGACGCCACCCCGGAGAGCCTGTCCGCCATGATGGTGGGCCGGGACGTGAACTTCGTGGTGGAGAAGGAGCCCGCCCAGCCCGGGGACGTGGTACTGGACATCAAGGGCATGACCGTGGCCTCCAAGCGCCACAAGAACAACGCCGTGAACAACGTGTCCCTCCAGGTGCACCGGGGGGAGATCGTGTGCATCGCGGGCATCGACGGCAACGGCCAGACGGAGTTCGTCTACGGCCTGAGCGGCCTGGAGCCCCTCAAGAGCGGCACTATCACCCTCAACGGCGCGGACATCACCGCCGCCCCCATCCGCAAGCGCCTCACCTCCGGCATGAGCCACATCCCCGAGGACCGGCACAAGCACGGCCTGGTCCTGGACTACACCCTGGAGGACAACATCGTGCTCCAGCGGTACTTTGAGCCGGAGTTCACCAGCCCCGCGGGCTTCCTCAAGCGCAAGAACATCCGGGACTATGCCTCCCGCCTCATTGAGCAGTACGACGTCCGTTCCGGCCAGGGCCCCGTGACCCGCGCCCGGGCCATGTCCGGCGGCAACCAGCAGAAGGCCATCATCGCCCGGGAGATCGACAAGGACCCGGAGCTGCTCATCGCCGTCCAGCCCACCCGGGGCCTGGACGTGGGCGCCATCGAGTACATACACAAGCAGATTGTGGCCCAGCGGGACGCCGGGAAGGGCGTGCTGCTGGTGAGCCTGGAGCTGGACGAGGTCATGAACGTGTCCGACCGGATCCTGGTGATGTACGAGGGCGAGATCGTGGGCGAGTTTGACCCCAAGACCGTTACGGTGGAGGAGCTGGGCCTCTACATGGCCGGTTCCAGGAGAAAGGAGGCTGCGGCGTCATGAGCCAGGATCTGCGGAAAAAAGAGAGCATCCTGCGCAACGCGGGGTTCCAGACCATTCTGGCCTCCCTGCTGTGCATCGTCCTGGGCCTGCTGATCGGCTTTATCGTGCTGCTGTGCATCAATCCCAGCGGTGCGGCGAAGGCCATCGCGGCGATTATGAAGAACTTCCTCTACTACCCCAGCGCCTCTGCGGCCATGAAGTATTTCGGCACCACCCTGGTCAACGCCTCGGCGCTGCTGATGTGCTCGCTGTCGGTGCTGTTCGCCTACAAGGTGGGCCTGTTCAACATCGGCGCGGCGGGCCAGTACGTGGTGGGCGCGGGCGCGTGCCTGTATTTCGCCCTGGCGCTGAAAATGCCCTGGATCGTGTGCCTGCTGGCGGCGGTGGTGATGGCGGCCCTGGCGGGCGGCATCTCCGGGGCCCTCAAGGCGTACTTCAACGTCAACGAGGTCATCTCCTGCATCATGCTCAACTGGATCTCCCTCTACTGCGTCAACATGCTGCTCTCCGGCGTCAAGGAGCAGTCCACGCCCTACACCATCCCCCTGACCACGGGCAACAAGGGCGCGCTGCTGCCCAACCTGGGCCTGGACAAGCTGTTTACGGGCAACGAGTTCGTCACCATCGGCCTGCCCTTGGCGGTGGTGATGGCGGTCCTGGTGTGGGTGGTCCTGGAGAAGACCAAGCTGGGCTACGAGCTGAAGGCCACGGGCCTGAACAAGAACGCCGCCAAATACTGCGGTATGAAGGAGCGGCGCAACGTGATTCTCACCATGATGATTGCGGGCGGCCTTGCGGGCTTCGCGGCGAGCATCTACTACCTCACGGGCATCGAGCAGTGGATGGTGCAGCAGACCAGCGTCCCCGCCATGGGCTTCAACGGCATCGCGGCGGCGTTCCTGGGCGGGCTGAACCCCATCGGGGCCATCTTCTCCTCCTACTTCATCCAGCACATCACCAGCGGCGGCACCTATGTGGATAAGTCCATGTACTGCGCCCAGATCTCGGATTTGATCTCCGCGTTCATCATTTACCTGTGCGGCTTCGTCCTGTTCTTCCGGCTGTGGTTCAACCGCTGGCTGGACAAGCGGGATGAGAAGGCGAAGAAAGGAGGCAATGCGTAATGGTGCTTCTGATCCAATACACCCTGATATTTGCTTCCGTGCTGGTGCTGGTAGCGCTGGGCGGGTGCTTCTCGGAGCACAGCGGCGTCATCAACATCGGTCTGGAGGGCATCATGGTCATGGGCGCTCTGGGCGGCGCGCTGATGATGAAGTACGCCCTGGGCGTACCGCCGGTGGTCATGATCCTGCTGGTCATCCTGGCCAGCGTCGCGGTGGGGATGCTCTTCTCCCTGCTGCTGGGCGTAGCGGCCATCCGGTTCAGTGCGGATCAGACCCTGGTGGGCACGGCGCTGAACCTGCTGGGACCCGCCGCCGCCGTAGTGCTGGTGCGGGCCATCAACATGGCCGAGAGCGCCGACAACGTGTCCTCCACCGTGGCCTACGGCCAGGCGAAGAAGGCGTTCCTCATGAACATCGGCAGATTTGAGTTCAACTGGTTCATGCTCATAGCCCTGCTGGTGCTGATCGCCGCCTATATTGTGCTCTACAAGACCAAGTTCGGCCTGCGCCTGATGGCCTGCGGCGAGCATCCCCAGGCGGCGGACTCCGTGGGCATCAACGTCTATAAGATGCGCTACGCGGGCGTTCTGATCTCCGGCGCTCTGGGCGGCCTGGGCGGATTGGTATACATCACCGCCGGGGTGAGCGAGTGGAAGTTTGAAAACGGCGTGGCGGGCTTCGGCTTCCTGGCCCTGGCCGTCATGATTTTCGGGCAGTGGAAGCCGGTCAACATTGGCCTGGCGGCGCTGCTGTTCGGCCTGTTCCGTGCCCTGTCCAACGTGTACACCGGCTTTAACCTGCTGCGGAATCTGAACCTTCCCAGCACGGTGTATAACATGCTGCCCTACATCATCTCCCTGCTCGTCCTGGTGTTCGTCTCCAAGACCAGCAAGGCCCCCAAGGCGGAGGGCATCCCCTACGACAAGGGCCAACGGTAGTCCTTTTTCTTGAAAGAAAAAGGACCAAAAAGAACTTTAACACGGGCCTGAAGTAGTTGCTGTTCCCACATTTTTGCCCGGTGACGCTTGTGCACTTCTGATTGAAGGAATTTTTTCAAGCAAAAAGAGAGCTGACTGCCGAAGCGGTCAGCTCTCTTTATTATTCCTCTACCGCCTCCAGGAACAGTTGGAGCGACTGATAGTCCCCCCACAGCGGCAACAAGGGGACTCCCGCGTGCATGAGCACGTCCCCACCGGCGGCGTCCCCGCCGTTGACCCGGTAGGTCAGCGCCTGGTCCAGCCCCTTGAGCCGCAGCGTCCGGAAGGGCGGTGCGGCCTGGGCCCCACCGGCCACCAGCGAGACCACCGCCCGCCGCTTGTCCCGGGACACCTGCTCCCAGGCCACGAAGGGCCCGGAGAGATCCGTGAGCCGGTAGTAGTCCCCCAGGTGGAACAGGTCCCAATTGTCCCTGTAGGTCCTGATCTGGGAGCGGATCTCCTCCTTCTCCTCCGCCGTACACCTGCTGAGGTCCATCTCATATCCGAACGCCCCGCTCATCGCGGCAATGGCCCGGGCCGCCAGGGGCGTCGCCCTGCCGTTCTGCTCGTTGGGAGAGGCGGACACGTGGGAACCCATGGTGCACGCCGGGTAGCAGAAGCTGGTGCCGTACTGGATGGCCAGCCGGTCGATGGCGTCGGTGTTGTCGCTGCACCAGATCTGGGGTGCGTAGTACAGCATCCCGCCATCGAAGCGGCCCCCGCCGCCGCAGCACCCCTCAATGAGCAGCTCCGGGAAGTCCCGTCGCATCCGCTCAAGGACCTCGTACACGCCCAGCACGAACCGGTGGTAGACCTCCCCCTGCCGTCCGGCGGGCAGGGCGGCGGACCATACGTCCGAGAGACTGCGGTTCATGTCCCACTTCACGTAGCGCACCGGCACGCTGGAGAGCACCTCCCGCAGCCGGGCGTACACGTGGTCCCGGACCTCCCTCCGGGAGAAGTCCAATACCAGCTGCCCCCGCCCCCGGGCCGGGGCCCGGCCCGGCACCCGGAGGGCCCAGTCGGGGTGGGCCCGATAGAGGTCGCTGTCCTCGTTGACCATCTCCGGTTCCACCCAGATCCCAAAGGACAGCCCCAGGTCATGGAGCCGGGGCACCAGGGCCTCCAGCCCGCCGGGGAGCTTGCTGGTGTTGACGTACCAGTCCCCCAGCCCGCTGTTGTCGTCGTTGCGCACCCCGAACCACCCGTCGTCCAGGACGAACAGTTCCACCCCCAGCGCCGCGGCCTCCCCGGCGATGGTCAGCAGCTTCTCCGTGGTGAAATCGAAGTAGGTGGCCTCCCAGTTGTTGATGAGCACCGGCTTGCGCCGCCCCTGTCCCGGGTCCCGGAGCAGGTGCTCCCGAATGGCCCGGTGGAACCGGCGGCTCATTTCCCCCAGGCCGTCGGAGGAGCAGATCAGGGCCGCCTCCGGGGCCGTAAAGCTCTCCCCGGGCGCCAGGGTCCACCGGAAGTGGTAGGGGTGTATCCCCATCACCAGGCGGCAGCTCTCAAACTGATCCCGTTCCGCCGCCGCCTCGAAATTGCCGCTGTAGAGGAGCATAGCGCCGTAGCATAGGCCCCGGTCCTCCCCGGCATCCCGGTCGCAGAGGACCACAAACGGGTTGTGCTGGTGGCTGGAGGCCCCCCGGATGCTGCCCACGCTCTGTACGCCGGGGCGCAGGGGGGCGCGGCTCAGGCAGCGCTCGGTGGTGTGCTTTCCGTCGAAGGTGATGAGGTCCATGTCGGACCGTGTGAAGTCCAGGCACAGGGAGGCGCACCGGCACAGCCCCAGTGTCTCGCTCCCCCGGTTCACCACCCGCACGGCCCGGGTGATCAGGTCATATTCCGCGAACACGCCGTAGTACAGCTCCACCGCCGCCCCGGCGGCGGCGTCCTCCAGGGTGACCACCAGGGTCTCCGCCCCCTCGCCGTAGAAGGCGGGCAGGCCCTCCAGCGCGTACTTGCCCGCCTCCTGCCGGAAGCCTGCATACCGCAGGTCCGCCGTCCGGCTGCCGCAGGGCAGCTCAAACTCCAGGGAGCTCAGCCGGAAGTCCCCCACCCCACAGGTGGAGTATTCCTGGGGCATTACGTCCAGGGAGAACGAGCGGTCCCCGCCCGCCTCGTGGGGGTTGGGGGAGAAGGAGCGCTCCTTCCGCTGCACCAGGCAGGAGAGGTCGCAGTCCCGGACCCGGGGGCCGTAGTAGGTGTGCAGCAGGACGCCGTATTCGCTCACCTTCATCTGGTAGGTGGTATGCCGGGTGTGCAGGGTGAAGGTCCCGCAGACTTCATCGTATCGTATCATAACAGAGTCCTCGTTTATCACGTCATGATTTGACAGCCCCGGCGGGCAAAACTGTCAGCCGGGGCTGTCGGGAAAGGGAGGAAGAAGAAAGCAAAATCAGGTGCCTTGGGACCGTCATTGTGCCGCCGCGCGGCCCAGCGACGGGTCCCGGCAGTTTTGCGGCCTGCGGCCGCAAGGCCGCCTACTTGCCGCCGGTCCCGGCGATGCCCTCCACGAACTGGCGCTGGAAGATCAGGTACAGCACCACCATGGGCAGCATGGCCAGCAGGGAACCGGCCATCAGCACCGGGAAGTTGGTGGTAAACTGGCCCTTCAGCGTGGAGAGGCCGGAGGACAGGGTCATCATCTTCAGATCGGAGTTGACCACCAAAGGCCACATCAGATCGCCATAGGCGAACACGGCGGTGAAGATGGTCAGGGCGGCCACGGAGGTCCCCGTCAGGGGGAACATGACCTTATAGAATGTCTGCCACTGGTTGCACCCGTCCAGGTAGGCGGCCTCGCCCACCTCGTCCGGGATGCTCATGTAGGTCTGGCGCAGGAAGAACACGCCGAAGGCGCTGACCAGGCCGGGGAACACCAGGGCGAAGATGGTGTTGGCCATGCCCATCTTGGCCACCATCTGGTACTGGGGGATGATGAAGATCTGGCTGGGCAGGGACATCTGAATGAGCACGATGCCGAAGAGGAGGCTCTTGCCCCGGAACTTCAGCTTGGCGAAGGCGTAGCCCGCCATGGAGCTGAAGAGCACCGCGCAGATCACCCGGAAGAACACCATCAGCGTGGTGTTCCAGTACAGGTGGCCGAAGGGCAGGGAGTCGATGGCGTCCTTGAAGTTGTCCAGCATCCACTTGGCGGGGAAGATGACCACGGGGTCCACCTGCACGCTCTCCGCCACGGTCTTGGAGCTGGTGAGGATCATCCACGCGAAGGGGAACACCATGATGAGTGCGCCCAGGATCAGGAAGAAATAGGTGATAAACTTATTGACGGCATAGGAGCGCCGCAGGGAATCCGTACTTTTCATGTCCATGCCTCCCTCTTAAATGTCGTAAGTGACCCACTTCTTCTGGCCCCAGAACTGGATGAGGGTCACCAGAAGGATCAAGCCCACGGTCCACACCACGATGGCGGAGCCGTAGCCCCGCTCGCCCGTCACGAAGGAGGAGCGGTAGAACAGGTACATCAGGCTCTGCATGTCCGTCAGCGCCGGGTTGGTCTCGTCGGCCATCATGTAGATGAGGTCGTACACCTTCATGGAGGCCATCAGGCGCATGATGAGCACGGAGAACATGGTGGGGGAGACCATGGGCAGGGTGATGGTGAAGAACTGGCGGACCTTGCCCGCGCCGTCGATGCTGTTGGCCTCGTAGAGGGTCTTGGGGATGTTCTGCAAGCCCGCCAGCAGCAGCACCGCGTCATAGCCCACGCTGCTCCAGATGGAGACGATGGCCACGGCGATGACGGCGGTCTTGGGGTCGGTGATCCACTGGATCTTCTGGCCCAGCATCTGGTTGAGGATGCCGTACTCGCCGTTGAAGATCCAACGCCACACCATGGCCACGGCGGCGGGGGCGCAGACCAGGGGCAGGAAGAACAGGGTGCGGAACCCGCCCTTGAACTTCACCTTGGCGTTGAGCAGCATCGCCACGAAGAGGGCCAGGGCCACGCCCACGGGCACGGTGAGGATACAGAAGAAGATGGTGTTCCAGGTGGCCTTCCAGAACTCGGCGTTTCCGAACATCCGCACGTAGTTGTCCAGGCCGATGAACTTGTAGTGGCCGAAGCCCAGGTGCTCGCAGAAGCTGGCGTAGAGGGTCTGGATGAAGGGCCACAGGTTCAGCACGATCAGGCCGATGATGGTGGGGGCCACCATGAACCAGCCCCAGTTCTCCTCCCGCCGGGCGGCGGCGGACAGTTTTGTCTTATTTTTCAAAGAAATTCCCTCCTCTCACGTTCACTCGGCCGTAGCGTAACGGTCGGTGATCTCCTGCATCTGGGCCAGGGAGCTGTCGATGTCGGCCCCGTTGTAGACCTTGACCATCACGTCGGCCACGTTGGCCTTCCACTTGCGCCGACTGGCGTTGTTGATGTACTGCACGGCGTAGTCAAACTGGCCGTAGCACTGGTCCAGATCCAGCATGTAGTCAAAGTTGCCGAAGGACTTCGACCAGGTGTCCTCCAGTCCCAGGTAGGCGGGGATCGCCGCACCGGACTCGCCCTGGATGCGCTGTCCCTCCTCGCTGCCGAGGAACTTGAGCACGTCCTTGACTACCTCCAGGTTCTTGCCCCGGGCGGCGGTGGAGTAGCACAGGCCGTTGGAGATGGACCCCCGGCCGTCGCCGGACATGGGATCGGGGCACCGGGGGAGCATGGCGATGTCCCACTTGCCCACCATGTCGGGGTAGTTGGTCATCTCACTGAGCAGGTTCCAGCTGCCCTCCAGGAACATGGAACCCATGCCGGAGAAGAAGGCGGTGCCGGGGCTGGTCTCGGCGAAGTAGTTCTGGTCGGGGCACCAGTCGTTTTTCTGGAGGTTCACATAGAACTTGACGGCCTCCACGGTGGCGGGCTGGGTGTACCCTGTGCGGAGCTTGGTCTCGGGGTCCAGGATGTAGCCGCCCTTCTGATAGACGAAGTTCCAGTAGCCCAGCTGCTCGTCGTTGTAGGCCATATAGCCGTACTTCCCGGTGGCGTCATAGACCTTCTGGGAGGCGTCGGTGAGGTCGTCCCAGGTCCACTCGGCGGTGGGGTAGGCCACCCCGGCCTGGTCGAACATCTCCTTGTTGTAGACCAGGACCACGTTGTCCTTGTCCTTGGGTACGCCGTAAATCTTGCCATCGGACCCGCTGGCGTTGCCGATGGAGATGTCGGAGAAGTGGTTGGCGTAGTAGTTGGGGTCCTCATCGGCGTAGAGGTCCGTCAGGTCCGCCAGGATACCGAAGTCCGCGTAATAGAGGATCTGATCGGTGTGCATCCAGTAGATGTCGGGCATGGTGTTGGACTCGGCGGCAGCTTCCAGCTTGGTCCAATACTCGCCCCAGTTGGTGACCTGGACCTCGATGACCACATCGGGGTGCTGGGCGGTGTAGGCGTCGCACATGGCCTGCATCCCGTCCCGCTGGTTCACGTCCCAGATCTGGAAGGTCAGGTGTGTCTTGCCGTCGGCGGAGCCGCATCCGGCCAGGGACAGCAGCAGAGCCAGCGCCAGGGCCGCCGCTGCCAAACGGGGAATTTTCTTCATAACTCCACTCCTTTTTTATTTTCCGCCTGTCCGCCTTGCGGGGACAGCCCGGTTTTTATTTACTATAATATGAAGGGACTATATTTGTAAATGCCGTGTTGTGTGCAAAATATTTGCTAATCTCATAAAAAGTCTCATTTTTGCATATCAATAGCGCATATCCAAATATTTTTTGAAAAATCGTTACTTTCCACAGCGAAACCACCCGTTTTATTGTGCAAAATAGAAAAATCCGGAACCGCGCCCTGTCGAGTCTCCTCTGTTTTTCCCGGCAGCGCAAGCGTTTGAGGACCCCGATTATATGTGAATATGTGCGTTTCGACCCTCTGCGGTACGCCCTGTCCCGGTTGCATTCCCGGGAAGGATATGGTACACTGGTCCTACAGTCCAGGGGATAACCCCCCGGAGAGGAGGCCCGCCATGTTTTTCAACCAGCACTTCCAGGACGAGGAACCCCTTCCCGCGTCCGGTTCCCGCCTGTTTTTTCGGATTCTGGGCCAGGAGGCCCCCGCCGTCCTGAAGCTGAATCTGCTCTTTCTGCTCTGCTGTCTGCCTGTGGTGACGATACCACCGGCCCTGCTGGCGCTGTGGCAGGTGGAGCGGCGCATGGTGGAGGACCGCGTGGTGCGCAGCTGGAGGCACTACTGGGACGCCTTCCGGCAGAGCTGGAAGCGCTCCTATGGCGCCTTCGCCCTGACGGCCCTGCCCATGGCGGCGGGGAGCTACGGGGCGTGGTTCTACCTGCGCCTTGCGGAGGCCAACCCGCTCTGCTATGTCCCCTTCATGTTCTGCGCGGTGGTGCTTTTCGGGACGCTGCTCTCCTCCTCCTACCTATACGGCCTTCTGGCCGCAGATCGGCCCCTGACCAAGGAGACCATCCTGCTGGCGGTGAAGCTGGGCCTGGGGAAGCCCCTGCGGGCCATCCTGGCGGCCCTGAGCTGGTACGGGGCCACGGCGGTGGGCATTCTGTGGTTCCCCCTGAGCGGCCTGTGGCTGCTGCTGGCGGGATTCTCCCTCCCCTGCCTGCTCTCCCAGTTCCTGATCCGGGATTTCCTAAAGCGTTTCGGAAGTCTGGACTCATAAAAAAATCCCCTCCACGAACAAAAACGTTCATGGAGGGGATTTGCCCCATTTCCGCTGATGATAGTCCATCGTTACCGGGCAGAAATGCCGGAATCGCAGCAGACGGAAGAGCGCGCCAAAGTTCTTTTTGGGAACCTTTTTCTTTCAAGAAAAAGGTTCAAAGCCCCTGGGCGATCATTGCCTCAGAGATTTTCTTGAATGCGGCGATGTCATTTCCGGCGATGAGGTCGTACCCCAGCCCATACTCCTCCGCAGCCGCAGCGGACGCATCATAAATAGAGCTCATGATCCCCCGCAGCTTCTGGTCCACTTCCCTCCTCGACCAGCTGTACCGGATGGCGTTCTGGGCCATCTCCAGCGCGGACACGGCCACGCCGCCGGACCCGGACGCCTTGGCCCCCGCCGTGAGGATCTTGGGACTGAGCCGCAGCAGCTTCAGCGCGTCCGTGGTAGCGGGCATATTGGCCCCCTCCACGTAGTAGCGCACGTTGTTGGCAATGAGCATTACCGCGTCGTCCACGGCCAGCTCGTTCTGGGTGGCGCAGGGGATGGCCACGTCGCCGGGGACCTCCCAGGGCTTCTTCCCGGGGTGGAACTCCGCCCCGAACCGGTCGGCGTAAGCCTCCACCCGGTCCTCGCCGGAGTAGCGCATCTTCACCATGAAGTCGTACTTCTCCTGGGAGTTCACGCCGTCGTGGTCATAGATATACCCGTCCGGCCCGGAGAGGGTGACCACCTTGCCCCCCAGCTCCGCCGCCTTGCGGCACACGCCCCAGCTCATGTTTCCGAACCCGGAGACGATGAGCCGCTTGCCCTCCAGGGTTTCCCCCTGGTGCTCCAGCATTCTCGCCAGGAAGTACACGGTGCCGAAGCCCGCCGCCTCCTGCCGGATGCGGCTCCCGCCGTAGGTGAGCCCCTTGCCGGTCAGCGCGGAGCTCTCCGCCCGGCCCGTGACCTTCTTATAAGCGCCGTAAAGCCATCCCACTTCACGTGACCCCACGCCGATGTCCCCCGCGGGCACGTCGGTGTCCGCGCCGATGTAGCGGTACAGGGCGTACATAAAGCTCTGGCAGAAGCGCATGATCTCCCGGTTGGACTTCCCCCGGGGGTCGAAGTCCGCGCCGCCCGCCGCGCCGCCGATGGGCAGCCCGGTGAGGGCGTTCTTATAGGTCTGCTCGAACCCCAAAAACTTCACCACGGACGCCGTGACGCTGGGGTGGAACCGCAGTCCCCCCTTGTAGGGTCCGATGGCGCTGGAGAATTGGACCCGGTAGCCGTGGTTGGTGTGGGTGACCCCGTCGTCGTCCACCCAGGGGATCAAAAAGGAGAACATCCGCTCCGGCTCCACCATGCGGGTGATGAGGTCCAGCCTCTCATACCGGGGGTCCTCCGTAGCGGGAGCGATCATCTCCAGCCAGGCGTTCACGCATTGGAGATATTCCGGCTCATGGGCATACCTCTGGGCCAGGTTCTCCGACACGCGGGCGATATAGTCATTCATGTGCCCGCCTCCTTACACGATGCCGTAGGCCAGCATGGACTCGCCGACCTTCAAAAATCCGGCGATATTGGCGCCCGCCACCAGGTTGCCGGGGGTGCCGTACTGCTCTGCGGCCTTGGCGGCGTTGTGGTACAGATCCGTCATGATTTTCCGCAGGTGGTCGTCCACCTCCTCGAAGGTCCAGTAGAAGCGCATGGAGTTCTGACTCATCTCCAGCGCCGAGGTCGCCACGCCCCCTGCATTGGCCGCCTTGGCGGGGGCGAAGAGCAGGCCCGCAGCCTGGAAGGCGTCCACCGCCTCAGGGGTGCAGGGCATGTTTGCGCCCTCGGCCACGGCGAAGCAGCCGTTGGCGATCAGCGCCTTGGCAGACTCCAGATCCAACTCGTTCTGGGTGGCGCAGGGCAGTGCGATATGGCAGGGGATCTGCCACACGCCGGAACAGCCCGCATGATATTCCGCCTCCGGGTGCGTCTCCACATACGCGGAGATCCGCTTGCGCTCCACCTCCTTGAGCCGCTTCATAAGGGGGAGGTCGATGCCGTTCTTGTCGTACACATACCCGCCGGAATCGCTCATGGCAACCACCTTGGCCCCGAACTGGGTGGCCTTCTCGCAGGCGTACAGGGCCACGTTGCCGGACCCGGAGATGACCACCGTAGCCCCCTCGAAGCTCTTCCCCGCATCCTTCAGCATACAGTCCGTAAAGTAGCACAATCCATATCCCGTGGCCTCCGTCCGGGCCAGGGACCCGCCGTAGGTGAGCCCCTTCCCCGTCAGCACGCCGGTGAACTCATTGCGCAGGCGCTTGTACTGGCCGAAGAGGTAGCCGATCTCCCGGCCGCCCACGCCGATGTCCCCGGCGGGCACGTCGGTATCCGGCCCGATATACTTGAACAGCTCGGTCATAAAGCTCTGGCAGAACCGCATGACTTCCAGCTCGGTTTTTCCCTTGGGGTCGAAGTCGGACCCACCCTTGCCGCCGCCGATGGGCAGGCCGGTGAGACTGTTCTTGAAGATCTGCTCAAATCCCAGGAATTTGATGATTCCCTCATAGACGGAGGGGTGGAAGCGCAGCCCGCCCTTATAGGGTCCGATGGCGGAGTTGAACTGCACCCGGAAGCCCCGGTTGACATGGATGTTTCCCTTTTCATCCTCCCAGGGGACACGGAACTTGATGATGCGCTCCGGTTCCACCAGGCAGTCCATGACGCCCTCTTTGATGAACTCCGGGCGGGCCTCCACCACGGGGACCAGGGAGGTGAGGACCTCCCGGACGGCCTGGTGGAACTCCGGCTCCGCCGGATTCCGGGCGATGACGCGGTCCATCAGACCGTTCAGGTACTCATTTTTGATACTCATTTTGGATGACCTCCTATCAGATCCCGAGAGGAAAAATTTTTTCTTCCCGGTGCTTTAGCTAGTTAAATCGTAGCACAGGTTTTTTGCTTTCGCAACGGTTTTTTGTTTGTTTTTCAAAGATTTGTCTTCTCCTACAAAACATTTGTCCTTGAGAAAAAATCTTTTGTTGCTTCTTATACCTAATTTTATCTTCGCCGCCTAGGCGCTCGGCCCCCGGCCGAGCGCCG
>ERZ778511.1727-NODE-1727-length-13852-cov-5.567805_pt1 | contig 13852 bp, 14 predicted proteins | sample MGYA00510347_ERZ778511 | MGnify/ENA primary metagenome ERZ778511 (study PRJEB29527, sample SAMN07138967) | mouse gut metagenome | material: feces | host: mouse | place: China:Nanjing | collected 2016-01-25 ...
TTGTCTGATCGGAAGTGCTTTATTCGGTTTTACACAAAATTTATTGGGGTCTCTTCGCGGGCATAAACCTTTTAGGTGATCACTGTTTTGGGGTATGCATTCTTAAATCATTTCCTCGAACATCGGCTCAAGTATAATCATGGTGCTGCCGGAGAAGTCTCCGTTCATCTCGAAGTGTACATCCAAGGGCTTGTGCTCATTCTGGTGGACGGTCACTACATTCACCAACATTCGGGGGATCGCGTCGGATATGCTCCCCTCGGAGAGTATGTCATCTATCAGTATTGAGGTGCTTGTAAGAGTCTACTGTCATTGTTTGCAGACCTTGTCGTATTCGCGGCAGTCGGAGATCTTTTTTTGCAGCTCGGCTATCTTGTTCTCTCGCTTCTCAATCATGCTGTTGTAGAATTCGCCTCTGAACTTATCCGTAACCTTGCCCATTATCAAGGTCTCGTTCTGCTGCTTTAGCGCAAGGATTTTTTCATCGCACTTCTCGCTCTCAGCAACAATCTTTTCCTTGAGATTTTGAACTTCTCCGAACACCAGCTCATTAAGCTGAGACTCGTGAATTCGGTGCGGTGTGCAATATTCTTTGTCATAGTGGTGGTGCTAGTGTATTCGACATATTTTCTGCTGCCCCAAGTTCGTATTTTTGCTATGAAATGTGCGCCACATTCAGCGCATTTTATAAGTCCGGAGTAGCGATGAATTTTGCGACCGTCGCTTGAGCTGGGATTAATTTGTGAACGTTGTTTCAGTAAAAATTGAGCTTTCTCCCATGTCTGTCGGTCGATTATTGGCTTACAAAAGTTTTCATGACGGTACTGTTCTTCCTCGGGAACGAATGTTTTAGTTTTGTAGACCTTGCTTGTCACAGTCTTGTGATTTACCAAAGTACCGATGTAAAGTTCGTTACTAAGTATGCGTTATATTGATGTTTGAACTCATAGATATTTCGTTGAAATTTGTGGTTTCCAATCGGCAAACTTGCGGTTTTGATAGTACTCCGGTGAGCGTATCCCTCGGTCATTCGGCATTTTTGCTATCGTAGTTAAGCCGTAACCGTCAACATAAAGTCTGAATATTTCCCGAACAAAATCAGCTGTTTCGCTGTCAATATTTACTGTTCCCGTGTTGCGGTCAAGGTAATATCCGAACGGAAGTTAGGGAACTAATCCGCTGTTTTTCTGTCTCTGACGAATTCCGGAACGAACTTTTTGCTTATGTCTTTGGCGTAAAAATCATTGAAAATCTGCTTGAAGCCTATTAGCAAATCGTCGTTTTCATTGGTGGTGTCTATGCCTTCCGTGACCGAAATCACCTTTACTTTGTTCTCGCGCAGGTGGTCAATGAAGAGCGCAGTTTGCGTTCGATGCCGTCCGAGTCTGCTCAGATCCTTTATCAGAAAAACTTCAACTTTGCCCTCATCGACAGCGTTCTCAAGTCCGCCTAATCCCTTTCAATTGAATGTCATACCCGAAACATTGTCGTCAAAATTGATTTTGCCACGTGTTCTTCGGACATTTCTGATCGCTTCTTTGCGGTATTCATCCATGATTTCGGGAGGAATATTTGCCAGCTCCGACAGGATCATAATGATTATTTCAACCTCAACCGCATAGCGGAAAAGCCCTTTTGATATTTTAGTAACGCCCGCTTCGCTGCCCTTGACGATCTCTCCGGCAAGTCCTCTGCGATAATATTTTTTTGCTTGCCGAGCTCCAAGTTGGAGACATATTTCTGAATTGCCGACGTGATAAATTCAGAACGCGATCTCGAATGTTGCGCTGCATACTTGTCGAATAACTTTAAAGTTTCTTTATCCAGACTGATGCCTATTTTTTCTGCCATTGAACCTCCATTTCCTGCGGTATGACCTTTCTGTGTCACCGCATTTCCCCTTGTTGTCGCGTTCACGGTGTTTTTCCTTTCGGAGTGACACCTATGTTTCATACTTTTGCTTATTTTGACATCAAACTTCAACTCTCATGAATGGCTTTAGAGCGCGGTTGGCTTTGCCATCCGCTATGACCGCAGTACCGCTACTTTAACCTGCTTAAAAATCATAGCCTCATATTACCCGAATTACCCGCGAAATATCTGCGTTATCTGCTTGCAATTTGCTGCGTTAGTTGTCCTGCCCAAACTCTCACAAAAACGGCTTAAATTTCGATTCAATCGCGTAGGGCGAATTACCCTATTCGCGGTGAACCTCGCTCAAATCGGCGGAAATCCGCCCAAACAGCCGTCACTATTTCAAGGCAGTGCCGTCACTATTGTCATTCCACATTGGTAAAGCATTTACAAGACATGGAGTGACGGCAGTGACGGCTAATTCCACCCATAGTAAACTGCCGTCACTGTTGTCACTTTTGCGATCGTATTTCAAAACGATAAACCGTTAACCACACGAACGTTTTATCTCAAAGGTCACTCCGAAGCCTTTCAGCTCTATGCCGTGCTGAACAAAATTTTGCGAAATCTTGTTTGACGGAATTTTAATGCCGAATTGCATTTTTAACTCGCCGGCCAGCATTGTAGCAGAGCCTTTGAAATATTTTTTTCTCCAACATGAAATCGTGTATCATAAAAGAAAAAGTGTCGCGTGGCTTAGGCATTATTTTTTTCTTCGCTGATCCAACGAGCACCGTTGCGTTTCAAGTTCAGTTCCAGATTTTCGATGTCTCGACCTACGCAATGCAGAACCACCCCGCCGCTGCCGCGCTGCTTTTCGATCATCACCATGCTCCCGTCGACGCAGCCGCTGATCCCTGTTGTTCCAGATCTCATGTTGAATGGATCGTTGTCGTGACACTTACGGGTGTGATGAACCAACAAGAGCGCAATCCGCAGATTGTCCGCGAAATTTTTCAGCACGGAAAGTTTTTTATAGTCGGAAGCGTAACTTGTATCATCGCCCGAACGGATTTTCTGTATAGTGTCAATGATAATGATTTTCAAATCTGAGTGCTGTTACCTGAATATTTCAATCTGCTTTTCGAGAACGCAGCCGAGCGTTTCCGATGTGATATCGTGACCAAATAGATTTGGAGACTTGCGTGGATTTTGAAGTGTTGGCATCCATGGATATGTAATATGACACGCTGAAAATAGGCACTATCTTAACACGCCTTTATATTATGTGGATTTTCGACATCTCAAATTGGACTCTATGGGTTTGGATTCCGCCATTTTTTATGTTTATTATCCGATTTTGAGCTGTTTTGGATTTAGTTTTTATTTTGAAATCTAGATGGAGCAACCGTAAAACCGCATGGGGTAAGGGATTATGTCAAGGTCACAATCGTTGTCCGAACCTTGGATGTTCAGATTTCGGTAGGTGATCCATTAAAGCCTTTCTGGATTTTTTTAATCTCTTTTGTTCGCCAGGTAACATGCATCAGTCCATCTAAATGCTCTGCCATTTGCTCAGCTTTTTTCAGCCAGAACTCTGCGTGCCGTTCCATCCGCCCTCGGTTTCCTGGTGGTACAATATGGCAAGAAGCACAGCAGTAACTGGCAAACGCTTTATAGCACATATAACGGTCAGCAAGGTCTTCTGAATTACGGTATTTTTTGAAAAAAATACCCAGTGCAGGTTTAACCTGTTCTATACGACCTGTCTTCGTTCCAATTAAAATCTCACTTTCCAATGTGCTGACATACATCCCTGCTCTGCCTAGGTATTGTTCTTCCGCTTTGATGTGCTGGAGTGTATCCCATGCGTCATCAAGCTTATCCTCATAATAATATAACTTGAGTTCTGCCATAAGCTGCTTGCGCTTTGTATCAGCGAATTTAGTGCTTCCTTCTCTTCGCCAGCGGCGCAGGACAGCCCATGCGTCAGGAATCTGCCCATTCAGGCGATAAGCTGTCACTAAACCTTCGAAATAAACATTGTCATTATAGCGGGGTGGCTTATCTATCTGGGAGGCAAATGCCTCCTGGGCTTTTGCCAGCGCCTCCGCATCCTTATCACAGGATGAGAGGAAAGAATATTCAGCATCCAGCACCATGCTCTTGGATCCGCCAATCTGCCGTGCGTCCTTATAAGGGCTAAGCTTATCCAAAATGGATTGGATTTCTTCCTGTGGCAAATGTAAGCTCATGGAAACATTAAACAAATCCATAAGATTGTGGAACTGGGTGACGGCATCCAGACCTTTAAGCTGCTCCGCCTTAAAAAAACAGGCCAGTGACTTTTTTAATTGATCATCTTGTTGATAGCAGTGGCCTTCCCAATAGAGATTCTTACATTGCGCTGGCAAATCCCCTTTCTGCCTTGCCAATGATGCCGCCTGAGAAAAAAGAGCTGCGGCCTGTCCATAACGACATTGACAATATAATTGATATCCGTCGTTATGCAGTTCATCTATGCTCTTTTGTTTCTGCCTTCGCACCTCCGCCTCATCCAACCGCTTCCATCGTTCTGCATCACCCCTCATACCGGCGGCACTCCTCCATTACTTTTTTCAACTCATCCTGGAGCCCCAGCAAAATGTGCATGTTGACACCGAGTGTAGAAAGTACATCCTCCTTTGCGGACACATAGCTGTCAACAGTCTTAAACTTATTGCAGATGTTGGCTCTCTGAGAGTCATTCAATTGTATTTCCGGCAGGCTTGACAGCAGTGTATGTGACAGAAAGAGCTCTTTCCTACGGTGCATAAGCTCTTCAATACGAGCATTCTTAATCCGACCTCCTTCAATAAGATGGCTGGTAATCTCATTTACTAATTCGTCTGGTGAAGCAGTCCTGCCGCCGTAAGAAAAGGTAAGCCAATCCCCAAAGTCAGCGGGTTTTCTTAGCGTGGAATGTGTATCCCAAAGTACGAAAACAGGTCGTTCATCCCCGCTCATTAAGATCCCGCCAACTTCCATCATGACGTTGGGATTCAAGTCACTGATTTCCGCTATGAAGCACTGTGCAGAGGCGATATGGGATTTAACGTTCTCAACCAAAGTGTCTGCACTGTATTTATCCCTGGCCAAGCAGACCTCAAAACAAAACGGTGCCCGTTCAAAGACCCGGCGGACAGCTAACTCTACAGATTTGTACTCATCAGCAAAAGGCGTGATCATAAACATAAGGATATGTTTACTGCCGTTGACCATGTTGCCGGCGTTTATTACTTGCATGTCTTTTCTCAGTTTCAGGAGCTCATCGCGCAGATCAAGGTTCTCATGTTGTGCTTCTATAAGCATCGTCATGATCTGGGAAACATTGTCATGTACAATACTCATGTTGCGCTCGTCCAACCGGTGGGAATAAATCAGGGCATTATTGTAAAGCAACGTCATCACAGTAGCAGTCACGATAGAATCCAGGTTTGAATTTGAAAGAAGCTGGATAAGGGTGTTCCGTCCATTCAAAGCCAGCTGCATAGGCCGATTATGAATACGTTCCTGTATGCTGCGGAATGCATCACCAAAATTCATACGCAAAGAAGGCATGTTCAAGAGATCCTGCAGTTCCCTGTCTGTCTTGGAGACTTCAGTTTCAATAATAACAGCTGGGACAGCTTTCGGGTCATAAAGCTTCGTGTTAAGTACGATATTTAACCCTAGATCATGGTTAAGGTGGTAACTCATCCGTTCCTCCAAACGCCGGAATGGCAAACGATCTTCTGCTGAAAGCTCCTCAAAAAAGATGCCTTTATCCAATACATTGAGTTTTTCCAGCGTAACTTCCGGATGGTGCTCCCCGTATTTTTCCAGAAGCTCTTCATCAAAATTTCGTCCTGCATTGATGACAACGAGCCCCTTTTCGTTCGCCATGCGGTAATACTGTGCCGCGCTGTCGTAATGAGAAAAGTAGTAGATAGGGTTCCTTCCTTCTATCATGGGGTTCATAGGGATATACCGCTGCAGTGATACATCTCCCTGGTTTGTCTCAAAAAGCAAAAGATCTGCAACCTGACCAAAAAAGTCTTCATTAACCATAGCCATGCCCTTAAGATGGTCATGATGCCACTGGTTAATATAGGCAAACTTATCTGGACGGTTTTCTGCAAGGTATTCCAACCGTTCAATAATCTTTGCACCCAATTCAGCCTGGATAACTTTGAACGCCATGTTCTCCTGGTTGATATTGTCACGTCCGGCAGTAGGACTCAAGTCAGGGCTGTCCACAACACCGCGCACAAATTTTGCCCATGTAGGAAGCAAAGAGGTATCACCTTCCTTGACAAGCATTTTCCGCACAAAGATGTCCAGCGTGCCGGTAGAATTCAGACCGGCTAAATGCTGATTGGAAATATACAGAACCCCCTGTGCCCGATAGAGCTTTCCCTCTGCCTGCTTGCTGATGTTGATAGGGAATACATCCATAGACATATCAGGAAAACGCCGGTTGACAAATGTGCTGTAGGCATCCATTTCCTGCTCCGCGGTCTGATATTCCTTATCCCAGGGAGCGAAAATTGCATTAACAGAACCAACGCCATTTATTTTGATAGGAACTGAGATGAAGTCACAGTAACGGCAAATGATTTCTTCCAGTTTTTGCCGATCTAGTAAATATGTGAAATCTGGGCGCACAAATACCGTGACAGCGGTGCCGACCTCTTTTCTGTCAATTAAAGAAAGTTCGCACTCAGTTGAACCATAATTAACCCACTGGTACGCTGTATCCGAGTTGAGCTTATGGGTTTGAACACACACCTTGCTTGCTACAAGAAAAGAAGACAGCATCCCAATTCCAAACTGACCAATCAGTTCCTCGGAAAAAATATCATCCAGTTCCCCCTTGGATATACCAGTGCCAGTAGAACCAATAACAGATAAGAAGTTTTCAATATCTGACTCATCCATCCCGATTCCATTGTCAGTAAAGGTAATGCTTTTTTCTAAACTATCATAGGTGATGGAAATTTCCCCTTGATAAAAGGTCTCCTTCAAAGCTTCACGACGAACAATGCTGTCGTGTCCATTTTGGACTAATTCCCGGACAAAAATATCAGAAGTGCTGTAAAGTCCATCCGCAAGCAAACGGATAAGCCCTTCAAAATTTGTTTTCATTGTAAGTTTTTTAGTTTCCTTCATAACATTATTCTCCTACTATAATATATTTATCGGATAAATCAACGGCAAGCCAACCATAAACACTCGTATCACTCCGTAAACAGAATAGGTAATGAGTAAAGTGTGGAATCACCAGATCACAAATTCTATAATTAGGTGAGGTATTTATGAACGCAGTAGATATCAATGTATCCAAAGGCAAAAGTATGGTCGTGATTGTGCAGCCCTTTGGTATTATCGTGCCAAACGAAAGTTGTTATGGAGTACACAAGCACATATTATGAACCAATCGCCAACGCACCTCACAACGTGGAAATATTTGTTTCTGTAGTCAACCCTTTGCTAATTGACGACTATGGTACAAACCGTGTTAGAAAAGTTAAGACCGATAAAAAGGACGCGCTTAAGATTGCAAATTACGCCCTTGATAAATGGACTCAATTTCGTGAGTAAATACACCCGCCGAGGGAACGCGCAAAACGCTCAAGGTTCTCAACTGGCAGTACAATAAATACTTATCATGCAGAAGAATAATCTGATAGCTCTGCTTGATTCGTGTTTCCCGAACGCAAATACATTGTTTTCATCTCCTCGCAATGAATCCAATGGGCACGAAAAGTGGATCGATTTCGTGCTGCAATTCACACATCTTAATGCGGTTTCCAAGCTCTGCCCATCGGTTTTTTAAGCCAAATACCAAAGTTGGTGCAGGTCTAATCACTACAATTACAGCGAAGCAAAAGTAGCACAGAATCACGCTTATTTGAGGACGCAAGTAAACTCACTACCAATGACGGATTCTGTTATGAAGATCGTTCAAGAATCCGCCAAGCTACTTAATTCTTCGCTTGAAACTCTTGCAGCAATCAGGACCGAAATAGGCAAGCTTGCGTCAACGCTACCCGAATACGAAATCGTTATGAGCCTGTACGGCGTGAGTCGTGTTGTGTGTTCGCAGCTTATTGCCAAGATTGGCGATGTCAGACGCTTTGAACACTCCGAATTGCTTGTCGCAATTGCGGGTATTGACCCACCGTCCGATCAATCGGGGACGCACGATCCTAAATCCAGCCTCATATCCAAACGTGGTTCTCCGCTGCTACGCAAGACCCTGTTTGAGAATTATGCAGGTCATCATTCAAAAGCAGCCAATAGACGAACCCGTATACCAATTTCTTGACCGCAAACGTTCCGAAAGCAAACACAGTACAGGTTTTATATGATCTCCGCTGTGTACAAGTTCCTCAGAATTTATTACGCCCGTGTTATGTAAGCCCTGAACCAACTAATTCAGACAGAATTTATCTTGTTTCTAAGCTGCCAAAAAATTTTTAGCTTCTGCGGCGCTTTTGCTATTGTGAAAATTTGATAAAATCTTCACTTTACCACTTGACTTTTATTTGCAGGTCTTATTTCCAATTTAAAAATACTATGTGCTTTTTAAAATTCAGTAAATTATGCTAAACAGATATCTAGCGCATGCCTATTTCAGCATAATATAATATACAATTATCCTCTATTGGACAAAATTACCTGAATTTATTATAGTATACTTTTTTCTATTTTTCAATCCCCTTTTTGCCCGTTTTGCGTGAATGGCAATATTCCTGCGTGAATGGTAATAAAATCTGTGTTTTCGCCAAAATACGACATTGTTATTTGTGCGATTTGACATTGCTTTGATTTGCAATTATGTTCACGATTATGCTTTAGCGTGACCATATAGGCAAATCCGGACGAGAAGTTTATCGTCCGGATTTATCTGTCAACTGTTTTTTTATCTACATTCCCATCGACATCCCCTGATCCTCAGATTCATCCTGCTCATCATCAAGTTCTTCGTCCTCATCGGTATCTTCGTCGTCAAAATCGTCCGAAAAATCAATGCTTTCCTGTTTCTCGGGTTGTTCTACCTTATCGGAAACCGCCTCATATTCGCTCACAGCGGCTGTTTCGTGCTGTTCCGTGTATTCCTCTGCCACTTTCTCGGAATCGGTCAGTGTTTCGTTGACGGTTTGCCGCTGCGCCAGATCGCGTTCGATCTCGTTCTCGATCAGCCCGATCACAAACTGCTTCTGCGTCATATTGTTGCGCTGCAGATAATCTTTGATTTTTTGGAACAGCTCCTCCGGCACCTGAAACGCCATCGTTCTCATATTTCCCATGTTCTTGTCCTCCTTTGCGCTTATCTGTGGATGAAGTTCATCGCGAAGCGCTTGCGCGACAAACTCTGCCATCGTCAATTCGTGTTCTTCAAGATATTGCCGCACCTCGGCGTGCAAATCCGCATCGATCTTGACGGTAATACCTTTTTTTTCATTGGTTGACATTATCATCATTCCTCTCCATAAATTTTCTGAAAGCAAATTCCACAATTTCCTCAATCGTGGAACCTGTTTCTGCCGCTTCATTCAGAAGCATTTCATAAAGCCATACCGGAATCTCAATCTCCATTCAGTTCCTTTCTCACTTCAAAGCTGCCCTTAAAAGTTACCATTATGGTATCCTTACTTTCAACCGTGACCTTTTCTATAAGTTGTCGTACCACAACATCATCGTATTCGGTCATGGTGAAATCCTCGTTTTCGAGCCGTTCCAGAATCGCGTTAAGCTCCGAGGAGTTTCGCCGTGATACTGACTGCTTTGCTTTTTCATTTTCGATGAACTCCCGCAGCGTTTTCATTTCCTCGCTGAATTTTTCGATATCCGCCATAGCTGTGGCGGCTGTTTCGGGCATGGTCGCCAGCTTTATCAGCTCATCTATGTTGTGTGCCAGCTTGTCGATCCGCTGCTGTGCCGCCTGAACGCTGCCGTTAAGGTTAGTGTCAAGCACCTCGGTTATGCTCTCCCGAAGCGCCTTTGCCACATCGTCCTTGACCTCGCAGAATTCGTTTATTGTGCTCACGATCGCTTTGTGAAGCGGCTGTTCGTCCACGGTCGGAGAACTGTGGCATTTCTTTTTGCCGTATTGAATTCGGTTGATACAGCGCCACTTTATTTCCTTGAACCCTTTTGCCGTCCAAGTTACTCGGCGGTAATGTGAACCGCACTCGCCGCATATCAGCAGCTCCGACAGCGCATACTTGGCACTGTATTTGCCTTGTTCGGTTTTGGTGAGCTTATCGGCTATCGACCGTTTCGCTGACCGCCGTGCCATTTCCTCTTGAACTCGGTTAAAGTCGGATCGAGATATGATTGGCTCGTGATGGTTCTTTACAAGGTACATCGGAAGTTCCCCGTTGTTCTTACGAGTTTTCTTGGTAATGCAGTCCGTCACATAAGTTTTTTGAAGAAGCGCGTCACCTGTATATTTTTCGTTTGTCAGTATCCGCTGAATGACCTCTTTTCTGTAAGGTGCATTGCTTCCTTTCGTCGTCAAGCCCTTTTCGTTCAGCCTGTCGACTATCATATTTAAACTCATTCCTTCAAGGTAGAGTCGGTATATTTCCTTGACAATCTCTGCTTCCTCGGGAACTATTTCGGGCTTGTCATCATCACCTTTTCTATATCCGAGCAGTCTTGCGTATTGCATTGGCACATTGCCATTTTTAAAGCTTTGTCGAATGCCCCAAGAAACGTTCTTGCTTATGGACTCCGATTCAGCTTGGGCAAAGCATGACATTATCGTCAACATCATCTCGGTGTCAGTTTCAAGGGTGTTTATATTTTCTTTTTCGAAGATAACTGCGATTCCAAGCGCTTTAAGGTCGCGTATGTATTTCAGACTGTCTACCGTGTTTCTTGCGAATCTTGACAAGGATTTTGTGAGTATCATATCAATTTTCCCTTGTCGGCAGAGCCTTATCATTTTAAGAAACTCGGGGCGCTTTTTTGTCTGAGTGCCTGTGATGCCCTCATCGGCGAATATGCCAGCCATTTGCCATTCGGAATTGCTGTTTATCTTTTCGGTATAGTAACCGATCTGTGCCTCATAGCTGCTTTCCTGTTCCTCTTGGTCGGTGCTGACGCGGCAGTACGCCGCAACTTTTAACCGTCTTTCAGCCTGTCGAATTTCCTCACGGGATTTCGCGGGTATAACCACGATCCGCATATTGCTTGGTGCCGTTATTGCTGTTCCTATCATGTTATCACCTCGTTTACAGTCGTATATTTTAATTGAGCGCACATTATTATAAGCGCTTCAACCTTTTCCATATCGGAATTTTCGGAACCGAGCAGCCGATTTATTTCATTGGTCATCCGCTGAATTTCGTCGGTCGGCTGATATTCCGTTATTGAGATTTCTGCTCGCTGCGGTTTGTCTTGCGTAGCGGGTTTGCGGTATGTATTGCGCTCCGCTTTTATTTCGGCGGCGCGAATAAAATCCTCATCGGAAATTATTTTCGGGAGCCCGTCCTCGCCGATATATTTTGTGTTCTCAATTACTCGGCAAACCATGTTCTTATTCCAAACCGCCTTACCCATATTGTATGGTATCTGCATTTCTGCAGCTATGGTTTTCAGCGATTTTCCGCCGATGTAATCGGCAAATATTTTCCTCACTGCTTCCGCTTCGGGAGCGTTCAGAGCATATTTGCCGTTCACCATGCAGTATCCGAACGGTATACTCCTGTTTTTTAACATCTTATCACCTCACGATCCGCTCTGTAAAGCCTATCCCGCCAATCAAGTCGAAGCGGATTTCCGATTCCGACAGCACCGTGATTTTTTCAACGATCAGCCCGAACTTAATCTCGTCGAATTCGTCTATCTGTTCGGCTCTTTCGAATATTCCAATCAGTTTCCGCAGCTCGTCGAGCCTTTCGCCGTCCTTATCGTCAAGGTTGGCATGGAGCTGCTTTTGGGCAATCAGCAGTTTTCGGTCAAGCTCTTGGGTACGAACTGTGAAGTATGCGCCGTCGAGAGTTCCTTGCGAGTTCAGCATGGTCAGCAAGTAGGCTTGCTGCTTGATTTCAGCAATCTCTTTGCGGAGTTCTGCAAGCTGTGTATTGCCCGATTTTTCTCTTTCGGATAGTGCTTCAAGCTGCTTTGCCATCGGTACAAGAATCGCTTTATAATGCGCTTGGAGCTTGTTCCATAATCTTACGAATGCTATGCGGAACTCATCCTCCCGAATTTGTCGGATATTGCAGTTTGCGGCGGAGCGGTCGTGATTTCTGCAAACCCAGCGCACACAATCTTTGCGCGATTTAAGTCTGAACGCATTTCTGCAGTTCCCACAATAAATCTTTCTTCTGAACGGACTGCTGCCTACCTCGTATCCGCTTGGCTTTTCCCGTGAGGAAAATATCTTTTGAGCCGTTTCGAAAACCGATTTTTCAATGATCGGCTCGTGCGTTCCGCAGATGTAATATTGCTCTTTTTCACCAAGATTTCTGGCGGTTCTGAACGGCAGCGTATCGGTGGTGAACCGCTTTTGCAGCAGCTTGTCGCCGATGTATCGCTCGTTTGTCAGTATGCAGCGGATCGTGCCGTGCCGCCAGACCTCGTCGCGAACGCCCTGCGCGTTCAGCCGCATCGCGATCTCATTCATGCCGATCCCGCTCACATACCAGTTGAATATTTGTTTTACGATTTCGGCTTTTTGGGGATTGATCCGCAACTCGCCGTCAACATAATCATATCCGAACGGGGCAGAGGGATTTTTATAGGTGCCGTCCGCCATACGCTTTTTTATTCCCAATCGGCAGTTGCGCGAGATCGACATGGATTCCTCTTGGGCGAACTGACTGTATATCGCCAACATCATTTCCGAGCTGATTTCGCCCGTATCGATATTTTCTTTTTCAAAGTATACCGATATGCCGAGCGTTTTCAGCTCTCGTACCGCCTCGAGGCTGTCCTTTGTGTTCCTCGCAAACCTCGATATCGATTTTGTCAGTATCCGATCGATTTTTCCTTTGCGACAGTCACTCATCAGCCTTTGGAATTCGGTTCGCTTTGCCGCCGACGTTCCGGTGATACCCTGATCGGCGTACATATCGACGAATACCGCGTCAGTGCTGTTTCGGAGCAGCTCGGTGTAATATCGGATCTGTGCCGCGAAGGAGTTTAGCTGATCCTCGCTGTCGCTCGATACTCGGGCGTAGGCAGCGATTCTGGCGATCTCGTCGGCATGGTTTTTAGCGGGTATTATCGTAATTTCCGCCATGTCATCACTCCTTTCACAACACATCATACCGAAAAAATTCGGTTTTATCTATTACCAATGTCACCGAAATATCCGCGGCGGTTTGCATCATAACCGACAAAAGCGGACAGGGGTTCAAACCTCCGCGAGCCGCTTTATGACCGCGTTTTCGATTTTTCTCCGCTGTGCCTCGTTTATAAGATTTTCGCTCAGCAGCTTGTCCAGAAAATTCCGGCACAAGTAGAATTTGTATCGAATGATTGCTTCTTGTTCCATATTTCCCCCTTAATTATATTTTAAATTTAAACCAACGCTTATTTTCAGAGCGCGGTCGACCTCGTCCATTGTGAAATCGTTGATCCTGCCGACATAATCGGTCAGCCGCGATTTGTCCAGCACGCGGATTTGTTCAAGCATAACGCTCGAGTTCTGCGGCAGACCGGAGCTTCCCGCGAACGTATACACATGAACGGGAAGTCGGTTCGGAATGCGCTTTGTGGTAATCGGCGCGGCAATTGTCGTGCCGCTGTGCTTGTTGCCCTTGTTATTCTGAATGATGAGGACGGGACGGATTCCGCCCTGTTCGCTGCCGATGATCGGCTCTAAGTTTGCGAGGTATATCTCGCCCCGCCTTATGTTTTTCTTGTTCATTTTATTTCCTCGCTATGTAAAATCTCGGCTCCGCGCAAAATTACACAGAGCCGAAACTTTATATATTAAAGCGGATTTCTCCGCTGT
>ERZ778511.1733-NODE-1733-length-13816-cov-11.567110_pt1 | contig 13816 bp, 13 predicted proteins | sample MGYA00510347_ERZ778511 | MGnify/ENA primary metagenome ERZ778511 (study PRJEB29527, sample SAMN07138967) | mouse gut metagenome | material: feces | host: mouse | place: China:Nanjing | collected 2016-01-25 ...
CACAAATTTAACACTTTTCTCAAAATTCATGCACCGGGTTTTCGGCTTGAGCCCCCAATGGTCAGTTTGGGCAGGGGAAGAAATGCGGTCGCTGTCATCACTTCTCGTCAAATATCACCCAATCATCAGCCACATCGGCAGCACGGCAATTCCTGACATTCAGGCCAAACCGGTAGTGGATATTCTTGTAGAGATTTCTCCTGACATTGAATGGCAGAGTATAACAGACATATTTGAACGCAATGGCTATATCTGTATGTCGGAATCAGAAACCTGTATTAGCTTTAACAAAGGATATACACCTGCCGGATATACCGACAAGGTGTTCCATGTCCACGTTCATAGGATTGGTGACAATGAGGAAATCCTTTTCCGGGATTATCTTTTGAACCATCTTGACACAGCAAAGGAATACGAAAAACTCAAGTTGTCACTGTTGCCGGAATATCGGAACAATCGCGATGCTTATACCGATGCGAAAACCGAGTTTGTCATAAAGGTACTCGCTTTGGCGAAACAGTCAAAAATCTGGCCTTCAGACACCAATCGTCTTTCCTTTCGCTATTGGCAGGAGGCAGATGCCGAGTCTCTCTATAAATATGCCTCAGATTCAAAAGTAAGCGAAATGGCTCTGTGGCCCAGACACACCTCGGTGGAAATGAGCCGGCAGGTCATCCATGATTTCTTCATGCCTAATGAACATACCTATGCCATGGTGCTGAAAGAGACAGGTGAGCCGATAGGCTGCATAGGGCTTGTCCCTGAAGGCGAAGAACATAATACCACATTGCCGGGTGAGCGCGAGGTCGGATATTGGATAGGTTTTCCGTACTGGGGCAAAGGATTGACCTCGGAAGCATTGAAATCCATGATTGAATTTTGCCGCAATAATATTCGCCTTGACTCACTGCTGATTACGACTGATGCCGCCAATAAAGCCTCTCAGCGGGTAGCTGAGAAATGTGGATTCATCAACTTCACCGACTATGACAACAATGGGACACCGTCGAAAGCATTCCGACTCAGTCTTTCTTCTTTGGCTATAAGAAAGGTTGAGGATGGCAAGCGAGATTTCATTGACTTGTTGCTCATTGGCGATGAATCGGAAGATATGATCATGAAATATCTCGACCGGGGAAACCTTTATGTCGGTTCGATAGACAATAAGGATGTGGCTGTGATTGTGACGGATGAGAATAATAACGACTCAATCGAGATAAAAAATCTGGCGGTTGATGCTGCATTCCGTCGCAGAGGCATAGGCCGGAATATGCTTGAATATGTGGAGAAACTGTATCCTGACAAGAAGATAATCCTCGGTACGGGCGAAACGCCCTCGACACTTCGTTTCTATCAGGCTTGTGGCTATCGCTACTCTCATAGAATCCCCAATTTCTTCACTGACAACTATCCCAATCCTATTGTCGAGGAAGAGGTAGCGCTTCGCGATATGGTATATCTATACAAAGACTCCAATAAAAATGACACCGAAGAACATTCTTGACATAACACGCCGCGAGAAATTCCGACAATGGCTCATGGAAAACAGCTCATATGAGAAAGAGTGCTGGATAGCCGTGAAACGCGGCAAGACTCCACCGGAGGATGCCCTGTGGTATCTTGATGCCGTGGAGGAGGCTCTTTGCTTTGGTTGGATTGACTCGACCGTCAAAAATGTGGACGGCGTGACTTTGCAGCGCTTCGGGCCACGAACAAAAAACGGCAGATGGACTGAGCTGAACAAAGAGCGTTGCCGCCGGCTTGAAAAGCTCGGCATAATGACCGACAGGGGTCGTTCCGCCTGTCCCGATCTCGATGCTGAATTTGTCATTGACCCTGACATTATCACAGAATTTGAATCCAATCCGGAGGCTTGGTCTAACTTCCGCTCGTTTCCTGCCTTGTATCAGCGGGTGAAAATCGACAATATACAGCGCAACAAGGCTAACGCAGATTTATTCGCCGCAAGATTAAACAAACTTATCGAGGCCAGCGAAAGGAGCGAGATGATAGGCGATTGGCACGACTGCGGCAGGCTGCTCGACTATTGAATCTTATGACAATCATTCAACCGAGAGAGGAACTGCGCTCATACGTGCGCTACTATTGGGTGCTGAAAAGCGATGAGCCTTTCAGTGTCCTGACTTTCCCTATCGGTTGCCCACAAATTATTTTTTACAAGAAAACACCGCTTTACATACCGGAACTTTACAAGAGCCAATCGCAGTTCACGATTAGCGGACAGGTAAATTTTCCTGCGCATATCCTGTCAGACGGAAGTTTGGAAATAATTGTAGCTGTGTTCTATCCGCATACCATCGGGATGTTTATCGACACGCCGCCATCGGCATTCTATAATCTTGAAATCTCCGGTTATGATATTGAGAATAGGACGCTGAATGAAGTTGCTCAGAGGATTTTCGACTGTGAGAACGCCAAGGAATGTATTGATATTCTGGAGGACTATCTGTTATCAAAGATTAGACGATCATTGAATATCTGTCGGATAGACACGTCTGTCAGTACGTTGCTTCGCGCTCCCTCTACGCATGTCAATGCTCTTGCTGACATAGCCTGTCTCAGCAAGCGACAATATGAACGGGTATTCCGCGACACTGTGGGCATGAATCCGAAAGAATATGCCCGAATTGTTCGTTTTCAGAAAGCTTTGTGGCTGATACAACAAGGAGAAAGCAACTATGCCGGTATCTCAGCCGAATGCGGATATTCCGACCAGTCCCACTTTATAAGAAATTTCAAGGAACTGAGCGGTTATACCCCGGAGACGCTTATAAAACACTGCACCCCATACTCCGACTTGTTTACCAATCCGGTATAATGTCGCTTTTCTTCTATCCGGAGTGATAATCCTGTGGTAATTTTGCATCAAAAAACATGATGCAGGAAGTAAATCCCAAAGAGACCACGAGAGCCTACGCTTTTGAAATGTGGATGAAGGCACCGATGCCGATGGTGGCGTTAATCAAGACTCTCGATGTAACCCGTTTACGACATATCTGTCGAAAACGAGGACTGAAATTCAACATGCTGATGTGTTGGTGCATCGGTAAGGCCGCTTCACAGGTCAAGGAGTTCTACTTGCTTCCCGTCGGCGACAAGCTGATAAAATACGACTCAATCGCAGTAAATACGATAGTCGCCAACTTGCGGAGAGAAGTCAGCTCATGCGACATCCCTTTCAGCGATGACCTCCCGCGCTTTAACAAAGATTACTTGCATCTGACATGTCACGTAGCCGAAAGCTGCGAGAATCATGACATCGCCGATAGCATGGTAATCGGCACATCGGCATTGGCTCAATACGACATAGACGGTGCAGTCGGAATGTATAGCGGTGTATTCAACAACCCCTTCATGATTTGGGGCGCATACCGCCGCCACTGGTTCAAGACCCGCTTGACCGTCTCATTCCAGTTCCACCACACCCAGATGGACGGCGCACACGCCGCCCGCTTCCTCGGCCTGCTGCAAAAAGAGATCAACAAATTATAGGAAAATCCACCGAAAAAAGTGATTTTCTCTCGGTGGATTTTTAGATTAGTGCAGTCTTTTTCTTTCGCCGCCTCACGTTTGGCTCTTATCTTCCTCCTGCAGATGAGGCGTCCGTCTTCGCATCGGCGTTTACGAGCTTCTGAACACCGCGTTTCTGACGACCCCACTGCACGTTGTAGCTTATCGAAACGTATGGCATACGCATATCAAGCCGCATATGCTGCTCATTGCTGTTCCATTTGCTCATCGACTTGCTGCCCTGGTCGTATTTCCCAAACGGCATTATTATCCCGGCGGAAAATTGCCATGACTTCCAATTGTAGCTTATGTCTATAATATTGATATCCTCTCCCCATGAAATTTTCTCACCCCATAGGTCACGCTGCGCTCTGACGTATTGGCCGGAAAGTACAAATCCCCAGTGCATAAGTTGGATTGAGGCATTGCCGCTCCATGCATTGTTATGAAGTTCATAGCCCGTGCCGCGCATGCGTTCCATGCGATATTGCAGGTAGCCGCTTGCCATGAGCCAGTTGGGGATGATTTCTATTTGTGGCGCGAGGAAGAATGAAAGGTTCTGAAGACCGCGGCTGTTTTCATACGACGTAATAAGCTTATCGTCTTTCCAATATAGAAGAGGGGTTATGGCGTTGGGCGAGGTGAATGCACGTACTCCGAACGAACTGCTGACGCGTGGCAGGTTGAACCCATATCGGAATGTCAGCATATATGAGTTGGCCGTCTTAAGATTCTGATTACCGACACGCCATTGAAAACCGTCGAGCTGTTGAGGCACGATGTTGGTCTGGGAAAGCGACGGGGCAGATTGCCACGACGTGAAATTGAGCCGGAAATTGTGGTTCTGATTCAGTGAATATGTAATGGTGGCTTGAGGGCGGGGGCTCCATGAATGATTGCCTTGGTCCGACTCTTTGAAAAGGAAGTCGGTGTATTGCATTCCCATGCCTGCCGTAGCCGACCATTTGCCGAAACGGTGGAAATATTCGGCAAAGAAATACACTTTGTCCTGTCTTTGATGGAATATGCTTCCATCAAGGTTTTCATATTCCGAACGGTTGCGATTCGCGGTATAAGACACGCCGGTGGTGAAACGCGAATTGCGCCAGTTCTTGATATAATCCGCTTCGATGGCATAAGCCTGGTTACGGTCTTTAATGTTGGTATGGATGTCGGTAAGATAGCTGTCTGCGTTAGGCAATTGTTCCATATAGTCAGACCATGACCGCCCGAAATACATCGATGCGCTTAAATCTACCACCAACATCTGTTTGCGGGGGAAATTCTGCTGAAGGTAAAGTGATAATGTCGGATAGTTGCCTTTGTCGCCATATCTCTCTGTCAGCAGGATATCGTTGTCTCCGTTGCTGTACGACATGATGCCGTTGTATTCCGTCTTGTTGCCTGAATGCTGCTGATTCGTGAATTGTGCGACAAAGACCGTCGTGTCCGGTTTTATATAATTGTATGAGGCAAAATAATATGGAAGTGTATTGTCGAGGCAGCCTCCGCGAGGCGTCTCTCTTCTGGTGATGGATGTCCCGTCGGGATACGTGAATGTCTCGTTGTAGTCTCGATAAATTTTAATGTCCTCAGTCAGCTTGCAGCTGGCATATACTTCCCATTGCGAACGTCCGACATTGAATTTGGCATCGGCCATGTAGAAACCCCATGCCTGATTGAGGGCCGGGCGTGCCTGACCCTGAAAAGAACCACCGACCGTGGGATTTGACACGATGAAATTCAATACGTAGTTTGCGCCTCCGTAGCGCAGTCCGGGATTGTCGATCCATTCCACGCGCTTGATTGTCTCCGGCAGCAGGGCTCTGACCTGGTCGATTGTTGATTCTCTTCCATTGATGCGAATCTGTACGGATTGTCCGGCGGCTTGAATCGAACCAAGTGCTTCGCTGACGTTCAGCGACGGAATCATCAGGTTGTTGAGCAGCTGCATACCATTCTTCGAATTCTCAACAGCGCTTTTCGATGGATGATAGACATCCATGTCGGCTTTTCTTATCACCTTGGGAGCTTCTATTACGATCTCCTGAAGCTCTTGCCCTGACAATGAGTCAGGTGCCTCTGTTTGGGCATGTCCACTGATCGCGCCCAGTGCAATGGATAGTAGTGTAATGGTTTGTTTCATATCTTGAGTCATTTGCTTTTATTACGAAAAGTTATGTCGATTTGTGACCAAAATCCTCAACAAATCTTTTGACGATGCAAAGTTAATAAGAATTTTACTACTATGCAATGCAAAGTAGTAGAATCTATAAAGAAAAATTCATAAAAGAGAACTTTGGAATAAATGGCAATGGATAAGGCGCTGTGTTCAATACATAATATGCGATAGTTTGACTGGGAATAAAAAAGCTTTGCTTAAAATTTCGGGAATAAGTCGAAATTTTAAGCAAGGCGCTCTTAAACAGGATTCCTTATTTATTTCGATTTAATGATTCTTATAATCGCTGAGTCCTATTTTTTTTACGAGTGGCGGAGTTTGAGTTCTTTTTCTATGTCGGTGATGTCTACGTCCATCTGTTCGAGCAAGACGAGATAATGGTAGAGAAGGTCGGCGGCTTCGTAGATAAAGCGGCTTCTGTTGCCGTCGACGGCCTCAATGGCCGATTCCACGGCCTCTTCCCCTACTTTTTGCGCTATCTTCTTTACTCCCTTGATAAACAGCCTTGTCGTATATGAATTTTCAGGCATCTCCTCATGACGACGCTGTATCAGTGCCGATAGTTTTCTTACGAATCCCTCTTCCGGGGGAGTGTCGAAACAGGATTCCGTGCCGCGATGGCATGTCGGCCCGACAGGATTGGCCTTGATTAGGAGAGTGTCGCCATCGCAATCAAGATACATCTCCTCGACGTTCAGGAAATTACCGCTTGTTTCCCCCTTTGTCCATAATTGCTGACGCGTGCGGCTGAAGAATGTCACTTTGCCTGTGGCCAATGTCTTGTCAAAGGCCTCTCGGTTCATATATCCCATCATCAACACCTTCAGCGAAACTGCATCCTGGATTATCACGGGAAGCAGGCCGTCGGCACATTTTTCAAGCTTGCAGCAATCGAAAGTCAAGTCATTCATAATCTTACCTCAATACCTTTTTTAGAGAGTTCCTGTTTAAGAGAGTCTACGGTGGTTTCGCCGTAATGGAAAATGCTGGCGGCAAGGGCGGCGTCGGCCTTTCCCTTGGTCAGCACGTCGGCGATATCGTCTACATTGCCCGCGCCTCCCGAAGCTATGACGGGGATGCCAAGCATGGAGCACAATCGGGCGAACGTGTCGCAGGGATAGCCCGAGCGCGTGCCGTCATGATCCATGGAGGTGAACATGATTTCGCCTGCACCCCTTTGCTCCACCTCCTTTGCCCAACTGAAAAGCTCCAGTTGCGTGAGACGTGAGCCGCCATGGGTGGTCACTCTCCATTCTCCGTCAATCTGCTTCGCATCGATGGCCACGACCACGAATTGCCGACCGTATCTCTCCGCTATTTCAGTGATAAGTCCGGGATTTGCAACGGCCGCGCTGTTGATTGTGATTTTGTCTGCCCCTGCGTTAAGCAGCCTGGCAGCGTCTTCGATGCTTGATATGCCCCCTCCGACAGTGAACGGGATGTTGATGCGCTCCGCTATGCGGCTGACGAGTCCCGTGAACGTTGCGCGATCCTCTTTCGAGGCACTGATGTCGAGATAGACAAGCTCGTCGGCTCCTTCCGAGGCATATTTCGCCCCTAATTCCACGGGGTCGCCAACGTCGGCAAGCCCCTCGAAATTGATTCCTTTCACGGTCCTTCCGCCTTTCACGTCAAGACACGGTATGATTCTTTTTGCCGGCATGGTTATTTTTCTGATTTGATGAATTCTGTGATTTCCTCAAGGGATATGCGTCCCTCGTAGATGGCTTTCCCGACGATTACGCGCTGCAGACCTTTGTCGTTGAGCATACGGATGTCGTCCATAGAGGATATGCCTCCGGAGACGGTGAAAACAATGTCGGGATAACGGCTGGCAAGGTCTACGTACAGCTGCGTCGCCGGCCCCTGAAGCATCCCGTCTTTGGAGATGTCGGTGGTGATGACCTCTTTCAGACCAGAGGGAATAAATCGGTCGAGCAGGTCATGGATTGATAGGGGGGAATCCTCCATCCATCCGGCCACGGCCACTTTCCCTTGACGAAGGTCGGCCCCGAGGATGATTCTCTCCCCTCCGAAGCGTCGTAGCCATTCCTCCATCGTGTCAGGCTCTTTTACGGCGAGGCTGCCGATTATTGCGTGGCCGGCTCCGGCTGAAAAGACGTCGTCAAGATGCTGCTGGTTTTTTACCCCGCCGCCCCATTCCACGTCAAGGCCGCCGATTGAGGCTATTCTTTCGAGCGAAGGAAGGTTGCAGGGTTTTCCTGCCTTGGCCCCGTCAAGGTCCACGACGTGGATGCGACTGACTCCCGCGTCGGCATAACGCCGGGCCATCTCCTCTGGAGTAGAGGAATAGACGGCTTTCTTGTTGTAGTCGCCTTGCGAGAGGCGCACGCATTTGCCGTCGATGATATCTATTGCCGGTATTATCTCAATCATAGCTCAAGAAAATTTAAGAGAATCCTTTCCCCGACCTTTCCGCTTTTTTCGGGATGAAACTGCGTGCCGTAGAAATTTTCATATTTCAGTGCGGCGGAGAACAGTTCAGGATGGCGCGATGTGGCTATCGTGTCCAGGCAAAGTGGAGCGTAGTAGCTGTGTACGAAATATACGTATGCGCCGGCGTCGATCCCTTTGAAAAGTTTGCTTTCAAGGTTGGAGATACGGCTCCATCCCATATGCGGCACCTTTATCCCCGGCTTTTCGGCGAAGCGTCGCACTTTGGCGTCAAAAATGCCCATGCATTCAGCGTCTCCCTCCTCCGAATGCCTGCACATCACCTGCATCCCCACGCATATCCCCAATACGGGATGCCTGAGGCTTCCGATCAGTTCCGGAAGACCCAATTCCCGGAGATTGTCCATGGCCTTGGCCGCGCTCCCCACTCCGGGCAGAATGACGTGGGAGGCTTTCTCTATGACGGAATGGTCGGACGTGAGCACCCATTCCGCGCCCAGCCGTCCGATGGCGTTGCCGAGAGAGCGGATATTGCCCATTCCGTAGTCGATGATAGCGATCATAATATTCCTTTGCTTGATGGTGGGGCATAGGAGAAGGGGTCGCGGCGGATGGCCATGCGCAGGGCGCGGGCGAATGCTTTGAACACTCCCTCTATGACGTGATGGTTGTTTTCTCCTTTGGCGCTTATGTGGAGATTGCATTTCATGGCGTGGCACACCGACTGGAAGAAATGCGCGAACATCTCCGTGGGGGTGTCGCCGACGTATTCACGGGTGAACTCCACGTCCCATTGGAATTCTATCCTTCCGCCAAGGTCGATGAGCACCATTGCCCTGGATTCATCCATAGGCAGCACGAAGCCATAGCGTTCTATGCCCCGTTTGTCGCCAAGGGCTTTGAGTAGGGCTTCGCCAAGGGCTATGCCGACATCCTCCATCGTGTGGTGCTCGTCCACCTCAAGGTCGCCTTTGCAGACCACTCGCAATGATATGCCGGAATGATGGGGTATCTGCTGGAGCATATGGTCGAAAAACTTCAGGCCGGTGTCGATTTTTGATTCCCCTTTCCCTTCGAGATTGACCTCCACAGATATGCGGGTCTCGGTCGTATCCCTGGAGACTGCCGATGTCCGGTCTAAGTGAAGGTCGGTGCCATAGGCGTTCAGAAGGTTTATGACCCTCTGGTTTTCAAGCGGTGTCCCGACCGTGATTCTAAGGGTGTTCTCGCAAAGGGGAAGGCGCGAGCGGTTTCTGACGATGACTCCGTGCTTTGTCAGGTAGTCGTAGATTTTGCCTGCGTCGGCTACGCGTATCAGAATGAAATTCGCATCCGAGGGAAACACTTTCTCCACGCACGAGGCATTCTTAATTCCGTCGGCGAGTATTTCCCTTTGGTTTCTCAATTCGGGTATATGGTCGGCTGTGCCGATCTCGATTCTTTTCAGCAGCTCCTTCTGTATGATGGAGCTCATGTTGTAGGGATATTTCACCCTGTCGAAGTATCTGATCACCTCCGGCGCAGCAAAGGCCATGCCGCATCTCATCCCGGCCATTCCCCAGGCTTTGGAGAAAGTGCGGAGCACTATCAGGTTGCTGTGCGTGGCGATAAAGTCGGCCATGGAGCCTTTGTCGGAAAAATCCACGTATGCCTCGTCTACTGCCACCATCCCGTTGAAATTCTCCACTACGCGGAGTATCTCCTCTCTGGGGAATGCATTGCCGGTCGGATTGTTGGGACTGCAGATCCAGATGATTTTAGTGTCGGCGTCCGCTGCCTCCAATATGCGTTCCACAGGAAGGGAGAAATCGGGATTCAGGCATACTTCCCGGATCTTTATGTCGTTGATATCGGCCGCCACTTTGTAGACTCCATAACTCGGGGAAATCGCCACCATGTTGTCTATCCCCGGGCGACAGAATATCCTTATTGCCACGTCGATTGCCTCGTCGCTGCCCGCTCCCCCGAGAAAAATCGACTCTGCGGGGACGTTGAAAAGCGACGAAATCCTTGTTTTCAAGGATTTCTGGTGAGGGTCGGGATAGCGGTTCACTCCTGTCGGATAGGGCGATTCGTTGGCGTCGAGCCACACAGAGATGTCGCCCCCTTTGAATTCGTCGCGGGCCGTGGAATATGGCTCAAGCGCCCGTATGTTGTCGCGGATAAGTGAGATGGGATTCATATGGGATTTTTTCCTGTCCTGACCTCTACGGCCAAGGCGTGGGCATATAGCCCTTCCGCTTTGGCCATAGTGGTGATGACTGATTTAAGACCGTCAAGACCCTCTTGCGTGAGCTCTTGGTATGTTATCTTATGCATAAAGCTGTCGATGTTGACTCCGCTGAATGAGCGGGCCCAGCCGGAAGTGGGGAGGGTGTGGTTGGTGCCGGAGGCGTAATCTCCCGCGCTCTCCGGGGAGAAGTTGCCTATGAAGATGCTTCCGGCTGCCGTGATGCACGACGCCGTTTCCCAGGGATTGCTCATGGAGATGATAAGATGTTCGGGCGCGTATTCGTTGGCGAAGTCTATCATCTCGTCGCGGTCGTTGAATATCAATATGCGGCTGTGGGAAAGGGAGCCGTTGACTGAATCCTGGCGTGGCAGCGTCTCTGCAAGGCGTTCCACATCATCCCGTATCTCATCGGCAATCTTCGACGAGGAGCAGACGGCTATTGCCTGGCTGTCGGGGCCGTGCTCGGCTTGCGAGAGCATGTCGGCGGCTACGTATGTCGGGCAGGCCGTTTCGTCGGCCATCACCATCACTTCCGATGGCCCGGCCGGCATGTCGATGGCCGTCACGCGGCTGACGATTTGCTTGGCCTTGGTGACAAACCTGTTGCCGGGTCCGAAAATCTTGTCGACGGCCGGAATTGAATCCGTGCCGTATGCCATGGCTGCGATTGCCTGTGCGCCTCCCACGCGAAACACTTTGTCGATTCCGCATGTCTTTGCCGCGAAAAGTATTTCCGGAGCGATTCCTGTCTCCCCGTTTTCAGGCGTGCACAGGACGACTTCCCGGCATCCCGCTATTTTCGCGGGGATGGCGAGCATCAGCACGGTGGAAAATAGCGGAGCCCTTCCTCCCGGGATGTAAAGACCCACACGGCGAATGGCCACGGCCCTTTGGGTGCATACCACTCCCGGCATTGTCTCCACCTCCACGGGTTTCGGCAATTGCGCCTCGTGGAAGGCCCTGATATTGTCGGCTGCCTTAAGGATGGCCTCCGCAACTTCGGGAGCTACCCTTGAGGCGGCCTCATCTATTTCTTTTTCGGAGACGCGCAGCTCTTGCCCGTCATAATGGTCAAACCGTGATGCGTATTCAAAGAGGGCGGCGTCGCCTTTGCTCCTGACGGTTGATATTATCGACTCTACGGCAGCCTCTATTTCGTCGTCATCGGGAATGTTGCGACGGCAGAAATCCTGCCATTGGTCGCGTGGGGGATTGCTGTATACAAACATTATCTTATGACGTTTTCAAGGGCGAGGACGAGGATGTCTTCAGCTCCGATGTTCTTAAGTTTCTCTATTTTCTCCCAAAGGTCGTCTTCATGGATCACGACATGGAGCGACACCCATTTCTCGTCGGCCAGAGGCAGAATCGTGGGGCTTTTCATTCCCGGGAGCAAGCCTATTGCCTCCTCCATCCTGTCTTTGGGAAGATTCATCAGGACGTATTTCATCCCTCGGCTTTCGATTATCGACTTGAAGCGGAACATGAGTTTTCCGAGCTCCTTTTCCTTCTCCTCTCCGAGATGGGGATTGGCGATAAGCACGGCTTCCGACCGTATGACGGTCTCTTCCTCTACGAGTCCGTTCTGTATGAGCGTGCCTCCGGAGGAGACGATGTCGAAAATGGCGTCGGCCATCCCCACGGCGGGAGCCACTTCCACGGAGCCGGCAATCTCATGCACGAATGCCCTGATATTGTTTTCGGAGAAATAGTTGCGGAGGATTACGGGATAGGAGGTTGCCACGCGTTTCCCCTCAAACCATTTGATGCCCGAATAGTCGGCCGATTTGGGTACGGCCAGCGACAGCCGGCAAGCTCCGAAGCCGAGTTTCATTCTGACATCGACATCCTGCTCCTTTTCCAGCACCTCGTTAAGCCCGACTATTCCGATATCGGCCACGCCCATTGCCACGGCTTGGGGAATGTCGTCGTCGCGAAGATACAGCACATGCAAAGGGAAGCCCGAAGCTTCCGAGATTAGTTTGCGATGGCTTGCCGAAGCAGAGATTCCCGCATCGGCCATTAGAGAGACGGTGTCTTCATTAAGACGTCCTTTGTTTTGGATAGCGATTGTCAGCATATGATATATATGTTTTCGGCCTTCCGTTTTTTTTCTGTGGCGTAATCGCGGAGTGCTTGTCATGCCGTCGTGTCTGTAGCCGCCAAGGGAGACGATTGCGAAAGCAATCGTTCGCGACAAAAGAGGAAGGTGTTTCAAATTGTTGGCAAATTTAGCAATAATAGTTTGATTGTGCAAGGAATAGTGCGTCAATCCATCGCATAATGCCCTCATCGAATATATCCGTATGATTTTATAACGCAAAATTTTAATCTGAGTTTTCCTTGAAAAAGTACCTAAATATCCTGGGCCTTGGAGGTGTATGTCGGTGTGCATCCGATTGGAATGTCGAAGCCGAATGCCTTACATATCTCGACCTGATTGCCAACTTCTTGATCGTCTCTTATGCCGTAGTTGTCCATAGCCTGCATGGTGTTGAGATCCAATCCAATAGTCTTCGATGCGAAGAATCCCGATGTCCTGAGCCGCACGTCTCTTTTTTTCTCCGTCTTCCTCAAATTTTGATAGCGTATGCTTCTCAAGTGTATAAGACTATTGATAGATGTAGGTGAAACTATTTCTTATAGTACATCAAATCAAAATACATGGCTCTGGTCGGCTCATTTACATCCTTGTCAGAAAGACAATGAAATCCACATTTCTCATAAAATTGAACAGCATTTGAATAAGCATCCACTGTAATAAACCTGCATCCGCTTAATGTCATGCGAGAAAAATCATCTTAATCTGCATAAGTACCATTTGCCCTATGTGCTTATTGGCATATTCCCGGGATACCCCCAAGCGTCCGATTTTGACTGCCGGATAAGCATGGTATCGTTTATCGTTCGGTATCTTCCGGTTAATCTTGTTCCACTTCGATTTTTCGTCGGGGTCAAGTTCAATCTTGTCATTCAGCAGACAATAGTATGCCACGGTTTTATCTGCCTCGTTGTCTTCAAGCAGATATGTCACGGCAAGCATGGAGTCAAGATAATTCTTGGCGTCATCAAAAAGAAAGCCGTTCAAATCGGAATCTCCACAATCAAACGGCTTTATCTCTGTGTCGGCTTCAATCTGCCGAAATGTGAACTTTTCAAAATCCATAATCACATCGGAAAGGTGCTGATGGCTTTGAAAGCTTCGTAGGCTTTGCGAGCCTCCTCAATTTCTTTGGCGGAGGCACGTCCGACAGTAGCCATTCGTTCTGCGAATCGCTCTGCGTCTTTACCCTTCAATACGGGGGGTTCTTTAATTGGTCTTGCCATATCTGAGGATTTTAGTTATTAGATTACAAAGATACAACAAATTTTTGACATAAGTAAGTGTTCAGATTATTCCTAAGTACCTACGAAAAATAAATGAACAAATGCCAGCCATATATTGTGGCAACCTA
>ERZ778511.1736-NODE-1736-length-13766-cov-7.547225_pt1 | contig 13766 bp, 16 predicted proteins | sample MGYA00510347_ERZ778511 | MGnify/ENA primary metagenome ERZ778511 (study PRJEB29527, sample SAMN07138967) | mouse gut metagenome | material: feces | host: mouse | place: China:Nanjing | collected 2016-01-25 ...
ACAATAATTCCGGCAAAGAAGCAGAAAGAGAGATTGAACGGAGAAGGGCATTAAAGCGGAAAACTGTAGCGAGTATGTAAAACTTAATAATTTGGAACAAGTTTAACTTGTTTAGTTGAAAAATCCAAATGTTAAGAATATGGGGAAGCACCAACGGATTTAATTATCTGAAGGTGCTTTCTTTGTGTCCTGCTGCTTATTATAAATTTCAGTTAGTGAGTTTTGGAGATACATATTATGCCAGGTCATTTGAATGGATTCTTGTTTTAGTTCGCTGATCCGCTTGTCTAAATACTTTTCGAGCCAATTCATGGGCCATTGAGGGATAAATTTATCTGGAATCCGCTGAATGATGAAAAATACTATGTCTTCCAGTCGGCTATATAGTTTGTGGAAACAATCTTTTACATGGTTACGGTCTTTAATTTCTATATCTATAATCAATCACTCCATTCTTTTATCTGTCTACATCTATATGATACCTTCTAAGCGGAAAATATACAATATATACTCCGAAAATTCAGTAAATTATTTTTTAAATAAAGGGTCAATTTTGTTGAAAAAAGGGTATTTATTAGTAGGTGAAAATATTAAAATTCAACAAAGCTGAAAAGAAACCTAAAAATAAAAATTCGACAAAGTATAGAATGGAGGTATTAGAAATGAGATTAGTTAATAAAACAGCATGCTTTGATTCTCAAAAGACATTTAAAGGGAAATATAAGAAGTGTGATGTAACGGTTTATTATTCGAGAAATGAAGTACCATATTGGTATTATATATTTAATAAAAAAGATGAAGATTGTCGTTTTAACTCTTTATGGGAAAATATGAGATATTCTACTCAAGATGAGTGTGTTGCTGCTTGTGAGGCTATAATTGACGAATTGATTAATCAGTAGAATAAAAAGAGGACATGAAAATTATCCGTTATTTAGTAGATGATGTTGAGTCGAAATGAAATGTTGCTTTTAAGAGGAAAATGTTATGAGTAGAAGTTATAAGAAAGTTCCATGTTGCAAGGATTATAACCGTGGAATGAAAAAAGCGTGCAAATAGACATTTGCGTAGAAATTATTTGGACATTCCGTCTGGAAGGGCATATAAAAAATTATTTTGCTCTTATGATATTTGTGATTATAAATTTTTAAATTCCTTTAACTCCTATAAGAAGGGGTGGTCTAAGTATAATGGAAATAGAAAGCATTCGGATAAGGAATTGTATAAAATGTGGTATAAAGATTATAAGATGAAATAGACAGACTTTATTTATAGCATAAAAATTGGATGAACATCATATGCTAGAAGTGTACACTGTTGACATTGTGTACACTTTTTGCTATGATGGAGGTATCGAAGGAGATGATAGATATGTTGATGGAACAGGCTACAACTGTAAGAAAAGAATGGAGCGCGGTTTGCGATAGCGTTATTCATGAGAAACCTAAGTTTATCAAACGCACACGAGATAAAATGTGGTTTTCAAATTTGGAAACAATATCTGAGATTTTAGAAGCATATTATTTTACTGCCACGAGATATATTGAAGGCGATAATTCTGTTACTTTATCGCTTAATGAAATTGATCTTGTAGAGAATGGTAAAGATGAGCAGGAAGCACGTTTGAACATGGGCAGGGCTATATTAGAATATGCTTTGGATTATTATAATGAATATGAAATGTATTCCCATAGTCCCAATAGAAAGAAACATATCCCTTATATTTTTAAAGCATTGATTATAGATAACCCAGAAAGGATAGGAGATATGTTACAATGCCAAGATGGAAAGAACTAAAGAGATTTTGCGATAGAGATGGATGGGAACTGTATAAAGATACGGATCATTACTTCTATCGGAAAATAGATGATGATGGAAATATCAAATTGACGAAAGTTTCAAAAGGTTCAGGAGAAATTCGTCCTCATATGTGGAGGGAAATATTAAAGAAGCAGCTACAAGTTACACAAGAATATTTTAACAGTAAAATATGATGAAGAGTTGAAAAGCATTTGGAGAAGGAATATCCAGATGCTTTTGTAAAAAGTGTGTATTGAGTGGTAAAGATAAAAATTAGCTCATCCGCGCAGTCATCTTCAAAATATGCGGAGATAATCTGATAGAGCATCTGCATAAGGTTTTCGTTATCCTTGTGGAAGCGGATCGATTTATCATCGGTCTTAAATATCTTTTTGATCAGCTTTGCAAAGCCGATTTTTGCAGCGAATTCTTTTATAAGAAGAAGTCCTGCATCGGAGGATAGATCGCCACCGTTAAAATTTATTCTAATCTGTGTATTGCTTTTAAGTGATAAGGTGTTTAAAATATCCATAAAGGGCTCCTTTTGTGTGATTATTAAGACGTTGAACACCTTAATTTTACCACAACTGGATGCTCTTTTTTATTCATTTAATAGATGAAATGCAATAAACAGCTTAAATACAATAACTATGGGACTTTGAGCCACTTTCACCGCGTATCGGTGAATAATTTAGGTTAATGTTTGCGACAGGAATTCGGGTAGGAGAGCTTGTAGCATTAAAACATGATGTTTTTGACGGGAACACCTTCAAGATTAGAAGGACAGAAACTCGGTTTTTAGGAGAAGATGGAAAGTATGTGTATAGTGTAAAAGAATTTCCTAAGAGCGAAGCAGGTGTAAGAACTGTAATAATTCCAGAGGACTATGCATGGTTATGTTCAAAGATTAAATCCTTAAATCCGTTTGGAGAATACATATTTACAGATAAAAGCGGAAAAAGGATGACTACGAATTGCATTAGGAGAAGGCAGGAGAGAAATTGTAAGAAACTTGGTATATACAAAAAATCACCGCATAAAATCAGGAAAACTTATGAAAGCATAATTACTTTGGTAATCAAATGAAAAGTAGAAAAAAGCTGGTTTTTAGAGGAAAACTAAGATTTGCTAGTGGGTTCGATTCCCGTCAGCAGCTTTTGGAAACCTTGAGGAATCAAGGTTTTTTTAATACTAAAATTTCAAATATAATATACACAGTAGTGGGAGAGGTGGTGCTTTCATTTATGGATAAGAAGCAAATGTTTATAAAATCAATTTATGCAGGTCTAATGATTGGGCTGGGTGGGATTGTGTATTTGTCGGTAGAAAATAAAGTGATCGGTTCGCTTTTATTTTCTTTTGGTTTATTAACAATCGTAACTCAAGGATTTTGCTTATACACTGGAAAAATAGGGTTTGTGAAAGAATGCAAGGAATTGTTCCATATGCCTATCATCATAATTGGAAACTTTATAGGAACTTTTATTGTAGCGTTTTTCATGAAAGCTACGCAGCCTAATATCGATAGCTTGCAATTGGTTCATAAAAAGTTAAGTAACAATATGCTACATATTTTTATTTTATCTATGTTTTGTGGTGTTCTAATGTATTTGGCAATCGATAATTATAACAAATCGAAAAATATTATATTTATCATTGCGCCTGTAATGATATTCATATTATCCGGTTTTGAGCACTCCATTGCAAATATGTTTTATTTTAATTTTGCGGGAATATATAGTTTCAAGGCGTTTAGCTATCTGCTAGTCATGCTGATTGGCAATGGAGTTGGAGCGAAGCTTTTTAGTTTGAAGCCAGAATGAACCTACGGAGTATTTGACTTCGTTGAAGTGGGACGTCTCTTGGCGCCCCATTGATATAAAAATACTCCAATTGCGGCTGCCAAGACAGCGCCAGCAAAAATAGCCAGATGAATCAGGGCAGAGTCTCCAGAATAAGAAAGGAAATCAGAACAAAAAGTTCCCCACAGGTTAAACATCATATGAAACAGAATGGACAGATAAATGCTGTTGCCTATGAAGCAAACATAACCGCAGAATAGCCCAACAGTAAAGGCATAGACTCCCTGTATTACATTTCCGTGGAATAGGCCGAACAGAAATGCCTGCAGGACATTCGCCAGGAAAAAGGGCATGGTTTTTGCTGCATATTTCATAGTAACGCCCCGGAAAATGAGTTCTTCACTGATGGGAGCTATAACGATAGAGTATAAGGCAAGAATGAGTGTGACATCACCAAAACCAGCGCTTTTTAGCAGCTCTTCATAGGAATGATACCAGGCAGGATGAACAGCAGCCAAAATTGCAACCAGATAAGTGGAAATATATTGCATTCCAATCATCAGAAATATCAGTCCAAAGAACATGGCAGGATGAATGATGGAAGAACATCTGCGTTTGGGCTGTTTTTTCGGAAAGAACCCTTTCCAATACCAGAAACCCAGGATTAATGCAGAAATAATTCCATAAATGGCAGATAGCAGCATTAAAAACTGACTGTCTGACAGAGTCTGATATAAAAGGTCAGGAGAAGTAATCTCATTGATCCAAGAAGAGTCCCGGCCGATAAGAATAATAATTTTGATTACAAATCCAGCGAAAACCACAAGAAATTGAATACCCAAGGCCAGAAGAACCGGAAGCAGACAAAACAGGATGCTTCCTATTTTTTTTAAAACTTTCATCATGTAAAATCCTTTCTTTCTATAGCGTATTTTGTTATACTGATTATTATAGAATTGCAGGCAATAAAAATCAAGTGTTATGAAGTGTAAAATGGGGAAACTCGAATCCTGTTTTGTTCTTGCACTTTTTCCAAATTAAGGGTAAGATAGAAATGAAAATTTTTGTGGCAAATGAGACGACGTTATATTTTACATATAAGGAGTAGATATGGGATTATTTAATAAGAAGAAAAAAGAAAAAGAGTTAAAAGTTGAGAAAGCAGAAGTAACATCTGAAAAAACACAGACACAGACAGAAAAGACCAAGACAGGCTCGGAACAATCAGAGATCAAACAATATATCAAAGGAGCCGGCGGAACCATCGTCAGCAAATCCATCCTTCAGGGTAAGTCAAAGCTGAAATGGTTGTTCCGCCAGGGGGAGGGGCATGGAAATGGATGGATTGCTTTTGGGGATACAGATACCCAGGAATATGTGGATAATCCAGATAATATGACGGTAGTTGATTTTAATGTGTTGGCGAATATAGAACCAGCAGTGGTAAATGTTTTCTTTATGCCAGATGGGTCTGATTTGGAGTTTCGCAAAGATGAGACAGGCACTTATTTTGTAAATACTGTAACAGGGGAAGAAATCAGGGAGCAGATAAAACCCCCATTCCAGGAGGCGTTTGAAAAGAATCTAAAATTTTTAAATAAAGAAACATACCCAGAAGAATTTTTTCAGAGCTTGTTTCAGAAGGGAGGCAGGATAGAGTCTTTTTGTATTGGAGAAGCAGATTTTCCCACAGGAGAAATTGTTCTTTCAGATCCCATTGTATATCTGGGAAGTAAATATATGGTTACATTGGAAAAAAAGATTCCGGCAGGTAGTTATCCCGTAGACCTTGCAGTTTGCCATTCGGAAAAGGTTGGATTGCGTATTGTGGCAGCAAGACTTGTAATCAGCAACAGACAGACGGTATGTCATGAAATTGCAATGCCGAAAGGAAACTCCAAGGAGGATATGAAAAAACCAGGCGTTTGGGCATTTTTTGGTGTGGATGCTGGGTTAGCATGTTTTTCAGATACAGAGGCAGCAGAAAAATATCGTGATTTTATTGGCAGATGGAAGAATGAGAATCCTGGTAAAAATGAGTATTACGATTACTTCGCACCTTATTTCCGAAAAAGTTATGAGATGTATCCAGGGCTCCAGCGGGAAAGCGGTGATTTTCTCCTTTGGCAGATGCCAGAGACTGGCTACAGACTTGCGATGTTTGCAAGTGGGTTAGGAGACGGTATCTACAGTGGATATTGGGGGCTTGATGCAGAAGGTGAAGCTACAGAGCTTGTGATCCCCTTTCTTAATCCAGAATATATATAACCTGTCATTCCCGCGAGGTCTTTGACTTGGGGATATCTAAGATACAAAACGGAGGAGTTTATGTCTTTTGTACATCTTCACGTTCACACAGAATACAGCCTGTTGGACGGTTCCAATAAGATAAATGAATATGTTACCAGAGTAAAAGAACTGGGTATGAATGCAGCGGCCATCACAGACCATGGCGCCATGTATGGAGTGATTGATTTTTATCGTGCAGCAAAAAAAGAAGGAATTAAGCCTATTTTGGGATGTGAGGTTTATGTTGCGCCAGGTTCCCGGTTTGATCGGGAGAAAGTGGAAGGGGAAGAACGCTATTTTCATTTGGTGCTTCTGGCAGAGAACAATCAGGGCTATGCAAATTTAATGAAGATTGTATCCAGAGGATTTACTGAAGGATATTATTACAGGCCAAGAATAGACCGGGAAGTGTTGGAAAAGTACCACGAAGGATTGATTGTTTTAAGCGCTTGTTTAGCAGGGGAAGTGCAGAAGCTTCTGTCTAGAGGCGCCTATGAGGAAGCAAAAGAAGCTGCATTGTGGCATGATAAAACCTTTGGGCATGGCAATTATTTTCTGGAGCTGCAAGACCATGGATTGTCGGAACAGCAGAATGTGAATCAGCAGCTTTTAAGGCTCAGTCAGGATACAGGCATTCCACTGACCGCTACCAACGATGTTCACTACACCTATGCCACAGATGTGGATTCCCATGATATCCTACTGTGTATCCAAACAGGCAAAAAGCTAACCGATGAAAACCGTATGCGTTATGAAGGCGGACAGTTTTATGTAAAATCAGAAGAAGAAATGAATAAACTGTTTCCGTATGCGTTGGAAGCTTTGGAAAACACTCAGAAAATCGCAGACAGGTGTGAAGTGGAAATTGAATTTGGCGTAACCAAGCTTCCCAAATTTGATGTGCCCAAGGATTACACCTCCTGGGAGTATCTTAAGAAACTTTGTTACGAAGGATTGGAGCGCAGATATCCATCCAAACATGGAAGGATATCCATTCCAGGAAAAGAAAATGTTTCTTTGGAGGAAATCAAGAATCAGCTCCAGTATGAGTTGGACATCATTAGGCAGATGGGGTATGTGGATTATTTTTTGATTGTATGGGATTTTATTCGTTTTGCCAGGGAAAGCGGCATTGCGGTGGGGCCAGGGCGTGGAAGTGCTGCGGGCTCTTTAGTATCCTATTCTCTGGAAATTACTAATATTGACCCCATTCGCTACAGTCTGATTTTTGAGCGTTTTTTGAATCCGGAACGTGTTACTATGCCAGATATTGATATTGATTTTTGTGTGGATCGCAGGCAGGAAGTCATTGATTATGTCAGTGATAAATATGGAAAAGACCGGGTGGTGCAGATAGTCACCTTTGGTACGATGGCAGCCAGGGGGGTGATTCGGGATGTGGGAAGAGTTATGGATATGTCCTATGCCTTTGTGGACAGTATTGCAAAACAGATTCCTACGGAGCTGGGAATTACCATAGATAAGGCATTGAAAATGAACCGGGAATTACGCAGCATGTATGAAAATGATGAGAGTGTCACCAGGCTGATTGATATGTCCAGGCGTTTGGAGGGACTGCCCAGGCATACCTCCATGCACGCAGCAGGGGTGGTAATCAGCTCTAAAGAAATTGATGATTTCGTTCCATTGTCCAGAGGGAGTGACGGCGCTATTACGACCCAGTTTACCATGACGACTTTGGAAGAGCTGGGGCTGTTGAAAATGGACTTTCTGGGACTTAGGAACTTAACTGTGCTGCAGAACGCAGTTCATTTAGTGAATGAAGGACAGAAGGTTCATTTGGATATTGATAAGATTGATTTTGATGATAAAGCTGTGTTAGATTCCATTGGAACAGGAAGAACAGAAGGGGTATTCCAGTTAGAAAGCGCAGGCATGAAAAATTTCATGAAGGAGTTAAAGCCCAGGAGCTTGGAGGATATTATCGCAGGGATTTCTTTGTATCGGCCAGGTCCCATGGATTTTATTCCTGCCTATATCAAGGGAAAGAATAATCCGAAGCTTGTAACCTATGACTGTCCTCAGTTGGAACCGATTCTTGCACCTACCTATGGTTGCATTGTGTATCAGGAGCAGGTGATGCAGATCGTAAGGGATCTGGCAGGATATACTTTGGGACGCAGCGATCTGGTCCGCCGGGCCATGTCAAAGAAAAAGACTGCCGTGATGGAGCAGGAGCGGAAGAATTTCGTGTATGGGAATCAGGAAGAAGGGGTTCCAGGCTGTGTCAGCAATGGGATTGATGAGAGAATTGCCAATAAAATTTTTGATGAAATGATCGATTTTGCAAAATATGCCTTCAACAAATCCCATGCGGCGGCTTATGCAGTGGTGGCTTACCAGACAGCTTATTTGAAATATTATTATCCGCTGGAATATATGGCATCCTTGATGAGCTCTGTTATGGGGCACATTGGAAAGATTTCAGAGTATATCTTTACTTGCAGACAGATGGGAATACAGGTGCTGCCGCCCAGTGTGAATGAAGGAGAAAGTTATTTTTCCGTGTCAGATAAGGCGATTCGTTATGGGTTGTCTGCAATTAAAAGTGTCAACCATGCCTTTATTGAAAATCTTTGCCAGGAGCGGAGAGAACGAGGGAAATTTACCAGCTTGAATGATTTTTTAACCCGAATGGCTGACAAGGAAATCAATAAGAGGGTAGTGGAAAATCTCATTAAAGCAGGGGCCTTGGATGGCTTTGATGCCACAAGAAAACAGAGTATGATGGTGTATGCAGGAATTATGGATGGAATTGCCCAGGATAAGAAAAACACCATGGCAGGACAGATGACCCTGTTTGACTTGGCTGGAGAAGAGGAAAAATCAGATTTTGAGGTTAAGCTTCCAGATGTAGGGGAATATTCCAGAGAAGTGTATCTGGGATTTGAAAAAGAGGTGCTTGGAATCTATATCAGCGGACATCCTCTGGAGGAATACGAAGAAAAATTAAAGAAAAATGTTACCAGAGTAACCACAGATTTTCTTCTGGAAGAGGAGACAGGACAGACAAAGGTTCAAGAAGGGGAAATTGCTATGGTGGGAGGCATGATTGTGGACAAAACAGTAAAATATACCAAGCAGAATCAGACCATGGCATTTATTACCTTAGAGGATTTGGTTGGGAACCTGGAGATTATTATTTTTCCAAGAAATTATGAAAAAAACAGCCGATTGCTGAATGTGGATGAAAAAGTATTTGTAAAAGGCCGGGTTTCGACTGAAGAGGAGAAAAACGGAAAGCTAATCTGTGACAAAATATACTCCTTTGATGATACAAAAAAAGAGCTGTGGCTGCAGTTTCCTACCAAGGAGGAATATGAGCAGAAGAAAGACAAGGTAATGGAGCTTTTGGAATCCAGTGATGGAACGGAACAGGTGGTAATCTATATTTCGAAAGAAAAGCAGATGAAACGGCTTCCCCCGAACTGGAGTATTGATGCTTCCACAGAAATGGTGAACAGATTCACTAACTTTTTAGGGGAAAAAAATGTAAAAGTTGTAGAAAAGAGCATTGAAAATCTTCCAAAAAGAGATTAAAATAATATAGATTAGACAGAAACAGGACAGGAAAACAGGAGGGACGGTTATGGGAAAAGAAGTTCAAACAATTGGTGTGCTTACCAGCGGCGGGGATGCGCCGGGAATGAATGCTGCAATTCGTGCAGTGGTGCGTCAGGGGCTTGCAAGAGGTAAGAAAGTAAAAGGGATTAAAAGAGGATATGCCGGATTGCTTCAGGAAGAGATTGTTGATATGGAGGCAAAAGGTGTTTCAGATACAATTCAGCGGGGTGGTACGATTCTGCAGACAGCAAGATGCAGCGAGTTTCGGACGCCGGAAGGACAGGCGTTGGGCGCGGAAGTCTGCAGGAAACATGGCATTGATGGTATGATTGTAATCGGTGGGGATGGTTCCTTTAAGGGAGCTCAGAAGTTGGCAGCTCTTGGGATTAATACTGTGGCAATTCCTGGAACGATTGATTTGGACATTGCTTGTACAGAATATACCATCGGATTTGACACAGCCGTAAATACTGCTATGGATGCAATTGATAAGGTGCGTGATACCTCTACCTCCCACGAGAGATGTTCAATTATAGAGGTTATGGGACGAGGAGCAGGTTATATTGCATTGTGGTGCGGCATTGCCAACGGCGCAGAAGATATTCTTCTTCCAGAGAAATATGATTACGATGAGCAGAAGCTGGTAAATAATATTATTGCAAACCGTAAACGTGGAAAGAAACATCATATTATTATAAATGCAGAGGGAATTGGACATTCCGCAAGTATGGCAAAGCGTATTGAGGCTGCTACAGGTCTGGAGACCAGAGCGACAATTTTAGGACACATGCAGCGTGGTGGAAGTCCTACCTGTAAAGACCGTGTATACGCATCCACTATGGGCGCCTATGCAGTAGATTTGCTTTGTGAGGGAAAATCCAACCGGGTGGTAGGATACCGTCATGGGGATTTCGTAGATTTTGATATTGATGAAGCTTTGGCTATGGAAAAATTGCTTCCAGAATATCAGTTCCAGGTATGCAAAAATTTAAGTGTTTAGTGAAATTGGAGAAAATATGATAACGAGTGTTGCAAATCAACAGATCAAACATATTTTGCAGTTAAATAAAAAGGCAAAAATCCGCTATGAACAGCGGATTTTTGTGGTTGAAGGAATAAAAATGTCCATTGAGGCTCCTAAAGAAGACATTGTAAAAATGTATGTTTCAGAATCTTTTTTGGCAGACGAAAGCAAGAGGAAGAGAATTGAGGGATACTCTTATGAGGTGGTATCTGACAGTGTATTCCAGTCAATGAGTGATACCAAGACGCCTCAAGGAATCCTATGTTTGGTCAGAATGCCTCAATATCATTTTGAGGATTTGCTGGGGAATTTTAGGGACAGGCAGAATACAGACAAACAGATGGAAAATAGTTCGGATAACGGCAAGAGCGGAAAATATGCACATTTGCTGATCCTGGAAAGTATTCAGGACCCAGGAAACCTTGGAACCATGATACGAACAGGAGAAGGGGCAGGAGTTACCGGCATTCTTATGGATAAAGCTACGGTAGATATTTTTCATCCAAAGACCATCCGCGCTACCATGGGAGCATTATATCGTGTACCCTTTTGTATTACTCCTGATTTGCCAGGAGCGATTCAGGAGTTGAAAAAGAAAGGTGTGTCCATGTATGCGGCTCATTTATCAGGAACTATGTTATATGGGGAGCCTGATTATAGGGGACATACTGGTTTTTTAATTGGAAATGAAGGAAATGGACTCAGCGCCGAGACCACAAGGTTAGCAGATGTCTGTGTTCGAATTCCTATGGAAGGAAATGTGGAGTCATTAAATGCAGCCGTTGCAGCAGCATTATTGATGTATGAAGTGAAACGACAGAGAGGGTAAAATTTTCCTTACGATGGAAGCTTTTAGATTTCCATCGTAAGGGGCTCCTTCGCTGGCCAAAGGGTAGCCGAGCAAGATGAGTTTATTCTTCTATTACATGGATTTCCAGGAAATCAAAATCGATGGTCTCCACAAAATTATCTTGGTAAAACCGCGCTTTTCCATGGCGTTTAAATTCACCAATGGTGGAATCCAGCCAGATGGGTTTGCTTAGATCAAATTCATAACAGACCTGCTCTAATGCGTGAAAGATTTTATGTGTTCGTGTATCTTCACTGTCGTTGGTAATGACAGTGTCGTTGATTAAATGATTGTTTTTCCATAGTTTAAACCAGATACGCATAAATATGTTCCTTTCTTTGGGGCGAAAATTTTAGGTAATTGCGAAACTTCTAAATGATATCAATTTTATCTGCAATTGATACAATTGGATCTTGCCCGACATGGAAAAGACCAGAGGCTCCACGAAAGCAGAGCCCTGGTCTAAAAGAGAGTGGGCAAAAATTAAGTTGCATTTGTGATAAAATTTACCACATCTGACTGTGCTTGTATTATAGCTTTAATTATAACCAGGCGCAAGGGCAAAAATGAAGAAGTGTCAAAAAAACGGTAAGATTTTGACATTTAGTTTAAGATGTATGAGGAATGAACCTCTTAATATGGAAAAAATCACAAAAATTAATAAAGAAAGAAAAAATAATAGGAAAAATGAACTAGTCAAAACAACCAAAAGCAAAGAATGAAATTTGACGATTTTAGATATAATTTTAATTTTTTTAAAAGTGTGCTTGAATTTCTCTGTGAAAAGTGCTAACATATTACTACACAATAAAACAAACAGTGCCTGGAGAATGGAGAGTAAGGTTAACACAACAGAAATGTTGCTTATTAGCTTTACTCTTTTTTTCTTTTTTGGGAGGTGTATACCAGACAAGAGAAAACGTGAACGAAGTAGAACTGGTGTGGGAGGCCTATGGAACAGAGATTTTATGATGCAATGACAGATTGTCCAGTAATTGCAGCGGTAAAAAATTTTGAGGGAATCGAAAGATGTTTGGAATCTGATGTGAAAATCGTATTTATTTTGTTTGGAAATATGTGTAATATTGGTGAAATTGTAAAACGTACCAAAAAGACGGGCAAAATAGCCTTGGTGCATATTGATTTAATAGAAGGTTTAAGTGGCCATGAGATTGCGGTGGATTACATCAAAAAAAATACAGAGGCAGATGGAATTATTTCAACGAGGGTGAATATGATTAATCGTGCGAAAGAGCTGTCCTTATATACAATTTTTCGGATATTTGTTCTGGATTCCAGAGCTTTTCAGAGTATAGAAAAACAGAAAAAGCAGATCAAAGCAGATTTTATTGAGATATTGCCAGGGGTTATGCCGAAGATTATTGCCAAGATTCATGAGCTTAGTTCTCAGGCAGTGATTGCCGGTGGATTAATTAATGATAGAGAGGATGTGATTGATGCGTTAAATGCTGGGGCAATCTCAGTTTCAACGACCAACCAGGAAATATGGTTTATGTAAGGAGGAAGCGTCACAGACGTACCTGAATGCCCAAAAAACAGGGCAAAAAGGAGGAAGCGTCACAGACGTACCTGAATGCCCAAAAAACAGGGCAAAAAGGAGGAAAAGAGAGATGGGTAATACAAAAAGAAAGATTGCAGATGGGCTGCAGAAAATGCTTCATGAAAAGCCTTTGCGGAAAATTACAGTTCAGGACATTATGGATTGTAAGGATATGAAGAGACAAAGCTTTTATTATCATTTTCAGGATATCTATGGGGTGATTGAATGGATCTATAATGAAGATTTCGTAAAGCAGGTTGCATATGATGAGAACGAGGTGTTTGAAGACTGGATCTGCAAAGTTGTGAGGAACATCAAGGAGAATCGTTTTTTTTACCGGAAGGTATTGGAGAATGTCAGCAGGGAACGGTTGATGGAACGGTTGATTCCTGTGGTGGATGAACAACTCAGATGCCGGTTCTGGTCGGAAAATGATGGAAATTATCTCGTAGAAAGCTTTATTGTCAAGTCTGTCTGCCATTTTATGCTGGACTGTGTGACAATGAAGAAAGGACCAGAAGAAGAAGAGGTGTTGGCAGCAGTACAGAATATACGTGCAATGTTGCAGCATCCAACGGGAGGTATTTGGGTACTTCCCACAACAAAATCCACAATGACTGCTTAAAGTTTTGTCAGAAATGCCTGTTATGACAGTTGAAGACAAAGAAAAATGAATAAATTGTACAAATAAGTGCATGTGTCTAATGACAAAAGAAAGTAAAAAAGTTATAATAAAGCTATCAAGTATAGACGGAGGAGGATTTTACAAATGGCAAAATATGTTATGGCGCTGGACGCCGGCACAACAAGTAACAGATGTATTCTTTTCAATGAGAAGGGTGAAATGTGCAGTGT
>ERZ778511.1743-NODE-1743-length-13736-cov-4.008917_pt1 | contig 13736 bp, 13 predicted proteins | sample MGYA00510347_ERZ778511 | MGnify/ENA primary metagenome ERZ778511 (study PRJEB29527, sample SAMN07138967) | mouse gut metagenome | material: feces | host: mouse | place: China:Nanjing | collected 2016-01-25 ...
CATGGCGTCCAGCGCGGCGGCCAGGGCCGCCACCTGCTGCCTCGGATGCGCCAGACGATGCTGGGCGGCGTACACAAGATCCCGCTGGATGTGGTCGAGCAGGATACGCTTGTCCTGGATCGCCGCCAGGGGGTCCGTCAGCACCCGTTTCCCCGCCAGCTCCGCCAGGCGGCGGCGCAGCAGCTCCAGGCGCTTCCTCTCGCCCTGGAGCATCCGCATCCGCTGGTTCTCCAGGTGCATGAGCAAATCGTTCCGGTCCGGCACCACCAGCTCGGCGGCCTGGGTGGGCGTTGCCGCCCGGACGTCCGCCACAAAGTCGGCGATGGTGAAGTCCGGCTCGTGCCCCACGGCGGAGATCACGGGGATCTCCGAGGCGTAGATGGCCCGGGCCACCCGCTCGTCACTGAAGCAGAACAGGTCCTCAAAGGAACCGCCGCCCCGCCCGGTGATGATGACGTCCGCCAGGTGGTGGCGGTTGGCGTAGCGTATTGCTCCGGCGATCTCTGCGGGGGCCTCCTCACCCTGCACCCGGACGGGCAGCAGCATGATTTTTGTCAGGGGATACCGGCGGCGCATGTTGCGGATCATATCGTGGATGACCGCCCCCGTGGGCGAGGTGATGATGGCCACCGACCGGGGGAACCGGGGCAGGGGCCGCTTGTGGCTCTGGTCAAAGAGCCCCTCCCGGAACAGCCTGTCCTTGAGCTGTTCGTAGGCCACGTGGAGGTCCCCGATGCCGTCCGCGCTGACCGTTTCGCAGGTGAGCTGGTAGGCCCCGTCCCTGGCGTAGATGCCTACGCGCCCCATGGCGATGACCTTCATGCCGTCCTCCAGCCGGAACCGGAGGGCCTGGGCCTTCCATTTGAACATCACGCAGCGGATGGACCCCGCTTCGTCCTTCAGCGTAAAATAGTGGTGCCCGGAAGAATAGGCCTTGTGGTTGGAGACCTCTCCCCGCACATAGACGTTATTCAGCTCCGGGATGGCGCCCAGCAGGTCGTTGACAAGACCGTTCAGCTCCGAGACGGAAAATATCCGCCGTTCCATGATTTTCCTCCTTCTCTCTGCCGCGGCAGCCGGGAAACATGCCAGCACGCCGCAGAGAGGGCACACAGAACGTGTGCCCCCTCGATTTTTTACTCCGTCTCCCCCCGGACGAAGGAGCCCAGGATCCCGTTGATGAACCGCACCACGTCCGGGTCCTCATACTTTTTTGCAATCTCCACGGCCTCGTTGATCGCCGCGCCGTTGGGGATCTCCGGCATATACAGGATCTCGTACATGGCTACGCGCATAATGGCCTCCGCCACCAGCGGGATGCGCTCAAACCGCCAGCCTTTGGAGTATTTTTCGATGTACTGGTCCAGCTCGTAGCTGTGGAGGGCGATGCCCCGGACCAATTTGCAGATATACTCCCGCTGGCTCGGACCGGGCAGCTCGCCGTAGACCTCGTACTCAGGGGCCAGAGTCTCAAAATGGGGGCCGCTGATCCGCTGCTCCAGCAGCTCGTCGGCGGTCAGGTCCGTGAAGCTCAGCTCAAAGGAGAGGTGCATGGCAATCTCTCTGGCGACATTTCTAATCATGGATTTCCTCTCTCACTCCACACACTGCGCCGCTTACTGGAAGCTGACGCCGCCCACGTGGACGTTCACGGCCTTCACCGCGAAGCCCGTCATGGACTCGATGGCGCCGGACACGCCGCCCTGGAGCTTTCCGGCCACCTCCGGGATGGCGTAGCCATAGCGGATCATGACGTACAGGTCGATGACCGCGCCCTCCTCGTCCACCGCCATGCGGACCCCTCTGGCCCCGGACTTCTTGGAGGAGACGTTCATCAGTCCGCTGATCCCCTCCACGTCGGCCACTGCTCCGGCGGCGATGGAGGCCAGTACATCCTCCGAGATATGGATACTCCCCAGCTCCTCCGCGTGGGTCATGTAATCTTTGCTCTCGCCCATAAATCAAGACACTCCTTCTGGGATAAAAGATAATAACAGATTCAGTGTACCACCTTTCCCCGGAAAATACAACCAGAAATTTTCCAATCCCGCTGCAAAAAATGCAGAACGGTCTCCCTTTCTAAAGATGGAGATACCATATGGTCATAATCGCAAAGTCCGCAAACATATGGATGATCCAAGAGTTGTAGATTGTTCCGCTGCGGTCGTCCACATAGTCGAAGATCAGTCCGCCAATCGCCAGCCCGACCAGGGCCAGGAGCAGCAGGACCGGCGGAAAGGAAGTCCCGAGCATTGCGATGTGGTAGGCGGCAAACAGGACGGAACTGAATAGGTATGCGGTCTTTCCGGGCGCATATCGGGACAGCTGAATAAACGCGACCAGCCGAAATAGAAATTCTTCTAAAAACGAGTTGCAGAACGATATGTAGAGGGCAACCCCGATAAAGCTGCTGCCGTCCACCTTTTGGTCTGCGGAGAGAGACTGAACCAGTGCGGCATAATCAAAGATATTTTTGGTCAGCGCATACGCTCCCATGATGAATGCGTAGATCAAGACCCCCAGCAGCAGCAATTTTGCAGCGACTTTCCTATCTAATGAAAAAGCCTTATCGAAGAAATCGGAGTGGGTCACTCTGGCATAAATCAGTGGCAAAAACAGGAAAACGACCACCTTGAGCGCAGATTTGACCGGGTATGGCGGTTCCACGACCGTCTCAAAGAATGCCATGATCGCACAGCATACCACCAGGAGAGCCGCGATCCCACACGCCTTTTTGCGATTTTGATCCGTCATCGCACTCATTGCACCGTATAGCTGCCCCGCACCAGCAGGGAGGCGCCGCCGGAGGTGGTCACGCTCCGCTGGCCGGTCATGAGGTAGAGGTGGTTGGGCTGGAGGGCGGCGCCGTGGTTGATGCTGCCGCCGGAGGTGGCGTCCGTGAGACCCGGGGAGGAGGCCGATACGCAGGAGGCCGTGCCGGAGTACAGCAGCACCTCGCAGCCCGTCTCGCCGGTCAGGGTTTGTCCGGCGGTCAGGGTCACGGGGGCGTAGGCCCCGCCGGAGACGGACGCGCTCCCGTCCAGCTCGGCCGACAATCTGGTATTCCGCTCTGCAATGAGCTTGTCCACCTTGTCCATCACCTGATCGGTGAAGGTATCCGTGAGATAACTGAGCGTTACCAGCGGGTCGCTCTGGGAGCCCGCGCCTCCCGCGGCCGTCACGGCCACGGCGGTCAGCCCCGCCAGCGCCGCCAGGACGCACAGGGCGATGCGAAGGGATTTCTTTTTCATGGAAGTTTTCCTCACTTATGTATTGCAGTCTTTTCCAGGCCCGCGGAGAAGCCGTGCGCTCCGCCGCGAGCCTGTATCCTGTTCCGTCAACGGTCCCGTGATCATACGAGTCTCTCGCTGTGCAGACCGAAGCTGACCGCGATGGCCGCGTCCACTCTGTCCATCAGTTCCTTGTCCACGCGCCCCATCTTTTCCCGAAGACGGCGCTTATCCAGCGTGCGGATCTGCTCCAATAATACCACAGAATCACGGGTAAGTCCATAGTTTTGCGCTGCCAATTCTATGTGGGTGGGCAGCTTCGCCTTTCCCGTCTGGCTGGTGATGGCCGCCACGATGACCGTGGGGCTGTATCGGTTCCCTGTATCGTTTTGAACGATCAGCACGGGACGGACGCCGCCCTGCTCACTCCCTACCACCGGGCTGAGGTCGGCATAATAAATGTCGCCGCGTTTTACGCTTGTATCCACAAAGTTCACTCTCCGCCGGTAAAAGTGTCCGATGGTATCGGACCACTATCATTCTCCCACACAGCCGCATATTTTATACGGCGGTTCCGGGCAAAATGCCGGTCTGCCGCAGGACCTCGGGATTTCCTGCCCCGAAGTATCCTATGTCACGGGGACGGCAAATGTTACATTTCCGTTACCGAGGAGGACTGCCAGTGGACATCTCTATGCAAATATGGTATACTATGGCGAATCTGCCCCCAACCACTAGCGGAAAAGTAAAGGAGAACCAATGAAACGAGCCATATCCCTCATCACAGCACTTGCCCTGGCGCTGACGCTGCTTCCCGCCGCCCTGGCCGCATCCCCCGCCTTTGGAAGCGACGTGTGGCTGAAGGACGTCTCGCTCCAGGAGGGCGTCACCTACAGCGAGAACATCTTCTGGAGCAGCGGCTATGACAAGCCGCGCCATGAGTATTACTTTACATATACCCCCGGCATCGGCGGCGCATTGCCCTCCTCCTGGAGCGGCCAGTCCGGCGTCACCGGTGGTGAGTGGAACCCCGAGGGCCTGGATCTCTCCTGGCTGTTCCCCGATCAGGGGACGCAGACCAATCCGGAGGAGCAGCCCGACGGCACAGCCTTTCCCCCGGAGGAGGGGAGCGCCGCCCTGCCTGCGGGCGTGCGGCCTGTGGCCTCCTTCGGTTCCTCCGTCTGCGGCCGCTCCACGGTCTCCGAGGCTGCACAGAAGTACGAGAGCCTGGGTTACCGGGTGGTGGGCGCCATCAATGGCGACTTCTACGACCTGTCCACTGGCTATCCCCTGGGAATCCTGGTGTCCGACGGGGAGCTGCTCTCCGGCTCGCCGGAATACTACGCCGTGGGCTTCCGGGCCGACGGCAGCGCCGTCATGGGCGCACCCAATCTGACCATGACCGCCGTCTCCTCCGGGGGGTACAGCGTGAAGCTGGCCTCCCTCAACAAGCCGAGGGTAGACAAGGCCGGGGTGACCATGCTCACCGCCGACTATCGGGATGACCACACCACCGGTCCCTCCGTGGAGACCCCGGGGATCAACGCGCTTGCCACCGTCATCGGCGGCCGGGCGGCGATTGGGGAGACGCTGACCCTTCTGGTGGAGGAGGTGGCCGAGGACGCCCTCCCCCGCACGCTGGCGGAAAATCAGGTGCTCCTCACCGGGGCCGCCGACGGCTATGACACAGGGCTGGCCTTCCTCCGCTCCCTGACCCCTGGGCAGACGGTCACCGTCAGCTTCACCACGGCGGACGCCCGGTGGAGCGAGGTCACCGAGGCCGTGGGGGCCTACGACCTGCTGGTGGAGAACGGCATCGCCCGGGACGACTTCAAGGTTTCCGCCGACCCCCACACCGCCATCGGTGTGAAGGCCAACGGCGACGTGATCTTCTACACCCTGGATGGGCGGCAGAACAGTGTCAGCATGGGCTCCTCCCTGGGGGTGCTGGCCAAGCGGATGACGGAGCTGGGCTGCATCACGGCGCTGAACCTGGACGGCGGCGGCTCCACGACGGCGGTGGCCGCACTGCCCGACAGCGCCTCCGCGAAACTGCTCAACTCCCCCAGCGACAAGAGCCAGCGGAAGGTGAGCAACCATCTGCTGCTGCTGGCCCCCGGCGACGCCACCGGAGAGCCCAACGGCGTGTACCTCTCCGCCGCCGCCCCGGCGGTGCTGACGGGGCACACGGTAAAGATGACCGCCAATGTAACGGATACCCACTATTTCCCCATGAACCTGCCTCTGGATCTCTACGCCACCGCCGGGGAGGTGTCCGGCGGCGTGTTCACCGCTCCGATGCAGGGCGGTACGGTGACGGTATCCGCCTCCTACGGCCTGTTTTCAGCGCAGCAGAACATCCTCGTGCTGGACGCCCCGGGCTCCATGACCGTCCGTGCTGCGGGCAGCAGCGCCGCCTCCCTCTCCATCATCGCAGGCGGCACGGCACAGATGACCGTTTCCGCCCTCTATAACCACCTGCCTCTGGAGATTTTCCCGGAGGACGTGGTGTGGACGGTATCCCCAGAGCTGGGGACGATTGATGAGAGCGGGCTCTTTACCGCCGCCTCCCGGGCGGCATCCGGCACGATCACCGCCACGCGGGGCAGCGTGACGGCTACCCTTCCGGTGACCGTGGAGGCCAACCACCCCTTTGAGGACCTGGACGGCCACTGGGCGGAGCCCTACATGGGGCAGCTCTACCAGCAGCAGATTCTCACGGGAGAGTACGAGGGTGATCTCCTCTACGCCCGTCCGGACCGGGGACTGAGCCGCGCGGAGTTCTCCGTACTGTTGGCCCGGTATCTGGAGCTGGATACGTCCCAGTACGTGGGGAAGGATACGCCCTTTACCGACCTGGAGAGCGTGGAGTCCTGGGCAGGGCCCGCCATCCGCGCTATGTATGAGCAGGGCATCGTCAACGGCGTAGACGCCGCCCACTTCGCACCCCAGGAGCCCCTCCAACGGGCGCAGGCTGCGGCCATGCTGGGCCGTGCGCTCCATCTGACGGCGCCGGAGGTCCCCGCAGAGCCCTCCGATGCCCCGACCAACGAACCGATGGATACAGAGCCTCCGGTGGGGGAACCCTCCGGCGAGTCCCCGGTGGAGGAGCCCTCCGGCGAGCCGGTGCTGCCCGATGAGCCGGTCCTCCCACCGGAGGAGGAATCGGTCGCCAGGGCCTCCGTGCTGTCCGCTAGTCAGGCCGCCCCAGGCTTCGAGGCATATCCGGATGCGGACCAGGTGCCGGAATACGCCAGGGTCTACTTCCAAATTCTAGTGGACCGCGGTGCACTGGACGGCAGGGATGGCCAGTTGCTGCCAACTGCCTCTATCACCCGCGCAGAGATTTGTAAGGCGCTGGTGGTTATGCAGGAAGATCCGGCGGTACAGTAAAGAGTTGTAAAAGTTTCGGCCCACCCTTTTTGACACAAAGTCTCCGGGAATCGTTTAGATTCCCGGAGACCTCTTCTATACCCCGCTCAAATCAAAGTCAGGCGTGTACTCCTCCCTGGCGGAGGAGGAATCCTGCCGGTAGCCGTCGGTGATGCCCAGATTCTCCATGTAGGCCAGCGCGGCGCGGTACTCCCCGGCGGTGACCCGGCGGGCCAGAAGGCCCTGAGCCCCGGGCTGGGGCGTGTACTGGCTCATGAGGGAAAAGAGCACCTGCCCCGGGCGGAAGGTTTCCGCCACCCAGTCCATCACACCCTTGGCGTTGTTCAGCCCGCCCGGCAGCAGCAGGTGCCGGATGACCACGCCACGTCTGAGCAGGCCATCCTCCAGGACGTAGTCCCCGCTCTGGCGGTGCATCTCCCGGATGGCGGCGGAGGCAGCGGCAAAGTAATCTCCCGCGCCGCTGTAGCGCTTTGCCAGGGCGACATCTGCATACTTGAGGTCCGGGAGCCAGATCTGTACCTTGCCCTCCAGAGTCCGCAGCGTCTCCACACGCTCATAGCCGCCTGTGTTCCACACCACGGGCACTGGCAGCGGTTTCTCCAGTACCTCCCGGATAGCAGGAGTAAAGGGGGTAGGGCTGACCAGATTGATATTGTGGGCCCCCTGGGCGATCAGCTCCTCCATCACTTCCCGCAGGCGGACGGCGGTGACAGGCTTCCCGAAGCGCTCCCAGCTGATTTTTCCGTTCTGGCAGAATACGCAGCCCAGTACGCACCCGGAGAAGAATATCGCTCCGCTGCCCCGGGTCCCGCTGATGCAGGGCTCCTCCCAGTGGTGGAGCATGGCCCGGGCCACCAGCGGCGTCTCCGGCAGGGAGCAGAAGCCCATTCCCCCCTCCGCCGTCCGCAGTGCGCCGCACTGTCGGGGACAGAGTTTGCAGATCATCGCTCCGTCCCCTCCCTCAGGGCCCGGCGGGCCTCCTCCAGAAATTTCGAGAAGGCCGAGGGCACCGCCAGCAAATCCAGTTCCTCCTGACCCGTCCAGGTCAGGTTGCACCCTTCGCCCGATACCTCCAACAGATAGCCGGTCATGTGCCATTCCACGTGGGTGAAAATGTGCCTGGCCGTCAGCTTCTTCTGCCAGGACACGGCTTTCAGCGCCCATGTGTCCAGCGGATCCCCGGCGCGGGCCTCCTCCAGACTCCCCGGTACGTGGGGAAACTCCCACAGTCCGGCCAGCAGGCCGGTGTCCTCCCTGCGCCGCAGGGCGATCCTGCCCTCCCGGAGGAGCAGGTAAACCGTCAGATCCTCCACCCGCCTCGCCGCCTTCTTCCGGCGGACGGGTAGGACGCCTTGCAGGCCCAGCCGGTTGGCCTCGCAGAACGGCGCCAGCGGGCACTGCCCGCAGTCTGGCATACCGTTAGGAAGGCAGACCATCGCCCCCAGGTCCATGAGAGCCTGGTTGAACTCTCCCGGACGGTCCGGCGGGATGACCTGCTCCAGCAGCTGCTGAAACCGCCGCCGCACGCCGGGGTCCAGGATGTCCCCGTCCTCCCCCGTCACCCGGGAGGCCACCCGCAGCACGTTGCCATCCACGGCGGGCACCGCCTGTCCGAAGGCGATGGAGGCCACGGCTCCCGCGGTGTATTCTCCTACCCCTGGAAGGCGCAGCAGCTCCTCCCGGGTCTCCGGAAAGCGTCCGGCGTATGTCTCCATCATCATTTTGGCGGCACGACGCAGGTTCCGGGCCCGGCTGTAGTACCCCAGGCCCTGCCAGAGCTTCATCAGCCGCTCCTCGTCCACCGCCGCCAGGGCCTCTACGTCGGGCAGGACCTCCATCCAGCGGAGGTAGTACGGGATCACGGCGGCCACCCGGGTCTGCTGGAGCATGATCTCCGATACCAGCACACAGTATGGGTCGCCAGTGCCCCGCCAGGGGAGCGTCCGCTTGTTCTCCGCGTACCAGCTCAGCAGCGGACCGGCCATCATCGACAAGTTTTCCTCTTTCATGGCATCCTCCCGCCTATCCGAACCGGGTGGCAAAGGCGCATCTGCGGCAGAGCGCCTCGGAGGGCTTCCCCTCCGAAAATCCCCGCATGAGCGCCCTTGCCCGAGGCGTGTCCAGAATCTCCTCCAAGCTCTGCTCCAGCAGATTCCCCAGAGGGATGTCTCCCTCGTGGTCCAGGCAGCAGGGGACCGCCGTGCCGTCGCATAGTACTCCCACCTGTTCCCGCAAGCCCAGACAGAACCTGGTTCCCGTCTCCGCCGCCTCCAGGTCCGGCCATTTGAATTTCTCCGCCTGCTCCAGATACAGCCGCTCCCCCAGCCGCCAGCTCCCCCTCCGCGGCTGGGGGCAGTCCAGGGGGTGTGTGCCCAGCTGCCCGGCCAGGAAGGACAGGATCTCCTCGTTTCGCACCTCCGCGCCCCCCAGATTCCACAGCCGCAGGGCACAGATCACCCCCGCTGAGGAGACCCGCCGGGCAAACTGCCACACGGAGGTGAGATAGCCCGACAGATCTCCCGCGCCGTTCCCCTCCGCGCTGTGGAGGGAGACGCTGACCTTGTGGACCGCCGGGCTGCCAAGGAGTATGTTTCCCCGCTCCTCCAGCAGCGTTCCGTTGGTGGTGAGGCATACCCGAAAGCCCCGTTCCGACGCAATGTCCAGCAGCTCCCGCAGGGCCGGGTGCAGCAGGGGTTCCCCCATCACGTGGAAGTAGAGGTATTGCACGCGCCCCCGCAGACGCTCCGCCAGGACCCGGAACTCCTCCGGCGGCATGAACCGCCCCGCCCGCCCCGTGCCAGGGCAGAAGGAACAGCGGAGGTTGCAGATGTTGGTGATCTCAATGTAAGCCCGTTTCAGCATAGCCGGTCTTCTCCTTTTCCAGTGGGCCTATTGTAGCACGGGACGGCGGTTTTTGCAACAGGGCGCGGAATACATCGCGGGGGAGGAACCCCTCGTCCCGCTGCTCTTTTGTTTCTACGTCGGCAGCTTCTGCAGCCTGGCCCCCATATTGGCAAACACATTCTGCGGCGCATAGTACGTGTTGACGGCAAACGGCCCGGCGGCGTCGCCCGACCCGTAGAACCCGCCGGTCACCAGGACCCTGACTCCCGTCCTGCCCTGATATTCATCCGGAATGACCGAGGTCTCCGCCGATGCGGATGGGAAAATAAAGCTCGCGTCCTCCGCGTCGCCTGCCCACGCCCCCACCAGTCCGCTGGTCTCCGGCCGGAGGCAGCTGCGCTGCGCCACGCCCGCCCCGGTGATGCTGCTGGCGAACTGCGCCGGGTTGGCGTAGGTGTAGATCCCCGTCCCCGAGAAGAGAATGCCATCCCGCAGCTCCCGGACGTTGCCCCACAGGTTCTCGATCCACCGGTACTGCATGGCGGCCGTACCGTCCTGTCCCTCCGCCCGGCCCGTATGGTAGGTCATGCCGTCGGTCCCGCCGGTGGGCAGCACCGCGCCGCTGTCCACGTTTCCCCGGGCAAGCGCCGCTTGCCCGTCCCAGCTGGCGAACTCCACCAGATAGAGGAACCAGACCGTCAGCTGCAAGGCGTAGTCCGCCTGCCAGTAGTCCGCGCCCAGGGCGCTGATGCCGCTGCGGAAATTCGTCAGATTTTTCGACACAAGCGGCGCCTGCCCGCTCTTGGACTGATACGCGGCGTCGCACTCATAGCGCCCGATGTACACCACGTCCCGCTCGCCGTCTCCCCGGTCCCGGTGGGCGGGGGAGAGCTGATAGCCCTCCTGCTCCCTGTCGGAGATCCGGACGGAGAAGGGATTCGCGGTAACCTTCACCCAAAACTTTGGGATAGCCACCAGCGCATTCTCCCCGTCCGCGACCCGCACCATCCCGGACCACGGGTACTTCCCGTCAAACGGCGAGGACCCCGCGCCGGTCCCCACGGCGGGAACCGGGTCCGGCAGCCCTGCGGCATCGTCCGTCCGGACCAGCCGGGAGCTCTGGGCGTCCGCCCAGGACACGCCGTAGACGTGGACCGGCTCATAGGGGATGCTCCTGATCGCCGCAGCCAGGTTCCCACTGTTCTGCGCCCCCGGCAGCGTCCCGCCCTTCTCCGCCACGGCGGCGTAGGCGGCGGCGATGTTCTGACGGAGCCGTTCCAGCTCGCTTTGAATACTCATCCTGCGTCCTCTCAGATCTCCGCCAGCGCGGCCTCGATGTCCCCGGATAGGCTCACGGTGCCGCCGGTGGTGTGCCCTGCGGGGATGGTCACGCTGGTGGTAGTCAGGCCGTCTATGGAGCCGCCGACTGCGCCGTTGCTGGGCATGGCGCCCGTGATTTTCTCCCCGCCCACATAGGCCGTCTTCTCCGCCAGGAGATTCGCTGCCACAGCGTCCGCGTCAGTGGTGTCGACAAAACTGTCCGGGATAGCCGCCACCGCCACGCTGGAGAGCACCTTGCCCTCCGCTGCTGTCACGGTCTGCGCGGCCTTTGTGGGCGTAACGCTCCTGGCCTCCGGCACAACCTTCACCGTGCCTGTACCGCCGTGGTATCCCGTGGGAATCGAGTAGGACGCGTCCTCGGCGGTCAGGACCTTGGACACATTCCCGTTGTTGGGCATAGTACCGGTGGTCACCTTCCCGGCGGCGTCCACGAGGATCTTCCCGGTGAGTACATCCCCGGCCCCGGCGGTGACGGAGCTCACGTCCTGATAGGTCTCCGGGATGGCCGCCACCGTGACGTCGGATAGTCCGTAATACCCGCTGTCCGGCGTCACGTTCTGCTGGAGCTTGGTGGGTGTAACGGTCTTGGATTGCAGGATGTAGTTGCCGCTGCCCGCCACGCCGGAGACGGTGCCGCTGCCGTTGTGATAGCCCTTGGGGATGGTGTAGGTGTCGCCCTCCTGCACAGTGGCGGACACCGCGCCCCGGTTCTCGATGCCCTCTACCGCGGCGGCCAGTTTGTCCAGGCCGTCCGTGGCCTGGGCCATGCCCAGCGCCACCAGCTTCGCCCGGATGGTGTTGCGATCTGTCTGGATTCTGCTGATTTCAGCTGCAATACTCACAATTTTTCCTCCTTAGATTGTTCCAAGTAAAACTTCTACGTTTCCGACCACCGTATTGACGGCGGCCGCCGTTACCGGCAGGGTCATGTCGCCCTCGAACTGGTCGACGGTCTGCACGGCCAGCGTCCCGGCCTCCAGCTTCAGGCCATGCCCGACCTTTAGCGGGGAGTCTTCTCCCATCACAGGCACGGACCCCAGCAGCCTGTCACCGGCGTACAGGCCCAGCTCCCCGCTCTCGGTGTAGCGCAGCGCGTCGCCCTTCCCGGCCAGCGCCTGCTCCCACAGCCCCGCCGCGGGCGGTTCGGATGCCTCCCCGGGCTTTGCGCCCTCCAGCACGACGCCCAGATCCGCCCAGACCGTGGGCAGCACCACCGTTTCCCCCTGGATGCCGTAGACACCGGCCAGGAGGTGCCGCCCCGGGTGCTCCAGCACCTCCCCGGGGATACGGCACTGGCCGCCCTCGTCCAGAAAAATGCTGACCAGCTTGTCGCCGTACCGGAACACCGCCGTCCGCGTCAAGCCCTCCCAGTCCTCCGAAAACACGAACTGCATGGTGTTGACATTGATGCTGCCGCTGGTCAGCGTCTCCCGCTGCCGGACGGTCAGCCTGTTCTTGTCCGCATGTAGAGTGAACATTTTTTCACCTCTTTTCCGCCTATTCCCAGGCAATATAAAGGGCAATCTCCCACTTTGTTGCCGGGAAACGTGCAACGGCAATTTGCACAAAATTTCTTTCCGCGCAAAAAGCAGTCGCCCCTGTACGCGATACCATCGCATACAGGGGCGGCGAATCATGTACTTGTGAATTACTTCCACTCCCGGGGACTTTTCCCGTAGGCCGCACGGAAAGCCCGGAGGAAGACCGAGTAGTCTCCGAACCCCGCGTCCTCTGCGGCCTTGAGGACGGGCACATCCCGGCGGATGGACTCGGCGGCACGCTGGAGGCGCTTCTGCCGGACGTACTGCTGCACAGAGCACCCGTACACCTCCTTGAACCGATGCATCAGGTAGTACCGACTGAGGAAAAAGGCCCCGGCCAACCGGTCGATGGTCAGTTCCTCCGCCAGGTGCTCCATGATGTAGCCAGTGACCTCCTCCATCTTGGGATCGAAGCGGTAGGAGGCGGGGTCCTCCTCCCCGGACATGCCGAGGACCGCGCGGTTGAGCTCCACCAGGAGCTGCAGCGCACAGGTGTCCGCCAGAAGCTGGGCGGCGAACCCCCCGTCCCGGACCGCAGACTCCACGTGCTCAAAGAGGGCGCGCCAGCGCTCCCTCTCCTCCCCCCGGGGGCGGTAGAGGTGCACGCCCCGACCGGCGGTCAGGGTAAAGCAGTCCGCCAGGTTCGCCCCGGGGCCGCTGTATCGGGCCATAAAGTCCCGGTCGATCCACAGCACCATGCGCTCATAGGGGACTCCTGGCTCCACCACCGGCTGGTGGATCAGGTTCCGGCTGACCAACAGCACGTCCAGAGGCTGAAGGGGATAGCTCCGGCCCTCGATGTGGTAGACGATGCGTCCGCCCAGCAGCAGCACCAGCTTGTCAAACTCATGGTAGTGGTAGTCCAGCTGTAATGCCCGGTCATCCCGCAGGTGGAACAGCCGATAGGGCTCATGCAGATACCCGCGCTTCCCGATTTCGCTTCGATCCAGCATAGCGTCCCTCCCTGATGTCCCACCGTACCACAAAATCATCCCGGCGGAAGTGAGGAGTGATGGGCTCCTCACTTCCTGGCATTACTCCATGGGTGCGCCGCAGTGGGGGCAGAACTTGGTATCGCTGATCTTCCCGCAGACGGGGCAGACTTTGCCCTCCTCCGGGACGGCGGCCTCAGCGCTCTCCGCCTCCTCGCGCCTGGTTTGCAGCTCGGCGATCTTCTCCTGCGATGCCCGGACAGCGGCGATGACATCGGCAATGGCGTCCGGGACTTCCTCCCCGGCGCACTCGCAGGCGTACCACTGGCCGATGGCGCGGTAGCTCTTGTCCAGCTCCCGCTTCTCCGCAATGATGGCGGCGGAGATTTTCGCGGAATCCGCAACCTCCCTGGCTTTCCCTGCGGCGGTGGACACCGCCGCCCTGGCCTTCTGGG
>ERZ778511.1745-NODE-1745-length-13733-cov-4.226641_pt1 | contig 13733 bp, 10 predicted proteins | sample MGYA00510347_ERZ778511 | MGnify/ENA primary metagenome ERZ778511 (study PRJEB29527, sample SAMN07138967) | mouse gut metagenome | material: feces | host: mouse | place: China:Nanjing | collected 2016-01-25 ...
AATTCCGATTACTTCTAAGTAAATTATACACCAGGGCCGCTTGTTTTGCAAGTGGCTCTTTTCATTTTCACTTTTTTGGCTTGACAACTGAAAATAATCTCGTATACTGAAAAATAGAAGTGCATAGAGGTGTATTCATATGACCAGAATGTAATCAGAATGTATTGTGTGTGGAGGTAATGCGTTATGCGATGGTTTCAAAAATATATAGAAAGCGGCAGATTATCCATGCTGTACCGGGTGCTGCTCGTGTTGTGGGACGCCGCCTGTATCAATCTGTGTTCGTTTGCCGCGCTCTTCATCCGTTATGAGATGAACTGGGACCGCTTCATCCGCAGCGGGATCACGGAAGAATACCCGAAAGGTTACATCACGACGCTGCAGGAAATGATCCTTGTCAATACGGTCATCACTCTCATTATTTTTATGCTGTTCCGGCTCTATAACAGCATCTGGCGCTACGCCAGCCTGCGGGAAGTGCTGAATATCGTGATGGCGTGCGGCCTGTCCACGGTCGTACATTTTCTTTTAGTGTTTGGAACATACCGGAAACTGCCGCGCTCATATTTTATCATCTACTGTCTGCTTTTGTTCATCACAACGCTCGGGGTGCGGTTTTCCTACCGGATCGTGCGGCTTTTGTACAATGAGAACGTGCACGGGGTAGGTATGCGCAATACGATGGTGATCGGTGCCGGGGAGTCAGGAAATATGGTGATCCGGGAACTGAAAATGAGTAAAAAGCTGGACAGCAATATATGCTGTATCATTGACGACAATAAATCGAAACAGAATACGTTCATCAATGGCGTGAAAGTGATCGGCGGGCGGGAGCAGATTTTAGACGCGGCGCGGTATTACGGGATCAATGAGATCATCGTGGCGATGCCGAGCGCGCCCAAAAAGGAAGTAAAGGAAATTCTCGAGATCTGCCAGCAGACAGGGGCGGAACTAAAGATCCTGCCCGGAATCTATCAGTTTGTCACCGGGGAGGCGGCCGTGGAAAAACTGCGCCCGGTACAGATCGAGGACCTTTTAGGCCGGGAGCCGGTGGAAACGAACCTGGCTTCAATCGCGGGATATGTAAAAAATAAGGTGATCCTCGTGACCGGGGGCGGGGGGTCGATCGGAAGTGAGCTCTGCCGGCAGATCGCGGCCAATAAGCCGAAGATGCTCATTATTTTTGATATATACGAAAATAATGCGTACGACATCCAGCAGGAATTAAAGGCGAAATATCCGCACATGCACATGGAAGTGCTGATCGGCTCGGTGCGCAATACGAGCCGGGTGGATTCCATTTTTGCCAGATACCGTCCAGACATCGTATACCATGCCGCGGCGCACAAACATGTGCCGCTCATGGAGGACAGTCCGAATGAGGCTGTGAAGAATAACGTATTTGGCACGTATAAGACCGCGCTGGCGGCAGATAAGTACGGGGCGAGGAAATTTGTCCTCATCTCAACGGACAAGGCGGTCAATCCGACCAATATCATGGGGGCGTCAAAACGGATGTGCGAGATGATCGTGCAGGGACTGAACCGGCATTCCTCCACCGATTTTGTGGCCGTGCGGTTCGGAAATGTGCTGGGCAGCAACGGAAGCGTGATCCCGCTGTTTAAAAAGCAGATCGAGGCGGGCGGGCCGGTGACCGTGACCGATAAAAATATCATCCGCTATTTCATGACGATCCAGGAGGCCGTTTCTCTCGTGCTGCAGGCGGGCGCTTTCGCGAAGGGCGGCGAGATTTTCGTGCTGGATATGGGAGAACCGGTTAAGATAGACGATCTGGCGCGCAATCTCATCAAGCTGTCTGGTTTTGTACCGGACGAGGAAATACGGATCGAGTATACCGGTCTGCGCCCGGGTGAGAAGCTGTATGAGGAAATGCTCATGGACGAGGAGGGACTGACGGCCACGGAGAACCAGCGGATCCATATCGGCCGGCCGATCGAGTTCGATGAGAATACATTTTTTGACCGGCTGGAAAAGCTGTATGAGGCGGCCGACCGGGAAAATCCCGATATGAAAGAGCTGGTGGCGCAGTTTGTTCCGACGTATACGATCCAGGAAGAGGACAGGCGGCAGGAGAAAAAGGTGTTGGGGGATGCTTTTACCGACTTTTATGAGTCTAGCAGAAAGACGGATTCACATTTGGAAAGCAAGCAGGAAGGAAATTAGTATGAGCCAGTCCAGAACGAAAAACAGTTTGAAAAATATCAATTATTCCTTTGTGTCCTATTTTATCATCCTGCTTCTGCAGTTTGTGAACCGGACGGTTTTCATCCAGTTTTTGTCGAGCACATATCTCGGCCTGAACGGGTTGTTTTCCAATGTACTCCGGTTTCTGGCCCTGACGGAGCTGGGGGTCGGCAGCGCCATCAATTATGCGCTCTACCGGCCGATCGCGCAGGGAGATACGGAATTTGTCAAATCGATGATGCGGCTGTACCGCAAATTGTACCGTCTGATCGGCTGCGTGGTTTTGGTGCTGGGAGGCGTGCTGACGCCGTTTCTGCCGTTTCTCATCCGGGACATGCCGACGGACATGCCGTATATTTATTTGTATTATGTGCTGTATGTTTTGGATTCCGGTGTTTCTTATTTCTTTACATATAAGCGGTCGCTCATCATCTGCAGCCAGCGGGAGTATATTTCGACGGCAGTGACGACTGTGTCAAGGATCGCGTTATGTGCCATGCAGGTTTTGGTGTTAGCGGTGAGCCGCAGCTTCGCGGCTTATCTCATCGCGGGCATCGTCGTGACGGTGGGGGAAAATGTGCTGATCTCCGTCGTGGCAGACCGGTTGTTTCCGTATCTGAAAGAGAAGGACGTTTCGGCGCTGCCCGCGCAGGTTTCCGCCGATATAAAGAGAAATGTCTTTGCGATGATGTTTCACAAGATCGGCACGGTCGTCGTGTTTTCCACGGATAATCTCATCATATCAAAATTTGCCGGGCTGATCGCGGTCGGACTGTATTCGAATTATACGCTGGTCGTCGATTCCCTGAACCGCCTGATGACAAAAATGTTCACGGCGATGACGGCAAGTGTCGGGAATCTTGTGCTGTCAGACGATAAGAAGTATGTGGAGTGTGTGATGTACCGGGTACTGTTTATGAATTTCTGGTTGCGAGGATTTTGCGCGACCGCGCTCCTCTGCCTGTTCCAGCCTTTTATCTCGCTCTGGATCGGGGATTCGTACTGTCTTTCCTCCTTTACGGTACTCGTGATCGCGGTCAATTTTTATATCGGGGGCATGCGTTCGACGGCCAATATTTTTAAAGAGGCTTCCGGCATGTTCTGGTATGACCGGTATAAACCGCTTGTGGAGAGCGCGCTGAATCTCGTGCTGTCGGTCTGGCTCGTAAAGCAGTACGGCGTGGCCGGGGTGTTACTTGGCACGATCGGCAGCACGGTCTTGGTTCCGTTCTGGGTGGAGGCGTACGTGCTGTATAAACATTATTTTGGAAAGGGGATGGGCGGGTATATGGCGAGACAGCTTCTGTACGCGGCGGTGACCTGTCTGGCGGGTGGAGTAAGCTTTTTTTTGTGTACATGCGCTTCTGGGAGCGGGGTGAAGGCATTTATCATACAGGGCGGGATCTGCGCCATCGTGCCGAATGTGATATTTGCCGCCGTGTTTTGCCGCTCGCAGGAGTTTCGGTATTTTTGGGGTTTCGTGCGGAATATGGTGAAAAGAACTGCATAAATTATTAGGAAACGATGTGTGGGGGAGCCTATGGAAATTTATGTGGTAAAGAGCGGTGATACCGTAAACCGGATCGCGGCGGCGTATTCGGTCAGCGCGGACAGTATCATATGGAATAACCAGCTCATCGAGCCGTACGCGCTGGCGGTCGGGCAGGCGCTTTTGATCGGGACGTTAGACGGGACGGCGGGATTACGGCCTGCAAATGCCGGAGGTTACGCGTACACGTATATCAGTCCGTGGGTATTGGAACAGACGCTTCCATTTCTGAACCGTCTGTTTGTTTTTTCGTATGGATTTACCGTGGAGGGAGGCATCATCGAGCCGCCGCGGGATGACGCGTGGATGGTCGAGATGAGCCGGGAATACGGGACGGTGCCGGTTCTGACGCTGACACCGTTTGGGCAGGATGGAAAATTTAATAATAACCTGATCCACCAGGTCGTTACAAACGAAGCGGCGGCCGACCGGCTTTTAAACAGCCTGGCGGCCCTGATGCAGGAAAAGGGGTATGGGGGGATCGATATTGATTTCGAGTATATCCTTTCGGGTGACAGGGATGCGTTTACGGCGTTTGTGCGGCGCGCGGCACAGATCATGCACCCGCTCGGCTTTTCTGTTTCGGTCGCACTGGCGCCAAAAACGTCGGCGGGACAGAAGGGACTCTTATATGAGGGAAAGGATTATGCGGCGCTCGGGGACGCAGCGGATGAGGTGCTGTTGATGACATACGAGTGGGGGTATAAATACGGGCCGCCGATGGCCGTTGCTCCGGTCAATATGGTAAGGCGCGTCCTCGATTATGCGGTGACAGAGATCGAGCCGACAAAGATCAATATGGGGATTGCCAATTACGGCTATGACTGGCCGCTTCCATTTGTCCGGGGAAAGACGGAGGCGCGGACGATCGGAAATGTCGAGGCCGTGCAGATCGCGATCCGGTACGGGGCCGCGATCGAGTTTGATGAACTGGCCCAGTCCCCTTATTTTTCCTATGTGGATGAGGAGGGGACCGAGCACGTCGTCTGGTTTGAGGACGTGCGCAGCCTGGAACAAAAGTATGCCCTTTTGCCGGAATACGGGTTAAAGGGGATCGGTGTATGGCAGATCATGCGCTGGTACCGGGCGATGTGGCTTTTATTTGCTGACCAGCCGTTTACAAATTGGTAACAAATAGGAAACATGTGCGGCATTGACAAAGAGGGGGCGATGTGACATAATTTTTCTAAATCGTTTTTCAGGATGTCTGGATAAAAGTTTGACCAAGGCATCATCAGGATGAGAAAATCACAGGGAGGATACGAGGATGTTATCGAAATTAAGTGTTAGAAGGCCCTATACCGTGTTAGTTGCCGTTGTACTGATACTCGTTTTAGGGTTCTTATCATTCCGTAATATGAGTACGGATCTTTTACCGGATATGGAATTTCCGTATGCGATCGTCATGACGACGTATCCGGGCGCCAGTCCGGAGGAGGTGGAATCGGCCGTGACGAAGCCGGTCGAACAGGCGATGGCGAGTATCAGCAACATGAAAGAAGTATCGTCCGTGTCGAACAGCAATGTTTCGGTGGTGATTTTGGAGTTTAATGATAGTACGGACATGAATACGGCTACGATCGATATGAGGGAGAGCCTGGATATGGTATCTTCCCAGTGGGACGATACGATTGGAAGCCCGACCATTATGAAGATCAATCCCGATATGATGCCGATCATGGTGGCGGCGATCGACTTTGAAAATATCGACCGTGTCGAGGTGACGAACCGCGCGAAGACAGATATCATCCCGGACCTCGAGAGTGTGGAAGGCGTGGCGTCTGTTAATACGTCCGGGGAAGTGCAGAAAAAGGTTGAGGTGATCATCCAGCAGGATAAACTGGATAAGATGAATAGAAAAGTGAAGGATGCCGTGGAAGGCAAGCTGGACGATGCGAAGGACAAGATCACAAAGAATAAAAAGAAGATTAAGGATGGAAAAGATTCGCTGAACAAGCAGCAGCAGAAGACGGCCGAGGAACTGGCCAAAGGGGAGTCGAAGCTCGCGAAGTCGTCGGAAAAGATGGAGAAGACGCTGAAAAAATTAAACAATAGCTTAAAGCAGCTTGAATCAAAGGAAAAGACGCTTCTCGATTCGGAAAAGCAGATGAATGAGGGCACAGCGCAGATCAAAACCCAGAAGGCGACGCTTGAGTCCACCATCAAGACGCTGACGGCAGGAAAGAGCGGCCTGGAACAGTTACAGAATGGATTAAAAGGGTTACAGGCGCAGAAGCAGGCGATCGAGGGACAGATCGCTGCCAGCGGGGAGACGTCGGAACTCCGTATGAAGCTGGAGGCGGTGAACGCGCAGATCAGCGTTTTGCAATCGAAATTAAAAGAGCAGGGCATCAAAGAAGAGGAACTTCCCGCAAAACTCGTGGAGGCAGAGCAGGGACTGGCGAAGGCGCAGGCCGGACTGACACAGATCAACGAGCAGGAAGGGAAGCTGAAAAAAGGCAGGGAGGAACTGGAGAAAGGAAAGAAGCAGATCGCTGCGGCAAAGAAGCAGCTGACGGAAGCGAAATCAAAACTGCAGAAGGGGCAGCTCTCCGTAGAAGAGGCGGCACAAGAGCTCAGTAAGCAGAAAGTACTGGCGGCGATCAAACTCAGCGTGGCGGAGATGGAAGTGTCGAATGGGGAGAGTAAGCTCAATGAGGCGGAGAACACGCTGAAAGATTCGTCGAAGACGACGAAGGAAAATACAAATCTGGAAAATATCATTACGAAAAGTATGGTGGAAGGCATCCTGACGGCGGAAAATTTTGATATGCCGGCGGGATATATTACGGATGACGACGCGTCTTATCTCGTGAAGGTGGGAGAGAAGATCGAATCGGACGAGGACGTGGAAGATCTGATCATTTGTGATATGGATCTGGATGGCCTTGACCCGATCCGCCTCTCGGACGTGGCGGATGTAGCAGTCACGGATAATTCCGAAGACATGTACGTGATGGTAAATGGAAATCCGGCGGTGGCGGTTACGATGGAAAAAGCGACTGGATTTTCGACCGGCGATGTGACGGAGCGGCTTAGCGAGCGGTTTCTCGATCTCGAAGAGGAAAATGAAGGGCTTCATGTCAGCATTTTGATGAACCAGGGCGTATATATCGACCTGGTTGTGGATTCGGTTGTCCAGAACCTGTTGATTGGTGGATTGCTCTCGATCGTCATCCTGTTTTTGTTCCTGTGGGATATACGTCCGACGATCATCGTCGCGTGCTCGATCCCGCTCAGTGTCGTGACGGCGATCGTTCTCATGTATTTCAGCGGCGTGACGCTCAATATCATTTCGCTGTCGGGACTGGCGCTCGGCGTCGGGATGCTCGTCGATAACTCCGTCGTCGTGATCGAGAACGTGTTCCGACTGCGCAACGACGAGGGGTACGGCATCAAAGAGGCCGCCGTCGACGGGGCGAGACAGGTGGCGGGAGCGATCCTGGCATCGACACTGACGACGATCTGTGTGTTTGCGCCGATCATTTTTACCGAGGGGATTACGAGACAGCTGTTTACGGATCTTGGTTTGACGCTTGCCTACTCGCTGCTCGCCAGCCTGCTCGTCAGTCTGACGCTCGTACCGGCGATGTCGCAGGGCATGCTGAAGAAAACGAGGAAATCGAAAGAAGGCGTGATCGGTAAGATACAGAATGTATATGCCAGTGTGCTTTCCGTCCTGCTTCATAAAAAAGCCATCGTCTTGATCGCTTCGTTTGTACTTTTGATCGTTTTTGCCGTGCTCTCGGTTTCAAGGGGGACGGCATTTATGCCGGAGATGGAGAGTCCGCAGATGACGCTTACGGTTGCCGCGCCGGAGGATGAAACGGTGTCGGAAGAGCAGCTGCGCGACGTATCGACGGAAATGATGGAGTGGATGAAGGAGATCGACGGGATCGAGACGATCGGTGCCGTATCCGGCGGGGGCGGTGTCATGTCGTCGATGTCCGGCGCCGGGAATGACGCGATCTCGATGTATCTTTTGCTCGATGAGGAGACAGACCGGACGAATGCGGAGATCAAACAGCAGATCGAGAAAAATGTGGAGGAGAAAGGGTATCCGTGCGACGTGACGGTAAACTCTTCCGCGATGGATATGAGCGCGATGTTTGGTTCAGGCATTACGATTGAAATACGCGGAAAAGACTTGGATAAATTGCAGGCTGTGACCGAGGAAGTGATCGGCCGGATCCAGGATGTCGACGGTGTCACTGAGGTGACAAACGGATTAGAGGACGGCAATGAAGAGTTCCGCATCACCGTGAATAAGGCAAAGGCGATGAAGTATTCGCTCACGGTGGCACAGATCTTCCAGCAGGTGAACGCGAAGGTAAAGGAAGCCAGTTCCGCGACGACGATTTCAACCGATACGGACGAATTGAACGTTTACGTCAATGACGAAAAGGATACGTCGCTGACACGCGCCGATCTTCGGAAAATGAAGATCGAATATACGGATACGATGACGCAGAAGAAGAAAAAAGTGAAACTGAGTAAGATTGCCGCATTTGATATGGCGGATTCACCGGATTCCATCAATCGAAAGAAACAGAGCCGGTATATGACGGTGTCGGCTGCGATTGACGACGATCACAACATCGGACTTGTCAGCAACGATATCAAGGATGTGCTCAAAGGTTATGAGGTTCCGGCTGGCTATGTCATGGAATTTACGGGTGAGGATGAGACGATCAACGAGTCTATGGAACAGGTATTCCTCATGTTTATTGTTGCCGTTTTGTTTATGTACCTGATCATGGTGGCGCAGTTCCAGTCGCTTTTGTCGCCGTTTATCATCCTGTTTACGATCCCGCTTGCGTTTACCGGCGGTTTTATGGGACTGTGGGTGTCGGGAAGCGAGGTCAGCGTCATCGCGATGATCGGTTTTGTCATGTTGTCTGGTATTATCGTAAATAACGGAATCGTGCTCGTGGATTATATCAACCAGCTGAGGGAAGACGGCGAGGAAAAATACGCGGCGATCGTGGAAGCGGGAAGGACGAGGCTCCGCCCGATCCTCATGACGGCGCTGACGACGATCCTCGGCCTGATCCCGATGATCGTAAGTTCAGACAGCGGTTCGGATATGGTGCGCCCGATGGCGGTCGTAACGATCGGGGGGCTTGTCTATGGTACGCTCCTCACGCTGTTTGTCGTACCGTGTATCTACGCGATATTGAACCGGAAAAAATATAAGCCAAATAAGGATTGAGTGAGATGAAACAAAGTATGGAACAGGATGCGCCGATCGGTGTTTTTGATTCCGGCCTGGGCGGCCTAACGGTGATGAGGGAGATCATGCGCCAGCTTCCAGAGGAACATTTACTGTATTTTGGGGATACGGCGCGGGTGCCCTATGGGAGCAAGTCGAAGCGCACAGTCTGCCGCTACAGCAGGCAGATCGTGCGGTTCCTGCAGTCGCGTCACGTAAAAGCGATCGTGATCGCCTGCAATACCGCGAGCGCGCTAGCTTTTGATGAAATACGGGATGAGATCGATATTCCGATCATCGGGGTCGTGGAGCCGGGGGCGATGATGGCGGCGGATACGACGAAAACGAATAACATCGGCGTCATTGGAACCGAAAGTACGGTGAAGAGCGGGATTTACGATAAGTTCCTGCACCGGATCAACCCGGATATTACCGTTGTGAGCAAGGCTTGTCCGCTGTTTGTCCCTTTAGTCGAGGAGGGTTTGTGGGAAGACCGGGTTACGGAAGATATTGCCGGACGTTATCTGCATGAATTAAAAGAATATGAAATTGACGCGCTCGTACTCGGCTGTACCCATTATCCGCTGCTGCGCAGGATCATCGGACGGGAGATGGGAGAACAGGTGAAACTGGTAAACCCGGCGTATGAGACGGCGAAATCCCTCAAGGTCCTTCTTACGGAACACGATCTGCTCCATCCGCCAGGAATAGATGACAAGGGGCCCACATATGATTATTATGTCAGTGACGGTGTGGAAAAATTTATCTCCTTTGCGGGGGATGTTTTGTCCTGCCATGTGGGAAAGGCGGAAGTGGTGAATATTGAATCGTATTAAGAGGAAGGGAAGGGGCCGCGTGTGGAAGATCGTCCTTGCCGCGGCTTTGTTTTGTATCGTGCCAGTCGAAACGGGCTGGATCATAAACGGTGCGCGCGCGGATGCCGTCGTGCCGATCGAGGTAGATGCCGAGGAATTCCGCTGTTTTGATATCAAGGCGGATACGCTGAGAGAGATGGAGCGGTTTACAGAGAAGAAGTGCCAGTCGCTGGCGCGGCAGCTTTTGTACGGGAAAAGCAGCGTTCCGTTCTCGTTTTCGCTGCAGCTCGATGAAAAAGTGGTGGATTCGTATGCGGATGCGTTCGCGACGGTGTTAAGTGATGTCGTCTGTTTTCCAGTCGCGTTGGACGGGGTGGGCGGCCAGACGCTTTCGTATGAAAACTCGTGGGGGACGGCGAGAAATTACGGCGGTGACAGAAGGCATGAAGGGGTGGATATCATGACGTCAAATAATGTGGCGGGGGATTTTCCGGCCGTCAGCATTTGTGACGGCGTGGTGGAGAAGATGGGTTGGCTCGAACTGGGCGGATACCGCATCGGTATCCGCAGCGAGCACGGTATGTACGCCTATTACGCCCATTTGGATTCGTACCGGGAAGGCCTGAAGGCCGGTGATACCGTGCGGGCGGGGGAGACGCTCGGGTATTTGGGCAATACGGGTTACGGCAAAGAGGGAACGAAGGGAAAGTTTGACGTGCATCTTCATTTTGGGATGTACATCGACATTGCGGGGGAGGAAACGAGTGTGAATCCCTATGAGATTTTACGGTATTTGGAGGGTCAAGATGAAGCAGTGGAAGGGAACGAAGTGTGAACCGGGTTATATAGAGAAGCAGAAGCGGTTTCAGGCGGTGATGCTTCTCGTATTTGCCGCCATCGGGATCGGTCTGTTCCTGATCGGTTATCTGGCGACGGGAACGAGGGCAAATGTGTTTACGGTGCTTGCTATATTGATGGTGCTTCCCGGGGCGAAGCGGGTCATCGCTCTCGTCGTCATGGTGCCGCGCCGGTCGGTGGAGCAGGGCCGGTATGACCGGATGAAGGAGGCGATCTCACCGGATGCGGTGCTTTTGACCGATTATGTGTTTACGTCTTCGGAGAAGATCATGAACCTCGATTTTGTCATTGTCGAGGGGCGCGTGGTGACGGGGATCCGGTCGGTGAATGAGAGAAGGCGCGATGCCGGGATCGGGAAGTATATGAAGGACTATTTGTCAAAGGGGATCGCGGGCGTGGCCGATGGCTACCGTGTGAACATTCTCGATTCGGATGAGGCGTTTTACCGGCAGTATGAGCGGGCCGGCCGGTCGGTGGATACGGATGTATTAGATGACGCACAGGCTGAGGTAGTGAAGTTTTTGAAGATTTTGGCGGTGTGACGAGGGCGGAAATGAAGGAAATAACGATCGGGAAAAACCAGTGCGGCCAAAGGCTGGACAAGTTTCTGGCAAAAGTGCTGCGGGAGGCTCCGAAAAGCTTCCTCTATAAAATGATGCGAAAAAAGAACATCAAGCTGAATGGAAAGCGGGCGCAGGGCAATGAAAAGTTAAATGAGGGGGATGTCGTGGCGATGTATCTCTCGGAGGAAACGCTTGCAAAGTTTTCCGGCGCCGCTGACGGAAAAGTTCGCTCTTTGGTTGAAAATACCGGCACTCCGCTGGATATCATTTATGAGAATGAGCATATCGCCCTCATCAATAAGCCGGCAGGTTTGTTATCACAGAAAGCGAAGCCGGATGATGTGAGTCTCGTGGAACTGTTTACGCAGTATGCCGGGGCGCAGGAAGAGGGATTTTCCCCGGGGATCTGTAACCGGCTTGACCGGAATACGAGCGGTATCGTCGTGGCGGGAAAGACGCTTTTCGGACTACAGAGCATGTCGCAGATGTTTCGGGACCGGCAGATCAAAAAGTATTATCTGGCGGTCGTGGAAGGTGTGGTGGAGCAGGCGTTTACCGCAGAAGGATATTTGCGCAGGGATGAAAAGAGGAACCAGTCACAGTTGTTTGATACGCAGGTACCGGGCAGTTCTTATATTAAAACAGGATATAAGCCGCTGGAGTGCGACGGGACATATACGCTTCTGCGCGTACGGCTTTTTACCGGGAAGACGCATCAGATCCGCAGCCATCTGAGCAGTTTGGCGCATCCGATCGTCGGCGATGTGAAATACGGGGGATGTGTTTCGGGGCGTGTGCGGCGGCAGCTGTTACATGCGTATGAGATTGCGTTTCCCGAAATGAACGAGCCGTTCAGTGATCTGAGCGGCAGGCGGTTTTTTGCCGCGGTTCCGGACGATTTTTATAAGGCAGGTAAATTTAGTTTTAATTTAGAAGAAAGGATGAGGGAAAATGAAACAGGCAGTGATGTTATTCACAAAAGGATATGAAGAAGTGGAGGCGTTGATGACCGTGGATCTTCTGCGGCGCGGGGGCGTGGATGTGAAAATGGCGTCGATCACCGAGGAGATGACTGTGTGCGGTTCGCATGGGATCCAGGTGGGGATGGATACGAAACTGGCGGATGTAGAACTGGATCAGGTGGACGCTGTCATCATCCCGGGCGGTAAAGAAGGCACGGACAGGCTCGGTGCGGATGAGACTGTCTGCCAGACGCTGCAGCGTGCGTTCGAGGCCGGAAAGGTCGTGGCGGCGATCTGTGCGGCGCCGTCGGTACTCGGGGCGTGCGGGATCTTAGAGGGGAAACGTGCGACGTGTTATCCGGGGTTTGAAGGAAAACTCACGGGAGCCGAATTTGTCGATGAGATGGCCGTGGTGGACGGAAATGTCGTGACGAGCCGGGGACTGGGGACTTCGATGGAGTTTGGGTTTGCGCTTTTGGAGGTTCTCGTTTCGAAGGAGACGGCGGAGAAGGTGAGAGGGGAGATCGTTTTTAAGTACCATTCCTGAGTCTGCAACCCTTTTCACCCAATTATTTTTCCATTTTTCAAAAAACAGACATCAAAATGTGATATTTTTGGTGTCTGTTTTGTTATTATAGTGAAAGGCCTTTCGAAATTCGCCAAGTAAAAAAGAACATGACAACATTAGGAGGTGAGTGGATCGTGTCGGAAGAGGAATATGTGGGCTATGTCATACAATATTCAGATATGGTCTTACGCATTGCCGTAAATTATTGTAAGGAACTGCCGGACGCAGAGGATATGGTGCAGGATGTATTTTTAAAACTGTACGAGTCGCGGAGCCGTTTTGCGGACGAGGAACATGCCAAGCGCTGGCTGATCCGTGTGACGGTAAATCTCTGTAAGAACCACCTGAAATCTGCATGGCGGCGCCGGACGCAGCTCGTGGAGCATGAGAAGATGGAGTCTGTTTTTGAGCAGGCACCCTGTGGCTGCACGGCAGAGTCCGCGGGGGACGGCGGGGAGGATGCTTTATTTGAGGCGGTGGTTTCGCTTCCGGAAAAATACCGCAGTGTGGTGCATCTGTATTACTATGAAGATTATTCGGTAAAGGAGATCGCGCAAATTCTGCAGAGGAAGGAAACGACGATCCAGACCAGACTGATGAGGGCGAGAAAGATGTTGAAGCAGAAGTTGAAAGGAGCGTGGCAGGATGAAGAATGCGAATAAGGATTATTATAAGCGTGTGTATGGTAAGGTCAATGCTTCTGACGAATTAAAAGAAAGGTTGATGGATATGAAAAACATGGAAAACAGGAACAGAAAGAACAAAAGGATGGCGTGGAAGGCAGCCGTGGCGGCGGCCGCTGTTGTGGTGGCGCTGCCGACAGGTATTTTCGCGGCTACGAAGTATTGGGGGATCGGCGATTTTATGTCCGAGTACGGAAAGACGCTTTCACCGGAGGCGAATGAACTGATCGAGACAGACATTGAACAGGTGAAAAAGGACGAAGAAGCGGAGCAGATGCCGGTCGAATTTACCGTGCGCGAGTCGTTGTGCGACAGGGG
>ERZ778511.1749-NODE-1749-length-13711-cov-7.230302_pt1 | contig 13711 bp, 9 predicted proteins | sample MGYA00510347_ERZ778511 | MGnify/ENA primary metagenome ERZ778511 (study PRJEB29527, sample SAMN07138967) | mouse gut metagenome | material: feces | host: mouse | place: China:Nanjing | collected 2016-01-25 ...
CTTGGGCTGGAGGATGCCACGGATGAACTGCGGCGGATGGAGGATTTGGAGAACGCCAGAAAGGAACTGGAAAAGAACAAGGAGGAGAAGCCCGTCTCGCAGAAGATGTTCCGGGCGATCTGAATAAGGAGAGTTTTGCGCCCTGCTTCGGCAGGGCATTTTTTAATGATTTTTCGTAAAAGTATCTAAATGCTATAATTGTAAAAAAGTTAAGGGTTTGCTATAATAAACAATAGATTTTTACAGATGGAGGGATAAGAATGAAATCCTATGAGTTAAAGCCAACGCCTGAAAATCTTTTGAATACATTTTTGGAAGATACTATTTCAAGGGACACAGATATTTTTCGTTTCATAGATATTTTGAATACGATAGAAGATAGTTGTTCTATCGCTTTAGATGGCAATTGGGGATGTGGAAAGACATTTTTTGTAAAGCAAATCAAAATGATAATGGATGCACATAATAGGTGCATTGCTGATGGAGATGAAGCGGTACGCCAAAGGATTATTCAAAAACATTTAAAGTACAGGTCTTTTGAGGAGTTGGAACTGCAATCACAGATATGTGTATACTATGATGCATGGGAAAATGATAACGATGAAGATCCAATGCTATCTTTGATTTATAGTATAATGAAAAGTGTGGATATAGATTATTCGCTGAAAGAGAATCCAGACTGTTTACAGTTAGGTGCTTCTGTGTTGGAACTTTTTACTGGAAAGAATTTTGGACAAATTATTGAAATGCTAAGAGGCGAAGATTCCCTTGCTATGTTAAAAAAGGAAAAAGATATACATAAGGCAATTTGTGAGTTCCTTGATAGTATTATGCATGAACGAGGGAATCGACTAGTGATTTTTATTGATGAATTGGATAGATGTAAGCCGGAGTATGCAGTAAAGTTGCTTGAGAGAGTAAAACATTATTTTGAGAATGACAGTATTACATTTGTCTTTTCTACAAATATGAAAGAGTTACAGCATACGATACGAAGGTATTATGGTGAGAATTTTAATGCCTGCAAATATCTAGATAGATTTTTTGATTTGCGTATAACTATGCCGAAGGCCGATTATCAAAAGTTTTATGCATCAATGAATTTTAATAATACACATTATATTTATGATGGTGTTTGTGATGCAGTAATTCGGACATATCATTTTGAACTTAGGGAAGTTGCCAAATATTTAAGGTTGACCAAGATTGCTGCTTATAAACCAACTCATGGTGATGGATATAACTTTTCTTTTCCAGAGGGACATGGTATTGAATTTGGTTTAATGTATGTTGTACCAATAATGATAGGTCTTAAAATACATAACATAGATGTATATGAAGATTTTGTTAATGGGAAAAATTATAAACCATTATTGGAGGTGTTTGAGAATATAGGGGATGGTTTTTTTAACGAACTGTTGAATAAAAACGAAACATTTGAAGCACCCAGCGAAGAGCAAACACAGGTATCATTAGAGAGTAAAATCAAAGAACTATATAATGTGATTTTCATAAAACAATATACAAGGACAGAATATCGTACATCTGTTGGGCAATATATGTTTAATAAGGATACGAAGGAAATACTTCTTAAGGTAGTGGGATTATTTTCAAAATATACTGACTTGGCAGATGATTAAAGTGTGGAAGACAACTTTTGCAATTGCAAAGAACTATTTTCAAGCTGGTACAGATTGAATATTTGGCTTATGCTAAAACCCCACAGTAGTAAAAACCCCCAATTCCTACTACGTTTTTACTACGATTGACGGAATCAATATGCCCCGTTTTGCCCCGATTTGCCATTTCCGTTACATTTTTAACAATCTCCACGGAAAAAGCAAACTCCGCAAATCGTGCCAAAACACGGCAAATCGGGGCATTTTAGGAAGGAGAAATAACATGATTTCGATACTTTTTGTCTGCCACGGCAACATCTGCCGCAGCCCCATGGCCGAGTTTGTCATGAAAGACCTGGTCTCCCAGGCCGGCCTTTCCCATCAGTTCACCATTGCTTCAGCCGCCACCAGCACCGAGGAAATCTGGAACGGCGTGGGCAATCCGGTCTATCCTCCCGCCAGAAAGAAACTGGCGGAGCATGGCCTGAGTTGTGAGGGTAAGCGGGCGGTGCAGCTGACCAGGGCGGATTACAGCCGATATGACTACCTGATCGGTATGGACAGGGCCAACATCCGAAATATGACCCGTATGTGCGGCGGCGACCCGGAGCATAAGATATCCCTTTTGCTGTCCTGGGCGGGGAAGGAGAGGGATATTGCGGATCCCTGGTATTCGGGGGATTTTGACGCCACCTACTCGGATGTGTTGGAGGGGTGCCAGGCCCTGCTGGAGGAATTATTGCACAGAAAGTAATGGCAGCGCATCTGATCTGTTAGAGAAACCTCAGTAACAACAGTACCGAACTGGCGTCTATTCTGACAGATATGCATCTTATATTTGGATATGGGATATCTCTGCCGTATGACATAGGCCGATTACTGCACCGCCGCAGGCAGTCCTCCCTGCAGCATGGCGCTGCAATAGCCTGCGATTTCCTCCGGGGAGACCGGGCACGGCTGGTTCAGCCAGCATTCGATGACCCCGATGCAGCCGGAGACCATGAAGGAATAGAAATATTCAAAATGCTGCACAGATCGCTCCGCATTGTCCATCAACATGCGGAGCTTTTCCTTCACCAACTCCTTCAGTCTGTTCACGAAAGCCATATCCCCGTGGGGGCCGATCAGCACTTTGGCCAGAGCGCGGTTTTGGTCCAGAAAGATAAAGAGGTCCAGAAGCACCGGTTTGGGGAGCATGGGGCCGATGCTGTCCACGGCCAGATCCCGCTCCAGAATTTCATTAAATTCCTGAAACAACTCCTCCTCAATCTTGCCAAGCATGTTGTACACATCGCTGTAGTGGAGGTAGAATGTGCCCCGGTTGATATCCGCCAAGTCGGACAACTCCTTGACGGAAATATCTTTGATATCCTTTTCCTCCATCAACTGAATCAGCCCCTGTAGCAGCAATGCCTTGGTGCGGCGCACTCGGCGGTCCATTTTTTCCTGTGCCATATGGTCTCCTCCCTATAAATAAAGCAGGTGATTGTGAATATGCATATCCCGGACCGGGCCTGTGATATTGCACACTTCCCAATTCTAAACAAATCATAAAATCTTTGGTATAACTCGACATGTTCCACAAAAATGTTTAAAAATGTACAATCCGGATTATTTTGAATATTGCCTTTTTCTATATTTTCATTATAATTACTTTCGAAAAGAAAATCAACTCCTGTTGACAAAAAAACTCATATCTAATAAAAAACTTTTGTCATGTAGGAGAGGACGGGGGAATACCATTATGGAAAAAGAGCAGAAAGACAACTCTTTTATGATGAAACTGGCTACATTGATTGTGGATAAAAGGAAGGGTTTTTACCTGGTCTTTATCCTGCTGATTATTTTCAGTCTGATCTCCATGAACAAGGTCAAGGTGAACAATGACCTGACGACCTATCTGTCCGATGACACAGAGACCCGCCAGGGCATGGACCTGATGAACGCGCAGTTCATTACATATGGGACAGCCAGAATCATGGTCTGCAATGTGACCTTTGAGGAGGCGGAGGCGCTGGCCGGGCGGATCGAGGAGATGGAGGGGGTCAGCATGCTGGACTTTGAGGACTCCCCGGACTGCTATCATGATATGGAGGCTCTGTTTGCGGTTACCTTTGACGGGGAGGCCAAGCTGGAAAGCACCAAGACATATCTGGAGGCAGTGCTGGAGTCCCTGTCAGATTATGATGTCTATTATACCTCGGACATTGCCCAGGAGGAGCGGGACGCGGCGGATTTGGATAAGGACATGGTCATGATCCTGCTGCTGGCGGGGGTGGTAATTGTGGCGGTGCTGCTTTTTACCTCCAGCACCTACGCCGAGATTCCGGTGTATCTGATGACTTTTATCACGGCGGCGATTTTGAACAAGGGCACCAACTTTCTCTTCGGCACCATCAGCTTTGTCACCAACTCCATCGCCGTGGTACTGCAGCTGGCTCTGGCGGTAGACTATGCCATTATCCTGGCGCACCGCTTCATGGAAGAGCACGAGGACAAGGACGCCAGGGAGGCGGTGATCGTGGCCCTGAGCAAGGCAATCCCGGAGATTTCTTCCAGTTCCCTTACTACAGTGTCGGGCATGATTGCCATGATGTTCATGCAGTTCAGAATCGGCTACGACATGGGCATTATCCTGGCCAAGGCAATTGTGCTGAGCCTGGTGACGGTGTTCTTCCTGATGCCGGGCCTGCTGCTGAATTTCTCTAAGGCCATCGACAAGACCCATCACAGAAGCTTTGTGCCCAACATCACGGCGGTGGGCAAATTCTGCATCGTGACCCGGTTTATTGTGCCGCCCCTGTTGATTTTGAGCCTGCTTGCAGCTTTTTATTTTTCCAGCCGTGCGGCTTATGTATATGACGTGAACAGCCTGGAGGCCAAAACTATGAGTGAAAACAAGTTTTCCGCATCCATGGTAAACCAGGAGTTTGGCAGTATCAACCAGCTGGCGGTGCTGGTGCGAAGCGGCGACTATGAACAGGAGGCCAGGGCGCTGCGGGCACTGGAAAAATTAGGCAGCGTGGACTCCGTCATGGGTCTGGCCAACATTGAGGCCATGGACGGCTATATGCTGACTCAACTGATGACTCCCAGGGCGTTTTCCGAATTGATTGACATGGATGTGGAAGTGGCGGAACTGCTGTACACGGCCTATGCCATGAGCGACAGCAATCTTGGGGCCGTGGTGAACGGTATCAGCGAGTATGAATTGCCTCTGATAGATATTTTCCTGTATATTTATGATCAGAAGGAAAGCGGGAACATCACGCTGGATGCGGATCTGGAGGAGATGCTGGGAGACGCGCATTCCCAGATTTGTATTGCCCAGGATCAGCTGCTGGGAGAGGATTACAGCCGTTTTGTGCTGGAGTTGAACGTGCCCTCCGAAGGGGAGACCACCTATGAGGCGCTGGAGGAAATCCGGCAGACGGTGGCCAGGTACTATGACCTGGAGGATATCTATCTGGTGGGCACTTCCACCAGTAACAAGGACCTGAGTGACTCCTTCAGCACGGACAATGTGATTATCACTGTGCTTACCGCAGTGTTCGTCATGATTATTCTGCTGTTCACCTTCCAGTCGGCGGGGCTGCCGGTGCTGCTGGTGCTGACGATCCAGGGCAGTATATGGGTCAATTTCTCACTGCCATACCTGCAGCAGGAACCGGTATATTTCCTGGGTTATCTGGTGGTGTCGGCCATCCAGATGGGCGCCACCATAGACTATGCCATCGTCATCACCAGCCGGTACATGGAGCTTAAGAGTTACATGTCCATCAAGGAAGCCATTGTGCTGACGCTGAACCAGGCGTTCCCCACCATCGTCACCAGCGGCTCCATGCTGGTGGCAGCAGGCTTTATCATCAACAATATTTCGACCAACGCGGTGGTGGCGGCCATCGGTCTGGCCCTGGGAAGAGGTACATTGACTTCCATTGCCATGGTGCTGCTGGTACTGCCCCAGACACTGCTGCTGGGAGATATTATTATAGAAAAGACAGCATTCACCCTGAAACGGGAGGTTGCGAAGCCCCTGCCGACCAGCGGGCGTATCCGCATGACAGGTCATATCAAGGGATATGTGAACGGTGTGATCGAGGGCGACTTCACCGGGGTTATCGACGGGGAGATGGGTGCGGTGATCCGGGCTAAGGATATGTATGAGAATGCCCGGGAATTACTGGAGTACAGAGAGGAGGACGGCCATGGGCAGGAAAACTGAAAACATAGACAGGTATGAATGTAAGGAAAAAATGATTCCTGGCGCGTGGAAGAGCAGAACCGGATTTGGAAGGGACAATACAGGGGTGAGCATGGGAGAAGCTTCTGCCCTTGGCAGGAAACCGGCGCGGCTGCTGGCGGCAGGGCTTGCCCTTGCGCTGTTAGTGTCAAGCAGTCAGCCGGCACTGGCCCAGGAGGAGCCGGCCACCACTTATGAACAATACATAAGCGGCGAGTACCGGGAGGAAAACGATACAAAACAGTATGAGACTCTCCGCATTACCAGCGTGGAAGAACTACAGGACTTGTCCCAGGCCTGCGCTTATGATGTATGGTCAAGGGATAAGCGGGTGCTGCTGGAGGCGGATCTGGATTTGACCGGCACAGAACTGATGATCCCGGTATTCGGCGGGATATTTGACGGCCAGGGTCACACCATCAGCGGCCTGACGATTCAGCAGGCGGGTTCCCGGATGGGACTGTTCCGCTATCTGCAGCAAGGGGCGGTGGTTCAGAATCTGGTGGTTTCCCAAGCCAAGGTACTGCCCCAGGGCAGCGGCTGCCAGACGGGCATTCTTGTGGGCCGGAATTATGGCAGCATCGTGAATTGTCAGGTTTCCGGCGTGCTGGAAGGCGAGGAGGAAGTGGGAGGCATTGCGGGCGTCAACGAGGCCGGCGGCGAGATCCGCAGCTGCACGGCCAATGTGACAGTGCTGGGCAACCGCCGCAGCGGCGGCATCACCGGAAGCAACCACGGCGTCCTGAACAACTGCACCAACAAGGGTAGCATCAATATTTACACCAACGATATGGTCTATGATCTGGAAGATTTCACCGTGGAGAATCTGGAGGAGGCATCTTCCGGCGCCAAGCTGGATGCTCATATGGATACGGGCGGTATCGCGGGGATCAGCGACGGCAAGATCTATTACTGCACCAATACGGGAACTGTGGGTTATGCCCATGTGGGTTACAACACCGGCGGTATTGTGGGACGGCTGCACCAGGGATATATCCAGAACTGCACCAACACGGGACATGTGCTGGGCAGAAAAGACGTGGGCGGCATTACCGGGCAGATGGAACCCTTCATGGAGGTGGAGTATATCGACGGCAAGCTGGATGAACTGGACAGGGAGTTGGATATTTTTCTGAATATGCTGGAGGCCAGTCATGACCACCTGAGCAGTTATGGGGATCAGGCCACAACCATCACCAGGCAGTTAAATACCAATCTGCGCAATGTGTCCACCGCAGCCACGAACCTGCTGGACATTACCAATGACCTGTGGCATGTGTATAATCAGGAGATCTCCGGCATCTCCAGTGATTTTGACCGTCTTTCCGATGATCTCAAGGCCATCAATGACAAGGAGAAAGAGGAGGAGAAGAAGCGGCAGGAAGCCGAGGAAATCAAACCGGAAAATGAAAATCAGGATTCTCCGGCGTCTGAACGCGAAAGTTTAGGCGATCGGCTGGACAACTGGCGTGACGATTTGGGCTCCGTCAGCGGTAATGATCAGGCTGACTGGAACAAACCGGAGGACTGGGATATTCCCGATTGGGAGGCTCCGGAGTATACCCAGGAATACCGGAACGCTCTGTCAAATTTTGCGGACGCCACCAGTAACCATCTGCATAAGATAACAGACACCACCTCCCAGCAAAACGGCCAGGTATCTAATAATCTGGAGATTTTCAACCTGGAACTCAAGGCGGCCATGGATCGGCTTTCCGAACTGACGGATACGCTGGACGCCGCCCAGGGGGTGGTGGATGCGGACGCGGATGCATTGATTGCCCAGGCAAGGAAGCTGCGGCGTTTGCTCAGCGAGATCCGGGACGATCTCTTCAGCTATGAAGGAATTACCGTCAATGACACATCGGACGAAGCCGCCAGCGAGGATATTGAAAATATAGGGGCCGGAGGGCCGGAGGCGGAGAATCAGTCAGGCAACCAGTCTTCCCAGGGAGATCAGCAGCCTGGACAGGAAAATGAAACGGTGCAGGCCGGAGATACGGTGACGGAAAAGTGGTATGACACCGCCAGTTTCCAGCAGGGCAAGATTACCCTATGCCTGAATCGGGGGTTGATCGAGGCGGATGCCAATGTGGGGGGCATTGTGGGGCAGATCGCCACGGAGCATGATTTGGACCCCGAGGACGATATCACTTTCACCGGGGTGGAGAGCCTGAGTATTCAGGAGAGCATCAAGGCCGTGGTGCGTGAGAGCCGGAACGAGGGCCGGATTAGCGCTAAAAGAAATTATGTGGGCGGTATAGTGGGCAAAGCGGATTTCGGCGCCATTGTCTCCTGCGAATCCTATGCAAATATTCAGAGTACGGGCGGCAGCTATGTGGGCGGCATCGCAGGAAGTTCGGACTATACCATTCGCAGCTGCTTCAGCACGGGTTTTTTGGAGGGTAAAAGCTATGTGGGCGGCATAGTGGGCATGGGCAGTGAAATCTATTACTGTGATGCCATGAACCATTTGGAGGTCAAAGAGGAAAAACTGGGAGCCATCGCCGGGGATTTACGGGAAGAAGGACTGCTGTACGACAACTATTATGTGAGTGACAGTGTGGCCGGTATAGATGGCATAGGATATGGCGGCGGCGCGATTCCTCTGGCGTATGAGGAGTTTTCCGCACGGGAAGGATTACCCGAGGAATTTTGTCTGCTGCCCCTGCATTTCGTGGTGATGGATGAGGACGGAGAACTTCAGGAGGAGGTGGCGTCCCTGGAGGTGCCCTATGGCAGCAGCCTGACAGCGGACCAGCTGCCGGAACTGCCGGAAAAAGAGGGCTGCTATGGGCAGTGGCCAAAGATCGACTACAGCCATATCACAGAGAGCCAGGTGCTGGCCGCTGAGTATACCAAGTGGATCACCGCATTGTCCGCATCAGGCTTGGAATCTGCAGAGGAGCAGGCGGCGATCCTGGTGGAGGGCCGCTTCTACCCGGAGGATACGTTGGAGGTAACAAAGGACGAAGGGGATATCTATCATCTCAGAATCCGCACTGCGGAAGGATTTTATGATCAGCCCGTCAGTGTGCGTCTGCATCGGAGCCTGTTGCCGGAGCATTACGAGATCCGGCAACAGCAGGGCGGCAAAGACGCCGTGATAGAGAATAGAATAATGGGCAGCTACGTGGTGTTTGACTTAGAGCGTCCGGACAGTTTCCAGGTGGTTAAAGTTTCCCCTCAGATTCCCATGCGGTATTACATAATGAGCGGCGGGGCAATCCTGCTTGTGCTGTTCCTGATTATCCGCAAGCTCGTAAAGCGCAGGAAAGCGAAGCGGGCAGGCGGCGGAGCCGGGGACAGGGGAAAGGAGCGGACTGCCGCGCTGGCGACCGAGGAGGCGGAAAAAGTGCAGGACTCGAAACAGGAGCCTGAGACAGAGACAGTCCAGAAAGCCCAGCCGAAGGAGGCGGCATCAGGGAAGAATTAGCCTGTCAAACGCCGGACGGCATCAAGAGATATGAAGAATAATGCAAATAAAGGAATGGGTGCTGTCGCTGACGCACCCATTCTTAAGTTATCAGGAGAGAAAAGAGGTTTTTCAGAATGAGTACTAAAGTACACGGGAATATGGTATAATGGCATTGCCCAAACAGGGAGCATATATTTATGACAGGAGTAGAATTGACTTATGCGTATCGACACCATAATTTTTGACATGGACGGCACACTGATTGACACAGAAAAATATTACCGGATCTTCTGGCCCATGGCCCTGAAGGAGTTCGGGTACGAGATGACGGACGAACAGGCTCTGTCCATGCGGAGTCTGGGGCGGCCCTTCGCCCCGGCCCGGCTGCGGGAAATGTTTGGTTCCCAGCTGGACTATCACGCAGTGAGGGAGAGGCGTAAAGCCCTGATGGAGGAACGGTTGGACCGGGAGGGCATAGAGTTAAAGCCCGGAGCCCTGGAACTGCTTTCCTGGTTAAAAAGCCACGGGATCCGCAGTGCCATCGCCACCGCCACGGATCTGCAGAGAACGGAAAAGTACCTGGGCGGGCTGGGAATCCGCCACTACTTTGATCAGGTCATATCCGCCGCCATGGTAAAGGAAGGAAAGCCCTCCCCCGACGTCTATCTTTACGCCTGTGAGCAGTTGGACAGGCGTCCCTGGGATTGTCTGGCCGTGGAGGACTCCCCCAACGGTGTGCTCAGCGCCTGCCGGGCAGGCTGCCGGGTGGTGATGGTCCCGGACCAGACGGACGCGGAGCCGGAACTGGAAAGACTTTTATATGCCAAAGTAAATAGATTGGATGAAATCATAGAGCTGCTGTGACGGCTCTTTTTCTCCTTTTTTGCGCTGAAACCGGTATTGCATTTCACAATTCGCTGTGTTATTATTTTAACGATAGCGATGAAAGCACTATCACGGGCGATGGAGATTCTATCGTGAAGGATGGCGGACTCACCGCGGAGAAAGCAAAAAGAAAACGCAGTTGCGGTCGGAGCAGCATGGAAAATGCCGCTCCCGGACGAAAGGCCGCAGGAAAGGAAGCGCACATGAGATTCGATGATATCATCGACAAAGTAAACCAATGCAGTATGAAAAAGATGGCTGTGGCGGCCGCTCAGGACGAGGCGGTGCTGCGCGCAGTATGGGAGGCCAAGAAGAAGGGCATTGCAGATGCCATTCTGGTAGGCGACGAGGCCAAGATCCGTGAGATCGCGGCGGAGATGAATATGGATCTGAGTGATTATCAGATTATTGACGAGCCGGATATGTCCCAGGCGGCACTGAAAGCGGTGAAGCTGGCCCATGACGGCGTGGTTGACATGTATATGAAGGGCCTGGTGGATACCAAGAACTTCTTAAAGAGCGTACTGGACAAGGAAGTGGGCCTGCGCACGGGCAACCCGCTGTCCCATGTGGCCGTGTTCGAGGTGCCGGGGATTCCGCAGCTGCTGTTTTTGACGGATGTGGCGTTTATCACCTATCCCACTCTGGAGGATAAGATACATATTATCAACAACACAGTGCCTGTGGCAAAAGCCTGCGGCGTGGAATGCCCCAAAGTGGCTCCTTTGGCGGCGGTGGAGGTGGTCAATCCCAAGATGCCCGTCACCGTAGATGCCGCGGAGTTGACCCGCATGAACGAGGCGGGCGAGATCACCGGCTGTATCGTGGATGGCCCCCTGTCCTTGGATCTGGCCATCGATCCCGAGGCAGCGAAACACAAGGGCGCCACAGAACGCAAGATTCAGGGCGATGCGGATATTCTGCTGTTCTCGGATATCCATGCGGGCAACAATGTATATAAGGCCATTGTACATATGACCAAGGCAGAAAACGGTTGTATCCTGACGGGAACAAAAGTGCCCGTTATCCTGACCAGCCGCTCGGACACTTTTGAGACCAAGGTTAATTCCATCGCCCTGGCGGCAGTGGTGGCGGCGGAGATGGGCCAGGGAGAATAGGCTTAAAGAGGGACCCAGAACTACGTAAGGTATAAACAGCCTGCAATGAAAAAGACAAGAGGAAATTTTGTTTGCGAAACTAAAATAGGGAGGAAAAACAGATGTCAGTGAAGAGCCTAATCATTAATCCCGGTTCCACCTCTACCAAGATAGGTGTGTTTGAGGACGAGAACCTGTTGTTTGAGGAGACCCTGCGTCATTCCACGGAGGAGATCAGTCAGTATGCTTCTATTGTGGACCAGAAGGATTTCCGCAAGAAGATCATTACCGACTTATTGGAGGAAAAGAATTTTGATATCAAAACCCTGAATGTGGTGGTGGGACGTGGCGGCATGTTAAAACCCATCCCCGGCGGCACCTACGCCGTGACGGACGAACTGCTGGCGGACTTGAAGGTGGGTGTACAGGGGCAGCACGCCTCCAATCTGGGCGGCATTCTGGCCAGAGAGATCGGCGATTCCATCGGTGTTCCTTCTTACATCGTAGATCCCGTGGTGGTGGACGAACTGATGCCCATCGCCAGATATTCCGGTGTGCCGGAACTGCCCCGCACCAGCGTGTTCCATGCGCTGAACCAGAAGGCGGTTGCCAAGAGATATGCCAAGGAGGTTGGCAGACCCTATGAGTCCCTGCGCCTGATCGTGGTGCATATGGGCGGCGGTGTGTCCGTGGGCGCTCATGAGTGCGGCAAGGTGGTGGATGTGTTCAACGCCCTGGACGGCGACGGCGCTTTTTCCCCGGAACGTGCGGGGGCAGTGCCCAGCGGCGCGCTGATCAAGATGTGCTACAGCGGCCAGTACACCGAGAAGGAGGTATATGGCAAGATTGTGGGCAAGGGTGGCTTCAACGCCTATCTGGGAACCAATGATATGCGCGAGGTGACAAAGCGCGCTAATGAGGGGGATACCAAGGCTGCGGAGGCCAAGGCGGCTTTCTTGCTGCAGGTGGCAAAAGACATCGGCTCCATGGCTTGTGTGCTCAATGGCAAGGTGGACCAGATCATCCTCACCGGCGGCATTGCCTACGGCGCGGATGTGTGTGAAGCCCTGAAAGAGAGAGCGGGCTGGATTGCCCCCGTGACAGTATATCCCGGCGAGGACGAACTGCTGGCTCTGGCCCAGGGCGCGCTCCGTGTGTTAAACGGCGAGGAGCAGGCTATGGTATACTAAGCGGGTTGCTTCTTAAAAGTGAATAAAACGGCGTCTGTCCAAGGCATATGAAGCTTGGGCGGGCGCCGTTTACTATTATAAGAATAATTCCGTTCATTTGATAGAACAGCACTGGTTTATGAATCATGTTATCGCCGATCAATATCCTTGCCGGACCGGAAATAACCGTCAGCGCAGACACGCTCCGGACAGCACGGGGTGTCTGGGTTTTTCCGATACTCCCGCGGGGATCGGCCATATACCTTCCGGAACAGATCCTTGAAATAATTGCTGTCGTTGAAGCCGCATTCCAGGGCGATATTCGTGATGGTGTTGTTGGTGGTCAGCAGAGCAGTCTGGGCGTGTTTTAAACGCACATAGTTCAAGTATTCCTTGAATCCCATGCCCGTGACCAGCTTGAACTTTTTACTGAAATAGGTGGGGCTTAACGAGGCGACTTCAGACACATCTTCCAGGGTCAGAGGGCGGCGGAAATTCTGGTAGATAAAGCGGGTAGCCTGCTGGATATCCGCGTCCCGCACATTGATAAGCTCCGGCTCGGGCTGGTGCATTACCGAATGCCGGGCCAGAAACAGAAGCAGCTGCTGAAGGTAACAGGTGGTAAAATCGGCGGAATACTCGTCCAGTCCCGTAGTTTCGGACAGCATACGGCCCAGCAGATCAAAGTATTCCTCCAGATACAGGCTGGGAATGCTGCCCATGAAAGAGGGGGCGTTCCCGACCACATCTTTGTAGAGAAAGGATTTTTTAAATAATATATCCACCATCTCGCAGTTGATGCCGGGATAATATCGGGAATAGTGTACTTCCCCGGGGGCGATGAACACCAGATCCCCCTTTTCCAGCTCATGCACCTGGTCCCGCAGCAGAAAGCGGCACTTACCGGAGAGCAGGCAGAAGATCTCATAAAAACCATGGTAGTGGTCCGGCTGCAAAGGGGTATTGTCTCCCCGCCGCCCCTTGTAGATGATGATGTTGTCAATGTCAGATCGTCCTCTGCATATAAATGGCGTCATTGTTACCTCTTTCCTGCATATATAACATATCCAAACATTTGGCGCTCCTTGAATGAAAGGGCCGGACTCCGCGGAGGAGTCTGGCCCTTTGTAAGATGCTTGTAATCCTTTATAAGGGGAACTTAAAGTATCTCTTTGCGTTGTTGTAGGAGATATCCGTGACTATCTCGGACAGGATCTCCATATCCGCGGGAAATTCTCCGTTTTCAACCCAGCTGCCGATCAGGTTGCACAGGATGCGGC
>ERZ778511.1760-NODE-1760-length-13654-cov-4.702405_pt1 | contig 13654 bp, 8 predicted proteins | sample MGYA00510347_ERZ778511 | MGnify/ENA primary metagenome ERZ778511 (study PRJEB29527, sample SAMN07138967) | mouse gut metagenome | material: feces | host: mouse | place: China:Nanjing | collected 2016-01-25 ...
TATGGTATAGAAAAGTCCTTTTGGATAGTAAATCTGAGAGGGCTTTTTTTGTGTACTAATTTATGGAAAGGACAGGAAAGAAATGGGTTATTGTTTGAGAGCTCCCCCGTTAGGGGATGTAACATCAACCAAATTTATATTAAAACAGAAAGGAATTTTATCTATGAAAGTGAAAAGAAAGTGTAAAAGAATATTATCATTGGTACTGGCTGTTATTATGTTATGTGGGATAATCCCAACCAATATGACAGTTGCAAATGCGGCAACGACCGCCACGGTAAGCCTCAGTTCATTGGGGAGGAAAGGAACTGTGACAATCGGTTCAAAAACAAAGTCCGGCACATGGTGGCAGATGCACCTAAATGGTAAAAAGGCGTTTTGTATTGACTTAGGTTATACTTGCCATTCGGGAAATACCTATGCCGCAGAAGAAACACATCATTGGGATCAGAATACTGGTGGAAGAAATGGCTGTTATGCAAAAGTAATACGCTGGTATGTTCTTGATAAAAAGCGTTCTAATAAGGCATTTGTCATGAGTCAGGCACTGATCTGGTCGATTGCAGAAGGGAGGACTTCCGAAAGCCAGTTAAAGGATGTCATTAAACAGGTAAAAGAACGTGCCAATATATATGCAAGCAAAACGGTGAATGAACTTTACAGTGCCATTTTTGAGCCATCTGGTGAATGGACTGCTGATATTACATTTTGGAAAAAAAGGGGAAACAGTAAAAAGTATCAACAGTTATTAACGGTGGATGCAGATAAGGATACTTTAGATTATGAGCCAGTCCCTATTAGTGACAAAGTTTATTACCGCCAGCGTATTACTGTTATGAAAAAGGATGAGGACGGCAAAGGATTGGGCGGCATCCAGTTTACGCTTGATGCAGACAATCTGGATGACTTGTACTCCTTTTCCATGTCTGACCGTGATGGTGTAGACGCAACAGAGGCAGATGATGACAACGATACTTCATTCAGCATGACAGGTTACACAAGGGACAGCGGCAGGATTGCGTTCCGCATGACGTACAAGCTGGAGACAATGGAGTATTACTACTACCCGGATTCACAGTTGCAGAAAATGTCAGCCGATGAGAAAAAGGCGGCAAAGAAATTTCTTACCGATGAGATGGAACTAGACGAGGGCGTGGAGTTTGCTTCGGATATGACAAAAGCCTCCGCACAAAAGATGATGAACCAAGAAATGAAAGAAATGAAAAATGACATTTCTAACTCCTACACGCTGACAGAGAACAACACCGGGGATAACAGGCATATTGTCCTTGATCCAGAGTATGCGGCGGGAAAGAAAATCACCCTGAAAAAAGCAAACAGTTGGGAAAGAAACAGTGACGGCGAGTGGCCGGATTCCCTTGAGGAAGTACCGTCTGATTATTCCGGGGCATATATTACAGGCGTTACGAACAAGTACAAAAAAGCTACGGTTAACGTCATTAAAGTGGATCATTACAGTAACGATAAGAAGGCTCATGGGGACGCCAGTCTGGACGGTGCGGAATTTCAGTTGTATGCGGACGCCGCCTGTACAAACAAAGCAACGGTTTACAATGAAAACGGCATAGCAAAAACAGCAGGAGTCTACACGACGAAAAATGCGGAACTGATGACAGACTATTTACGAAGTGGCTGCACGTATTACCTCAAAGAGATTACAGCACCGAAAGGTTATCTTCTGTCAAATGAAGTGCTGCCGATCACCGTGGACGCATCCGAAAGGACGGAAGAATTTACGTTCAAACTTACAACCAAAGAAATCCCCGAAACCCCCGTTTTGGGAAAAGTGGCGGTACGGAAATATGTTTCCGAGGGACAGACAGGGATGTTGGATTACGAGATAAACACCACATTTCAGGTCTATTTAACACGAAAAGGCAGTTATGAAGCCTGCGATGAATACGAGCGGGCAGTCATCAAGACCGGAGAGAAAGGGTATGGTATTTCGAGCGACTTGTATTATGGCGATTACACCGTCCATCAGGTGGATACCGGAGGTGTGGACGCCATGCGTGTGGATGATTTTCCGGTAGAAATACGGGAAAACGGACAAATCTATGAGTATGCGATGGACAATATTATATTTAAGGCATACCTGCGGATTCTGAAGAAAGACGGCAATACGGAAAAACAGGTATTGAAACCGGGTACGGCGTATCAGATTTACCGTGTAACGGATGACGGGGAGAAACTAATAGAGCAGACTTACAGTAACGGAAATAAGCAGGAAAAGATCAGCCAGTTTGTCACGGATGAAACGGGCGAGATTATGACAGTGAAAGAGTTAAAATCCGGCACTTACCGCATTTATGAGGTGGATTCCGCAACCGGACTTCACATCACAGAGAAATATATCGAAGTACCGATTAACAGTGAAGCAGACAATTATGAGAGTTTCGAGGATGAGGATGGCTACACCCATGCCGTTGTTACGGTCACTTATACAAATGCAGAAACGTATGGGAAACTGAAAATCTACAAGACCGGGGAAATGCTGACCGGATTTGAGGATGGGAAATTCATTTATGAGAACCGTTTCCTGAACGGGGCAGAGTTTGAGATTACGGCGGCAGAGGATATTGTGACGCAGGATAATCAGGGAACACACTGGTATGATAAGGGAGAAGCCGTTGCGACGATTACCACGGGAGAGGGAGCGGAGTTTCAGAAGCACTGTAAGAACATTACCGAGTATGAGACAGACGAGGATGGGACAGTCACGGTGAATCTTCCGTTAGGAAAGTATCATGTGAAAGAGATCAATACACGGTATGGCTATGTTCTGCCGGATCAGCAGTGGGACGTGGAATTTAACTGGAAGAATAAAGACGAGGAATATGTTCTCAATGCGACAGACAGCACCGACGAGAACGGTATTCTCCGTGTGGAAAATGAACGGGCAAAAACACAGGTTTCTTTGTTCAAAACGGATTCTGACACAAAACAGGCAGTCGAGGGGGCAGAGTTTGGCATATTTACCAGACATGATATTTACAACGTGGACGGAAAGAAGATTGTGGACGCCGGAACCATGCTGGGAGTGGTTAAGACAGATAAAGACGGAAAAGCCGTACCGGATATTGATTTTCCACTAATGAGTGAGGATTATGTGGCTGTTACGGATTCCGGCGTGGAAACTGATAAATCGGAAACCGCAGGAACACCGGAGACAGAAGATGATCTGGAAGAAGCCGATGATACAGAGGATATAGATGAAGATGAGGATACAGACGAAGATGAAGATTCAGACGAACCACAGGAAAGTGAAACACCGGGTACGGATTCCGGGGAACATCTGGCAGCCACACTTAATTCCGGGGACTATTTTCTCAAAGAATTGTCCGTACCGGGCAGTTATTATGTGGACGATGAAACCGAATACCCGGTTCATCTGGAATACAAAGATCAGGACACGGAAGTCGTTGCTGTCGATGTGCGGGCAGAGAACACGCAGACAAACACCACGATCAGTAAAACCGCTGTTACAAACAGTGAGGAACTGGCAGACTGTGAATTACAGATAGCAGACACGGAGGGAAATGTCATAGTGAAATGGGTCTCCGGCAAGGCAGAAAGTATCGTGCTGAATGATAAGCTGGAAGTGATGGGATACCGCAATGTGACCGCTTGTCTGGATGAAAAAGGGGCAGTCCAGATCAATGGTCTGTTCCATGACACCACTTACACACTGACAGAAACCAGACCAGCCGACGGTTTTGTAACAGCGGAAAGCATTTCATTCCAGTTGATTGAGGGAGAAAATAAGCAGACGCTTGTGGCATGGATACAAGACGGGAACATGACGATTCAAAATGACAATATTGTCCGAATGGTGGATGATACGACAAAGGTGGAAATTTCCAAAACGGAGATTACGGGTTCCGAGGAAATCCCCGGCTGTGAACTGGAGATAAAAGAAAAGGATACGGATACGGTCATTGATACGTGGATATCCACGGAGGAAAAACACCGGATTGAGCAGAAGTTTGTTGTGGGAAAGACGTATGTTCTGACGGAAAAAAGACCAGCCGACGGGTATGTAACAGCCGACAGCATTGAATTTACCGTGGAGGACACCGGGGAAATCCAGAGTGTCGGCATGAAAGATGACACCACAAAAATCCGCCTGATCAAGCTGGCGGGAGATACCGGACAGGGACTCCGTGGGGCAAAATTTGAAGTATACGACAGTAAGGGAAAAAAGGTCATGAAGTTTACGTCCAAAGAAGAAGGGTTTGACATTACCGGAAAACTGGCAGTAGGCGAAACCTATACCTTTAAGGAAGTGGAAGCACCGAAAGGCTACCAACTGGAAAAACCAGTAAAATATACGGTAAAAGATACAGGCGAAGTGCAGAAAGTATCCGTAACGGATAAAAAGACACCAAAACCCAAAGTGCCACAGACCGGAGGGACAACACCATTTGCCGTAATGGCAGTCCTGCTTTTGGTTTTGGGAAGTGGTGGAATCTTTGTATTTCGCAGAAAAAAGAAGGCAGTCCGATGAAAATGCGGAATAAGAAACAGAATAAAAGACAGCGGATCAGGAGGACGATGTTCCTCTTTTTTTTATTGCTCCTTATGTTGGGGGCGTATGTAATGCACCGCTATTACCGGGAGGAAAAAGAGCAGGAGAAACGGTTTGATGAACTGGAGGAATGGGAAAACAACCCCATTCCCTCCCTTGTCCCGGAGAACGTAAATAACCCGGACTGGATTGGATGGCTCAGGATAGAGGACAGCAGCATATCTTATCCGGTTATGCAGAAAAAAGGGGAGGGGGAATATTACCTTCACAGGGATTTTGATGGAAACTACAGTTTCTACGGAACCCCGTTTCTGGATGGCAGATGTACGCCGGACAGCGACCACTGTATTATTTACGGTCACAACATCAACGGAAGAAAGATGTTTGGTGCACTCCATGCGTATGACAGTGAGGAATACTACCAGAAACATCCGGAGATTTATTTCCGGGCAGGGGAGGAAAAACGGAAATACCGGATTGTATCCGTCATCCATGCGTACACGTCGTGTCCGGTCTATTCTTTTACGAATGTGGGAAACTGGGAGGAATACAGGGAGCATGTGGGCATGATTTTGTCAAACAGCCTTTATCCTACAGAATTGGGAAAGCAGATCGAAAAAAAACGGGAGGAAGAAACAGCAGAACAGTTTTTCCGAAAATATCAGTTCCTTACCCTATCCACATGCCGGAGCTGGGCAGGGCGGAATGCCCGCCTGCTGATAGTAGCGGCGAGGGAACGTCAAATCGCAGAGTAAATCTGCCGGATTGCAGATTAGCAAAATGCCAGACGTTATTTTAAGATAACTCCATACAGACTATGTAGTTAGAGATGGAAGGAGATGAGAACACTTGAATAAGTTTGGTAAAATGCTGGAGAGGGCAAATCTACAGTTTATTGCTGATATGATACAGACGGGAACGCCCAGACTAAACTTAGATGTAAAAAATCTGGAGGAACGGGAAGACGAGGCGGTGGAACATCTGAAGAAACGGCTGGAAGATACTCTGCCAGAGAAAGAGCGGGGCAAAGTGACAGACGTTGCGATGGAATATGCCAATGACTGTTGCGAGGTTTATTTTACAGTCGGCATGAAAGCAGGTGCGAAACTGATATTCCAGTTATTAAATGACAATCTAAAAGACAGATGACGGACGGAACTGGCTGAAAGAAGTAACATTCTTCGCCAGTTTCTTTTTTGAAAGGAGGGATATGTTGCTATGAACGGTCAACCGGAAAAACGGATGGCAGAAAATTATGAGATTACGCAGGCGGTATATATCGGAGATAAGGAGGTCGTTATGGGGATGGATCAGGCAAATGCCATGCCCTATTTTTGTGCTTATTTTTCTGAAAATGAAATCGGCGGCTCCTATTGTGACTGTCTGGTATCGGATGATTATGTGGAGATCGTAGAGATATTTGCAGAACGTGTCAACGAGCAGTGTAAGCGTGTCCGGCAGGAACAGGAAAAAAGGAAAGAGTGCGGGGGAATCATGACGGAAGAAATGTGTCTGCCCCTCACTTATGACACTAGTCTGACGGGAAAAATAGCAGTGGTTAAGAAAGAAGCCTTACGCCCGGAATACCGCTCTGCCTCCTACCAGCTTGTCTATGTGACAGGGGGAAATGGGGCAAGAGGGAAAGCACGTGGTAATGCCTGTTTCGGCACGAATCTTTATGACGGGGAACGGCATAAATGGGCAAGGGGTGCATTTTATGGGGAAGTCAAACCGGAGTTTCTGCCGGACTGGGCAAAGGAACGGGCAGAAAAGATACAGAAAAAAGAACAGGACAGGGAGGGGCGTTGAATGAGTGATATTAGAACCAATGCCGGATTTGTTATTACGAATGCGATTCCGGTTGGCAATAAAGAGTTTGTGCTGGGGGTAAATATAAAAAACCCCAAGTCTTTTGTGACATGGGAGTGTAAAGGGGGAACAGATTATTTTTGGGGGCATTATACGGACAGCCTGCTAAAAGCGACAAGGGATTTATGCCAGCGTGTTATGGGGGAAGTAGAATATCTGGAACAGGCAGAGAAGGAAAGAAAGGAAGAAAATAGTTATGCTCTTGTAGCAACGGTAAAACATGAGGATAACACGGCTGTAATCCAGTTTCCCACAAGTGAACTGGGAGAAATTTTGGGAAGCATTGGAGTTACCCTGCCGCCGGAACGTGTATATTTGGGCGGTCATACAGATATTGAAGTGTCTTTACAGCATAATGGAAATCCGATGATAGATGCGATGGTACACCTGTTTAGCGACTGTAATTCCCTCCGTATGGTAAATGAAGTAACAAAGGCGGTTTTTTATTCTGACTGCCGAGTGTATGAGCGTGTAAATGAAAAATTGAAAATGGATTTTTATGTAGATGTCGAAAATCTGTTGCGGGATGCCGTGGATTATTCCAAGTATCTGAAAGACAGGCAGAGGGACAGAGGGGAGGAACGCTGATATGGAAATGCGGGCAATGACACAGGAGGAACGCAAATACACGTATCCACAGAGTATGCAGCTTCAGGGGCAGAGCGGAAGTATCGGACATTTGCGGGGAGATTTTGGCAAAGATGGCACAAAATCCTGCCAGACGTGGACTGACCACTGGGAACGGTACAAACTGGATGGGTTTCATAGGGAACTGGACAGGGTAATAAATGCCCTGCGTTCAGAGAAGTACGGGGTACTTGCTGACCGCAATGCCATGAATATGTATGCAGAGACTTATCCCGGCAGTGCCTTTCATGGAAAACGCTGTATGGAATATGGGTTCCGGGTTGATACGGACAGACACGCTTATCTGGTACGGTGCAATCCGTCAGACAGTGATACTCATTTCAATTGTTACTGTTATGTGGCGGAGTATTTAGACAGGCATGTGGCAAATGCGGCAAAGGGTATTCGCTTTATTGACTCCAAATATAAAGAATTATTCCGTATCCCGGATGGGGAGAAAATCGTGGTTGCTTCTGCATGGGGCGGAAAGAAAGAACACGCCTGCCGTTATATTGATGAATATCATACGGAGATAGGCGGCCACTTGTACCATATCTGTGAATTTGCAGAGCGGATGGAACAAAATGGGGCGGTATATGAACCAAAACAGCAGGAAAAGCACAAAGAAAAGGAAAGGTGATAAGTGTATGGCACAAATCAATAATAAGGCGGTACGTTCTCTCTCCAAACTGATGGAGGCGGGATTTGACAATGAGAAAGTAATCGGTGCTATGAATATGGATGATATTCTGGCACTTCCGGGTATAACCGTAGCGGAAATCGGAATGATCAATAACTTGCAGAAAGCGGTCAAAGCAAACAAGGTTATCACGTTTCTTTGCGTCGGGGAGGCGGCTGTAAACGGTGTGACGGAAAAAGAATAAAGGATACGGTTTTTCAGAAAGGCGGGGAAATATGACAAGGTATGACGCAGGACGTGAACTTTTTTCAGAGATTCGAGTGCTTGGAAAACCAGCACTATTCCATGATATGCGGATTGATAGAAGCAGTGTGCCGAAAGGACTGTATTTGTATGAAGTGCGGCACGACGATGACAGCTTTGGTGATCCGGTACAGATTGCAAAAGGAATTCTGGTAAACCATTTTGGCAGTATCCTTACCCGGAGTCCGATAAAACTACCGCCGGACGGATGTCTGGATATTGATCCGGAAAGGGACTGGAATTATGGAGAGGGCAATTCTCTGACCATAAAAGAGTTTTTGAAGAAATATCCGGCAAAAAAAGAGAGAGAACAGGAAAGGTAGGGGACTGTATATTGAAAAAAAGGGTTGATTTAATCACAGAGCTGTATGACCGTTCAATACGGGAAATTACAGAAAAGCCGGAGAACTGGATGGATTTTCTGAGTTTTGCCTGCCGGAATTTCCGCCTGCCTTTTGATGAGCAGGTACTTGTTTATGTGCAACGTCCAGACGCAGAGAAGGTACTTTTGATGGAAGACTGGCGAAGCAAATTCGGACGGTGGGTAAAACGGGATTCCAAAGGAATTGCCTTGTTTGACAAACAGGCACCAGTCATGCGGCTGAAATATTATTATGATGTCAGCGATACGAGGGAGGGAAAATTTAAGCGTCTGGTGCGCCCCGTTCCACTGTGGGAAATGGAGGAAGATAACAAGGCAGTAGTCAGGGAAACGCTTGCAAATACCTTCGGCACAGAGGAAAACAGAGGATTTGAGGAAACGATACTGGAGGCAGGAAAAAATGCGGCGGAGGACAACCTTCCCGACTATATGCACAGCTTGCTGGCGGGCAGGACAGACAGTTTTCTTGAGGAACTGGACGAACTGAACGTGGAAGTAAAGGCAAAGAGGATTCTGGCAGCCAGTGTTTCTTATATGCTTATGGCAAGGTGCGGTGTGGAGGCAGAGGAATATCTTGATGTTCTGGATTTTCAGGATATACGGGATTTTAATACACCGCCGCTGATTAACAGTCTGGGTTCTGCCATAAGTGATGTGGCAGAAATGGCACTCTCCCCTGTTTCGGATACGGTAATCCGGTTTCAGGCAGCAAGAAAAAAGGAAAGCCGCACATTTGTATCCGGGGAAACGGGGGAGTATACTGAAAGTGCAAAGGAAACCATAGAAACAAGTCCAGATACAGAAAGGAGTCCTGAATATGAACAAAATCGAATACAGCAGGCAGGGAGCGTATCTTCTGCCGAACATCACCGTACCGGAGGAACCACGGCAAGTCCGTGGGAAATACGCATCCCTTCGGAGAAAGTATCTTCAGGAACAGCGATACGGGATATTCATAACCCTGCTGACACAGGGAAAGTTAAACAAACATCTGACAGAAATACAACAGGAAGCGCAGACAAGGATGGAGCAGATCATGGCGGAAATGGCACAGAGGGAAAACGTGACGGAGGAACTCAAGGCGAAAGACCAGATGAAGTGGGTAGGGATGATGAACAATATCCGTCAGGTGGCGGAGGAAACCGTGATGAAGGAACTGATCTACAATTAGAATGGCATGAGAGGGGCAGTGAGGACAAAAAGTTACCATTTTTAATGAATGATGCTGTTATCAATTCACTGCTTCTTTCCTCGCCCCACTTAAAAGACAAAAAAGAAGAAGTTTGTTTATTTTATGAAACCCATGAGGACAGAGCAGAGCGTACGGAATATATCAAAAGCATTTTTAACCATGAATATACGGAGTATACATTGGAGGATGGAAGGCGTGTCGGGTACAAGACCTATCTCAATGTGCTGCATATGTGGGAGGGTACTTATGCGTCCCGTACCGCACAAAGCTATTACGACTGGAGTATGGTTGCCGAGCATTTTGAGGGAATGCGTCTGCTGGGGATGTTACCAACGGCAGGAGAACAGCTTAGCATAATGGAAATAGATGAAATGGCAGAGGAAAAATCCCCTGCTTTTTCATTTACACAGGAAATTATTGACCATGCACTGGCACAGGGAAGTGGTGTTGAGCATGGAAAATACCGCATTTATTCCTATTTCATACAGGGGCATACCACGGGGGAACGGGCGGATTTCCTAAAAAACGAGTATGGAACAGGAGGACTTCCTTCGATATATATAGGAACGGGAATTGGGCAATGGCATGACGCAAAGGGATTGAAACTGTACCGGAGACATAGGGAGGATTCTTCGGAATTACTGCTGTCATGGAACAAGGCAGCAAAACGGATTGATGAATTGATAAAAGCGGGACGGTATATGACGAAACGGGAACTGGCGTATATCCCGGAATATGAAAAAGGCGTCCTTGCAGCAGAGATTTACAATTTCTATTATAACCAGCCGGAGGAAGTCATCCATCCGTATCCGATGGGAGCAGGATATTATGAGGCGATAAGTGTGATACGCCCCCAGCTTGATAAGCCGGAACGTGTGGAGCAAATGCTTCACAGCATGGCGGAGGTACTTGACAATACGGCTGATTTTGCACGGAATTACCAGTCCATGCAGAAAACAATGCAGGACATCACAGACTACAAGAACGGCGTTTACAGCCTGTTTACCCCCATACCACCAGCCGAAAAAACAATATCCACCCCGGCTCTGCCCAGCCTTGCAGATGAGGGGAGAGAGCCGGGAGAAAATGAGAAAGATAGGACAGAAGTTACACAGGAAAAAAGGGAGGAAAAACCAGTATCATACAATCTCCAGACGGATACCGTTATTTTTATCGGATTGAAGGAGTACCGTATCGAGGTACTGACTCCGGAGAGGGTAGTGCTGCGGGATGAAGAATGCCCGCTTTTTACAGATGAAATGCCCCGTAACGAATTTGACCGTAAGGTAAGGGAAAATCCGGCAAACAACCATCTAAGGATTACGGGAGAGCAGACGGAATTATCAGATGAGGGCAGTAAGGCAGAGGCAGTATCGGCAGAAATGCCAGTTGATGAGAAGAAAACAGAACCCCAGTCAGAGCCGACAGCCGGAAATGCAGACCAGAAAACGGCAAAGAGCAGCCTTTCAACCGCAGAGAGAAATTATCTTGCAGTCATGGATCTGGCACCGGATGTGCTTCAGGGGAGAGCGGATTCCGCAACATTCGAGGCAGGAGTTTCCTTTATGCCTCTTACGATAGAAGCGATTGGGAGTGACCGCATTGCCATTTCCCATTATTTTGAACAGAATGGGGACTCCTTAGCCGATCCGGATATGGAATTTGAAGTCAGCCACGAGGCGGGAACCTTACATGCCAGAACGTACCAGCAGGATACGTTACGCCGTTTTGAAAATGTGATCAAGAACGGTACCGTTAATGAGGAACTGGAAAATGAACTGAATGAGTATGCAGAACAATGGTTTTCTAATATCCGCAAAAGAGGATATCATTTAGTAAAAGATACACCGGAGAGAGAAGCGGAACGAGAGACGGAATTTACACAAGAAGAGATGACCATTGGTGAAGAAGTTATTTTAGACGGGCGGAAATTTCTGGTAGACAGTATCAACACAGAGACAGGAAATGTCAGCCTAAAGGATATGGAGTTCCTAGAGGGGGCAGGCTTCCCTATATTCCGGGATGAGCCGATTTCTGTTGTAAAAGAACTGATAGAGAAACAAACAGAGGAACCGGAAGAATCGCAAAATGGAACAGGGGGCAGAGAAGAACTTCTCCCCGCATGGGAACAGGAAACGAAGAAAAAGGGAAACACAGATTTTCTCTTATATCCGGAAATCCCGCAGGGAAAGCGGAATCAGTACCACATTGAGAGTGATGAACTGGGGCAGGGAACGGCAAAAGAAAAATTCCGGGCAAATATTGCTGCCATCCAGATGTTAAAGAAATGTGAGAACGAGGGCAGGCTTGCCACGCCGGAAGAACAAAAGTGGCTGTCGGGGTATGTGGGATGGGGCGGCTTATCTGATGCCTTTGACGAAACAAAAACCGCATGGAGTACGGAGTACATGGAACTGAAAACCGTACTGACACCGGAAGAATATGAAGCAGCAAGGGAATCTACCCTAACCGCCTTTTATACGCCGCCTGTTGTCATTCGTGCCATGTACCAGGTATTGGAAAATATGGGGTTAAAATCCGGGAACATTCTTGAGCCGAGTTGTGGAATCGGAAATTTTATCGGCATGAAGCCGGAAAGTCTGTCAGGCTGCCGGATGTATGGTGTGGAACTGGATGCCATATCCGGCAGGATTGCCCGCCAGCTTTACCAGAAATCCACGGTTGCCATTCAGGGGTATGAAGAAGCAGTTCTGCCAGACAGTTTTTTCGATGTGGCGGTGGGCAACGTCCCATTTGGGCAGTTTAAGGTACTGGATCAGCGTTACGACAGGCACAAGTTCCTCATTCATGATTACTTTTTTGCCAAGACGTTAGATAAAGTCAGACCGGGCGGCGTCATTGCCTTTATCACATCATCCGGTACGATGGATAAAAAGAATCCGTCGGTACGGAAATATATCGCACAGAGGGCAGAACTTTTAGGGGCGGTGCGTCTGCCTAACGACACCTTTAGGAAAAATGCGGGAACCGAAGTGACCGCTGATATTCTGTTCTTACAGAAACGTGACCGTATCGTGGAAGCAGAACCGGACTGGCTGTACCTTGACGTGGATGAAAACGGGATAACACAGAACCGCTATTTTTTAGGACACCCGGAAATGGTGTTAGGCGAGATGGTCATGGAAACCACACAGTACGGAATGGCGAGTACCTGCCGCCCTTATGAAGATAAGGAACTGGAGAACCTTTTGTCGGAGGCGGTGGAAAATATACAGGCAGAGATACAGAAGTACGAGACGGGGGAACAGACAGCAGAGGAAACAGAAGGGAGCATTCCCGCTGATCCGTCTGTCCCGAATTTTTCCTATACTGTATTAGAGGGAACGGTTTATTACCGTGAGAACAGCCGCATGAAACCCGTGGAATTGTCCGTGACGGGGGAAAACCGTGTTAAGGGAATGATTGCCATCCGTGACTGTGTGCGTGAACTGATTGAACAGCAGACGGAGGGGTATCGTGACGAGGATATAAAACGAAGCCAGAAAGAATTAAACCATTTGTATGACGTGTTCAGGAACCGTTATGGTCTCTTAAATGCAAGGGCAAACAGTATGGTCTTTTCCGACGACAACAGCTATCCGCTTTTGTGTTCGCTCGAAATTCTAAAGGAGGACGGGACACTTCTCCGAAAAGCAGATATGTTTAGGAAACGCACGATTTTTCCCAAAAAAATAGTTGACCGGGTAGATACGGCGGCGGAGGCACTGTCACTTTCCTTGTCCGAAAAAGCACGTATCGACATGGAATATATGTGTTCCCTTACGGGAAAAAGTGCGGAGGAACTGGAAAAGGAACTGGCAGGCATGATTTTCCGGATTCCAGATCTCGGAGAAAGGGAGCCGCAGTTTGTTATGGAAGATGAATACCTGTCCGGCAATGTCAGGGAAAAGCTGAAAGTGGCGAAACTGGCAGAACAGACAGATGAAATGTATCAGATCAATGTTGCGGCACTGGAAAAGGTTCAACCAAAAGAACTGACAGCGTCAGAAATCAATGTCCGGCTGGGGACAACATGGATACCAGCCAGTGATTTTGAGGAGTTTATGTTCGAGCTTTTAGATACACCGAACT
>ERZ778511.1763-NODE-1763-length-13629-cov-5.139016_pt1 | contig 13629 bp, 12 predicted proteins | sample MGYA00510347_ERZ778511 | MGnify/ENA primary metagenome ERZ778511 (study PRJEB29527, sample SAMN07138967) | mouse gut metagenome | material: feces | host: mouse | place: China:Nanjing | collected 2016-01-25 ...
TGTCAATTCCGCTGTACAGGGTAGTCTTGCCCTGAATTTCATCCTTGACAAGCAATGCGCAGCTCTGCGCCATAATCTCGCATTGGATTACCCCCGGCACTATAGGATTGCCTGGGAAATGCCCCCTGCAGAAGAACTCATCCTCGCGGATGCGGTACTTCGCATGGCAGACTCCTGCTTCGTCAATATCAATCTCATCCACAAGCAGCATCGGCTCGCGATGAGGAAGATAATGTTTCAATTCTTCTCTATCCATAATATGTGTGCAAATATCAGTTAAAGTACATCAGAAGCCGCCCTGTCAGGTCAGCCGTTATATTTGCGGAATGCCACGCATCCGTTGTGTCCGCCGAATCCGAGTGAATCGGAAATTCCGATTGTAAGCTCGGCCTTCACAGGCTTGTTCGGCGTATAGTTGAGGTCACACTCAGGGTCAGCCTCGTCAAGATTGATTGTAGGAGGAACGACACCATTCTTCAGCGCAAGCACAGTGGCTACGGCCTCGACACCGCCGGCCGCTCCGAGCATGTGTCCTGTGGTTCCCTTTGTTGAGCTGATATGCGCCTTGTATGCATCCTCTCCGAGAGCGAGTTTGAAAGCAGCAGTCTCAGAAGTGTCATTGAGGGAAGTGCCTGTTCCGTGAGCATTGATGTAAAGCACATCGTCTGAAGTATATCCGGCCTCATCAAGCGCCATTCTGATGGCAGCTGACTGTGTCTTTCCGTCAGGACGAGGTGCAGTCACATGGTGCGCGTCACAGGTGTTTCCGTATCCGCAAACCTCAGCTATAATTTCTGCTCCACGTGCCACTGCATGCTCATACTCCTCAAGCACAAGCATTGCTGCTCCCTCTGCCATTACGAATCCGCCGCGGTTCTTGTTGAACGGAAGCGATGCGTATTTAGGATCCTCAGCCCTTGAAAGCGCCTTTGCATTTGCAAAGCCTGCGATTCCCAGAGGAATGATGGCAGCCTCAGAACCTCCTGCGATGATGGCGTCAGCATATCCATGCCTGATTGCACGGAAAGCCTCACCGATTGTGTGCGTAGAAGTCGCGCAGGCAGTAACTACAGGAAGACATGGTCCGCATGCATTGTTGCGTATGGCGATATTTCCTGCAGCGATATTGGATATCATGGTAGGTATGAAAAGCGGAGAAACCCACTTTGCGCCCTCATTGATTAGCTTTACGGTCTCCCTTACCTGGGTATTGAAGCCTCCGATTCCGGAACCCACATATACGCCAAGACGGAACGGGTCAATGTTGCCGCCTTCCTCAGCAGCCACAAGTCCGGACTCTTTCATCGCCTGCCAGGCAGCAGCCACGGCATAAACGGTAAACTTGTCCTGTTTGCGGGCAAAAGGAGGCTCTATCTCATAGTCAGCAGGAGAAAAGTCCTTTACCTCACCGGCAATCTTGACAGGAAGGTCGTCAGTAGGGAAAGCCGTGATGAAATCGATGCCGCAGACTCCTTCAAGAAGATTCTTCCAGAATGTCTCCGTATTGTTTCCGACAGGAGACACGACTCCGGTTCCTGTCACTACTACTCTTCTGTTCATATATATTACGTTTTAAGTTAAATGTTCCGATTATGCGAGGGCGGCGGCCTTTTCGGCCATCACCTTCTCGGCTCCGAGGATAAGGTCTTCAACAATAGCCTTTGCAGGCTCTATCTTCTTCACCATACCGGCACATTCTCCGGCCATGTAGCTTCCGTTAAGATCACCTTCCTTCACGGCCTTCCTGAGCGCTCCGGTACCGAAAGCAAGGATTTCTTCAGGAGTGACAGAAGGGTCTGCCTCCATCTTTGCGAAAGACTTTGAGAACGGAGTCTTGAGTGAACGTACAGGATGACCGAGGGTCTTTCCGGTCACGATTGTAGAAATGTCAGTCGCCTTGAGAATCTTCTCCTTATATACATTGTGTGCAGTGCACTCCTCTGCGGCAAGGAAACGCGTTCCCACCTGGATGGCATCGGCACCGAGCATGAATGCTGCGGCAGCACCGCGTCCGTCACATATACCTCCTGCAGCCACCACCGGAATGTCGAGAGCATCTACAATCTGAGGAACGAGAGCCATAGTATGGAGTTCTCCGACGTGTCCGCCTGACTCGGCACCCTCAGCCACAACGGCATCAGCACCGGCAGACTGCATCTTGAGCGCGAGAGCGACTGAAGCGACCACCGGAATGACCTTTATTCCAGCAGCCTTCCACATCTCCATGTACTGTGCCGGAGAACCTGCACCGGTCGTAAGTATCTTTACGCCTTCCTCGACAACCATTGCGGCAATCTCGGCGGCGTTAGGTGCCTGAAGCATGATATTGACTCCGAAAGGCTTGTCAGTAAGCTCCTTGCATTTTCTCACCTCATTCCTGACCACTTCAGTTCCGGCATTGACTGAAGATATCAGTCCGAGACCGCCGGCATTTGAAACCGCAGCAGCAAGAGAAGCGTCTGCTATCCAAGCCATTCCGCCCTGGAATACCGGATACTGTATTCCGAGCATGTCACAAATTCTGCTTTTAATCATAATAAAATATTTTTCTTATTCGTAAAACTGCAAATATAATTGTTTTTCCCGAAACGTATGGGCAGCCCTACCACTCAAGGACAGCCGCACCGGAAACGAAACCTGCACCGAAGGCGCTCAACACAATCTTGTCGCCCTCTTTGAAAAGGCCCTTCCTGTTGCATTCGTCAAGAAGAATCGGACAGCATGAACTTGATGAGTTGCCGTGGTCATGTATATTGACCGGGAATTTTTCCTCAGGCTGTCCAAGGAAATGCCTGATTGTGTCGATTATCCTGATGTTCGCCTGGTGAAGCAGGTAATGGTCAACCTCATCCGTGCTCACGCCGCTTGCTTCAAGAGCCCTCGAGATGTCTTTGCTCGCAGCTTTTACAGCAAACTTGAACACATCCTGTCCCTTCATCTGGAGAGGCACGTCGATCTCTTCCTTATTGACATAAGGCGTAGGCTGGAGAGTGCGGTACTGCCAAAGCTTGTCAGTCGCGCTGGCCGAAGAAAGTTTCACATCCTTTATATTGTCTCCCGGAGTAAGCACTGCCGCACCGGCCCCGTCACCGAACAGGACACATGTCCTTCTGTCAGTCCAGTCCGTCATCCTTGTAGGCTCCTCAGCACATACGATGAGAACATTCTTCACTTTGCCGGCCTTATAGTGGGACTCAGCCACGTCAAGTGCGAAAATGAATCCTGCACATGCACAATTTATGTCTATGCAAGGACATGTGGCACCGATGCCGCCCTGGATGATGCAGCTCAACTGCGGGGTGATGTATTCGTTGACGACATTCGAGCAGATTATGAAGTCAAGTTCGGCAGCTGTCATGCCGGCATTTTCAAGAGCCTTGTTGGCTGCCTCTATAGCCATGTCTTCGAGCTTTTCGTCAGAAATGACGTGCCTGCTTTTGACTCCGGTCCTGGTGGTTATCCATTCATCGCTGGTCTCGAGAAACTCAGACAGCATGTCATTCGTGACAACTTTTTTGGGAAGGACACTTCCCGTTCCTGCAATTTTCATTTTATTCTTCTTATTTGTTTACTCGTCAAGGATGCAAAATTACTCTGGCGCGCAGTCATCCTCAAATCAATGTGGCGAGGGATGACTTTAATTGGCGGAAAACACATCCAAGCCATGCTTACGTGGCGAGTTCTTGGTATTTGTGGCAAAATTTCCTACATTTGCAATCGCTAAAACTTAAAGACTGATGTCCCTTAACGCAAAACTGCCAAGCTACCTGCTTGGAAAATATCAGCTTACCGGTACAGTGACATTCTCTGTACTATTTGCCCTCGTATTCCTCAATCTCTATATACCGTTCTCGGACACGGCGTGGTTCGGGTTCGGCGACTCCCTAATGTCAGTCCTTACGCTGCTGTTCTGTTCGGCGGCAATAGGAGTGCTCATCGCAAGCCGGGTACTGATGTACAAGTCAAAGAAATATTTCCATATGACATACTGGGCCTATGTATTATGGTGCATTGCGGAAATAGCATCCATCTGCGGCTTCTACACATGGCTCACAGTTGACATCACTTCACCTGAAAAGGCACTGGCTCCTGAAATCTTCGGGAAGGCCTTCCTCTACGGAACCATAGCCCTTCTGGTGCCATATATCATCTCGGCGATGTATTTTGCCATAATAGACAAGAACAAGACCATCAGCCTGATGAGCTATGAGAACATAGTGACGGACGAGGCCCCAAAGGCAGACACACCCTTGCAGAAGATAACCCTGTTTGACAACAGCGGCTCGCTGAAACTTTCACTCAGCCCGGAGAACCTCTATTATATAGAGTCTGATGACAACTATATAAAGGTATGGTACACTGACAGCAAGGGCGAGCTTAAGCAATACATGCTAAGGTGCCGCCTCAAGACTGTCGAAGAGAGCTTCAAGGGAAGCGACCTGGTAAGATGCAACAGGAAATATATCGTGAACATCAAAAAGGTGAGGCTGCTTCACAAAGAAAGCGAAGGCTATGTCCTCGACCTTGACAATGAGTCCATACCTCCGCTTCCTGTAACCAAGACCTATACGGATGCCGTACTGAGTCATTTCACAGACCAGAGCCCGCTGCTTGAACCTATAGAATAGCGTACGGGCCTAAGGACCAGTTCAGTCTTCCGTCTCGCAGCCCGAGAAAAAGAAGTCGCTGCGTGCTTTTTCCTGCGAAAAGCAGAAATAAGTCATCTCACATCTGGAGCAGACTTTTCCCTCATGGCTTACGGTCGCTTCAATGAGCGCAAGGTTGCGCCTGACTTCCTTTATGCGTCCGCGTATCTCCACCTGCACGCCGTCACCGGTAGGCACGGGATTGCGGTATTTCATTTCAAGGCTTACCGTCATTCCGGAAGTCTGAAGTTTGCGGTTTACTATCCAGCCTCCGATTTCATCCATAAGGGTTGCCTGAATGCCTCCATGCAGGGTCTTCAGCCAACCCTGATAATTGTCGGAGGCATTCCAGAAGCAGACAAGGTCGTCCCCGTCCTCATAGAACTCCATCTTAAGACCGCAAGGATTCTGAGGACTGCATGCAAAACAATTGTAGCCCTGCTCCTCAAGACCTATATAGGGATTCTTTATCTTTTTCATGACACTACGTTACTCGGCAGCCTTCAGACGCTCTGCATTCTCGGCAATCTGGAGCTGGTCAAGCACATCCTGAATATCACCGTCCATGAAGACAGGCAGATTGTACATCGTGTAATTTATGCGGTGGTCTGTGACACGTGACTGCGGATAATTATATGTACGGATTTTTGCGGAGCGGTCTCCGGTTGATACCATTGTTTTTCTCTTGGCTGAAATCTCATTGAGATACTTCTCGTATTCCATATTGTACAGACGGGTACGAAGCTCCGCGAGAGCCTTGTCAAAATTCTTCAGCTGGGATTTCTCATCCTGGCACTGCACCACGATACCTGAAGGGATATGGGTAAGGCGTATCGCTGAGTAAGTCGTGTTGACGGACTGGCCTCCAGGACCGGAAGAGCAGAAAGTGTCCTTACGTATATCATTCATGTTCAACTCAATATCGAACTCGTCAGCCTCAGGGAGCACTGCCACAGAAGCTGCAGAGGTATGCACGCGTCCCTGTGTCTCTGTCTGCGGCACACGCTGCACGCGATGCACTCCGGACTCATACTTGAGCACTCCATAGACACCGTCACCGCTCACTTTCAGAATTATTTCCTTGAATCCTCCAGCGGCACCTTCAGACTGGCCTGTAACCTCGCACTTCCAGCCCCTGCGCTCGAAATACTTTGAATACATGCGGAAAAGGTCACCCGCAAATATGGCAGCCTCATCTCCTCCGGAACCTCCGCGGATTTCCACAATGGCATTCTTGCTGTCTTGAGGGTCGGCAGGTATGAGAAGCAGACGTATGTTCTGCTCCATCTCCGGAAGCTTAGGCTCAATCTCGGCAATCTCTTCCTTGGCCATTTCCCTGAGGTCCTCATCTTTCTCATTGGCAATTATGTCCTTTGCCATCTCATAGTCTGTGACCATCTTGCGGTATTCATTTCCCGCCTCGATTATAGGTGCAAGCTCTTTGTATTCTTTATTGAGCTGCACGAATTTCTTCATGTCGGAGATTACATCTGGATCCGAAAGCTGCGCCTGCAGCGATTCGAATTTATCCCTAAGGCCCAAGACCTTCTCCAAAAGTGAATGTTCTGCCATATATTATTATGTTTTATTTCATTTACAGGCACCGCCTATCTTCTTTACCCAGCAGCGCCGGCGCAGCCAAAGCTCGCTTTCGTATCTTTCCCACACATTGACGGCCGTGTTCGTCTCAATCTGAGGATTCGCAATAGCCCACTCGGCCCCGCAATCCTGGAACTGACCTGCCATGATGCCATGGAATACCGACGAAATGCCGGTCTTCTGCCATTTCGGTGCGGCCCCGTTCAAAAGAAGGTCTATGTTCCGGTAATCCTTCTTTGCCTTCAGGACATGATACCACCCGAACGGGAAGAGCCGCCCCTTTGCCTTGCGCATAGCCCCGGAAAGGCTCACCATAGCAATGCCGAACGCTGCCACCTCGTCATCTTCGTCAAGCAGGACACAGCAGAGCTTCCTGTCAAGCATCTGAAGTATATTGTCAATCTCCTCCTCTATTTCAGCGTCCGTAAACGGCACGAAATTATAAACATGCCCGTCAAACGCGCTGTTATAAGCGTCAAAGAACTTCTTGAAATAGCTCCTGTCCTTTTTCAGCTTGTCAAAATCAGCCGCCCTTATGTGATATCTGTCAAGCATACGTGCGGCTATATTCTTCATTTTCTCATCGACTCCCTGACCTGCAGGCATCCTGTACTGCACCCAGTCGCACTCTTTCTCAAACCCCAGACGCGTCACAAGGTCAACATAATACGGGTAATTGTAAAGGCATGAAAACGGCGCGAGCTTATCAAAACCTTCAACCAGCATGCCCTGACGGCCCATTGTAGTATATTGCAGCGGGCCATGTATCTCTTCCATGCCTTGGCTCAGGGCCCACGACTCAGCCGCACCTGTCAGAAGTCTTGCGACCTCAATGTCGTTAATAAGGTCAAACCATCCGAACCGGACCCTCTTCATGCCATACCTCTCATTATAGCGAGGATTTATTATCGCACATATGCGCCCGGCGACCTTGCCGTCCGCATCCTCAGCAAGCCACATTTTCCTCGTGCAATACTCAAGCGAGGCTGAATGCATCAGTTCATGCTCCTGTCCGTCATGAAGCGGCGGCACATAGCAATCACATCCCTTGTACAATTCGTCTGGAAATAGGATGAACTTCTTGAGATCCTTTCTGCTGCGGACCTCCCTCACAATGTAAGTACTCATTCCAACTCTTTTTGTCATATCCGGACATCCGTCCGCAAATCACATACAACAAAATGCAAAAGTAACCAAAAAAAATGAAATTTCGTCCCAAAGGACACAAACGGCCCGCCATCGCCACAATCTTATGGCATTTCCGGGCTGGGGGTATCTTTTCCCCGAGAAGATTCCGGCCAATTTGACATGAGATGCTGTACGGCGGCCTGTGCACATGCACAGCCGAATACGGCCGGTATATACGATATTGTACCGACCTGCGACTTCTTGTTCCGGTCCTCACAAGCCACAATAGAATCCCTGTCCGGCAGTTCTTCAGAGAAAACAGCCTTGAATCCGCGGCTTATGCCCATATGTCTCAGCCTCTTGCGTACGATATATGCCAAAGGGCAATTGAACGACTTGGAAATATCGGTGATGCGTACTTTCGTGGCATCGAATTTAGCTCCGGCTCCCATTGACGAAACAAGCGGAATCCCGTTTTCCATGCAATATTGTATGAGCGACAACTTCGGAGCAAGGGTATCAATCGCATCGACAAGGAAATCTATTTTCCTGCCTCCAAGCACATCGGCAACCTTTCCGGATTCCAGATAATCGCATATCACCGTCAGTTCAAGCTCCGGATTTATGTCCCTGAGCCTTTCCGCCAGCACCTCACACTTGGGACGTCCCACCGTGGAGTCCAAGGCAAGCAGCTGCCTGTTCTTATTCGAAACGGAGACCGTGTCGCTGTCCATTATTATCATATGACCGATTCCGGCTCTGGCAATCATTTCCGCGGCATATCCGCCGACGCCTCCCACTCCGATCACCGCCACGGTACACGTGCGGAAATGCCCCAGCATCTCCTCGCCCACGAGCATCCGTGTCCTCTCCTGCCATGAAGGTACAGCCATACTACAGTCCCTTTGCCTTAGCCTCATCCCAAATGGCATCCATCTCTGCAAGGGTCATATCCTTGAGGTTGCGTCCCTGCCTTATGGTATGTTCTTCAAGATATGTGAAACGGCGCTTGAACTTAGCGCATGTACGCTCAAGGGCCGTATCCGGATTCAGCCCATACAGACGCGCGGCATTCACGACCGCAAAAAGATAATCTCCCAGCTCGCCCTCGGCCCTAACGTATGCGTCCTCACGTTCCTGAGCGGAAGAGGCCGCGGCCATTGCGTCAAGCTCGGCCTGATACTCGCCCATTTCTTCCTTGACCTTGTCCCAGACCTGTTCCTTCTGCTCCCAGTCAAAACCGACTCCGCGCGCCTTGTCCTGCATCCTGTATGCCTTAAGAAGCGGTGGCAGAGTGTCCGGAACTCCGGACAGAACCCTCTTGTTGCCATCCTTCTCCTTTGTCTTGAGCATCTCCCACTGCTTCACGACATCCTCGGAATCGCTCACCTGTGCTGTCGAAAACACATGAGGATGACGGTAAATCAGTTTGTCGCAAAGGAAATTTATGACATCCACGATATCGAAGTGCTGCTTCTCCTCCCCTATCTTCGCATAGAAAAGCACATGCAGGAGCACATCCCCAAGTTCCTTTGAAAGCTCGTGCTCCTCTCCCTTGAGGATGGCGTCACTCAATTCATATGTTTCCTCTATAGTCTGCGGGCGCAGAGATTCATTCGTCTGCTTGCGGTCCCAAGGGCATTTCTCACGGAGTTCATCGAGCACATCGAGAATCCTTCCGAAAGCCTCCATTTTTTCCTGTCTTGTATGCATATGAGGCAATAATCCGTTCATTGTTTAAACATCAGCGGCCCCAAGGCGCCACGCAGCGCCGTGAAGCGTGGCAAAATTAAGAAAAAATCCTATCTTTGGGGTCCCAATCACATAATATATGCTAAAGAACATCAGCTATGTCACGGCAGAAGAAGCCGTAAAGGTCGTAAAATCAGGAGACCATGTGCATCTGAGCAGTGTCGCAAGCGCACCAAGGCTGCTTATTGACGCTCTCTGCGAAAGAGGGGAAAGAGGCGAACTTCAAGATGTCCGCATCCACCACCTTCACACAGAAGGCCCCGCACCATATTCCGACCCGAAGTTTGACGGGATTTTCTTTCATCAGGGCTTTTTCATAGGAGCGAATGTACGCAAGGGAGTCCAGAGCGGATATGCCGACTATATTCCGGTATTCCTCAGCGAGACGCAGAAACTCTACAGATGCGGAGCATTGAGGTGCGACGTGGCAATGATTCAGGTCTGCCCTCCGGACAAGCACGGCTTCGTTTCGCTCGGCACTTCCGTAGATGCGACTCTCGCGGCAATCGAATGCGCCAAGACCGTAATAGCAGTCGTGAACCCCAATGTGCCGAGGGCTTGGGGGCAGGCGATGATACCTATGGATCTCATAGACATATTTGTGGAAGGCAACACACCGCTTGAGCCTGCGCATTTCAGCGAGCCGAATGAAACGGAAACAGCTATAGGTAAGCATTGCGCCTCCCTTATTGAGGACGGAGCCTGCCTGCAGATGGGAATCGGCGCGATACCGAACGCCGTACTGGCCCAGCTCGGAGGCCACAGGCACCTGGGCATACATACAGAAATGTTTGCAGACGGGGTACTCTCTCTTGTGGAAAAAGGAGTGATTGACGGTTCCAATAAAGTCACTGACAAAGGAAAACTGGTCTCAACCTTCCTCATGGGCTCACAGAAAGTCTATGATTTCATTGATGACAACCCGATGGTGGCAATGATGGACGTAGGATACACGAACGACCCTTACATCATTTCGCAGAACCCCAAGATGACAGCCATAAACTCAGCTGTGCAGATTGACCTGACAGGACAGGTTTGCGCCGATTCGATAGGGACCAGGTTCTATTCCGGAGTGGGAGGACAGATTGACTTCGTTTACGGCGCATCACTCTCAAAGGGCGGAAAGGCGATAATAGCCATGCCGTCATGCACGAACAAGGGCGGAAGCAAAATCGCGCCGGCCATAATCGAGGGAGGCGGAGTCGTCACGACAAGGTCGCATGTGCATTATGTCGTGACCGAGTTCGGTGCAGTTGACCTGTACGGGCGCTCAATGCAAGAGCGTGCGCGCCTGCTTACAAGCATAGCCCATCCTGACCACAGGGAGGAACTGGAGAAAGCGGCTTTCGAAAGGTTCGGTCCGCATTATCACAGGGTCCTGATATAATCATCCTCTTGCCTTACGGCGTGCAGTCAGTTCGCGCTGGAACTCCCGCGCATTCCTGCAATGCTCGCCATATGACACTGCAAAACGGTGTGTCCCGTCAAAAGCCGGACTGGCGCAAAAATAAATGTAGCCATGTGTATCCGGATTCAGCACAGCATCAATGCAAGCTTTTGGCGGGACATTGATTGGCGTAGGAGGAAGCCCGGCATATTTGTACGTATTGTACGGGGAATCTATTGTGAGATGCTTGCGCAGCACCCTGTCAAGCTTATAGTCATGACAATAGCAGACGGTAGGGTCCGCCTGGAGTTTCATTCCCCTGTTTAGACGGTTAAGATAGACCCCGGCTATTACCGGATATTCCGCAGCCTTCAGCGTCTCGCCGCTTACAATCGAGGCCATTGTCGAGACTTCAAGCCTGCTAAGTCCCTGCTTTTCTGCCTTGGAAATGCGCTCCGGCGTCCAGAATGAGTCATATTCCTTTTTGAGCCTGTCAAAAATATCCTCCACAGAAGCGGTCCACCACATCTGATACGTGTCAGGTAATATCATCGCGAATACTGTCTCCGGAGTGAATCCATAGCGTCCGAGAAACTCACAGTCATCAAGGGCCAAGGCTACAGTGGCTGAGTCAACCATCATCTGGCTGCTGATTTTCCGCGCTATCGCGCCTTTGCTTCTTATCGTACCGGAAAGGGTCAGGTTCTGAGGTGTCTGCCACCCGAAAACAAGCATTCTGGCCACATATATGCTGGTAAATGACGGTTCAATGACATATTTTCCCGGCTTTATGTTCCCCTCTGCCCCGACTTTCCTGAGACATCTCTCCAGGCTTGCATGACGCAAGGTCCCGGCTCCGGCCGCAATCGAATCGGAAACCTGGCTGACCGTCATGCCCTCACGCACATACAGCACATGCTCCTTTGTAAAATTCGGTTTCTTGTTGTCACTTACATACCTCCCGGCAACGAATCCGGCTGTACCCGCAACCGCAGCAAATGCCACAAGCAGGCTTATCAACACATTAGTTTTTATTTTCATACAATCTTTATTTCATCTGCATGCAGAGCCGCGGCATCATCTGCGCGAGCGCAATATTATCACATCCCCGTCCACAGGGGCATAGCCCGGCTCCCAGGCATTCATCTTGTAGAGCGACTCCATCCGCACGGCAAAGCGCTGCGCTATGTCACGCAGGTCAGCCTCACCCTCAACAACATATTTGTCAAGTCCTGACGGGGCTTCCTTCTTCTTTGCCTGAAGATAAACCACAGTTCCAGGAGCAAGATAGCTTTCAGACTCCAGGTCATTGAATTTCAGAAGTTCACGCAGGAAAAGCTTGTAGCATTTGGCGATGCTGGCATATGTCTCCCCTTCGCAAGAATAAATGAAAGGCACTCCGTTCTGCGAATACATCTGGCGGGAGAGGGAGAAATGGAAGACCTCGCTCTGCTCAGGCGTAAGCACCTTGACCTGTTCAATCTGGCCCGGAGACTGTGGGATTGCCTGCTCCGGTGTCTCATGACTTTTCTTGTCATGCTTCCTTGAGGCGCGCCTTGCCTCCTTACGAGCTTCCCTGACCGACCGCCTTGCCACATCTGCTGTCTCTTCATTTTTACTTGATGAAGCAGTCCAGCCGGCTGCCTTGCGGTCAAATTCGTATAGCCTGTGCTCCTCAATAAGGCGTATCAGTTTCTCCGGATATGAGGGATCGGTGGCATATCCGGCTTTCTTCAGGCCGTATGCCCACCCCCTATAGTCCGTCACAGGCATGTCAAACAGGAATCTGTATCTGTCACGGTAGCGCAGAAAGTCAGAATGGTCCCGGAAAGACTCATCAGGAGAGCTGTATTTGCGGAAGCAGTCATTCCTTCTGTCATCGTCATGGTAGACCTTGGCGCCCGTCCAATTGTGGCATTTTATGCCGAAATGGTTGTTGCTCTTGAGAGCAAGCTCAGACTGTCCATAGCGCGATTCGAGCAGTCCCTGGGCAAGTGTTATGCTCGCCGGGACTCCGCTTCGGTACATCTCCGACACAGCCAGTGATGCATAGCGTTCTATATATGACTGCTGGGGCGTCTTTCCTGCCCCTGGCGCCCCCGCCGCAGAAAACACTACAGACATGACCGCCAAGGCTGCAATTACAATTATTCTCAATTTCATCCTATATCATTCTCTAAAATACACAGCCCGTCAAGAGCCGCAATTTGCGAAGATAGCAATTTTACGGCATTTTTCCTGTGGCATTGACTGATTTGCAAACTATTTTAGTAACTTTGGACAGTTTAAACACTAAAACCACGAAAAGACGGCCTATCCATAATAACCACATATCATCATGAAAAAGCTCTTTATTATTTCAGCATGCATTTTCTTGGCATCATGCTCAAAGGAAGTCGCATCATCAAATTACCAACATGAAACAAACAACACTTCCACAACCATCCCTTTGTCAGATGCTCTTATAGCATTAGACGACATGATGTCTTCTTTGGCCGCATGCACTAAGAGTGAAAACACTCAAGACTATTCCATGGAAGACATACTATCATTCGGGCTTCCACAAATCCCACAGACTAAGGCTGGCATAACGGAGGAGGACACGCATGGGTTATTGACGGGGAATGGAATGGACATTTCCATTGCAACTGGGGATGGAACGGGAAATGGGACGGGTATTACGCCAAGCACAATTACTTTCCGATAAGCAGCAGGGCATATCTTGACAATACTGACCCTGGCACTACCAGCGACGACAGAAAAAATGACAATTATGATTGGAATTTCAGATTAATAACCTATTCATTATGAGACACATAAAAACATTGATATTTGTCGCTGCACTTTTTCTGACTGGCTCCTGCATGAACAGGCCAAATTATCATATCCATTTAGAAAGAGATGAAGTTACAATTGAAAAAGAGGGAGGCCTAATTTTTATTGCAGCGGATCCGTTTCTATTAGGAGGCTTAGTATTTCATTCCAATATGACCAATGAATACATTCATATTGAAGAAAACGGAAGGAAATTTGACGGTCATGAACTTTATCTGCAACACGACTGGATTGAGGTCAGAAAATTTTGCGACAAAGCCGGTCAACACTACCTTAAGATTA
>ERZ778511.1769-NODE-1769-length-13560-cov-14.854498_pt1 | contig 13560 bp, 17 predicted proteins | sample MGYA00510347_ERZ778511 | MGnify/ENA primary metagenome ERZ778511 (study PRJEB29527, sample SAMN07138967) | mouse gut metagenome | material: feces | host: mouse | place: China:Nanjing | collected 2016-01-25 ...
CTCTGTCTGATCTGTCATAATGACCCATCGAAAGCCGAATTTATCTATAAAACTGACACTGCAGGAACTGTATGTAGTGCTGTGTACCGGATAAATGATCTCGCTTCCGTCCTGCATAATCTCAAAGACCCGCATAACATCCTCTTTTGTTTCCAGTGTGATAGTCAGTGAAAGGGCAGTGCTTGGTTTAAAAGGGATATCCAGATTATCCGCCATCATGATCCGTTGATTTCCGATAAGGAGTTCCGCATGATAGATATATTCTTTCTGTTCTTCTGACAGTTCTCTATGAAAATCGTCCCATTTTGCATCGCTGTACCGAAGCAGGCAGTTGATTTCTGCGTCGAATGCTTTTTGGTAAAGATATATTGCTTCTTCACATTTCCCATCAAAATTGAAATTCGGTGTAATAATTGCCATATTCGTATTCCTCCAATATGACTTTGCTGACAGATTCTATTTACAGTTATTTTATCAAAGAGAAATTAAAAATGCCATGTAAAAACCGCCCCTCATTCTGCAAAAACGGGGCGGCTTGTTATGCTTTGCTCTATGATAAGATTTTTTGCCAATAGGATTCTAATATTTTATTATCGGAATTGAAGATTTCGTGTTTACTCCCTTTTACCCGGATAAGCTTTGCGTCTATATTTTTCCTCCTGCATAATTTCTTCACAAATCGTTCCTGTTCCCTTTTGGAAACATATGTTTCGTATTCTGCCTGGAAGATCCGGGTAGGACAGGAAATCTGGCGCCACGCTTTCTTTTGGAGAGCATGGTTTAACCGATACGTCTGCCAAAACCATCCATAGGAGGCGGCGTTCATCTGGAATAAGGGCTCTTTGCAGCGTTTATCCTGATAATATAGGAATCGACATTCGGAAGCAGAAGCACTGTCGGCATATTGTTCCATTCCGTCATAGGGATGGTTTCCCGGCAGATAGTGTTCTTCCCCGCCTGCTATGCAGAAAGTCTTTGCAACGAGATATGCCAGCGGCCAGGGAAGGGGGGCGCTGTTTGGGCGTATCATTGGGGAGGAGAGGATCAGCCTCGAATAGATCCGGGGCTCTTGTGCCGCTGCACAGGCCGCAATCCCGCCGCCCATAGAATGGCCATACAGGCATATGGGAAGCTCCGGGAATTCCTGTGCCGCAAGGCGGCTTACAAACAGCAAGTCATCTACATATCTTTGATAATCATCAATATGTACCAGAGAGAGATCCCCGGTATCACTGCACAGCCTGTAGCTGCGGCCGTGTCCGCAGTGTTCCGGCATGAAGACATGGTATCCCCCGCGAAGAAAATAATAGATATTTTCCAGATGCTTGTCGGCTGTTTCCGTATAACCGTGGGACAGGATGACAATGCCCTGAGGCTGGTCTGCAAGGCAGCGCAGATAGAAGATCTTTTTTCCTTGTTCCCGCTCACAGTATTTTTCCGTTTTCCTCTCTGCAAGATAAGGCAGAACGGCCGACTCCATTATTTCCGCATATCCTTCTGCCGGTATGATCAGATTGTGAATGGTTCTTCTGTCCATGTAAGGGTTCTCCTTTCATTTCCTTGACGGGACATGGCGGTCCATACAGGTTACAACAGTCATGATCATGTATGGCAAGCTTCTACCGTATATCCCGGCTGATTTTGTGTTCGTCATAAAACAGGAAGATAATCCCGCCTAAAAAGCAGAAGCATGCCGCCGTAAACGCTGCAATGCGGTAACCCGTTCCCGAGGAATCCCCAACTGTGGAAACCGCTGTAAACAGGAGCATGGAGAGGCTCTGGCCCAGCTTAAAGGCAAAAGTCCTTGCAGCATAGAACATCCCTTCATGGTTGCTTCCGGTGCGCTTCGCATCGCTCTGGGCAATATCGGCAACCACTGCCTGAGGAAGGATCCCAAAGACCGCCATAGGTAAGGAAGCCGTAACCATAAGAATCAGACCCTGTACATTTGCAGAGATTACAGAGATCCTTCCGAGAAAGCCGGTATAGAGATATGAGAACGAAAAAATCACGAAGGCCGTTAATATCAGCTTTTTCTTGCCAAGTTTCGGCGCCAGCTTATTGATCGGAATATAAAATACCAGTGACAAAGCGGTCATACCGACAAAATAAAGTGTGGTCATCGTTTCCGGAAGTTTCAGCAGGCTGGTGACGAAGAACGGAAGACCTGTCTGGAACATCGTAATGGCAATCCAGTACAGGATGTCCGACCCGACGAATTTCAGGAATTCCCGATTCCGGAATGTGGAAGCGAGGGAGGAAAACGCGGTATCCTGCGAGGGAACAGTATCCACATATTCTTTTTCACGGATTGACCAGACCGGCACCTGCATACAGAAAAATGCGATGACAGCCATAACCGTGAACGTCGCGCGGATTGCGCCTACACGACCCAATACCGGGATGAAAGCTCCCCAGATTACCGGCGCCAGATAGGCAACTGCGGTTCCGGCAATAAAAGTAAAAGAAATGATTGTGGAAATATTCAGGCGTTCCTGCTGGTTGTGCCCTAATTCCGGAATCAGGGCATTATAGGGCGTACAGTAAGCCGTGATTGACAAATAGTATACCATTACCATCACGAACAGGAAAACGGCATTGATCCAACTGTTCTGATTGACCGGAGACCAGAATATAAGCACGGTAGACAGAGAAAGGGGCAGGGCGGCCCATTTTAAAAACGGGATACGTCGGCCATTTTCAGAGGTACAGCGGTCCGACAGGGATGCAATTAAGGGATCTGTGAATGCGTCAAAAAGTCGTCCGAAGGCGGTAATGCCGCCGATGACCGTAAAGATTCCGAGAATAACCAGTCCCTGGGGAATAAACAGTGTCTGCCCCTGTGTGACAGAGGCTTCATCCGGCTGATAAAAGTATACGAGCCAGTTAGAAATCAGACCTGACAATAAGGACCATCCGAACTGTCCGGCCGCGAATAGCCATATTTTACCTGTAGATAGTGATTTCATATGCATCCTCCTTGCTGTTTCTTTTCTGTTATGCTCTTTTTGATTCTTTGCTGTTAAGCCCGTTAAGGAGGAGATCGCCTGCAATCTCTACCTGTAAGGCCAGACCGACTCGTTCGTCTGATGAAAGAATGTGTCCATTGCAGGCCAGTTTCTGCATCAGACTCAGAAGTGTGTGTGTTACGGAAAAGTATACTTCATCTATGGTGTATGAAAAGGCCAGACTTTTGTCCTTAAGGCCTTTTTCCAGAGCATTTGTCATATAAGGTTTCAGATTCAGGATATATTCTTCATATTCTTCCAGCCGTTCCTTTGAAATATGATATCTTTGGACAAAGATATCGAATTCCTGGAGAAATTTTAGAAACAAGAATTCTTCCCGAAAAATCTTTGTAAAGATCTGGAAAATATATTTTATCTGCCGAATGCCGTTCAGCTTCTGATATGCTTCCTGGGACAGGGAATCCAGATATTTTCCGGCGACCATCTGCCAGTAGGCAATTCCTGCCGAGATCGCAAGCTCTGCTTTGGTTTCAAAATAGCGGTAGATTGTGGCAGGGCCGACACCGACTGCTTTGGCAATCTCCTCCACGGATGTATCTTCAATCCCTTTTTCGCAGAATAGCTTCAGGGCAGTATGGAGTATCCGCTGTGTACGTTGCTCCATCTGCTGTTTCCGAATCTTGGATTCGCCCATAAGGAACATCTCCTATCTTTCTTATTTTATGATAGTAATACTATCACTTTTTGAGAATGATGTCAATATTTACGTCCTTTATGGCGCACATTTAGAATACGGGAAGTGCTTTTCACTTAAAATAGCGGTTGCAGGTATTCAACCCCTCGCCGTCAGGCGACTTTTAAATACTACAGATGTAAGATATAAGGCATAACGGAACGAAAGGAAGATTTCAGGTTGTTCGTGTGAACTGGTCATCAAGGAGGAAAGTATGAAGGGGAAAAGCAGGCACAAACATAAGGGTTCTTCATTGCGAATATTCAGCGTTTATTATTTCCTTCTTAGATTTTACTATCCAGAGCCCCCTTCTTCTGCAGGACGTAATTCATGGAATAGTATATCTTATGTTCCTATATTTATGGATCCATCTTGAGATTCATCGCTTACAGAAGTTTCTCTACGGTTGACTTTTTGGCGAAAAAGTGGAATGCTGCTCGATGGATAGGAAATCCTTTATTTATTATAATGAAGAAAAGATGTAATACAAGTGGTATAGGGCTTGTAATTTTCTGTAATGAAAACCCCGCTGCAACAACCCGGTTTTGTATAAATTGGATAATCAAAAGACAATACGAAAATATCATGGTGTATCGTGCGCATAGTAACGCCAAGTTCCCACGCAAGCTCCCTTGACGTTATATGTCTTTTGACGGATAAAATGCTGATAATTTCCATCCTCCGGTGTGCCGTATCCATGCCGCACCTCCTCTCACTTCTCGGCTTGAAAACTGCCGGATTTTTTTATGTATTCCTTTCACAGTACGGTCCGAATTCATGTATGATTGACAGTACGGTTTCCCTGTCTTTTCCCGTACAGTTTACAGCGAGTTTTTCCAAGCATTCCAGTTGTTCATGGGAAAGTGAGTTCTGGTGTTTCCCTGCCCCGTCCATGAGGAAATAGCCGCCGTTATATCCCTGTTTTGCTATCACGGGAAGTTCTTCGCCTATGACTTCAAAATCCCTGCGTATGGCATTCTTCCCGACACTGTACATAGCCATAAGTTTTGGTACGGTCAGCCTTTTCCCCGACAGCAGCATACGCTCAATTTCACGCCGCCGCTGGAATGCGTGGTCTAACATTTTTTCACCCCCTTTCTCCGCTGTTTGTGATGTTAATTGTAGATAAAGGAAGTTCCCGTATATGGGTACGTTCCTCAAAAAATTTTCTGCCTTTTCTTACAGTCAGCTAAAACCAGAAACTTTCTCTTTGAAGTAATAGCAAGCACTGCCTGTGTTCCCTCACAGGCTCCGATTTTCCCAAATCCCCACTTCTGGGAATTTTGAAAAATCTGCTTGCAGGGGGAAGTTTCCCCCTAGCCTCCTCTGCGTTCAGAAACCACGAAATGCCCTGCCGGGATTTCTGATTTTTTCACTCATTTTTTGCACGAACATCCCCCACGGCAGGATTGAATATTGTGTAAAATCTTCTCAAAACCCCATCCGAAGAAAGGAGATAAAAAATGGCAAACAGGGAACGCAAAAATGAGCTGAAAATATACCTGAGTGACAAGGAGCAATACATACTGGAGCAGAAAGTAAAAATCTCCGGCATGAAAAGCAAGTCCACTTTCCTCCGCCGCCTGATTTTGTACGGCTTTGTCTATGACATTGACTATTCAGACCTGCGGGAATACAACTACACGCTCGGAAAAATCAGCGGCAATTTAAACCAGATAGCAAAGCGCATGAACGCAACGGGCAACGTATATAAAGCCGATGTTGAGGAAGTGAAAAAACTGATGAAACAGGTATGGGATACACAGAAAGCCATGCTTGCAAGGCAACCCACCATGAAACAGTAAATTATTTCCAAATTCCTTCCGAAAACAAAACATCCCCGTTAAATTTCTCCCACAAATCTGCAAAAGCAAAACCGCAACAGAACCCAAAATCAGACAAATTTCGCACCATTAAAAAAGGTGTACCGCAGGTAAGTTTCATTCTTCCTTGCGATACACCTTGATGTGTAAAGTTATCAATAATTCTTTTGTTTCTTTTAATTCTTTGCATCAATATTTTAAGTTTTCTTTTTCGCATGATTTATCTCCTATAACAACTCGTTTTTCACTAAATTTATCAAAAAGAAATTTATAAATTAGTTCAAAAAAACGGCAGCTTTGATTTTCACAAAGCCACCGTTCCATAGGCATCCACAAGCAACTCTACTCTGCAACAGCTTTTTCTTTTACCGCCATGTGGCGATGATGTCGTGCGGCAAACATTCTTCAAAATATCAATTGTTAATTACCTTGATTTTATAAACTGTTGGATAGTAAAAAGGTGTTTCTTCAACAAAGGAATCTTTCAAAATAACTTCAACGGTATTTCCCGGCTGTAAATCTTCAATTTCTATCTCTTTTCCGTCCATCCCAACTAACTCTGTTTCTTCGCTTATATGAAGAGAATTGAGGGGATTAGAATAGATTTCTGTTGTACGTTCAACGATTAAACGAATTTCTCCATCCGGCTGTATAATGGTTTCTTGAATGACAGCTTCAAAAGATTTTTTTGACCATTTTGGCGATTGGGTAACAACCACCAAAACAGCAACAACTATGACTAAAATAGCCATAACTGCAATCATCAGTTTTTTCTTTTTCATCCTTAACCTCCTTTACGCTGAAACTTGATGTTTTTTGAAACCAAGTCTGGAAAGCGGTATGAACACCGCCGTTAATATCGTGTACACGATTGCTCTTACGGCAAGTGCATCCATAACGAAACCGCCAAATTGATAGGAAATATATTTACTGATTTCGGGCATAGTTGCACGATAGGGCAGTAAGAACAATATTAAGTTATATAATCCGGTTGTTCCATTGGGCGTTAAGAACATGGGGATAAAAAGTACAGGTACAAGCACAATCAATACTACATATGGACTTTTCATATTTGCAGAGAGAACCAGTGTCAGCCCGATCATTGCAAACAAAATCAGGTAGATTACTCCCAAATTGATAAGAACAGCCTGCATAAATGTAAACGGATAAGGTATTGTCGTCCCTGCAATCTGCAAGGGAAGATTCCACCCATCCATGCCAAAGGCTGCAAGCGGCAATCCACAGGCAATTAAGACATGAAGCGTAAACGCAATCAGACCAAAAAGGAATGAGGATATGATTTTTGCTGTTATCAGCTTTGTTTTTCCATATTTGCCCGCCAAAATAACTGCATCCGTCCCCGTCTGGTACTCCCCGGAAAAAACAGGGGCAATCACAATACAAACACAAAGCAACGCAAACATGAAAAGTTCAAAGCTGCTAATAATGATTTCCCATCCTCCGTAATAGCCATATTGTAAGGGTGTATCTACTTTACTGTTCATATTGCTCCAATATGTCTTTTGGGCATCAGATAATTTGCGGGACGGCATATTTAACAATGCTTCAATTTTTTCTTCCCTTGTCTGATAAAAACCTGCTCCGTTTGTCATATCCAAATCCGGCAATTTTTCCAAACCCGTGTTTTCACCCGGCGCATCATAATTTGCGGCTATTGTATTCAAGAGCTTCTCACGCGGAGCAACAAAGTTCCAATAGGCATCACCGATTAAAAACTTTTCATTCCCGTTGTATCCTACATTATCCGGATTTTCAAAAAGATTTTGGTATTCACGAATCATTTCTGCAATATATTCTTCTGTCAAAGGTACTGCCAAATCTGAATATTGCCCTTTAGCATAAGCAATACCCTCACTTCCTTTTATAACCCCCTCCTGATTATATGTTTGATATTGCAAGATTGGCAGACCAAAAAGAAATGCTGTCAACAAAAGGCTTACCGCCATTACAATAAGCGTTGATTTTTTACGCAAGATTTTTAAAAACTCATACTTAATCAATGTTTTCATCTTCTTCGCCCCTTTCAAACTGTGTATCTTCGCCAAAATGATACAAAAACAAATCCTCCAAACTTGGTTCAACAGTATATGCGTCTGCCGTGGGTGCAGCTTCAGCAACAATCCGCAAACGCACCATATTGTTTTCGTGGTGCAGATTAACAACAGAAAATGTTCTGCTGTATTCTGCTGCTTTTCGATTATCGGCTAAAAACTCCCAAACTTTCCCACGAATACTGTCTGTTACCGTATCCATAGGCTCCTGCAGCAAAAACTGTCCCTTTTTCATCATCAGAATAGTATCCGCAATGTAGGAAACGTCCGAAACGATATGTGTAGACAAAATGACTATTTTCTCTTTTGCAAAATCTGAAATAAGGTTACGAAAACGTACCCGTTCTTTTGGATCAAGTCCTGCGGTAGGTTCATCCAATATCAGGATAGACGGGTTATTTAGTTCAGCCTGTGCAATTCCTAAACGCTGCTTCATACCGCCGGAATATGACTTGACTTTTTTATCCGCTGCTTCTGTCAGGTTTACCATGTGTAAAAGTTCCTCTGTGCGGGATTTTACTTTTCTTTTATCAATTCCTTTTACAGCCGCCATGTACCGCATAAACTCCCTTGCGGTAAAGTCAGGGTAAAAGCCAAAATCCTGCGGCATATAACCCAACTGGGCGTAATAGCGTTCTCCCAAATCCTCTATCGTTTTTCCATTCAGCCGGATATAGCCGGAAGTCGGCTTTAGAACGCCGCAAATCATCCGCATTAAAGTTGACTTGCCTGCCCCGTTCGCCCCTAATAAGCCATACACCCCCGGAGAGAGGGTAGCAGTCACATCATTAACAGCACGTTTCTCCCCATACTGCTTGCATAAGTGTTGTAATTGCAGTTCCATAGGAACCCTCCTAATCATTTTATTTAGACTCAAAAAAAATGGTCTATGCTGTAAAGCATAAACCATCTATCTTAGGCGTGGCTTTTCTGTATCTTAAGTTGACCTTAAGTTTGGGAATCAAGAGTAATGATAAATTCTGTTCCGATGTCTGGACTGCTCTTGACGCTGATATTTCCACCATGAAGCACTACAATCTGTTTTGCAATAGCAAGACCAAGACCACTTCCCTCCGGCTTCTCTCTGGTATTTGTTCCTCTGTAATATCGGTTGAATAATTTGGCTTGCTCTGCTTCATCCATCCCACTCCCATTATCACAAATGGAAATGAAAACAACACTTGCCGCACTTTTAGCAATAGATATTTTTATCTTTGTGTCGGGCGGATTGTGTATCAGAGCGTTAATGATAATATTTTGAATTGCACGCCGGAGCAAATCAGGGTCAAGGAAAACTATAAGTTCTTGTCCGTCACTCTCAAACTCTATAATGCGCTTAGAAAATGCAGGGTCATTTATAATATCAATTACCACTTCTTTGACATACCTTGTGATAAGTACCTCCTGCGGATTATAGGGCACTACGCCGGAATCAATCTGGTATGTCAGTTTCAGGTCATTTAACAATTTTTCCACATGGGAAACATTCTTTAAAATTATCTTCCCATATTCCTGTGCTGTTTCCACTCCGGCTATTTGGTTATCAGCAAGCAGTTCCGCATAACCTTTTACCGGGGAAAGTGGTGTTTTCAAATCATGGGTAATATTTGCAATCCATTCTGTGCGTGCGTTCTCCGTTTCTTCTTTTATCTTGTCGCTTTGTCTGATTTCCATATCCATTTTATTCAGTGCTGCGAAAATGTCACGAAACATGCCCTTTTCTTTTAATGGAATGTAGGCACGTTGTGATACGTTTCGGATACCCCCTGTTATGTTTGATAATTTTCTTGAAATCCAACAAACATATCCGAAAACCAAAACGGCAAAGATGAATAAGGCTGAAAGAACGATTTTTTTCACAACAGGCAGTAACCGGGTAAATCTTTCACCATTATAATACAGCATATATTTTCCTATTGCATAGGGAAAACCTATGATATAGCTACAAGTTTCTGTTGAATCTTCTAAACAGCTTACAAAAACAGTATTTTCATTCTCATAAGCACTTGTACCAAAAGCAAGCAGCGTAGAAGCGGGATAGCTTGTGGGATAACTTTCCGGCTTGTTATAAGAAAAAATCTCCTGCCCGGATTCATCAATTACTTGAATCCATAATCCATATTCATCCAAACGGTCAAGCCCTATTTTTTCTACTTCCAAGTTTTCATCTTCGTAATCCATCCAAACAGAAAAATTATCTGTAAACATCTGCGCCCATGAAGCGATACTTAGCCCCTCCGGCTCCGGAATGGAAAATATATAATAAAACAAACCGATTGTAATAGATGCCATCATCAGAACAAAAATGGAAAAGACAGCAAATGAACATAAGAACGGATTGAATTTCTGTTTACTTTTCATAAGGGTTCACCAGTTTATAGCCTAAACCTTTCATTGTTATGATATATTCGGGGATAGCAGGATTATCCTCTATCTTTTCACGCAGGTGCCGGATATGCACCATGATTGTATTGTCACATCCAAAACTGTCTTCCCCCCAAATAGTTTCATACAGACGTTCCCTACTGATAACACGTCCTATATTTTCTGCCATATAATTCAAAATTTCAAACTCACGGGCAGTCAATTCAATTTCTTTTTCGCCTTTCGTCACCCGGCAGCCTTGCGTATCAATCATCAACTGTCCTATTTTCATAGACTGATTTTTCATTGGAGTATTCTTATATTCTGCTCGCCGCAACTGTGCCTTTACCCTGTATGCTACTTCTTTGGGACTAAAAGGTTTTGTTACATAATCGTCACCGCCTACTGCCAAGCCAAGCAGTTTATCCAATTCATCATTTTTTGACGATAGGAACAGAATAGGACAATGGGAAAACTGTCTGATCCGCTTACACACTTCATACCCATCAATTCCCGGAAGCATAATATCTAAAATAATAATATCCGGCTGGTTCTGTTCGCAGATGTTTACAGCGGTAATCCCATTATCAATTTTGATGATATGATAGAATCCCTCTATGTTAAGTGCTTTTTCAAGTAAATTTAAAATATCTGGCTCATCATCAACAATCATTATCCTATATTCATTCATGAAATGTTTTCCTCCTGCAATTTACTGCCTTTCTTATTTCTTAATCGACCATCAGCAGGCTTTTCAGCATCTTTTGGTATTAGCCACATACGGCTGAACTTTGCCACACCGGGAATGCGGTTTTCTTCGCATAGTTTCTGTACTCGTCTTTCCGAAATGCCCCATTTCTTTGCCGCTTCTGGGGCAGAAATAAACTCTAACATTCTCATTCATCCTTTCTCAAACTCTAATCGTCTATAATTATATGCGTCCAACCGAATAATTTCAAGCTTTTAAAACCAGCATCATGGGAAAATTCAAAAGTTTAAATTTTTCCACAATGCCGACTACGGCGGAATCTAGCTCATTCATTCTATCTTTTTATCTAAAAACGCAAATAAGAAAAGCCCTGCATTATACAGAGCCTTTCTACGCTTTGATTGTTCACTAACTACTGTTCCATTTTTCACCGAAACAATATTACAGATATATCTCTGCCGCTTTAGAAAAATTAGCTTTTCTTACGATAAGTTCCGACTGTTTTTCTTTTGACAGGCTTTCAAATATACCTTTGTAGCCTTTCTCCAACAGTGGAGTACCTTTTGCCAGTAAATACAGCTTTGTATTCAGCCATTCCTCCCACAAGTCTTCAAATAATGCCACGCTGTCCGTAAAGGTTATTGCATCCTCAAAGCCATGTGGCGGCTTGTAATATTTCAACTCGACAAAACCGTACCTGCCCACGTCAAGCACCACGATATTCTCCAATTCGTACAGCTCTGCAAACGCATCAACCACCTTTTGACATTTTGCACGTTCTTCCTCTGTGATATAAACTTATTTTTTCATACCGCTTTACCTCGTTTCTTATAAAATTTTACCACATTCATTTTATAAGAACCACTCGCACACCAGCTTCTTATTCCATTTGTTTTAGCAAAACCCACTTTACTATCAGGCCGTTTAAATAATCCCGGACAGGGTGGTAGCTGTTCTGGTGGGCGGCAAGGTCGGCGGCGTCCTGTATCTTCTTTTCGCTTGTCAGGCCGTAGGTTTCTTCCAGATACAGACGGATATATTTCATGTCCGTATCGGTCATGGGGCTGCCTTGATTCCTCTTGTAGCCGATAGGCTTTAAAATATCCGTGCGGTCAGTCAGCAGGTTGTAGGCAACCGCCCCGGAAAGGAGCGGGTCGCACTGGAATACGGTCAGGCAGTTGCGGATACTGTTGCGGAATCCGCCCTTCTCGGTGGTTTCCAGCATGGCTTTGACTTCCTCAACGTTCCGGGTCGGCTCGGCGGTTTCTGCCATGTTCTTTACTTCCTGCCGCATTTCCGGCGGCAAGCTCTGCCATCCGTCTTTCAAGGTTCCTCACTTCCTTTCCGTGTCCTGTGATAAGCGTCGCCCGCTCCTGAATGTCCCCGGAGAGAAGCACGTCCATCAGGTATCAACCACGGGAGCCTTTTGAAGCTGGCAAAGTTTTATGGTGTATCTGTGGATTATATCCTGTGCCTGACAGAGAACAGGGAGCAGGCCAACACGCCTTTAACAGAACTGCATTTGAGTGATGAAATGGTTGCGCTTCTGAAAAGCGGCCGGATTAACAACCGTCTGCTGTGCGAACTTGCCACCCACAAGGATTTTATAAAGTTTCTGGCTGACATTGAGGTTTATGTGGATGGGATTGCTTCCATGCAGATTCAGAACCTCAATTCCCTTGTTGATACTGTCCGGCACGAAATTATAGAACGCTACCGCCCTGGGGAAGATGACCCGTACCTCCGGATTTTACAGGCTGCACATATTGAGGATGACGAATATTTCAGCCACATGATACAGGATGATATAAGCGCAATCGTCCGTGACATCCGTGCCGCACACAAGTCTGACAGTGAGAGTGCGCCGCCAACTACCATTGCCGAAGAATTGAAGCAGGATTTAGAGGATGTTGCAAATTTCAAGGGAAGCCCTCTTGAAAAACAGGCTGCGCTTTACTGCAAGCGGCTGGGTATCAATTATAACAAGCTGTCTGATGTGGAGTTCCGGCAGCTTGTACATATCCTTGAAAAATCCAAATTCTTCAAAAGCTATGTCGGCCAGAGAAAGAAACGGAAATAAGAAAACCGCTGTTGCATGGTTGTGTATGTTTCCATGTAGCAACGGTTTTGTGCTGGTGTTATTTAGTTAGGAGCGTGGCTTGATAAACTTGAATTTATCTCGCTTGTTTGCTCTCACACAAGGCTGAGAAGCTGTCGTTGCTTATTCGGCCTAATAAAAGGGATAAATCGGTATCTTCCGCAATTTTTTCTTTGTGATACAGGCAAAGCTTCTGCAAAGTTTCCTGTGTAAAATAATCTAAAAGGTAAAAGATTTCTTCAAATTGAGTTATCGTATCCATATATTTTACAGTCAGTCTGTTAATTAAAGGACTATCCATATACGAACTGTAAACAACAATATCCTCATAACAATTTATCAGCGGGGAATTACCCTCCTGCAATTGCAGAATTTGTTCCTCTGACACCGTTTCTAATTTGTCCTTTTCTTTGGCCTGCAACAGTTCATCTATGGAAATATCAAAAAACGCTGCCAGCTTCCCAATATTATCAAGGTCAGGAAATCCGTTCCCACACTCCCACTTGCTCACCGCCTTTTCTGTGATATACAGCCTGTCGGCGAGTTCGGTCTGCGTCATATGCCTTTCCCTTCATAGCTTTGCTATGTGTTCACCAAGTTTTTTGGATTCCATTTGAACTTGCCTCCTTTCATGTCTATTTTATATTGGTAGCCAAAATTATTCAACCTACTTGTCGTAGATGCTGTGGTGCGAAATACTACGAAATGTAGGATGGAATTTGCCAATGTTTTAGTTTTTCTTCATATCCAGCCTTTTTGCACTTTCTTCAGCCATGTCCGCTTCAATATCAA
>ERZ778511.1778-NODE-1778-length-13519-cov-5.816176_pt1 | contig 13519 bp, 15 predicted proteins | sample MGYA00510347_ERZ778511 | MGnify/ENA primary metagenome ERZ778511 (study PRJEB29527, sample SAMN07138967) | mouse gut metagenome | material: feces | host: mouse | place: China:Nanjing | collected 2016-01-25 ...
GCGTGGCCAAGCCGGAGGACCTGGTGGGTGCTATGCTCATCGGCGGTGAGTTTGAGGACTACATTGCCGAAGTGCTCCGGGTCAATGGCTTTAAGAGCGAGAGCGAACTGGTGGATGAGGCAAAAAACTAATTGAGGACGGTGACCCGGAGGCAAACTTTGCGCACTTTTGTCTGCAAAGGTTTGGCTGGGAGCCGTCCAAGTTTCTTGACCTGCCCACCCATGAGCGGGCCTTTGTCATCGCCTCTATAAAGGTCCGCTGTGAGGATGAAAAGAAAAGAGAGGCGGAGCTGAAAAGCAAAGCAAAGAAATACTAATAGACGGAGCCCCTGCCGGGCCGGCGGGGGCTCTGCCTTTAAGGTGGTGAGACAATGGCAACTATCAAGTCCCAGATGGCCCTCAATGACGGCATGAGCGCCGTGCTCAAAAAGATCACCTCCGCCCTGGACACCACGCTGGCCTCCTTTGAGCAGGTCCAGCGGGCCTCCGGCAACGCTATGGACGTGTCGGAAATTGAGGCCGCAAGGGCAGAACTGGCGGAGGCTGGCAACCTTGTGGATGATCTGGCGGACAGTTACCGCCGGGCCGCCCAGGAGGAGGAACAACTCAACGAAAACATCAACCGGGGCACCTCTGCCATGGACGGCATGGTCAAAAAAGCCCTCTCCCTGGTGGGGGCTTATATGAGCGTCAACGCCATCAAGGGCTTTGCCACAAGCTCCATGGAGGCCGCCAATACCCAGATCAATGCCCAGGTGCAACTCCGCACGGTCCTGGAAAATATGGGCGCTATGGACAGCTATGAGGCGCTGACCAACAGCATGGACGGTGCGGAGCTGGAGAACACCCTGACCCTCAACACCGCTGAGGCTGAGGGGAATTATGACGCCTTTGCCGCTGACATCACCGGCAACACCCTGGAGGTGGGGCTGGCAGTCCAAGTGGACAACAGCGGGGCGCTGTCCGCCTATGACGCCATTGTGGACAAGGCGGCAGAAATTCAAGGCCGGGGCATCTATGGAGATGAGGCCATGATCGCCGGAGCGGCGGAGTTTGCCACCTACTTTGAGGACGCAAACGCCATTATGTCCATGATGGACACCCTGACAGACTACGCCATGGGCATGAGCGGTGGCGGGGCACTGGACACAGAGGCCATGGTGGACTATGCCACCGGCCTGGGCAAGATCATGTCCGGCTCCTATGACGCTATGACCAAAAAGGGCTTTGAGTTTACGGACACCCAAAAGGCCATTATTGAGGGCACCGCAACGGAGGCCCAGATCGTGGCGGAGCTGGGTGAGGAATACCTCAACATGAGCTCCGATATGCAAGCCGCCGCCACCATCAACAATGTCATTGCGGAGGGCTGGGGCGGCCTCTATGAGACGATGAGCAACACCCCGGAGGGCAAGCTCATCCAGCTCAACAACACCCTGGGAGACATCAAGGAAAACGTGGGGGCCGGTATCTATCCGGCGGTGGTCAACCTGGTCAACATGGTCCAGAGCAACACCCCGCAAATTGAGAGCCTGGCCATGGGCGTGGCCACGGTGCTGGGCTTTATCATCACGCTGCTCACCGGCATGGTGGAGGGAGCCATCACCTTTGGCACCGCTGTGTCTGATAACTGGAGCTGGATAAGCCCCATTGTCTACGGCATCATCACGGCTCTGGCCATCTATGTTGGCTATCTTGGAGTAATGAAAGCCGCTGAGTTACTGAGCACCGGGGCAAAAATCGCCATGTGTGTGGCCTCCTACGCCCACGCTGCCGCAACAGGTACAGAGGCAAGCGCCACGGCAGCGGCTACGGCGGCCCAGTACGGCTTTAACACGGCCCTGCTGGCCTCCCCTATCACTTGGATTGTCATAGCCGTCATTGCCCTTGTGGCGGGCCTGGTGGCCCTGTGTAACTGGATAGCAAAGACCACCGGCGTGGCTCAAACGGGCTTTGGCGTTATCACCGGCGGCATCAATGTGGTCATGCAATTCTTTGTCAATCTGGGCCTCACCGTGGCCAACATTGCCCTGGGTATGTGGAACGCCCTGGGGGCTGTGTGCTCCAATATCGGCACCGCTTTCCATAACGTGATCGCCAATGTGCAAAGCTGGTTTTATGGCCTCCTCTCCACCGCTTTGACGGTGGTGGCTGGTATCTGCGAGGCGCTGAACAAGCTGCCCTTTGTGGAGTTTGACTTTTCCGGCATCACCAGCAAGGCCGATGAGTACGCCGCCAAATCTGCTGAGGCCGCCAACAGCAAAGAGGACTACACCAGCGTGGCGGACGCTTTCGCTGAGGGCTTTGGCACCTTTGACACCTTTTCTGATGGCTGGGCCTCCGATGCTTTCAAGGCGGGAGCCGCATGGGGTGACAGTGTGGCGGACCAAGTGAGCGGTATGTTTGACGGCCTGGGCTATACCCCCGGCACTATTGATGACTTTACCAACGCCGCTATGGGTGGCAGCTTTGCCATGGATAGCCTGGGCAGCGATGTGGGAGACATTGCAGACAGCACCGGCAGCATGGCCAAGTCCATGGACCTGACCGGCGAGGAGCTGAAATACCTGCGGGACATTGCAGAGCGGGATTCCATCAACCGCTTTACAACGGCGGAGGTCAAGATCGACATGAGCGGAATGACCAACAAAATTGACGGCGGCGCTGATCTGGACGGTGTTATCCGTGAGCTCACGGACGGCTTTAGTGAGGCGCTGGTGACGGCTGCGGAGGGGGTGCATACATGAGCTATACCTGCTATTTAGGCGGCATGGAAGTCCCCACCCCGGCCAAGCTCACCGTAAAGATCAAGGGGAAAAACAAGACCCTTGTGCTGCTCAATGAGGGAGAAATCAATTTTTTGCGCACGCCAGGGCTCACGGAGATCACCGTGCCCCTGGTGCTCCCTATGCTGGGCGGTATACGTTCTCCGTCTGTCTACCTGGATATGCTGGAGGAGCTGAAAACCGGCAAGAGGACCACCCAGTTTATCTTGGTGCGCTCCTCCCCCAGCGGGGGCAAGCTCTTTGATACCAATATCAAGGTGAGCGTGGAGGACTACAACATCGTGGAGGACGTAAAGGCCAACGGCCTGGATGTTGCCGTGGATGTGAGCCTCAAGCAATGGAGGGACTACGGCACCAAAACCGCTACAGTGGAACAGCCAGCCGAACCCAGCCAAGCCCCCACGGTGACGGTGGAACAGGAGCGGGAGGCCAGCACGGCCCCCGCTGCTAAAACCTACACCGTGAAAAAGGGGGACACCCTCTGGGCCATCGCTGCCAAGTATTACGGCAAGGGCTCTGAGTATTCCAAAATCGCCGGAGCGAACACGGACAAAATCAGCAATCCCAATTTGATCTATCCGGGGCAGGTGCTCACGCTGCCATGACTTATGAGCTGCTTATCCAACACAAGGGGACCATCATGCTGCCCCCTACGGTTGAGGGCGTGACCATTGAATGGGAGCGCAAGGGACAGCCGGGAAAGCTGGTGGCCGATGTAGTTAAGACCCCAGGCCTGAGCTTTCAAGAGGGGGACCCCTGCCGTTTTTCCGTGGACGGCACCCCCGTCTTTTACGGCTTTGTGTTCGACAAGGCCCGCAAGGGCAGCAACCCCAACGTCATCACCATCACGGTGTATGACCAGCTATATTATCTGAAAAACAAGGACACCTATGTGTACGCCAATAAAACCGCCACCGCCGTCATCAAAATGATTGCGGATGACTTCCAGCTCAATGTTGGGAGTGTGGAGGACACGGGGCACGTCATTGATAGCCGGGTAGAGGATAACAAGACCATGTGGGACATCATCCAGACCGCTTTGGACGAAACCCTCAAGGCCACCGGCCAGATGTATGTGCTTTTTGACGATGTTGGCAAGCTGACCCTCAAGGGCCTTGGCAGCATGAAATTGGGGATGGTCATAGACGATGAAACCGCCGGGGACTATGACTATACAAGCTCTATCTCCTCCCAGACCTACGACAAGATCAAGCTGCTCTATGAGAACAAGGACACCGGCAAACGTGAAATCTACATTGCCCAGGACGGCAACAACATCAATCAGTGGGGAGTGCTCCAGTATTTTGAGAAAGTGGACAGCGCTGCCAACGCAAAAGCGATGGCGGACGCACTCCTGGACCTCTACAACACCAAGACCCGGACGCTCCGGCTCCAAAACGTGCTGGGGGACATCCGGGTCCGGGGCGGCACCCTGCTGGTGGTCACGCTGGGCCTGGGGGACATGAACCTCTCCAGCTACCTCATGGTGGAACAGGTCAAGCACACTTTCAACAATGAGCAGCACCTAATGGAAATGAAAATGCGGGGTGGTACTTTTGTCGCTTGACATCAATGAGCTGGTGCGGCTGGTGAAACAGGCCGCCGTGGACGCTGTACGGGCTGATGCCCCAATGGGCCAATGCTACGGCATCGTAATAAGCACATCGCCGCTGAAAATTCAAGTGGACCAAAAGAAAACCCTTGAGGCCCCCCAGCTAATCCTCACGGACAGCGTGCGGGACTACAATGTGGTGCTTTCCACCATTGAGGGGGAGGGCAAAAGCCAGGGCCCCCACTACACTGAGCTGGAGAGCGGGGGCTCCGGGGACGCCGCTTTTGCGGCCCATACTCACAAATACCAGGGCCGGAAAAAGTGGAGGGTCCACAACGCCCTCCAGATGGGTGAGAAAGTCATCCTGCTCCGCTGTGACGGCGGGCAGAAATACATTGTTTTGGACAGATGGGAGGCGAGAGAGTAATGGGCGTTTTACCAACTACGGGGGATGACCTGGACCTCATTGCTTTCCAGTTTAGTGTCCAGCCGGGATTGACCCACAAGCTGGATATTGACCGGGACAAGGTACGGGGCACGACAGACGGACGGGATGCCGTCCTCCAGGCGGTGTATCTCATTCTCAACGTGGAGCGCTATGCCTACCCTATCTATTCCCGCAACTACGGCTCCGAGCTGTCTGATCTGATAGGCAAGCCGAAAGACTACGCCATGAGTGAAATTAAACGGCGTATCACTGAGGCCTTGATGCAGGATGACCGCATCACAAGCCTGAGTGACTGGGAATTTGAAACGGGCCGGAAAAGCGTGCGGGCCAGCTTTGTGGTCCATACCATCTATGGAGACGTTGAGGCCACAAAGGAGGTTGACGTGTAATGTATGAAGATCGCACCTATGAGGCGCTTGTCAAAAGCGCCCTTGCCAGGGTGCCCAACAGCATAGACAAGCGGGAGGGCTCCATGGTGTTTAACGGTGTGGCCCCGTCTATGGCAGAACTGGCCCAGCTCTACATTGGGCTGGATTTTGTCTTTAAGGCCACCTATTTGCTGACCGCCCCCAGGGAATACCTCATCAAGCGGGCCTCTGATCGCAACATGGCCCCAAAACCCGCCAGCCCCGCCGTGTTCCGGGCGGAGTGCAATATTGCGGTGCCGCTGGGCACCCGTTTCTCCTGTGAGGATGTCAACTTTGAGGTGACCGCCCGCATGGAGGAATATGACACGCCCGACAGCTTTAGTCATGCTGTCACCTGCGAGACAGCCGGAGCCCTGGGCAACGGCTACACCGGGCAGCTCATTCCCGTGGAATACATGAACGGGCTGACCCGTGCGGAGCTGGTGGAGCTGCTGGTTCCTGGTGATGACGATGAGGAAACGGAGGTTTTCCGTCAAAGGGTGCTGGACAGTTTCCAGAGCCAGGCCTTTGGCGGCAATCAGGCGGACTACAAGGAAAAGGTGCTTGCCTTGCCCGGTGTGTCTGCTGTAAAGGTCCACCCCGTCTGGAATGAGCACCTTGCCCCCAGCACGCTCCTCCCCAATGCAGAGGTCACGGAGTGGCTGGAGGCCATTGTGGGCACTCTGGAGCCCGCTGTGGCGGCCTGGCTGACCGCCGTATATACAGCGGCCAAGAACAAGCTGCTGACCGTTGGCGGCACCGTCAAGCTGGTCCTGCTGGCCGCCGGTAACACCGCCCCCACAGAAACCCTCATTGATGAGGTCCAGACAGTGGTGGACCCCACGGAGAACGCCGGGGAGGGCCTGGGGCTGGCCCCCATTGGCCATGTGGTCCATGTGACCGGCGTGACCCCGGAGCCCGTCAACCTCACGCTCAACCTGACCTATGCGCCGGGGTGGAGCTGGGACGCCGTACAGAGCTATGTGGCGGACGCTGTGGACACCTACTTTGCGGAGCTGGCCAGCCAATGGTCCAGCTCTGATTTTTTGACGGTGCGCATCTCTCAGATTGAAAGCCGCATCCTGTCCACCTGCTCCGCCATGGTCACTGACATTGGCGGCACCCAGATCAACGGCAAAGAGGAAAACCTGGTGCTGGACCCGGACAGCATCCCGGTGAGGGGGAGCATGGATGGATAGAAAACTCATTGACTACCTGCCCCCGGTGCTCCGTGACGTGACAGAATTTAAGGCCATCAACAATGCCAATGAGCCGGAAATTTCCCTTGCATGGGGCGGCCTTGACTGGGTGATGGCCAATCAATTCCTGGATGACGCCGATGAGCGGGGCGTGTCCGTATGGGAGCAAGAGCTGAAAATCCGCCCGAAAGATACGGACAGCCTGGCGGTACGCAAGGCCCGTGTCAAGGCGCTGTGGAACCGGGAGCGGCCCTATACTGTCCCTTGGCTCAAGAACTGGCTCCGGGGCTTGTGCGGTCCAGACGGCTATGATGTGGCCATCGTGGACTACTCCGTCCATATCCAGCTTGACTACTCCGTCCTGCCGGACGCTGGCCGTATTGCGGCAGAAATTATGGACCTGCTGCTGGCCGTCCGGCCCTCTAATATGTGGCTGCTCATGGTGTCCTTTGTGCAATCGGAGGGATGCGTCCAGATGGGGGCTTTGACGGAACGGTCTGTTTATATGGATGTGTGGCCCATGCTGGTCAATGAGCTGGAGAGCGCTGGCGGCATCAAGATGGCCGGGCCTCTTGAATATCACGCCACGGTTGAAATCTACCCATACAAGGAGGACATTGAAAATGCCTGAGCAAGTGAAACAATACGGCACTAAGGTCACCACTCTGGGGGCCAGCCGCATCACCGCCTGTATTTTGGCGGGCACCAAGCTGAAAATCACCCAGGCCGCCGCCGGGGACGGTGGCGGGGGCTACTATGTGCCCACGGTAGACCAAACGGAACTGATGGGGGAAATGTGGCGGGGCCCCATTGTGTCCGCCGTGCAAAACCCCGCCGTGCCCAATATGCTGGATGTCAAGATCGTCATTGATGACAGCGTGGGCAATTTCGTCTGCCGTGAGATGGGCCTTTACAGTGAGGACGGCGTGCTCATCGCCGTCTGTAACACCCCGGACACGGAAAAGGTGGCCATCTCCACCGGCGTGGACGGACGGCTCACGATGGTCATGCACATTGTTGTGGCGGACGCCTCTGTGTTGGAGTTTACCATCGTTCCCGCCCTGGACGTGGTGAGCCGTGAGGACCTGGAAAGGGCCATTGAGGAGCACAACATTGACCCCGCCAGCCATGCGGACATCCGGCAAGCCATCCCTGCCGCTGTGGATGCCCACAACAGCGCCTCCGATGTTCACCCGGAGCTCCAGGCAACGGTGGGTGGCATTGACGCCCGCCTGGCTGTCCTGGAGCTCAAATATGGCACCAACATCACCGGCAACTCTTTCACGGTGACCTTTGCCTCCCTTGTGGGGCTGGTGGTGACCGGCGTGTGGAATGAGACATACCAGAGAGTGGAGTTTTAACCATGCCAAACTATGACATTATCCCCATGGCCGCTGATCTGCTGGACTACACCATCCAGCGGGTCAAGACTGTGGAGCCGGAATACAAGCCGGTGAGTGCCTACGTCATGGAGAATGGCCAACTTGTCCAGCGCACCCTCTACCAGAAAGTGCGGGGTGATGGCAAGCCCCATTTTCCCAAAAGCCAGACTTTCCACCTGTGCGCCCGTCTGGAGGACTGTGCCGCTGACATCCTGGAGCGGTGCATTGCCGCCAATGACCGTTATTTTGAGACGGAGTATGAGGAACGGCTCAAAGACCTGGACACGGTGGTCATGCTGTGCGAGACAATGCTCACCTACATCAATATGAGCTATAAGAAAAAGTATATCTCAGATGACCAGTGCCACTACTGGACGGAGCTTGTGCGCCCGGTAAAGCAAAAGGCTTTTAACTGGCGGAGGAACGACAGCAACCGGGCGGCAGCTCTGCGGGAGGCCAAGGCCACCCAGGAGCTTGTCCGGCTGGGGCAGATCGCCCAGCAGATGGCCGTGGCCATGACCTCCAGCTAAAAAGGATATACCGGCCAGAGGCCGTTATATTTGGGTGTGACCTATTTTTTATCCCTGCGCTCCCCGAACACGAACAACACCAACAACGCCTGGAACTTGAACTCCAACGGCAACCTCAACAACAACAACTGCTCCAACACCAACGGCTCCCGCCCCGCTCTGATGGTAAGGCCCGACCGAGTAGGCCCAAAGCCGAAAACAGCGCCGTCCATCACATCAAAGGAGGTCACACCCAGCCCCGAACCACACCGGGGCAAATACATTGCGTTGATGCCACGCACCGCCCAGATGGGAGGTGTGGGGCTGCTGGTCCTGTCAGTCCGGCACCTAAACAGCGCATGAGGAGAGGACAGCCCGCCGCAAGAACGACAGGGGGCCGCCCGCACGAATAGGTGGGAAACCCGTGACATTTTTACAAATCTGCACGTTTGCCGTGCTCTACAAAGCCTATCTGGCCGCACGGAGAGGCAAGCGAACAAGGGCAGCAACCGCCCGCTTTGAGGTCCGGCTGCTGGAGAACATTGTAAACCTCATTTACATCCTGCGCACCAAGATATACAGGCCTGGCGCTTTCCAAGTGTTCTATGTCTTTGAGCCCAAGAAAAGGCTGGTACAGGCCCCGGCCTTTATAGACAAGCTGGTCCAGCACGCCATAGTGGACAACCTGCTCTATGATCGCATTACCCACGGCTTTATACTGGACAGCTACGCCTCCCAAAAGGGCAAGGGCCTCCACTTTGGCCTTGACCGACTCAAAGGCTTTTTCACCGAATACTGGAACAAGCACCACACCGCTGAGGGCTGGGTCCTCAAGTGCGATGTACGCAAATTCTTTGCGAATATAGACCACGACAAGCTCAAGGCCATGCTGAGAAAGCTGGACCTTGAGCCTGTTATTTATGACCTGCTTTGTGTTTACATCGACTGCACGGACGGCTTGCCCCTTGGCTACCAGACCAGCCAGCTCTTTGCCCTACTTTTCCTCAACGATTTTGACCACTTTGTCAAGGAAAAGCTCCACATCCGCTGGTATGGCCGCTATATGGATGACTTTTTCCTCATCCACCCTGATAAAGAATACCTGCAATTTTGTCTCCGGGAAATCCGGGCATATATGGCAAGCCTGGGCCTGGAGCTCAATGAGAAAACCCAGATTTTCCCCTTGCGCAACGGCATTGACTTCCTTGGCTTTCACACATACCTCACGGAGAGCGGCAAGGTCATCCGCAAGCTGCGCCATAGCAGCATAAAGCGGATGCGGGCCCGTCTGCGCCGGTGGGAAAAGGACTATCCCGCCGGGCTGGTGAGCCGTGAGGTGATCCTGCAATCGTGGAAAGCGTGGGATGCTCACGCCTCTCATGGCAACACCTGGAACCTGCGCCAAAGGGTGCGGGACCGTGTGCAAAATATTTTAAAGGAGGACATCTAAATGGCAACTGTCACCCTTGGCAGCAAAGCAGAGGGCAGCATCATCAAGCTCAAGGAAAACGGCGTGCTGGTGGAGTTTTACATTGCCAAGCAGAACTATGAAAGCGGGCTGAATGGGGCCGGGCGGGTGCTGGTGGTCCGCAAGGACTGTTATGACCAGCGCCAGTGGCACAGCTCCAACATCAACGCCTACGCCAGTAGCGCCATTGACGCCTGGCTCAACGGCACCTACAAGAACCTGCTGGACGCCAACATCCGCACGGCGATGGGCACCACCAAAATCTACTACACTCCCGGCAACGGGAACAACAGCAAGACCACCTTGCAGCGGTCCGTGTTCCTGCTGTCCGCCACGGAGCTGGGCCAGTCCCACACCTACATGAACGCTGAGGGCACGGCGCTGTCCAGCACGGTGGTCAACCTGCTTAAAATCGCAAAGCTGAACGGCTCCGCCGTGGTCCAGTGGACCCGCTCCCCGATCACGAACGACACCAACTACGCCTGGTACTTGAACTCCTACGGCAACCTCGTCAGCGGCAGCTGCTCCGGCACCTACGGCTCCCGCCCCGCTTTCACTCTCCCCTCCTCCCTCTATGTCAGCGATGACGGCTCTGTATCCGTCAACACCGCCCCCGGCACCCCCTCCAGTATCAGCTATCCCACCAGCATCAACGGCAGCACGGACATCACCGTGAGCTGGGGAGCGTCCACGGACGCTGAGGGCAACCTTGCGGGCTATGTCGTGGAGCGGAGCACCAACGGCGGCACCTCCTGGTCCCAAATCTACCAGGGCACCGCACGGAGCACCACCAACAACGTGGCCTTTGGCACCGCCTCCGTCATGTACCGGGTCCGGGCCTATGACACGGAGGGCCTTAACTCCGGCTGGAAAACCGGCAGCAATGTCATGGTGGTCAACAACCGGGCCCCCTCCGCCCCCGGCTCCATCACGGTGCCCGCCGCCGTCCGGGGCGGGGCCACCCTGCCCATCTCCTGGACCCGTGCCACGGACAGCGATGACAACCTCAGCGGCTATGAGCTGGAGCGGAGCGTCAACGGCGGCGCATGGTCCCAGGTCTACAAGGGCTCCGCCCTGACCTTTACGGACACCATCACCGCCGGGTGGAATACGGTGGCCTACCGTGTCCGGGCCTATGACACGCTGAACGCCACCAGCGCCTATGTCACCAGCGACACCCGCACGGTGGACAATAACGCCTATCCCGTCATCACCAGTGACACGGCCTCCGGCACGGACCTGGGCACCAAAAATGAGGGCTTTGCCCTGACCTACAAGGTGACCGATGCGGACGGGGACACCGTGACGGTCAAGGAGTATCTGGACAACGTGCTCCAGCGGTCCTATACGGCCACCCTGGGCCAGTCCAACACGTTCCAGGCCGTCACCGCCGCCAACTATCAGAAAATCCTCAACGGGGCCCACACCCTCAAGGTGGTGGCCAATGACGGCAAGGCGGACAGCGCCCCCTACACCGTGACCTTTACCAAAAAGGTCACCAGCGCCAGCATCACCCTGGCGGAGCCCCTGGACGCCGATGACGCCATCACCGTCATGGTCCTCAACATCGTTGGCGCTCTGCCCGTTGACGCCGTGCTCCGGGTCCTGGTCACCAACAACGCCAAGGACGCCGCCCCCGTGTGGGAGGACGCCACGGCGGACATCAAGAGCGGAGCCAACCATGTCTTTGAGAACAAGACCGCCGCAAATGGCTTTGCGTTCAACTTCAAGCTGGACGTGAGCCGGGGGGCCAGTGACACCGGCGGCTATATTTCCAGCATCGGAGGTGCCTTTGAATGAGCGTTGAATACACCCAGAATAGCCTCAAGGCCATCAATGAGGCCAAGCTCTACGCCAAGCAGCGGGAGGACGCCGCCGCCATCGCCTTTGTGGTGCTGGCGGAAAACGGCCAGATTGACGCCGTGACCGCTGCCGAACAGTCCACCCTCTTTGCGGAGTGGGTGCCCGGCGTCAACTACGCCGTGGGCAACCTCCGCCGGTATGGCGGCACCCTTTACCGCTGTGTCCAGGAGCACACGTCCCAGGAGGGGTGGGAGCCGGACAAGGCCGCCTCCCTCTGGGCGGTGACCTCTGACCCGGCGGAGGAGTGGCCCGCCTGGAGCCAACCCCTGGGGGCCCATGACGCATACAGCGCCGGGGCTAAGGTGAACCACAAAGGCAAGCATTGGACCTCTACCGTGGACGGCAACGTCTGGGAGCCCGGCGTCTATGGCTGGGATGAGGTCACCGAATAAGGAGGGGGACATCATGGTCATTGAGCTTTCTGTCGGGGGCCTGGTCACGCTGCTGGGCCTCCCCACCGCTATTACCGCTTTTTGTTTCTGGCTGCTCCAGCAGCGCATCACAAAGCGGGACAAGGCCCAGGAGGAGCGGGAGCAGGCCCGTGAGAAAAACGAGGTGCTTATCATCAAGGGCATGGGGGCCGCCATCGCTCTGGGGGAGGCCACGGCGGAGGCCGTCCAGCGCATCCCGGACGCCCACTGTAACGGTGATATGCACGCCGCCCTGGAGTACGCCCGCAAGGTCAAGCATGAACACAAGGAATTTTTGACAGAGCAGAGCGTCCAGGCGCTTTACTGAGGAGGGCGGCATTGGATGGAGTTTTCCAAAAAAATGCTGGTGCTCCACATCTTCATCTCCGTGGTCCTGTGCGGCATCACCGTGGCCGGGACCCTCCGGGGGTGGGATGTCACCGCCATTGCCGTCCTTGCGGGCACCTCCCTGGTGACAGACGGGACCTGGGGCGGCTTTTACCTGTGGAAGTCCAAGAACGAAAACCGGGCCAAATACGCCCAGCGCTTTCTCAACCGCTTTGCGGACAAGTATGGGGCGGACATCGCCCTCCGTGCGGCTGAAATCGTGCTGAAAGACTAAAGGAGGAAATCACGTCATGAGCAAAATGAAAGCCCAGACCCTTGTGGACAAGGTGGCGGACATCGCCAAGAACCACAAGACACTCTATGTCATGGGGTGCTTTGGTGCCCCCCTGACCGGCGGCAACGTGACCCGCTACTGCAACAATCACAACTACAACAAGGCGGCTGACCGCACCCGCATGATTAAGGCCGCCGCCAATCAGAGCCCGCCCGTGTATGGCTTTGATTGTGTCAACCTCATCAAAGGCGTCTTGTGGGGCTGGTGTGGGGACCCTTCCCGGACCTACGGCGGGGCCGCCTACCCCACCAAGGCCCTGCTGGCCGCCGGGACCTGCCCGGACGTGGGGGCGGACGGCATGATTAAGCTGTGCAAGGATGTGAGCACCACCGGCTGGGCCGCCATGCTGCCCGGTGAGGCCGTCTGGTGCTCCGGGCACATCGGCGTCTACATCGGCAACGGCCTGGCGGTGGAGTGTTCCCCCCGGTGGGAAAACAAGGTGCAAATCACCGCCGTGGCCGGATGCGGCAAAAAGGCCGGGTACAACACCCGGACCTGGACCAAGCACGGCAAGCTGCCCTGGGTGGACTATACGGGGGCCGTGGCGGGCGGGGACGCCGGGGAGGTGTCCAAGCCTACCCAGCCCACGGAGAGCGCCCAGGGGCCCGCTGTGGGGGCCGTGGTGACCTTTACCGGCTCCCGCCACTATGTCAGCTCCGGCAGCACCAACCCCAAGAGCTGCAAGCCGGGTGAGGCCAGGGTCACCGCCGTGGCCAAGGGTGCCCGGCACCCCTATCACCTCATTGCCGTCAAGGGCGGCACCGTCTACGGCTGGGTGGACGCCGCTGACATCGCCGTGGAGGCCTCCGCCGCC
>ERZ778511.1779-NODE-1779-length-13499-cov-3.902112_pt1 | contig 13499 bp, 15 predicted proteins | sample MGYA00510347_ERZ778511 | MGnify/ENA primary metagenome ERZ778511 (study PRJEB29527, sample SAMN07138967) | mouse gut metagenome | material: feces | host: mouse | place: China:Nanjing | collected 2016-01-25 ...
AGCACAGTCATTTCTTTGAAAAGCCGGATATTCTGGAACGTCCGGGCCACGCCCAGTGCAGTGATTTTGTAAGGGGGCAGTCCGCCGATCTGCGTGGGCTTGCCATCCACTTCCATCTCGATCAGCCCTTCACTGGGTTCATACACCCCCGTCAGCAGGTTGAACAGCGTGGTTTTTCCCGCACCGTTGGGCCCGATCAGACCAATCAGCTCCCCGGGCTGAATCTCCAGAGACACGTTGGCCACAGCAGTCAGACCGCCAAAATGACGGGACAGGTTCTTGACCTGCAGAATCGGTTCCATCAGCTGGCCTCCTTTCCGGCCTCCCGTTTGGCCAGGATCTTTTTAAAGGAAAGCTCCCGTTTGCCCAGCAGACCATTGGGCTTGAAAATCATCATGATGACCAGCGCCAGACCATAGATGATCATGCGCAGGTCGGTGAAGTTCTGCAGAATCGTGTTCAGCAGGCCGATTGCAATCGCCGCCAGAACCGAGCTGGTCATGCTGCCCATGCCGCCGAATACCACCATGACCAGAATGTCAATGGACCGGTTGAAGGTGAACTGGCTCGGTTTGATGACATAGAAGCTGCAGGCAAACAGCGCCCCGGCCAGACTGGCAATCAGTGCGCCGATGACAAAAGCCAGAACCTTGTACTTCGTGGTGTTGATGCCCATGGCTTCCGCGGCAATCTCATCGTCCTGAATCGCCAGACAGGCGCGCCCCGGTGCACTGCGCATCACATTGCTGCAGACAACGATGGCAATCACCACACCCAGAATCAGAATCGGCCAGGTGGTCAGCGCCGGAATCCCCGACAGACCCGCTGCACCGTTGGTGATGGTCATGTTCTGCACCAGGATCCGGATGATCTCCGCAAATCCCAGTGTGGCAATGGCCAGATAGTCGCCCTTCAGCCGCAGGGTGGGAACGGAAACAATCAGGGCAGCCACGGCGGAAATCGCAAATCCCGCCAGGATCCCCAGCAGCAGCCCGCCGTAGTTGGGAATCATCTTCGTGATGACACCCGCACTGTAGGCACCGATGCACATGAATCCCGCATGCCCCAGGGAGAACTGCCCGCAGATCCCGATGACCAGGTTCAGACTCACAGCCAGCATGATGTTGATGCAGATGTTGAACAGCGTGATTTTATAGTAGGAGTTGATGATGCCCACCTGCATCAGCAGTGTCAGCACCCCGAACAGAATCGCAGAGAGAATGACCCAGCACAGGTTCTCCTTTGTGAAAATGCTTTTTGGCACAGACTACACCTTCTCTCTCTGGTTCTTGCCCAGCAGACCGGTGGGCTTGACGATCAGCACAACAATCAGGATTGCATATACAATGGCGTCCCGGTACAGGCTGGACCCGTAGGCAACGACCATCGTTTCGGCAATGCCGATGAACAGACCGCCGATCACCGCGCCGGGGATGCTGCCAATGCCGCCGAATACCGCAGCGACAAAGGCTTTCAGACCGGGCGTGAGACCCATCAGCGGGTTGATGGTGTTGTAGTAGATTCCCACCAGAATGCCCGCGGCACCGGCCAGGGCCGAACCCAGCAGGAAGGTGAAGGAAATGGTGGTATCCACGTTGATGCCCATCAGTTCCGCTGCCTGTTCATCCACGGAGACAGCCCGCATGGCCCGTCCCATTCTGGTTTTGGAAATGATGAACTGCAGAGCGACCATCAGCACGATGGTGATGGCAAAAATGTAGATCTGGTGGGTGGTGATGGACACCGGCCCCAGCTGATAGATGGTTTTGGGAAGAACGTTGGGATAGGTGCGCACTTCGCTGCCCATGAAATACTGCATGGTGTATTCCAGAACATAGCTCACGCCAATGGCGGTGATCAGAGCTGTGATCCGGGGGGCTTTGCGAAGGGGCTTGTAGGCAAGGCGCTCGATCAGAACACCAAGCAGCCCGCAGACTACCATGCTGGCGATCAGCGCCGGGAAAAACCCGAAGCCAAGCCATGCCGTGCAGATGAAGGCAGTGTAGGCGCCGACCATATATACATCGCCATGGGCGAAGTTGATCAGTTTGATGATGCCGTAGACCATGGTGTAGCCCAGGGCGATCAGCGCATAGATGCTGCCAAGTGACAGGCCGTTGATGACCTGCTGGAGAAACTGGCTCATTGGACCTCCTTTACTCAAAAAATGGGGAATCTACATTCCCCATTTGTCATGATGCGGTTTCGCTTATTTGACTTCGACTTCGTCGACTTCTGTCTGTACGCCATCCTTCTGGTTGACGACAAGCACGGTCTTTTTCGGGGTGTGAGTCTTTTCGTCAAAGACGAAGGAACCGGTCAGACCTGAGAAATCGGCTTTCTTGATGGCCTCGTTCAGTTCGGCGCCGGTTTTGCCTGTGGCTTCCAGCTGATCGAGCACCAGGTTGGTGGCGTCGTATGCCAGGGCGGAGAACATGTTGGGGGCCTGGTCGTATTTGGCTGTGTAGTCATCGATGAAGCTCTTCAGTTCATCGGATGCGTTGACTGTGGTGTAGCAGGTGGTGTACCAGACGTTGTTCAGGTTTTCCTTGCCTGCCAGTTCCGCCAGCTTTTCGGATTCGAAACCGTCAGCGCCGACAATGTTGCAGTCGATGCCGGATTCACGGGCCTGCTTGATGATCAGACCGGCTTCGCCGTAGTAGCCGGCAATGTACAGAACATCAAAATCCTTGCCCTTGATCTTGGTCAGAATGGACGCGAAGTCCGTATCCTTGGCGTTGTACTGTTCCTGTGCCACGACTTCGCCGCCCAGGGACTCGAATTTTTCCTTGAAGGTTTTGGCAAGACCCTGACCATAATCGGAGGTCTCGTTGATCACAGCGGCTTTCTTGTCGCCCAGCGTATCGTAGGCATAGATGGCCATTGCCGCCCCCTGATAGCTGTCTTCGAAGCAGACACGCCATGCATATTCATAGGGGGTGTCTCCGTTGAGCATCGCGTCCACCTGTGTGGCGGAGGGAGATACCACCGGAGTCTGCTTGTCTGTGGCAGCCTGGTATGTGGAAATGGAGGGTGCGGAAGTGGCAGGGCCCACGATGGCAGCCACCTGGTCTTCGTCAATCAGCTTGATTGCTGCTGTGGTCGATTCAGCCGGATCGCCTTTGGAGTCAATTTCCACGCCTTCCACGGTGAAGGGCTTGTCCTCGCGGGCGTTGAATTCATCAATGGCCAGCTGCGCACCGTTGCGTTCGGCTGTACCGTAGCTGGATACTTCCCCGGTCAGTTCGAAGTTCAGTCCGATTTTGACTGTGTCGCCGGTTTCGGCGGATCCGCCGTCACCGGCGTTGTCGGAGCCGGATGCGGATGAACATCCCGCCAGCAGCACGGCAGCGCCGAGGCCGCCGGCCAGGAGCTTCCTGAAATCTCTCTTCATAGTTCGTTTCCTCCCGTAATATGCGTTTATCATACGCTTTGCATTTTGGGATTGCAACGTTCTGAAAGAATTTGTAACAGTTGTGAAAATCAGAGGGCCGGCCACGATAACAGCCATCATCCATCAGGAAGACAGTCACTATGTGCCGGTTTGACTGCTGTGAGACAGATGTATGTGTATTGCCCTCCTCCTGAATGGCAACCGCGGCTTTCATCGGCCATGAAGAAAAAGAAAAACCGGTCTGCACAGCAGGACCGGCTTGTCCGGAATGGACTCGGATTCACATACCCAGCAGGAACATTGCCGCTGTGGAGAAGGCATCGATCATGCCGCCCCGAAGCATGGCAATGGGACCGGAGATCACACCGGACCACAGCAGGGCAATGAAAACCAGCGACATCCAGGGGGTGCCCCGGGTAACGCGGTAATAGGTCTGGTCGGGAAGAAAGGCGAACAGAATTTTGGAGCCGTCCAGGGGCGGAACAGGGATCAGATTGAAGATCCCAAAGCCCGCGGAGATGATCGCCGTGGTAGCGAAGACCGACTCGATGAAACTGCCCGCAGCGCCCAGGGCGAATCCCGGAGAGATCTTCAGCAGCAGGTAATAGAGAAACACACAGACAAAGGACAGCAGAAAATTGGCCAGGGGCCCGGCAAATGCGGTCCAGATCATGCCGGCTTTCGGGTCTTTGTAATACCGCGGATCCACCGGCACGGGTTTCGCCCAGCCAAACCCGAACAGCAGCAGGCACAGCAGACCGCTCCAGTCTATGTGGGCAAAAGGGTTCAGGGAGAGCCGGCCGGCCTGACGGGCTGTGGGATCCCCGAACCAGTATGAGACCAGGCCATGGGCCACTTCATGAATGGACATGGAGAGGATCACCGCAATCACCAGCACGATGATCTGGCTCAGGCTCTGTCCGAGTATCATCATGCCCGGGTCCTGCCTGCAGAAGGCACGGAGAGGCAGATCATACGTTGAAGCGGAAATGCATCACATCTCCGTCCTGCACCACATACTCCTTGCCTTCCATGCGCATGCGCCCGGCTTCCCGGATCGCCGCTTCGCTTTCCAGCTCGTCCATGTCCTGGAAGCGGTAGACTTCTGCCTTGATGAATCCCCGCTGGAAATCGGAATGAATCACGCCTGCGCATTCCGGTGCTTTCATGCCTTTGCGGAAGGTCCATGCCCGGCATTCATCCGGTCCGGCGGTCAGGAAGGTCTGCAGCCCGAGCACGGCATAGGCTTTGGTGATGACCTGATCCAGGCCGGAGGCAGGCAGTCCCAGTTCATCCAGAAACTCCTGTTTCTCTTCCCGGTCCATGCCCGAAAGATCTTCTTCCATTTTGGCACAGAGCAGCACCGCTTCGCTGCCATGGTTTTCAGCATAGGATTTCACCTGCTGCCAGTAGCCGCAGCCATCGGGATCCGATACCCCTTCTTCATCAGTATTGGCGATGTAAATCACCGGTTTCATGGTGATCAGACCATATCCTTTGACAAGCGTCAGTTCATCTTCGTCCATTTCCAGGGTCCTGGCAGGCTGTTCCGCTTCCAGATGCGGCTGCAGGCGTCTGAGCAGCGCCAGTTCGGCCATGGCTTCCTTGTCTTTGGTCTTTGCCTTGCGTTCGACTTTCGCAATGCGGTTTTCCACTGTCTGCAGATCCGCCAGGATCAGTTCCAGGTTGATGATTTCAATGTCCCGGACAGGATCCACCGTGGTTTCCACATGGGTGATGTTGGGATCGTCAAAGCAGCGGACGACATGACAGATGGCATCCGTGAGGCGGATATTGGAGAGAAACTGGTTGCCCAGTCCCTCGCCTTTGGAGGCGCCTTTGACCAGTCCGGCAATGTCCGTGAACTCAAAAGTGGTGTAAATGGTCTTTTTTGGCTGAAACAGTTCTGTCAGCCGGTCGATCCGCGCATCCGGGACTTCCACCACACCCACATTCGGGGAGATGGTGGCAAAGGGATAGTTGGCGGCTTCAACCTGCGATCTGGTGATCGCATTGAATAATGTGGATTTGCCCACATTGGGCAGACCCACGATTCCTGCCTGCAATGGCATGGCTATCGTTCCTTTCGTATTGTTTTCAGTTTCATCTGACAGCTGCATTCCGGCTGAGTCTGAGTCTGAGGCAGCGGGAACCAGCTTCAGTCTTTCTGCGGACTGCCGGATTCCTCCGGTGCTGCCACAGCGACTCTTTTCAGTTTCTTCTCGAATTTCGAGCGGGGCATCAGCACACTGGTGCCGCACCCGAGGCATTTGATGCGGATATCAGCCCCCATGCGGATGATTTTCCACTGTCTGGACAAGTGACACGGGTGCTCTTTTTTCATCTCCACGATGTCGTTGAGCTTGTACTCCATTCACTGACCTCCCCTGTCTCAGGATTCTCTGTCATCCTGCAGCTGTGCTGCCAGCAGCGTGTTTTCCAGCAGCATCTGCACGGTCATGGGCCCGCAGCCCCCGGGAACCGGCGTGATGGCAGCGGCATGGTTTTCCGCAGCCTCTGTCTGCACATCCCCTACCAGATGACCATCCACCCGGTTGATTCCCACATCGATCACATAGGCGCCGTCCTTGATCCAGTCGCCCCGGATCAGTTCCGGCTGACCCACAGCTGCCACCAGAATATCCGCTTCGGCCACGTGGGCTGCCAGATCCTTTGTGCGGGAGTGGCAGATGGTCACAGTGGCATTGCGGTTCAGAAGCAGCTGAGCCATGGGTTTGCCCACCAGGACCGAACGCCCCACAACCACCGCTTTCAGCCCGGTCATATCCGCAAGCCCGGCCTGTTCCAGCAGAGCGATTGCCCCCTGGGGCGTACAGGGCACAAACCCCTTCAGGCCATTGGCCAGGCGACCGGCGTTCACCGGATGCAGTCCGTCCACGTCCTTGTCCGGATCAATGGCGGCAATGACCGCCTGTTCGTCAAGGTGTGCCGGCAGCGGCATCTGCACGAGAATGCCATGAACCGACTGGTCCCGGTTGAGTGTTTCAATCAGATCCAGAAGCTCCTTCCCGGATGTATCCGCGGGCAGCCGCCAGGTGCGGGGTTCGATCCCCGCTTTCCGGCAGGCGTTTTCCTTGTTGCGGACATAAACCTGGCTGGCAGGATCATCCCCCACCAGGATCACAGCCAGCACCGGTACCGGCAGGCCCTGACTGACACGTCTGCGGACTGCTTCCGCCGTGGCTTCCCGGCGGGCTGCAGCCAGCGCTTTTCCATCAATTCGCATCACTGTTCCCCCATTTCAAGCTCGATCGTCACAGGTCCGTCGTTGACCAGATGGATCTGCATATCTGCACCGAACCTGCCCGTGGCTGTCGGCACCTGTCTGGCGAGCTGTTCATTCATATAGTTATACAACGAAATGGCCGTTTCCGGACAGGCCGCCTGCGAAAAACCCGGTCTGTTCCCCTTGCGGCAGTCCGCATACAGGGTGAACTGACTGATGTTCAGCACCGAGCCCTCCACATCTCTCAGGCTACGGTTCATTTTTCCTTCTTCATCGGAAAACACCCGGAGAGCCAGGATTTTCCGGATCATCCGGTCCACAGTATCCCGGGTGTCCGTGGGGCAGAAACCGGTGAGAATCATGTATCCCTGTCCGATTTCTCCCACGACGCTGCCGTCTATGACACAGCTTGCTTCCGTGACGCGCTGCAGTACGGTTTTCATCGGTCTGTCTCCATCAGGCAGACGCAGACAGCTGCGATGCCTTCTTCGCGGCCCACAAAGCCAAGTTTTTCGCCCCGGGTTGCCTTGACGGAAATCTGCGACACATCGCAGTTCAGTACCCGGGCCATGTTTTCCCGCATTGCCGGGATATGGGGCGCCATCTTCGGTTGCTCTGCCAGAATCGTGGCGTCCAGATTGGAAAGTCTGAATCCGCAGTCTCTGGCCAGTTTGGCAGTATGAGCCAGCAGCAGCAGACTGTCGGCGCCTTTGTATGCCGGATCGGTGTCCGGAAAATGGGTCCCCAGATCTCCCAGCGCCAGCGCACCGAGAATGGATTCCGCCACGGCATGCACCAGCACATCCGCGTCGCTGTGTCCGTCCAGTCCTTTGTCATGACTGATCCGCACACCGCCCAGGATCAGATCCCTGCCCGCTTTGAGGGGATGAATGTCCACAGACTGCCCGATGCGGATCATTTCAGGTACCCCACCCGGGATGTTTTCGCTTTGACCGCCGGCTGCTGGGCTGGATGTCCGGCGATGACAAAACCGATTCCTTCATAATCCAGAGGCAAGCCGGCTTTTTCCAGAATGGCTTTCCCCTGATCAGTGGCAAAGACTTCCTTTGCACGGTGGATCCAGCAGGATCCCAGCCCCAGTGCACTGGCTGCCAGCAGCATCTGTCCGGCAGCCAGGGAGCCGTCATACAGATAAGTGGAAACAGCAGGATCTGCCAGCACCGCAAACACCGCCGGTGCCTGATAAAAAGGATCTGCATCTGTGTGCAGGACTTCGGCGTTCAGGCGGGAAAGTGTGCGGCGGATTTCGGGATCTGTCACCGCCAGAAATGCGGTGGGCTGCCGGTTTCTGCCGGAGGGAGCCGCCTGGCCGGCCTGCAGGATAAGGCGGACTTCGTCTTCCAGCAGCGGCTGAGTCGTGTAGGTTTTGCAGGAAGCCCGGTCAAGAAGCAGTTCAATGGGTGTCATGGATGTTCCTTTCTGTGATTTTTCCAGGCAGCTGCCATGCAGACACACGGCAGCCGGAAAAAGAAAAGCCCGACTGGTGTCAGGCTTTCGTCTTACTGTGCAATCTGGATAAACTGAGGATTTCCGGCAGTGGACAGATAGGCATCTGCAATCACTGTCTGACCGTCATAGTTTCCATGAACGGCCTGGCCGTCACCGATGTAGACAGCAATGTGATCATAGCCATTGCCGCCGTTGTTGTAATAAATCAGGTTGCCGGCTACAGCCTGGGAAGGATCCACATAGTAGCCGTACTGGATGTATTCACTGGGCCATACCACACCAGCATTCACACCGGCTGCGTTCAGAGCGCCTGTGGCGACCTGTGTGCACTGCCAGCCGTCTGTCACGCCGACCATACCCAGGGCCGCATTGGCGATGCTGCTGTTCAGGTCCGCATTGGGATCCACAACAGGTTCCGGGGTGGGTTCGGGTGCAGGAGCCGGTTCCGGTGCAGGTGCAGGTTCCGGAGCGGGAGCCGGTGCCGGATCCACAACGGGTGCTTCCGGGGCCGGTGTTTCATCCACAACCGGAGCCGCGGGCACTTCCGGTGCCGGTGTTTCGTCAACAACCGGAGCTGCCGGTACTTCCGGAGCCGGTGCTTCGTCCACGACGGGCGCCTCGTATACATCCTGAACCGGTGTCTCGTCAACAACCGGAGCTGCCGGCACTTCCGGGGCGGGAGCTGCTTCAACAGGTGCTGTTTCCACGGGAGCGGTTTCAACAGGAACCTCTGTCACAGCGGGGAGTTCCTCCACCGGAGCTGCGGGCGTCTCTTCTGTGTAGACTGTTTCTTCCACAGCAGGGGCTGCTTCTGCAGGGGCTTCCACCGGTGCTTCTGCCGGCTGTGCCTGTTCTGCAGCGGGTGTCTCTTCCGCGACGGGGGCTGCTTCTTCTGCAGCGGGTGCTTCAGCAGCTGCTTCTGCGGCTGCCTGTTCTGTGATTGCTGCTTCCGCTTTTGCCTTCATTTCATCTTTTACATTGGATGAAACACTTGCAACAACGGCGCTGCGGGTTGTTTTTGTATCGACAGTTCCGTCTTCTTCAGAGAAGTACCAGGATTTGCCTTCAATCTCCTGCCAGCCTTTGGCTACAGTGGAGTCATTGTTGATGTACTTGTCGCCGTGCCATCCAGGTGCGGTCTCCATTGCGTAGACTGTGGCAATCACGGGGAAACATGATGCCACGCACAAGACAGCTGCGATTTTTTTACCATTGTCCTCTACAAAATTCATTCCTTGCCTCCTGTTCTGCGAAAGTTCAAACATACACTAACACACGCCCGATCCAAACTCAATGCTTCCCGGCGTAACCACCCGGATTCAATCTGTTTGAAAGCGCTGAATTTCTGTCACTTTCTGCAGGGCTTCTGCGATGGAGTTCGCGTGAAAAGCCGCCGCTTTTTTTACAATATGCGGGCTGCCGGAGAAAGTAAAGCCATATGATACTGTCTCGATCAGCGGCAGATCATTCCAGGAATCCCCCATTCCCGCCGTTTTTTCCGGATCCAGCCCCAGCAAACGGCACAGTTCCAGGACCCCGGTCCCTTTCGAGATCCCGGCAGGTACATAGTCCACCGTCGCTGCATTGGCATAAGCCGCCAGCCTCAGATCCGTGATATCCAGCCGCTTTCCCTCTTCATTCCAGGAAGACAGTCCATAGTACTGCCGGTCATCCGGAACATCCTGGCGAAGCGGGAGGTCATGCCATGCCTTCCCCATGCAGAAAAGCTCCCGGCTGTTGTGCACAGCCAGGGAATCCGGGCAGCGCTCTGCGGCTGAGCGGATCACATCCGCTTCGATTTCATGAACTGCCATCACTTCTTTTTTGCCGTTCACAATCAGCGCGCCGGAGGAACTGATGTAAAAATCCGGAACCACACCCGCCTGATGCAGCACCGTTTCGAACTTCTGCAGCAGATGAGTGAGCGACCGCCCGGTGCAGATCCCGAACAGATTGCCCGCCGCCTGCCACTCTCTGATGGCCCGGGCATCTGTCTCGTGCAGCCCTGTGCCATCGTGAAAGAACAGCGTATTGTCAAAATCCGAGGCAAATATCCAGCCGGTTTTCCCCTCCGGCTTCTGCCTGTTTGTCTCCATACTGTCTCCACCTTCCTTCCGTTGTCTCCTTTATACCATGCACCTGCGCATGGCAAAACCTTCAAATATCTGTCCTCATGGCTGCCCCTGCCACTCCGGCCCGAAAAAAGCGGGTGCCTGTTTCTTTGCAGAAACTGACACCCGCCAGAGCAGAAATCTGCGGAAAGCAGAACTCTACTTTGTTTTTTCGATGATTTCCAGGAAGCTGTCCGGTTTCAGGGACGCACCGCCGATCAGAGCACCGTCGATATCCGGCTGTGCCATGTATTCCACGATGTTGCCGGGCTTCACAGATCCGCCGTACTGAATGCGTACAGCCTCCGCAGCTTCTTCGCCGACCATGTCGCGAACGACATCACGAACCAGCTTGCAGCAGTCTTCTGCGATTTCCACAGAAGCGGATTTGCCGGTGCCAATGGCCCAGATCGGTTCGTAGGCGATGACGATGTTCTTGTACTCTTCGGCAGGAATGTCTGCCAGAGAGCCATTGAGCTGAGAGGCAATGACGTCCTTTGTCTTGCCGGCATCGTACTCCTCTTCGGTCTCGCCGATGCACAGAATCGGCGTAATGCCTGCAGCCAGCAGTTTCTTTGCCTTTTTGTTGACTGTTTCATCCGTATCACCGAACATCTGACGACGTTCGCTGTGACCGATGATGCAGTATTTGATGCCCAGTTCTTCCAGCATCGGAACGGACACTTCGCCGGTGAATGCACCGGAGTCTTCGAAGTGAACGTTTTCTGCTGCAACAATCAGGTTCTTCGCGTTGTCCAGCGCTGTTTTCAGATCCGTGAAAGGAGCGCCGATGCCATACAGAGCCTTGTCGCTGACAGCTGCGGGATCCACTTCCTCAAAGAAAGCCCGGGTCTCCGCGTTGTTTTTGTTCATTTTCCAGTTTCCGACAATGATTGCTTCTCTCATGATGTCCTCCAGATGACCTTAGTCTTTTGCGCTGATCACAGCGATGCCCGGCAGAGTCTTGCCTTCCATGTACTCCAGGGAAGCGCCGCCGCCTGTGGAGATGTGGGAGAACTTGTCCTTGAAGCCCAGCTGAATGGCTGCAGCTGCGGAGTCACCGCCGCCGATCACGGTAATGGCTTCCGGCAGTTCGGAAATGGCAGTGCAGACTTCCAGTGTGCCCTTGGCGAAGTTCGGCATTTCAAATACGCCCATGGGGCCGTTCCATACCACAGTCTTCGCACCATCCAGCGTTTCCTTGAATTTCTCAACGGATTTCGGTCCGATATCCAGACCCATCCAGCCTTCGGGAATGTTGCCTTCCACAACCTGTGTATTGGCATCGTTGGCGAATGCATCCGCAATCACGTGGTCAACGGGGAGAACGATTTTGTCCTTGCCCTTTTCCAGCGTGGCTTTGGCCAGATCGATTTTGTCTTCTTCAACCAGAGAGTTGCCTACGTTTTCTCCCAGCGCCTTCAGGAATGTGTACGCCATGCCGCCGCCAACGATGACTTTGTCGGCTTTCTCCAGCATGTTTTCAATCACACCGATTTTGTCGGATACCTTGGCACCGCCGATGATGGCCACGAAGGGATGCTTCGGATCATCCACGGCTTTGCCCAGCATGTCCACTTCCTTTTCAACCAGGAAGCCCAGACCGTTTTCCGGCAGGTTGGACGGGATGCCCACGGTGGAAGCGTGTGCCCGGTGTACAGAACCGAAAGCGTCTTCCACAAATACATCACCCAGGCTTGCCCAGTATTTGCCCAGTTCGGGATCGTTCTTGGATTCGCCCTTTTCATACCGGGTGTTCTGGATCAGCAGAATCTGACCATCTTTGAGATCGTTGACCATTTCTTCCAGAACAGGTCCGCGGGTCTCGTTGCAGAATTCCACTTTTGTGTCAGGCAGCAGCTCAGCCAGACGGACAGCCACGCACTCCAGGCTGTTCTTGGCCTTGTCTTCCTCTGTCTTCACCTTGCCCAGGTGGGACATCAGAATGACTTTGGCTCCCTGCTCCAGCAGATATTTGATCGTCGGCAGCGCCTGCACGATCCGGTTGTCATTTGTGATGACGCCGTCCTTGCGGGGCACGTTGAAATCGCAGCGGACGATGACCTTTTTGCCTTTGACATCCAGGTCTTTGACAGTTCTTTTTGCCATGATAATCCTCCTATGCTTTTTGCATCGTAAACAGTATATCACCTGCAGGCAGGAATATGTCCATGTCCTGAGGATTTGTAAGCCCGGCGCAAATCTCCGGTTTGAGAACAGAAGAAAACCGAAAAGGACAAACCCGGCCTGGGACTGCCATGGTTTGTCCTTTGTGCTCGTAACCGTCCTACTTGTGGTAAGAGCGCCCTGCATCGATCATGAATCCCCGGTATATCTGCTCCAGAAGAAGCACCCGGGTCATCATGTGTGTGAATGTCAGGTCAGAAAGCTTCAGCCTGTACCCGGCACGTCTGACCAGCGCCTCTCCCGGACCCAGGCTGCCGGCAATCACAAAGACCAGATGACCGGCCTGACGCCACTGTATCAGTTTCCAGGCAAATCCCGGTGAATCCGGCATGGTGCCGTGCAGATCCAGCAGCACCACGAAATCATCCGCCTTCAGCCTGTCCAGCACTCTGGCTGCTTCCGCATCACGCACCCGGCGTTCCTCCGCTTCCCGGTCTGTGTGAAGATTGGGTTCATCCTTCACTTCTTCCACCTGGACCCTGTCAAAGGCGCTGATCCGCTTGACGTATTCGTCTTCCAGGCTTTTCAGCGCTTTGTCCCGGTTCTTTCCGACACAGATCAGACGGATCAAATCTGTGCTCCCGTGGGGAACGTCTCAGTCAGAGCCCGTACTTCCTGGCGGATTCGGGCCGCGTGTTCATCCGTCCCGTTTTTCAGCACATCCACGATCCAGCGAGCTGTCTGACGGAACTGGGCTTCCCCGAATCCCCGGCTTGTCATTGCCGCACTGCCCAGACGGATGCCGCTGGTGACAAAGGGCTTCTGCTGATCAAAGGGAATGGTGTTTTTGTTGCAGGTGATCCCTGCCAGATCCAGCAGCCGCTCTGCTTCCTTGCCGGTCATCCCCAGGCTGGACATCGTATCCAGCAGAATCAGGTGGTTGTCAGATCCCCCGGATACAATCCGGAAACCGGCTTTTTCAAATTCATCTGCCATCGCCTGCACATTGTCCAGAATCCTCTGTGCGTAGTCCCTGAACGCCGGCTGCATTGCTTCATGCAGCGCAATCCCCTTGGCGGCTATCACATGCTCCAGCGGCCCGCCCTGCATCCCGGGGAACACCCGGGCATCGATCTTCTTTCCATACTCT
>ERZ778511.1782-NODE-1782-length-13470-cov-5.219456_pt1 | contig 13470 bp, 8 predicted proteins | sample MGYA00510347_ERZ778511 | MGnify/ENA primary metagenome ERZ778511 (study PRJEB29527, sample SAMN07138967) | mouse gut metagenome | material: feces | host: mouse | place: China:Nanjing | collected 2016-01-25 ...
GTGTCAGATATCAAACCGGATACAGCAGAAGAATTTGAACACAAATTCGCATCTCGCGTTTTCTTCACTCCAAAGAAAATGGGTGCGCAGACAGCTGAAGCCAACTTCAACGCAGGCGTTGCCGCGGCAGAGCAGTCAATCGCGTATCTTAAAGACGGCTGGAACAAATATCAGGTAAACCGTTTTTAAAACAATTGATGAGTGAAAAATCAAACCAAGCACTGCAACTGATTCATTGAATCATAATCAGCTTAAATACAATCCGGGCTGCCTGTTTGGCAGCCCGGATTATATTTTCAGGCATACGAATTCTCCAGGCATCAGAACTGAAATAAAGTTTGAACTTGTTTGAACCAAAAAATTTTTGTCCGTAACATAACAGGACTATAACTTTACAGAAAGTTTTACAACCGCTATAACTACTTTTACCCATGAATATTGATTTTTTAAAAAGATTAGTAGACAAAATGGAATCCGAATATGTCCATGAATCCAGAAATAACGAGGCACTTCGCTGGCTTCAGGATTACAATAAGGAAATCCAGGAAGTCAAACAGTACCGGGAACGTGAGATTCTGGAGCTTCTGCAGAATGCCGATGACGCCGGGAGCTGTCAGGTCGATATCTCTCTCGATACAGCAAACCGTCTTCTGACCATCACCAACAGCGGTGCCGGGACAATCCCGTTTACTGAAGAAGGGGTAAAATCCATAATGTATGCCAATGTGAGTCCGAAGAAAGGATCGGAACTGATCGGTGCCAAAGGTCTCGGATTCCGCTCGGTGCTGAATTGGGCAGAACGCATAACAATCATTAGCGAGAATATCAAGATAGATTTCAATCCGGAAAGAATAGAGGAATTTTGGAACAATTCGATGTCTGTCTCCCATGCTGACAAAAAGAAATACGAAGAACTTGCGAAAAATGATCATCGGAAAGTCCCTCTGGCATTGCTTGCACTCCCTTTGATCTGCGAAATACCTTCTGACGACAAGTCAACTTCAATAAGACTACAGTATAGCCCGGAACAGCAGGAGCATATCAAGAAAAGTCTTAAAAGTTTTGTCCCGACATGTCTGCTTTTCCTCCACAATATCAAGCAAATTAGAATTGAGATCGATGGAGAAACCGTGGCGCATTACCACAATGCAGTACTGTCTGAGCATGACGGAATCCAGACATCCGAGCTTGCAGGTAAAAGATGGGTCATGAAACGACTGGAAGGAAAGGAAACCATCGACGGCGTAGAAAAACGATATGAGACGGGATGCGCCTATTGCCTTGACCGGGAATGTCATGACACCTATCCAATCTACAATTTCTTCCCGACACATCAGGATTTCGGTCTTCCGTGCATTCTCCATGCCACTGTTGAACTCAACTCCTCCCGCACGGAACTGATAATACAGGATCCCACCAATGTGATGATGATGGAAAAACTTGCAGATGTCATAACCGATGTCGCAGAATACCTCAAAACATCCGATGACAACTCCACATGGGATGCTTACAGACTGATGCGCCCGGATATTCCATATTTTGAAGATTCCTACAGAGCCATACTCTTCAAGCATTTGCACGCGAAAAAAGGCGCATACATACCGTTGACAGGCAACGGATATGAAATAAAGGAACGTTGCTGGTATCTGAACGATGACATATATGAAATCGTCAGCAGCCGGGAAGACGGCAGAACGATTTTTGCAAACATGAGGAAAAGAGAAGAAGCGGGAATCCAATGCACTGTTTCCGAAGATTTTTCGTCATTAATCAGGCGAATGGTCGAGCAGTTCGCACAGGTAACAGAGGATTATGCCGTTCTGGCACGCTTTATACTTGCCCTGCGGAGATATGCGATTGACAGGAATGTCAATCTGGATTGCCATGTATTCAAAAATGCCGACGGGAATATAATAGAGGGAAGAACATATGTCAACGAAGGTCAGAAGGCTGAGGATATCCCTTCATTCCTGACTTTTGAATATATGGGACAAGAACTTGCGGAAGCTCTCAAGGCAAAAATCGCATTTAACGGAGACAAGCCATGGCAACGACAGATAGCGGATATGCTGGACATTGTAGGAGAAATTTCTTCATCACATATTTCTTCCATAACAAATCTTCTGATACCCAAAAGCAAAGACGCGCAAAGACCTGTGAAGGAATGGCAGGAGCTTCTGACCTCGCTTTTCAAGATATTTGTAAAACGAGGTGACGACTTCACTGTCGGCGAAAAAAACGAGGCATGGCTGCCGACGGAAACGGGGCAATGGCAGAGGGCATCGATGCTGATAATGGCTGACACGAGGTTCCATGACGGGTTAAGAAACATCGGCATTGCCTCTTTCCCCTATCCGCCGGAAAGATGCGTGGCATATCCGGAATACCTTGAGGAGGTGCCGGGATGCAGTCCGGTCTTGATTCAGGAATTCTTTGTCAAACTCGGAGTGAACCTGTATTTCAACAAGACACTTGAACATTACGGAGATGATTCAGATTATATCGATTCCTTGGGACTGTCTGCCGATGTGAAGGAAAACTGTTCCTGGAAGGACAAACAGCACGCTTCAAAAAATACGGCAGAGATTGCGGATATGGAAGTGATGCGGCGGTTGAAGCTACCGGATCTTTTAACGGTCATAAAGGTATCGGGATATTATGAGGATGTCTGCGGAGTGCAGAAAATTCACTGGTTTAACCAGACATACAAGACACCGGTCACTGTTGACTTAAGCTATTCGGCTTATCTGTTGCGTAAATATTCCGCAGCAGCAGAACTGAAGTTTTATGCAGTGGAAGATGGCGAATGGCTTCCCGGCATGAAACCCTATGGCATACCGGATTTTGACAACACTCCTGCCACACAGCGATTGCTGTATGCCTTAGGAGCAGTGAGACGATGGTCCGACTCCACCTCAGAAGCTATCTATAAAGCATTGCAGACCCGCACTATGGCGAGTAAGAAGGAACATGACTCCACAGGACTAAGGACATTCTATCACAAGATAAAAATCGCCTTGAACGAAAAAGGGACACCCGCGCCGCCGGACAATCTGATATTGGCATGTAGAAAAGACGGCAAACTGGATTTTCTTCCCGCCCGAGAGATTTATTATAGCGATAACATCGGTGTGCGCAGCCTCAGAAAACAGCTTCCTGTGCTTGAGATGAGTTCTCGTGAAGGTGAGGATATTGTTAAGAGAGTGTTCGGATGCCGATTGTTTAAAGACATAAAGACAGTATTGCACGATGCGGCGGACAACACACGACTGACCGCGAGCCTCAACCTCAGATTACAGACATTAAAACCCTATATTCTTGCTTTCGCATCTAAAAACGCGGGCAGCAAAGGAGGAGACTCCGACGGGCAGCTGAGGGATATCTGCGCAATCCTTGATCGGCTTTATATCCGCGTTGTAAGCAAAGCGGCATACAGTATAAAGGATGAGGGGCTGCCGGTAGATGAAAAGATTGAAATGGAAAATGGCGATTTGCAATATTTCGGAGGAATCCCCACTCTGTGCTCTCCGATGAGCGGAGAGAACGAGGCTCTTGCAGATCCCCATTACTGCAACGGAGTTGTAGAAGCAATCGGAATTGCTCTGAAATTGAGCGGAGCCGAAAATCTGGACCGTTTTCACCGCCTCATCAAATCATCTCCTAAGGAACTGGAATATATTGCCTCCACCGAATACGATGAATCCGTATGGGAGCGTTGTCTGGAGATTGCAGGTGTTTCGGAATACGAGCTGTCGTTCTGGAGAAACGTTTTCAAAAATGCCGGTATATCCGAAGAGTTCGATGAAGAATTACTGAAAACACAACGCAGGGAGTATATAGCGGAAAAGTTGAATATCCCGTTCGAACTGGCTGACTTCAAAAGCCTGGCTCTGTATCATAAACAACAACTCAAAAAAGCGCGAAGTCTCTTCGAGTCTCCCTATTTAAGGCATGTTCACCACTCACTCTCAGAAAAGGGGGAGGAAGCGCAGGCAACTTACATAAACTTCAGGAATGAATTCTGCAGCGAAGAATGGATAGCGGCTCTGCACAAGGAAATCGAATATCAGATCCGACCCGACTACACTGCGATAGTCAGGAAATATGTCGCAGACCGGTTCGGTTTTGAGACAGATGCAGATTCCACGTCAATCGCAGAACTTCCGCGCCGCCATGACGAATATCTGCTGGGGCATGACTTTCATGAGCTTAATCTCAGTGTAAAAGATGAAAGTCTCCTTTATTTTGACGGGAAGGAGGAACATTTCCGCAACCTGATAGATGATATTTTCACGCATTCCCGGAACAATGACAACAATGAGCTGCCTGAAAACAGCAATTCCGGTGATTCGGAAGAGCCAGAATCTGTCATTTTGGATATAATAGACACTGTCGCATATGATGATGTCTTGGATAGGAATCACAACCCTTCACACCGCTCCGGCAGCAGACAGCCTTCTGACAGAGATAAAAGACGCTCCGGCTGCAAGGCTGAGGATATGGCGCTGAAGGCTCTTAGATCATCAGATTATGAAATCGGCATGATATACTCTGAATATCTGGCTCAGAAGGAGGGTCAATCCGGAGATGATTCGAAAGGGTACGATCTGGAATATCGACGGAAAGGAGAATCGCTCTACAGATGCCTTGAGATCAAGAACTGCTCTTCAGAATCTGAGATTATCGTGACATCCAATGAATATAATGCGTCTCAGAGCATTGAAAACCATGACCGGTATGACATCGCTCTGGTTAGCGGCAATCACGTCATGATCTGGGAAAACGCCCTGAAAGACCCGTCGGGATATACCCTTGTCCCCGAAGGATACAGGGTGAGGTTCCAGATCAAAAATCAGACAACTGGGATTTAAAACCCGTTCCGGTCATTATGCATCGAGAACAGACCTGAATGTTGACTGCACCTCGGAATCAGTTGCCAAAAACCGTTCGGGGTGCAGTTCAAACCGATTTGAACAAAAATTATTTAAATGTAAAGACACGTTTCAACAGTTGAGGAGACGCATGAATTCTTCGCGCAGTGTAGGCTCTTCAGCAAAACGGCCGCTGTAATCGAAAGTAGTTGTGGCGGAATCCTGTTTTTCCACACCACGCATCTTCATGCATAGATGTTCTCCTGTGCAACAGACTATGACTCCATCTGTAGGCATTGCCTCGTCAAGTAGATTGCAGATCTGGGAAGTGAGGCGTTCCTGCACCTGAAGGCGTCTTGCAAAACTGTCAACTATGCGTGCGAGTTTTGAAAGACCTATCATACTACCTTTGGGGATGTAACCTATAGAGACGCGACCAAAAAAAGGAAGGATGTGATGCTCGCACATGCTGTAGAACTCTATGTCTTTGACAATAACCATTTGCGAACCGGCATGCTCAAAAATCGCCTGACGCGCTATTGTCAATGGCTCGCTGCGATAGCCCGAAGTGATATCAAGTATTGCCTTCGCCGCCCTCACCGGTGTTTTTCTGAGACCTTCGCGTTCAGGATCCTCGCCCACAAGCTTAAGAATCGCCGAATAATGCTCTGCAATCTGATTAACAAGATCTTCTTTATGATTTTCGATACGTCCCATTATTATATTGATTCTACGAACTCTTTTATTTGATTATGACAATCGGACTCTTTACGACACGCATTTCTGAGGCGAATTGCGGAAACGCTCTTTTCAACTCTGCAAGTGCTGATGCCGCATCTTCTGAATTTATAAAATTCCCGACACGCGTATACCAGTTCGGAGCACTTGAAAACGTATATATCTGCCCTCTGTATTTCGGGAAACGGGAAACTATCGCACTACCGCGTGCCTTTGCCCTTGATTCGAGAGAGTGTTGACTACGCCCATCACTGAACACCTGAATTCGATAACCGGTCATTTTGTTGATACCGGGCTTGATGACAGGACCATTCGATTTCTTTACCATGTCCTGATCGGAAATCAACAGATCAAGAATATCATCAGGAATGGAGATAACGACATTGCCATGCGAACCAAGTTCGATGGATTTCACCGGATTCTCACTTTTTGAACCCGTTTCAGATTGAGCGGCAACCGGGAGAATGAATCCCCCGGTTGCAACAAATATCAAGAATGTCGCTATTAATTTATTAAGCGATGCCATTACAGTCTGTTTAGCGGTAAAAACCGTATGTGAGTATCACGCGATTCAGCAAGCCTCGATTATGCCGAGGAAAGACTCTGCCTCAAGAGCCGCGCCACCGATAAGACCTCCGTCGACATCCGGTTTCGCAAACAATTCAGGAGCGTTTCCTGGTTTACAGCTGCCCCCATAAAGTATTGAAGTGTCTTCGGCAACTTCCTTGCCATATTTGTCTTCAATTACCTTGCGGATGTGGGCATGCATGTCCTGAGCCTGCTCGGCTGTTGCGGTTTTACCGGTACCGATAGCCCATACAGGTTCGTAAGCTATGATGATTTTTCCGAAATCATCCGCGCTGAGATCAAACAGAGCCTCTACCTGACCCTTTACAACATCGTTATATGTGCCGTTCTCTCTCTCCTCAAGAACTTCACCTACGCAAAAAATAGGTGTAAGGCCATTTGCAAGAGCGAGTTTTGTCTTTGCAAGAAGCTGTTCGTTGTTCTCCCCGAAATACTGACGGCGCTCGCTGTGGCCAAGTATCACGTGAGTTGCACCTGTCGATTTAACCATAGCCGCGCTGACCTCGCCAGTGTATGCACCTTTCTCATGCTCTGAACAATTCTCTGCACCAAGCTTTACAAGTTCGCTTTCAAGAACTGCGTTTACACTTGTAAGATGAGTGAAAGGAACACATACAACAACATCACAATTCACTGTTTTACCCTTAAGAAGGCTATTAATCTGGTTTGCCAACTCAACACCCTCTTCGAGCGTTGTGTTCATTTTCCAGTTGCCTGCTACAACATTTTTTCTCATTTTATTATATGTTTATGCAAATGATATCTGCTTTTTCACCTGCAAAGTTAACCTATTTTATTCACCTATCCAAATTTTAACAAACCGTGTATGCCTATAAAGAAGCTGTATGGACTCGAGTATGGACTCGATTGATACGAATTTATCCGTTTTTAACACGATATCGTATGGTTTTAATAGTTTTTCAAACAACTAAATTTTTGACATGTTGGTCATTTTTACTATTTTTGCGGTTATGGATTTTAAACTCACTTCAGAATACAGACCTACGGGCGATCAGCCGGAAGCGATCGCTGAACTCACAGAGGGTGTGAACCAGGGAATGAGCCATCAGACCCTCCTTGGAGTCACAGGAAGCGGAAAGACATTCACCATGGCAAATGTGATACAACAGGTGAAACGTCCGACTCTGATATTGTCACACAACAAGACTCTTGCCGCTCAGCTGTATTCGGAATTTAAAAACTTCTTTCCGGAAAATTCAGTTCAATATTTCGTCAGTTACTACGACTACTATCAGCCAGAAGCCTATATACCCTCTTCTGACAAATATATCGAAAAGGATCTGATGATCAACGACCAGATCGAGAAACTCAGGCTCTCCACTGTGGCAGCGCTGCTTTCAGGAAGACGCGATGTGGTGGTCGTATCAAGTGTCAGCTGCATATACGGTATGGGAAATCCCCAGGATTTCGCACAGACTGTGGTTCGTATAAGCCGTGGCGACCGTATATCACGCAATGCGTTTCTCCGCAAGCTGGTGGATTCACTCTATAGCCGAACGGAGATCGAACTAAGGAGCGGACAATTCAGGGTTAAAGGCGATACAGTAGACATCCTTCTCTCGTTCGAGGATATTCAATTAAGAGTGGTTTTCTGGGGCGATGAGATAGAAAGCATACAGACTGTAGACCCTGAATCGGGAACAGTATTGACAGATCTCGACGGATTCAATATTTATCCGGCAAACATATTCGTATCATCGAAAGAAAACACGGCACGGGCTATTGACAGGATTGCCGTTGACCTCGGAGCACAATGCGAATTTTTCCGCAATGAAGGGAAACTTCTTGAAGCGGAAAGACTTCGGGAACGCGTCACTTATGATCTTGAGATGATAAAAGAGCTCGGACACTGCAGCGGTATCGAGAACTATTCAAGATATTTCGACGGGCGAGAACCCGGCATGCGTCCGTTCTGTCTTCTGGACTATTTTCCCAAAGATTACCTTACAATTATTGATGAAAGCCACGTCACCCTTCCGCAGATCCGCGGCATGAATGGAGGAGATCTGTCACGAAAGATGAATCTGGTTGAATACGGATTCCGGCTCCCCGCCGCCATTGACAACCGCCCTTTGAAATTTGACGAGTTTGAAAGACTCACCAATCAGGCAATATATGTCAGCGCTACTCCCGGTGACTATGAGCTTCAACAGACGGAAGGTGTTTTCACCGAACAGGTGATCAGACCTACCGGGCTGCTGGACCCGGAAATTGAGATTCGTCCTACAATGAACCAGATTGATGATCTTATGGAGCAGATACGCCTGCGCATAGAAGCCGGAGAACGCACGCTGGTCACTACGCTGACCAAACGCATGGCTGAAGAGCTCAATGACCACCTTATCAAGTGGGGTGTAAGCAGCGCGTATATACATAGTGATGTGGATACTCTTGAAAGAATACGGATTCTCGAGGATCTGAGACAGGGTGTCTACGATGTACTGATTGGTGTCAATCTTCTCCGTGAGGGTCTTGACCTTCCGCAGGTGAGTCTCGTCGCGATTCTTGATGCCGACAAGGAAGGCTTTCTGCGCAACCACAGGTCGCTGACTCAGACTGCGGGTCGCGCCGCCAGAAATGTTCACGGCAAAGTGATAATGTATGCCGACAAAATAACCGACAGCATGCAACGCACCATAGACGAGACATACCGCAGACGCAAGAAACAGATGCAATATAATGAGGAACATGGCATAACCCCCACGCCGATTGTCAAGAAATCCGGCAACGACCTCATTGAGATATATGAATCTTCTGAAAAGAGAAATGACAGCGGACGCAAAACGCCGAAAACTTCTGTTTCAAACAAAGACAACAAGGCGAAGGTCAGTCCAAGACCCTATTATGAAGAAGAACATCGTGTAGATGTTGCTGCTGATCCTGTAATCGGATATATGGCACCCGATGAGTTGAGTGTGCAGATTGAGAAACTCAACGCACGGATGGTCGCAGCCGCGAAACGTACAGACTTCATAGAGGCGGCACAGTTGCGCGATGAGATGCTGAAATTGAAAGACCGCTTGGATTCCATCAATTCCGGCAATAATTAAAGGACTTTCAGATGACTGCAAATAATAAAAAAATCATAAATCATAAGGATTCGGCAAACAACCTGCTTTTGCCGCCAAGAAACAAATACCTTCCCACCTCCAGGGATGAGATAAATGATCTTGGATGGGATCAGGTAGATATCATTTTGTTTTCGGGTGACGCATATGTAGACCATCCGTCTTTTGGTGCGGCTGTGATCGGGCGTGTACTACAGAAAGCCGGATATAAAGTCGCGATAGTTCCCCAGCCAAACTGGAGAGATGACCTCAGAGACTTCAGAAAACTTGGCAAGCCGCGCCTTTTTTTCGGAGTTTCAGCAGGTGCTATGGATTCCATGGTAAACCACTACACCGCGAACAGACGCCTCAGACATGACGATGCCTACACACCCGGCGGGAGACACGGTATGCGTCCGGATTACCCGACCATAGTCTATTCCGACATCCTTAAGGAACTTTATCCGGACGTGCCGGTAATAGCCGGCGGCATAGAGGCATCTTTACGAAGAGTGTCTCATTATGACTACTGGCTTGACAAACTGCGTCCGTCCATTCTTGCCGACTGCAAAGCGGACATGATAATATACGGCATGGGAGAACGCCCGATATTGGAAATTGCCAAAAGAATCGCGAACGGAGAAGAGATAAACAGCATCTCTGACATTCCTCAGACTGTTTTCTTTTCAGATGAAAAACCGGGTGAGGCCGACATTGTCTTACACAGCTATGAAGAGTGCCTGAAAAATAAAAAATCACAGGCATTGAATTTCAGGCATGTTGAAGAAGAATCCAACAGATATGAGGGAAAAACCATATGGCAGAAGACCGGTAACCGCATGATTCGCATAAATCCGATGTATCCGCCTATGACATCCGACGAGATAGATGCGTCTTTTGATTTGCCTTACACAAGAATGCCGCATCCCCGATACCGCGGAAAACATATTCCAGCATACGATATGATACGGCATTCCGTCAATATGCACAGAGGATGCTTCGGTGGATGCGCGTTCTGCACCATATCCGCCCATCAAGGCAAATTCATAGCTTCAAGGTCAAAGGAATCCATACTCAAAGAGGTGGGACAGGTATGCTCCATGCCTGATTTCAAAGGATATATTTCTGATCTTGGCGGACCATCGGCAAATATGTACGCAATGGGAGGATCCGACAAAAAAATATGTCAGAAATGCGCCAGACCATCATGTCTTCATCCCAAGCCATGCCCCAACCTCAACAACGACCACTCCCCTCTCCTTGACATTTACCATGCAGTAGATTCATTGCCGGAGGTCAAAAAGTCGTTTATCGGAAGCGGTGTCAGATATGACCTCGCAATGGCTGCGGCAAAGAGTGACAAAACTGCTGCGGCAAACCGTTGCTACCTGAAGGAACTGATAACAGACCATGTCAGCGGGCGACTCAAGGTGGCACCTGAGCACACCTCCTCCTCTGTGCTTGACGTTATGCGCAAACCTTCTTTCGATCTTTTCAGAAGATTCAAAAGAATTTTCGATGAAACAAACCGCAGGAATGGTCTGAGGCAACAGCTTATACCGTATTTCATATCATCACATCCGGGATGTCGTGAGGAGGATATGGCTGAGCTCGCATGCATTACCAAGGAACTGGATTTTCACCTCGAACAAGTGCAGGATTTCACTCCTACCCCGATGACTGTGGCTACAGAAATATATTATTCGGGTTACCATCCCTACACGGGGGAAAGAGTGTTCACGGCAAGAACCGAGCGAGAGAAACTCGCTCAGCGACAGTTTTTCTTCTGGTATAAACCGGAATCAAGAAAACAGATTACAGAATCTCTGAAAAAAATGCATCGTCCTGACCTTATCGAGACTTTGTATCCCCATTACCGGCAAACCGCTTCCAAAGCTCCTTGCTCCCGTAAGAAAATGACGGATGCCGTCAACAAGAGACATGATTACAGCAGAAAAAAGTCAAACAACAATAATTCCAAATATTAAGATTATGATTAAATTCAAGATTACGATGAGTGCAATCGTGGCATTATCGGTTCTCGGCGCCTGCAACAAGCAGAACACAGACGAGACTGTAATCGAAAAGCCGGAAGTTACAATAACCGACGGCATGATGACACCGGAAGTTCTTGAAGCTTTTGGACGCATCTCAGAGGCGACACCTTCTCCCGACGGAACTAAAATTATCTTCACTCTGACTTATGAAGACATACAGCTCAACAAGGGGAACTCCGAAATCTACATCATGGATGCTGACGGGAAAGATATGAAACGTCTGACCAAGACATCCGCATCAGAGGGTAATCTGCAATGGATTGAGAACGGGAAAAAGATAGCATTCCTCCGTTATGACAAAGAAACCGAGACAACTCAGATCTTCAGCATCAATGCAGACGGATCTGGGGAGAAACGCCTGTCTGATGAAAAGAACGGCATAGAGTGCTTCAGGATTAGCCCTGATGGCAAACGCGTTGTGTTCGCTTCTGCAATAGATGATTTCAACAAAAACGATGAAGAACTTTTCAAAGATCTCCCAAAGACGACCGGTCGGGTAATCGATGACCTCGGCTACAAACACTGGGACGAATGGGTGACAAAGATCCCTCATCCGTTTGTTGCCGATTTTGACGGTGAGGTTAAAAACGCAAAAGACATAATGGCTGACGAACCTTTTGAATGCCCGATGCGCCCGTTCGGTGGCGCGGAATCTTTCGCATGGAGTCCGGATGGTTCGAAACTTGTATATGTGAGCCGCAAATACAAAGGTTCCGAATATGTCTTCTCCACAGATTCAAACATTTATCTGTATGACATAGAATCAGGGAAGACAGAACAGCTCACAGGCGAAGGCTTCCCGGGATATGACACAGACCCGGCATTCTCACCCGACGGCAACACTCTCGCATGGCTATCGATGCCAACCGCAAAATATGAGAGTGATAAAAAACGCCTTATGGTGATGGATATCAAAAGCCGTGAGACACGAGATCTGACCGAGAACTGGGATTACTGGCCCGAACAGATAGCCTGGGCAAAAGACGGAGCCTCAATCTGGTTCACAGGATACTATCAGGGTGTTTCTCCCGTATTCACCATTGATGTAAAGACTTGCGCCATAGACACTGTCGCAAACGGACAATACGATTATGTCGGAGTATCTCCCGTAGCTGACAACGCAGCGGTGGCAATGAGACATTCAATGAGAGAACCCAACGAAATTTTCCTTGTCAAGAAAGGTGATAACGAAGCAAAACAGCTTACATCCGTAAACAAGGAATTACTCGGGCAGCTCAAACTCGGAGACGTAAAGAAAGTTACTGTTCCTACGACCGACGGCGGACAGATGACTTGCTGGGAAATTCTTCCTCCCGATTTTGACCCGAACAAGAAATACCCGGCTATCCTTTATTGTCAGGGCGGACCACAGCAGGCTGTAAGTCAGTTCTGGAGCTATCGCTGGAACTTCATGATAATGGCAGCGCACGGATACGTCATAATCGCACCCAACCGCCACGGAGTTCCAGGATTCGGAACTGCTTGGAACCGACAGATCTCCGGTGATTACGGCGGTCAGAACATGCAGGACTACTATGCAGCGACCGATTACATCAAATCTCGTCCTTATGTAGACGCAGATCATGTCGGTGCTATCGGTGCAAGCTATGGCGGTTTCTCTGTTTATTGGCTCGCCGGTCATAACGACGGACGCTACGCCGCACTTGTGGCTCATGCCGGAATATTCAACGTTGAAGCACAGTATCTTGAAACAGAAGAAATGTGGTTCGCTGATTTCGACCTCGGCGGTCCCTTCTGGGATAAAGACAACGCTACAGCCCAGCGTACATATGCAAATTCACCACATCGTTTCGTAAACAACTGGACGGCACCGATGCTTATCACTGTAGGCGAACTTGACTACCGGATTCTCGCATCTCAAGGCATGCAGGCATTCAACGCCGCCAAGATGCATGGTCTTGAAGCGGAAATGCTCGTTTTCCCTGATGAAAATCACTGGGTGCTCAAACCTCAGAATGCTATTCTTTGGCAACGCACATTCTTCCGCTTCCTCGACAAATATCTGAAACAACCTGCAACCGATAAATAAACCGAGATATTATTCTTTCCTAAACAAAATGCCGCACCGGAACAAACCCGATGCGGCATTTTCAGGTTTTAACAAGGTCCTGGAGTCCATTATAAACG
>ERZ778511.1788-NODE-1788-length-13420-cov-4.053947_pt1 | contig 13420 bp, 16 predicted proteins | sample MGYA00510347_ERZ778511 | MGnify/ENA primary metagenome ERZ778511 (study PRJEB29527, sample SAMN07138967) | mouse gut metagenome | material: feces | host: mouse | place: China:Nanjing | collected 2016-01-25 ...
TATAGTACATTTTCCCGCTCGCGGTTTTAGAAAACCCATCAGATGGCGGATCGTTGTCGTTTTACCTGCCCCGTTTGGTCCCAAAAATCCAAAGGCTTCCCCTTGATCCACATGGCAGGAGACGTCGAACACTCCTTTTCCATCGCCGTAATCACGCACATTTTTCTTGCTCACTGCAACCAGCCCAACTTGCGTATTTCTATACAAGCTCCCTACTCCGCGCAGAGCAAAGCCGTAGCCACGGAAATCGTTATTCTGGGCGTAGACACTACCGGTCCACGTAGCCAGGGAGCGCCCGTGGGTAGCTGAGCCAGCCGTGCTAGACCACCAGCTGCCATCCGCCGTACGTCCGTGGAGGTAGCCGTAGGAACGGTGGTAGTTGCCAGTACGCAGGAACTGAAGAGGCCATTCATTAATACGATTGTAGTTGGGGATTAGTTCCATTACTCCTTCGCTATAGTATAATAATCGTATGACAATCACCACCACCGACTACTACGGCAACCAATACGAAGCCAACCCAGAAGACCTCATCGTCTCCATTCATGTCTATGGCATCGCCATTGAGGACGGCAAAGCTCTAATCTCTCCCCAATTTGACGGCTACGACTGGCCTGGTGGCACTTTCAAACTCGGCGAAGATACCATCCAAACCCTAAAACGCGAGTTCAAAGAAGAAACTGGTTTTGACGTCGAGCCAATCAAGCTCCTCGACGCCGAGACCAGCCTCTTTCGCCACTACAAACGTGGCACCGACCACCATTCCCTCCTCTTGTTTTACCTCGTCAAAATCACTGGCGGCGAACTTTCCGACGCTGGCTTCGACGAAGACGAAAAAGAATACGCCAAGCTCGCCAAATGGGTCGACCTCAAAGAGCTACGCAACATGCACCACGCCTGCAGTATCGACATCGCCGACAAATTACTCGACCTCGTCCAAAAAGAAATCGCCTAGCCTTATTCCCCAAGACATCTTTACCTCCAATCAGACCCAAGCAATCATCACCTACGCCCTCCAAGAATACGGTGACGAGCTTGAGTTTTTATGGCCAAAATTCCCTCAAGATGCTATCCTGCGCAATCAAACCAACCACAAATGGTACGCGCTCTTCATGACTATTCCTAAAAACAAGCTCTCCGGCCAAACTTCCGATGAAAGGGTTAAAATCATCGACCTTCGTTTCTCCAAAGGTGAAGCCCTAGACTTCGCCGTCTCTAGTGACAATGTCTTCCCCGGCTATCATATGAATAAAAACAACTGGATTACTATTATTCTTGATGGCAATATGCCCACCCCCGAAATTCTCAACTTACTCGACCAAAGTTATCGCATCTCCCTTGCCAAATAACCACTTTTATCAAGTATTTCACCCCTATTATTTTCTACCCCAACTTGTAACGCTGTTACTAGTTCAAATATCCTTCCCAAAATACCTGATTTGCGCTGCTCCGCGCAGGGCAACACCGTGGCCACGGAAGACGTTACCCTGGGCGTAGACATTACCGGTCCATGTATTCAGGTCGCGCCCGTAAGCAGCAGAACCAGCCGTGCCAAACCACCAACTGCCACCCGACGTACGTGCGTTGGGGTAGCCGTAGGAACGGTCGTAGTAACCAGTACGCAGGAACTGGAGAGGCCATTCATTAATACGGTTATAGTTGGGGAGAAAGTGAGTAGAGAAAAGAGCTAGCAAAATACTATATTTATTACGGAGCTAAAGCTACCGTTTTGCGAGTAATGCCTTGGGCTGATACGGGTCTGGACGCCACCCCGAAGGGGAGCGTCCAGGGAGCATCACCCTTACGAGTAAAACAGTAGTTTAGCTCCTATTTAAATGTGGTATTTCGAGCACATCCCGCTCATGTTATAATCTAACCATGCACCGCGAAGAAATCACTATCAAAAGCAATTACGATAATCTGGAGCTCGGCGTCAGCCTCCGCATCCCTGAGCATCCCACTGGCATCTTGCAACTCGTTCACGGCATGGCCGAACACCGCGAACGCTACCATGATTTCATGGATTACTGCGCCGAGCAAGGTCTCGTCGTCATCATTCACGACCACCGCGGCCACGGCGCCAGCATCAAAACCAAAGACGACCTCGGCTATTTTGGCAAAAACGGCGTCGAAGCCATTGTCGAAGACGCCCACCAAATCACCCAATACATCCGCGCCCGCTTCCCCGGTCTTCCCCTCACTCTCTTTGGTCACAGTATGGGCTCGCTCGTTGTACGTTGCTACATCCAAAAATACGACCAAGGCATCGACAGTCTCATCGTCTGCGGTTCGCCCAGCTATCAACTCGCCTCCCGCATCGGCATTATAGTTGTCAAAACTCTCCAATTATTCAAAGGTGAAAAACACCGCAGCCATTTCGTCAATGGCCTCGCCTTCGCCAAAAATACCAAACGCTTCCAGCACGAAGGCAATCCTAACGCCTGGGTCGTCAGCGATCCCGCCGTCCTTGCCGCTTACGACGCCGACGAGCGCGACGGCTTCATCTTCACCCTCAATGGTTTTGAAGCTCTGTTTAAACTCATGAACCGAGCCTACAGCAAAAAGGGCTGGGCCATGCAAAATCCCAACATACCCATCCTCTTCATCGCCGGCGCCGACGACCCCTGTATCATCGACGAAAAACATTTTAATAAAGCCGTCAATTTCCTCCGAGAGAGGGGCTATCAGAATGTCACCAGCAAACTCTACCCCCACATGCGCCACGAAATCCTAAATGAAATCGGCAAAGCCGAAGTCTGGCGCGATGTCATCACCCAAGCAAAACTCGCCGAATCAAATCGCAACACCAATCAATAACCCTACGCAGCGCAGAGCAAAACCGTAGCCACGGAAATTGATATCCTGGGCGCGGACACCACCGGGCCAGGTATACAGGTTGCGCCCGTAGGTAGCTGAGCCAGCCGTGCCAGACCACCAGTAGCCATCCGTCGTACGACCGCGGAGGTAGCCGTAGGAACGGCGGTAGACACCAGTACGCAGGAACTGGAGAGGCCATTCATTAATACGGTTGTAGTTGGGGGTGCTGGCAGAAAAAGCCCAAAACAAAAATATAGGTTAAAATTATCTTCCTTCGGAATTTAGCTTTAGATTTTAAGTAATACTTTGGGCTGAGTCGGGTCAAAATGCCACCCCTCTTTAGAGGGGAGCATTTTGAGAGACTCACCCTTACTTAAAAACTAAAAACTAAATTCCAAGAGGAAGAACAATATTCAAAGTCATATCTATTTTGCCTCTTTTATAAACATCCCATCAAACAGATACAACACCGCCGGCAACACAAAGATTGCCGCGAGCAAGGAAATCACCGTCCCAATCCCCAAGAACAACCCAATCGAAGAAATCACCGAGGACGACGAAATCGCACCAATCAAGAATCCCGCAATCAACAGAATTAGTCCACTCGTCACCACTGCCGGAATACTATCTTCCAGAGTCCCAATAATCGATTTCTTCTTGTCATATTTTTCTCTTAGCACCTTATATCGCGTCGCAATCACAATCGCATAATCAATCGTCGCCCCCATCTGAATCGCCGACACCACAATATACGCCATAAAGAAGATCTCCTTCCCTAGCATTGCCACAACCCCAAAGTTTATCAAGATGCTACCTTCAATCGTCAAAATCAGCAACACTGTCAGCCACACCGACTTAAAAGTCGCGAGCAAAATAATCCCAATGAACAGAATCGTTATCCCCGTGATAATCACATTGTCCGACGTAAACGAACTTTCTAGGTCCATCGCATTGACCGTATTACCAATCAGCTTCACTTCGTCGTAATGTTTCTCTGCTACTTCCCGAATCTCCCCAATCAATTCATAGGTCTCAGCCGACTCGACCGGCGCATCCAAGTTCAAGATAAACCGCGAATACTCGTCGCTCTCCAGCAGCGTCTTCGACTCGTTCAGCATATCATAATACGTACCAATCTTTGTCTTCATTGCCTCACTCAGCGGCAACGCCTTCAAATTATCATGCAGAAAATCCACCAAGTCGATAATCGACACCTTGTAATCATTGATCTTGGTCAGTTTCTCTAGCTCATTATTCTGCTTAGCATAATATTGATACAGATTCAAACTCGTCTTACTATCCACCCCAAAGATCTTCGCCGCTTCCTGATAGTTCACCTTCGAGCCTAGTGCCACCCCCTCGCTAATCTCATAGCCACCCAAGCTCGTCACCGCCGTAATCTTATCCTTCCCCTCCAACTCCTCCGTAAGCAGCAGCTCCTTATTATAATCTTTCTCGGTATTCTTCACCAATATCACTAGATCATTGCTCGCCCCAAATTCCGCCTCAATCTTCTCGAGCGCTTTTGCGTTCTCACTCGAGCGAATCGCCTGCGCCGAAGTCGGATTGTACACATAGTTATAACTCGGGATAAAGCAAATCGATATCGCCACTAGCACCGCAAACGCCGGTAGTAGCACCTTACGCGCCTTCAAAATAAACTCACACAACTCGCTCGACTTTCTGATCTTCTCTTTCTTCTTCAGCTTCACGATCACTTTCTCAAAGACCGCCAGCAAACTCGGCATCACAAAAATCACTGTCAGCAGACTACAAATAATCCCTTTCGCCAGCACCAAACCAATATCTTCCCCAATTTTCAGTTGCATAAACACCAGCGCCAAAAGCCCCGACACTGTCGTCAAACTACTCGCAAAAATCTCTGGCGTCGTCTTCGTCACCGTCTTCTTAATCGCCAGCAATTTATCATCCGTGTCCCCAATCTCTTTCATAAATTGGTTCATAAAGATAATCACATAATCAATCGACAGCGCCAGTTGCAAAATCACTGCAATCGACTGCGTAATATACGAAATCTCCCCAAAAATGAAGTTACTCCCCATATTTAACACAATCGAAACCCCAAACACGATAAAGGCAATCACCGGCTCAAAATAAGTTTTCGATGTCACAAACAAAATAACCACAATCACCGCCACCGACAACCCCAGCGCCAGCCCGATACCATCCATCGTATCTTCAAAATCTTCCGAATATATACTATATTCTGCCTCGGCCACAATCTCCTCGATGTCATGCTTAACCTGCTGAATCTCCTCGTCCGTAGCATCTTCCAACTCTATCGCATAAAGCGCCTTCTCGTTTTTATAAGAAGTCTCCGTCTCGTCAAACAGCACACTTTTGACATTTTTCACTTCCGCGAGCTTCCCCGCCAACTTGTCCGCCTCGTCCAGCGCCACCTCGCTCACCATCAACCGAATCGTCGTAAGGCTCCCAAATTCCTCCTCCATAATTTCCACGCCCTGCTTAGTTTCGGTATCATCAGGCAGATAACTAATAATGCTATTATTGATCCCCACTTTATTAATATTAAAAACGCCAAATACTGTCATCCCCAAAAACAGTACCAAAAAGAAATAGCGATGATTTGTAATAAAATCCCCCAGCGCCACCAAAAAACCTTTCTTGTTTTTTGTCTCTTTAACCTTTTTCATTTACACTTTCCTTTTTAAACATATTTCTAATTATAGTCATCGCTCATTTTTCTACAATAGACATTTTTGTACATTTGTCTAACAAATTTCACCAAAATGCTATACAATTATCTAAATGACTATGGCTACACATCAAGAACAATCATTAAGCACTAAAAAGAAACTCTCCGCCTCCCTCAAAAAGCTAATGCAGGCGTACGATTTTCACAAAATCTCTATCAATATGCTCGTTGGCGACGCCCACCTTAACCGCAACAGCTTCTACTATCACTTCAATAACATTTTCGATTTACTCAAATACACCTTCGAAGACGACACCACTCATATCATCAATCAAACCAACCCCAGTCGCAACCTCAAAAAGACCATTTATCTTATCATGGACTATCTCGACCAGAACAAAGCCTTCTGCACCTGCGCCTACCAATCTCTCGGCAAAACCGAACTCCGCAAGTTCCTCAAAAACAATTTTCAGGGCATCATCATTGATACCATCAACCACGTCACCGAGAAAAACCACCTCCGTGTATCCGGCGACTTCAAAAAATACGTCGTCTATTCCCACACCGAGCTAATGACCATCCACATCATCGGCTACCTCGAAAACAATTTCAAATTCACCAAAGAGCAAACCGCCGACTACATGCTCTCGATGTTTTATAGTTCCGTCACCACCGCCCTCGAAATCGCCAATACCAATAATCTATAACTATTCCAAAACCTTGCATACCACCGCCGTCATCAGCCCTTTCTCTCGCGGATCACTCTCCGCAATCATTAGAGCAATCGCAATGAGCGCCCGATCAGAAATCTTCTGTTCCCCAGTTGAAGTCAGCCCATACGCATTCAACGCCAAAAACATCATAAATAAAAACACAGCAATCCGCTTATTCCCATCAAAAAACGGATGATCCTTGATAATAAAATATAACAAATTCGCCGCTTTCTCCGCCACCGTCGCGTACACGTCTTCCCCGTCAAAACTCTGATAAATCGCCCTCAGCGCCCCCTCAAAAGCATCACCTCGTGGCTTACCAAACATCTCCCCTCCGTGAATCTTTTCCCTCAACTCATCAATCATCGTCATACATTCGCCCGCTTCCAACACTCGCGTCGCCTTCGGCGCCACTGGAATCTTCACAAATCCGTCATCATATTCCCTCAATGTCCTAAAAGTCAGCGCATACTGAGAAATCACTTCCAGCACTCCGTTCGCTTCCGCCCCCGTCAATTCGTTCTGAGCCATCAACCGCTTCACCACCGCCAAAGTCCCCGCCACTTCCTTTAGTTCCGTCTGTGACAGTTCCTTCAACCGTCTCTCATTCACTGCCACACCCCCCACGATGTACTTCTTTAGTACCTTCGTCGCCCAAATCCGCAAATCCGTCGCCTTGCGCGAATTCACCCGATACCCCACCGAAATAATCGCATCCAAATTATATGTCTTCACCTTACGCCTCACCTCACGCCCACCTTCATCGGCAACTAGTAAGGATTCCTTACTAGTTGTCACCCTATCAAGTTCACCTTCGTTATAAATCGCTTTCAGGTGCATCGTGATATTCTGTGGTGTCACGTTAAACAACTCAGCCATCTGCATCCGTGTCGCCCAAATCGTTTCCTCGCCCGGATTCAAATTGAATTGCACCTGTTTCCCCCCAGTCTCATAAATCATTATTTCTTTTTCCATGCCACCTCACTTAATTACCTGCCACTATTATACATCGCACCCCTGTTACACACAACCCCAACTAGTAACGCCGTTACAAGTTGCCCCACAGCGCAGAGCAAAGCCGCTACCACGGAAAGAGTAATTCTGGGCATAGACATTGCCGGACCACGTATTTAGGGCGCGCCCGTCGGTAGCAGAACCAGCCGTACCGGACCACCAGAAGCCAGCCGTCGTACGTACGTTGAGGTAGCCGTAGGAACGGTCGTAGGCGCCAGTACGCAGGAACTGGAGAGGCCATGCATTAATACGGTTGTAGTTGGGAGTGCTAAAATAACGCCATCACCCCATCCACCAGTTGCATAAATTTAAACTATGTATTATAGTTATAACAACGCCTAATCCCTAAATTAGCGAGAATTTTTAGAAATAGAAGAGTATTCACGACAAGGAGGTTTTATGTTAAAAGCAGTAGTTTATGATTTTGATGGAACATTAACGCCCAACCCAATGCCGATCTTCAAAGTGCTAGAGATGAGTGGCCTCGGCGAAGACGCGGTGAACAGCCAACAATTTCTTGAACTGACCAAAGAAATTGCACAGCAAGAAAACGTCAACAAATACGAAGCCATGATTCGAGCAATCCTTAAAATCGTCAAAGACGCCGGCTTCGCACTCACAGACGACAACATCTGCATAGGCGCCAACGAGCGAACCTATAATCCCGGCGTCAAAGAACTGTTGGTGCGGCTAAAACAACAAGACATCAAAAATTATCTTCTCAGCTCTGGTTCCAAAGCATATTTAGAACATCTCGAAATCGCACCATACTTCGAAGAAATTCATGCCTCAACTTTATCTTATGACGAAACCGGCACAGTCAACGGTATCAAACACGTAATGACCGACTCAGACAAGCCAGCAGCATTGCGAGAAATTGCCAAAAGCGTGAATGGCACTTCTGATGATTTTTCGGGAATTGTATACATCGGCGATGGCCCAACTGACGTTATTGTGATGGATTATATCAAGAAGCACGGTGGCACAGCCATCCTAATCCAACATGATAATACTGACCCAAACTGGCCACAGGTTGACACAAGTGGAGTAGACTTGGCAACAGACCCCGATTTCACCCGAAACAGCAAATTAGCAACCTATCTGGAAGATCTAATCAGATCTTAATCCCAGAGGCGAAGTCAGCAACTTCGCCTTTTTTATCAGCTACTGCCCCCACCTTCTGCCACAATATAATCCGTCCCCAGCACCGCAGCCACCTCACCATCTCTTCCAAAGCACCAATAATCTCCTCGTTAGCCAACCCCAACCCACTCGACGCCAAAATAATTTTCATATCATCTCCTTCTATGCCCCTATTATATCATCCAAACCCTACCACACACAGGACACCGCCAAATCTAGGAGGCATTAGAAACTAGTTGGATGGCGGGAATGGGTCTATACCGCCTCACTCACATAAAACCGCACATGGCTATTGACCACGATTGGTGCAGGTGATAGAATATAGACAGGTTGATTGCTCTAGCTCTTTTTGGCTAGAGTAATTTTTACTTCAAAGCGTCTTTGCCATAAAGTAAAGTCGAAATAAATCGACATAACCTGACCTCCTTTCCCCTTTGTTAGTTGATACCGAAAGTGGCGCCCATACGGCCCCGCCATCCTGGGGCTTACTATATAGCAGATCTTGGAAAAACTACAAGGAAAATTAGACATTTTGTTTGTAACTTTGACAATGTTGTTGGTTTTACAACATGGCACAGCGCACCGCAAAGCCGCTCCCGCGACCGTCGCTGTGCTGCGGGCGGACACCCGCGATAAGTGTGTGCAGGAGGTAAGCATACGTCGCAGTGCTACGAGTAGCGGACCACCAGAGGCCATTCGTCGTGCGACTGTAGACCTTACCGTCGGAATAATTATAGTACCCGGTACGCAGGAAGTTAAGGGGGAAGTTAGCAAGCTGATTAGCCTTAGGGGTAATAATACGATTATAGTTGGGGTGCTTCGCTACTACACTACCTTACTCTGTTTCTCGTTCCAGCACTTCCCCCACGCTCCCCACCACATGCCCCGGCTTCACTATCTCCAACACTTCCGGCGCAGAATCCTGCATTACATACCCATCAAACCCCCGAATCATCTCCAGATCATTCGTATCATCCCCTATCGTCACCACCCGTTCACCCGGATACTTTTCCAAAAGCCGCCGCACCGCATTATACTTCCCCGCTCTCACCGACATCATATCCACAAACGAAACATATTCCTCCGGATACTCAATCCAGCCCAAACTCGACATCACCGCTGCCCGCGCCACAAAACTTTGCACTTCGCCATCATATTCAGCTTTCACCGCATCGCATACCGCCTGCGACACCACCACATCCTTCGTCCAGCACCGCACCTTTGTCACATCCTGATCCAGCTCCTGCCATTCCTTCGCGTCATGATAAAAAACCAACTGCACCTCATCACTGAACTTGTCCGTTATTCTCTGCACGATTTCCCTGGCAATTCTCACCGATATCGCCTCTTGAAACACCAACTCACCTCGCTGGTCCCAACAAACCGCTCCGTTATCAAAAATCCCATAATCCAAATAATCCTCATAGTCCGGCCAAGTTCGTCCTAAACTCGCCTGACTCCGCCCCGTCGCAATGCAAAACAAGTTCCCCTTCCCCCGAAACTCCCGGATTTTCTCCAAATTCCGCCGAAATCCCGCCTCATCCGCATGCGGATGTAACGTATTGTCAAAATCACTGAAAACTATCATCCTAATTCACCCGATTCACCACTTCACCAGTCGCCGCCCCACACATCGAGTCCACCCAAATCTCAAACATCCGTGAAAGAGCTTCGTGCGAACAATGCGCATTATGCGGCGTCACAAATATATTACTCTTCCACTGCTTTCTCAAAATCTCTGGGTCATCACTCTCAAACGCCACCCCACCCAGCTCCCCCGCCTCGCATTTTGCCACCAATCGTTCCGTCACTTCCTCAAACCCATTCGACACTACCACAACCTTCATATTCTTATTAAACTTCGCGAGACGAGCGTCATCAAACAACGCCAAACTCTCCGGATTCTTCGCAATCGTCACGAACATAAACTCCGACTTCCCCAGCATTTCTTCATACGGCAAATAATGATATCCCGGGTCATTCTGATTGTGCGAGTAATAGCAAATTTCCTTGCGCCCCACCAACCCATCCAATCGCTGCGCCAGAGCATGCCCAATCGCCCCAAATCCAATAATATCCGTCGGCTTACCCCACATCTCATCACCAATAAATTCCGACGCATAGCTCATTCCGCCTTCCTGGAGATAAAGCGGGAAACGTTTCGCCAGTGCCAACGCCATAAAAACACATTTCTCCGCCACCGACACCGATGCATAATGCGGCACATTCGTCACCACAATTCCCCTTTCCCGACAAAAATCACCATCCACCCATTCGTAGCCGGTCGTCTGCAAGCAAATCGCCTTTAGATTCGGGATTCTCTCAATAATCTCGTTCGAGATATTCCAACCCGTAATGTCCGGATCCGCCGCAATCACTTTCGGTTCCGGATCCTGAATCGGCAACGTAAAATCCGCCTTATCTAAATAAGTCGCCCCTCCCCCGAAAGTTTTCTCAAGTCGCGCCTTCTGCTCGTCGCTCAAATCTTTTTCTTGGCCATAGACATATAACTTCATATCCCTATTATACCATCCCTTCTCTCATACTACCCAGATTCACCCTGTTTATATCTGTTGACTTTTTCATAATATTTGCTATAATGGAAGCATATTCGGGGATACCCGCCCAACCCTAGCAGCATAAGCTGACTAGGGGACATTTTTTGCTAGAACTTATCCAAATACAACTTGGCAAATCCCTGCCGAATCATTTCGAAATCTGAATCAGGAATCGTACCCATTCGTTTATAAAGCCTTGCTACACTCATAACCCTAGCCTGTGCCAATACTGCTACCTCTAGCCTATCTTTAAAAACGAAAGGAACATACCAGTTACCTATATGGTACTGCAACGTCAGAGGGATACTCATAAATCCGTAGCGACTTAGCCTTTTAAATACTAAAACTGGTCGAGAAAATACCTCATTCTTGCCGTTTATTTCTATTCCAATATTCTCACCCATCGCACACCACCAAATATCACCCTCATGTATGGTGCGCAAGCGACCCATATTGTGTAGGCTTTCTTTGAGACCAATCCATATTTTAAATTGTTTTCTTTCGCTCATTTTTCAACTCCGCTTAATAGTCCCACCACCATGTCGCCCAGTATATAGCAAATTTTTCAAAAACTACAAGCGCCAGCGATTTGAATTACGCAGCGCAGAGCAAAGCCGTAGCCACGGAAATCGTTAAACTGGGCGTGGGTAGCACCGGTCCACGTATTCAGGCTGCGTCCGTGGGCAGCGGAACCAGCCGTGCCAGACCACCAGTGGCCATGCGTCGTAAGTACGTTGAGGTAGCCGTAGGAACGGCGGTAGAGGCCAGTACGCAGGAACTGGAGAGGCCATTCGTTAATACGATTGTAGTTGGGGGTGCTGGCAGAAAGCTAGCATGATTTCATCATCCCTCAAACTGCCTCACAATCTCCATCGGCGCCACCACGCCATTCCGCGCGTTCTCAATCGCCCCTATCAGCAAATCCTCATTACGAATTTCACTCCGCATCGCCAAAATTTCCTCATAAGAAAACCATTTTGCATCCAGAATCTCCGCTGGGTCAAACTCAATCTCCTCGCGCATTAGCTTCGTCGCAAAAATCACCGACGCAAACACCTCGTTCTCCTTCACCCGACTTCCAATCTGACAAACCCCCGTCAGTTCCACTTCGCAACCAGTTTCTTCTTTCGCCTCACGCTTCGCGCCATCCGCCATCGTCTCCCCCGGATCCAAATGCCCCGCCGGCAAATTCCACTTTCCCCGGCAGCTTTCCTTCGCTTCCTGCACCAGCAAATACTTGCCCTCTTTTTCGATCACCGCCCCCACAATCACTTTCACATCTGGTTTCATATCCTCATTATATCACGCAACTCAATTCATCCACCACAAGCCATCTTTATCCCCCAACTACAACCGTATTAATGCCCAGTCCGGGATCCAGCTTTTTAGAGGGGGGCAAGCGGCGAAGTCGCTTGCTGGGCATGAAACTTTGTTTCATGCCTTCCGGACTGTTTAACTATTGGCCTCTCCAGTTCCTGCGTACTGGCTTCTACATCCGTTCCTACGGCTTCCTCACCGCACGTACGACGCATGGCTACTGGTGGTCTGATGCGGCTGGTTCCGCTACCAACGGGCGCTACCTGGCTACGTCTACCGGCTTCGTCCGCGCCCAGACTAACTATTGGCGTGGCAACGGTTTTGGCTCTGCGCTGCATAGCAAACCATCTTTTTATGTTACAATATATCCAATGTTAGCCAAAGAATTCGAAGCCACTTTCCTCGACATCGACAAGGACGCCTACCGCGCTAAGCTCACTCAAGCCGGCGCCACCTGCGTCAAACCAGAAATCCTCATGCGTCGCGTCGTCTTCGACACCGGTCCCCATTCTTTTCTCCGCGTCCGCGACGAAGGTGACCAAATCCTCATGACCTACAAACAAGTCGACCATCTCTCCCTCGACGGCGTGAACGAAGCCAACATCACCGTCAGCAATTACGACGACACCATCACCATTCTCAAATCCGCCGGCCTCCGCCTTAAAGCCCGCCAATCCACCCTCCGCGAAATCTGGCACATCGGCGACGTCGAAATCACCATCGACACCTGGTCCCAGCTCCCTCCCTACACCGAAATCGAAGGCCCCTCCCCCGCCGCTGTCGAAAAAGTCGCCGACAAACTCGGCTTCAAAATGTCAGATGCCTTCTACGGCTCCGTCGACCAAATCTACCATCATTATTACGGCGTTTCACAAGAATCCGTCAACACCTGCCCCGAAATCGTCCTCGGCAAAATCCCCGCCTTTCTCGAAGGGAAACTCTAGCCCACCTCTTTTCTACTCTTCCCTTTTCAGCCATTTTATGTTAAAATTTAAAACAATATTATGACACATCACGCCCGCCATAATATGAAACTTATACACAACCTAGGAGGTGAAATGATTGAAAAAATCATCCAATTTTCTGCTTCATGTTCCTGACGTTATTTGCTGCTACCGTGCCTTAGCCTCTCTCGCCGGCCTCATTTTAGGCCCGCACTGGCTGACACCGTGGCTATTCTC
>ERZ778511.1790-NODE-1790-length-13410-cov-4.038637_pt1 | contig 13410 bp, 14 predicted proteins | sample MGYA00510347_ERZ778511 | MGnify/ENA primary metagenome ERZ778511 (study PRJEB29527, sample SAMN07138967) | mouse gut metagenome | material: feces | host: mouse | place: China:Nanjing | collected 2016-01-25 ...
AAAAAAGAACCTCTGCTGTGCTGCTGCATAACAGGGGTTCTTTGACAGTCTGAAGATTCCTGAATGCTTCCAGGAATCTTTTTTCATACCACAATACAATATCTTTCTATGTATTTATTCTCCTGCCGCTTTTTCGTCTCCTGCAGATCTGAGTTCTTCTGCAGGTCTCGGCCTTACAGACTTGGGATATTCTCCCGGCTCTGCAGCTTTCGGCCTGGAAGACTTACGATATTCAGAAGACGGAGACGCCGCCGACGCCTCAGCCGCTTTCAGAGGCGCCTGGCTCTCAAGAGCAGGCACCTCGTCTCCCATAAAGCACTGTCCGAAGAAAACAGCGTTTTCATCTACAACCAGTTTTTTCGTGTGCAAATTACCGGTCACTTTACCAGTGCCGGAAATCGTAATTTTATCGGTTGCAATCAGATCCCCCTCTACAGTACCGCCGATCATAATTGTAGCGGCACGTACATTTCCCACGATCTTACCGGTCAGGCCCAGCACCAGAACGGTATCAATCTTCACGTCTCCCTTGATCAGACCATCCACTCTGGTGGTTTCCTTTGCCTGCAGGGTGCCTTCAAATATGGCATCCTGCCCGATAATGCTTTTGATTTTCGCAAATTGTGTGTCGTTGTTGTCTTTCTTTTTTAACATATTTCCCCTCCTAACCGTATACTTCTAACAGATCCAGTGGATCTATTAACGTCCCTTCCTGTGTTATCTGATAGCCAAACCTTTCATCCGGAGACTGCATCTCATACAGCGTAGCGCCGCGCTCCACCTCATCACCCGCTGCAACAGCCGGGCTGGAAGCCGTTCTGTAGATAGACATATAGCCGTTCTGATGATCAATGGTAACTCTGTGCCCATAGAGCGGATCATCCTCCACGGAGGCCACCACACCATTGGCCGACGCAATCACTTTTGTACCTGCCGACGCAGAAAATACAACAATGGGCTCCTGATCCGCCATAATCTGTGCTTCCACACTGTCTTCTTCCCCATCCGCCACTTCTCCTGTTTCCGCTGTCATCTCCGAGCTCTTTAAAATAACCGCCGCTCCTGCCAGCGGGAAATCATGGGGAACTCGTTTGGCATTCTCTTCCTCTTCCTGTGCCTTCTGTGTCTCTGCATTCTGTGTTACAGTATCGCTTAATATCGCAACTTTGTCGGACAATTCCGCATTATCTGTTGTGAGTTCCTGGTTTTGCTGTGTCAGCTCTTCTATCTGCGCCTGCAGCTGCGCTTCACGGCCTGCCACTTTTCGCAGTGCTGACCAATGATAAACTGCCGCGCCAATGGACGCTGCCAGTAATATGGCAATCAGACAAAGAACCGTTGTTATCAGCCCCTGTTTCAGATAAAGAGGGTGTGTCCCTCCATACGGTGAATCAGAAACTATCATAACCGTATAACTGACTCTTTTCTTATGCTTTCCGGATTCCACTCAATTTTCACCTCCGTCTCGTATGATTCTATCATATAATTTGCAGTTTGTCTAAATTATTTTGAAAACAAGCAAATATAGCACTATATATTAAATTTTTGGAAAGATTTTTTTCTTTCTTTACATTTTTTTCTTCATATGCTATTCTAGTTGTGTTGCAAAGCGACAATCTTATTTATTTTTTGGAGGTATCCTAGATGAACAAAGGTACGGTAAAGTGGTTTAACAACCAAAAAGGTTACGGATTCATTTCCGATGAGCAGGGAAATGACGTATTCGTACACTACACAGGATTAAACATGGAAGGCTTCAAGTCACTCGAGGAAGGCGCATCCGTTGAATTCGAAGTAGTGAACGGCGAAAAAGGCCCTCAGGCAGTGAATGTTACCAAGTTATAAGAGAACTCTTATAGCGCACACTCTATAATCGGTTTTTCGATGTGCCTTTTCTTATATAAATTGACCGGCAAATTCATTTTATTTTAGAAAGTCGCAATATTGTTTTAACGATTATAAGAAGAACCAGTCTCATTGGCTGGTTCTTCTTTTTCAAACAGGAGGTTATTATGAAAAAAAGAATAGCAATGCTGTTACTGGCGGCGGTTCTCTCCACATCCCTGACAGCATGTGGAAATCAACCTGGCCAGACACAACAACCACCAACAGACAATACACCGGAAACTGCCATATCCGAATCCACAGACAATCCGGTGCCCGCTCCGTCTACTCCCGGAACGGACACTGCCGATGGAACGGTTCAAATACCGGAAAATCCCCTGGCTGACGCCCCTTCTGACACCCGGCCTTCCGCATCGGAAGACGCTGAGCTGACTGCCGATTCCATTGGCCCTGTCAGCTTCACCCCCAATGAAAAGGGATACTCCATGGTGTATGGCGCCAATACGCTGCATGCCTACTTCAAACGCCAGAATGTCGTGCCCGGAAATGGGAAAATGATCATCCGAAAAACATCCGATGATTCCGTGATAGAAGAAATCAACTTAAAAGACACACAGAAATGCAGTATTGGAGAAGCGGACACTACCTTCAACCTGCTGGGATGGAATGGCGGCACCCATTTGATCATCCAACTGAAAGAAACCCCTGCCAGTGGCGAAGCATATTATGTCAATCTGGAAGAAGGCGCTTTCACCTCTCAGGACGGCGCTATCCTCTCCAAAGCCATCCAGGACAAGACTACCTGGAGTTACGGCGTAGCGCCCTATGGCGTCATTCCGGCACGCCCCAGCGGGTCCGACGTGCTGGTGGGCGATGTTCTCTCTGCCGACATCCTGATCCGTCAGCCTGCCGTCCTTGCCAAAATAGAAAACTATGACGAAAACAGAGTCCGCTTCAACGATAAAGAATTTGAGCAGGACGCAAAACTGGAAATTAAAATTTATCAGATTGGTGAGGATCCCTTTACCGTTACATTCTATGACAATGATGACAATCCACTGGGAAGCATCACCTTATCCTACACGGCGTCCATGCCACCTGAACCGGAAGAAGAAGCACCCAAAAAATCCATTACCAATCTATAGATCTACAGAGACGGCGCAGAAATTTCCCGCAGTACGTCTGCCAGTTTCATAGTACCACCAAACAGATCCAGGGCACTGCCGATGGTCACATCCACACGGCCGTGTCCTGCTTTTTTCAGAATTCGTAAATCTTCATAGCAGTGCACTCCACCGGCATAGGTCACCGGAATACACTCAAACTGCCCCAGAAGTTCTGCCAGCTCTATCTCGATTCCCTCCGCTTTTCCCTCCACATCCACTGCGTGGATCAGAAATTCGCTGCAATAACCGGAAAAAAATTCCAATGACTTCTGATTCAGTTCCACATCCGTATATTTCTGCCATCGGTCGGTCACAATAAGGTAACGGCCGTCCTTTTTCCGACAGCTTAAATCCAGCACCAGATGTTCTTTTCCCGTCTCCCGGTACAATGTTTCCAGATGATCATATTCTATCCGTCCGTTTTGAAATACATAAGATGTGACAATTACATGGGAAGCGCCCGCCTCCAGATACAGCGCCGCGTTTTCCGTATGAATCCCGCCGCCGACCTGTAATCCCCGGGGATATGCCCGCAAAGCCTGAAGGGCCTGCCGTCTTGTTTCTTCAAAATAGTCGCTGCCCTCCCGGTTCAGCAGAATCACATGCCCCCCGGCCAGCCCCTGATCCCGGTACAGTCCGGCATAAAAAGCGGCATCCTGGCCTGCCGTAAAATTTTCCACCGCAAAATCTCCCTGATCCCGCAGGCTGGAACCCACAATTTGTTTGACTTTTCCGTTATGAATATCAATACATGGCCTGAACCGCATATCTGCCTCCCTATCTTTGATTACACCCATATAAAACAGTTTTTTCTTTTTTTATGCATAAAAATTTTATGAAAGAACATACTACCAACAAGGAGTTCCTCCATGGACTCTCCGTGCGCAGTCTGCGCCACCCTGCGGCTTTGTTCACCTGGCGCAGGCAACGCATCCTGCCCGCACAGTGAAAAAAGAAAAGGAGCGAGATTATGAAAAAGTATGCAAGAATGCTGTCTGTATCCCTTGTTCTTGTTATGCTCTGCGTAGCGCTTACCGCCTGCGGCAGCAAAAAAGACGACCAGACCGGGACTACTGACAACACAGGCAACGAAACCACCAATGAAGCCACAACAGATAACACGGATAATACGGACACCAACGATACAGACGACAATACCCAGGCCGGAGCGGACACAGACACGACCAATGGAGATACAGAGGACGGCGGAACAACCAATGCAGGTACAGGTGCAGACACAAACACCAATACCGACACAGACACAAATACAGACACAACAACCGCTACAGATACAACTGCTGACGGCAACGGGGGCAATGAAACAGCCATTGATGATGCCGGCAATGCAGTGGGTGATGTGGTAGACGATCTGGCCGACGGTGTATCTGATGCGGCCGATGGCGTATCCGATGTGACCAATGACGTAGTTGGATCAAATAACAATCAATAACGCTTTACATCCCGAAAAATATACAAAATCCTGGGATTCCCAGGCTGCGGCGGGCCTGACCGGCAACGGTTTCCCTCCCGCCGCAATACAGTACATACACTTTTATTCCAGGCGTTCCACAATGCTTCCGTCCTGATATGCCTGCAAAAGCAATTCCAAATGGTGAATACTCTCAATAATCTCGCCACCAATATCCGTATCTGCCACCTGCACCCGGCTTACCGCCCGCTCAATCACAATAGAATCCGAAAAAATATCCGATTCTTTCTGTATGGCGTCTTCCTTGGATTCGAAGGTTTCATGGGCCACAAGGCGCACTCCGTGAGAGTTGGAGACCAGTGTATAACCGGCAATTCCGGTCTTGCCCTGATAGGCTTTGGAAAAGCCGCCGTCAATAATCAGCAGCTTCCCGCCACATTTAATGGGTGTCTCCCCTTTTTTCAGTTCCACCGGCACATGTCCGTTGACGATATGGCTCTTTGTCTCATCCAGGCCGAACTCCCGCAGAATCCTGTTTAAAATTTCCTCATTGTCATTCAGACGGTAATAACTGTTCTTGCATTCCTGATGTGTCTCTTTATCTGTAACAAAATACCGCTCAAAGGTGGCCATCTTGTCCTTACCAAACACAGGAGAATTGGGGCCGGCCCAGATATACCAGATCATATCCTGGCCTTTGCGTTTTTCCGAAATATTATGTCTGTTATAAAAACCTTTCCTGGCATAATGCTCCAGCACATCATATAATTCTTTTCCACCGTATCTCCTGCCGTCGATTTCCATTGTTCTGAAATTGCCCTCTTCATCCATGGGCACACAGCCATGATAAAGCAGATTGGAATTGTGTACCTTGTACAGGCCGCCTTTGGAAAACAGAAAGCGGATATGCCTTTGCAGTTTTTCGCAGTGGACAAACGCCTGTCGCAGCCGCTCCATCAACTGTGATTCTTCCGGCGTCAGTTTGTAGGGGTTCTCCGGATTGACTGTGGGAAAATCCACATCTTTCATCTCACAGACTTTTCCGTCTATCAGAACAGTGTGTTTTTCATAGTCAATTTTGTCAAGCAACAGCCGGTCATCCATATGAAATTCCGGATGCCGTTTAATCAACTGCCCTTCCAGCTTGAGCTGCAGAATGGTCATAGCCTTGTGCATCTTCATATCCATCCGCAGGTCTTTCGTATTGTAGTCCGTATTGTATTTGATGGCAAACACATCACAGTTGGTATCTTTATAAGTTTCCATGGCAAAGGTTACCAGGGGTATCAGATTGATTCCATATCCGTCCTCCAGTGTATCCAGATTGCCATAACGGGCAGCCATCCGGATGACCGTGGCAATACATGCCAGATGTCCGCTGGCCGCTCCCATCCAGACCATATCATGGTTCCCCCACTGAATATCCACGCTGTGATATTCCTGCAGGGTATCCAGAATAATGTGCGGCCCCGGTCCCCGGTCAAAAATATCCCCGACAATATGCAGATGATCAATCACCAGCCGCTGAATCAGTTCGCCCAATGCAATAATAAATCCCGGCGCACTGCCAATGCGGATAATCGTATGGATAATTTCATTATAATAGGCTTCCTTGTCCTGGACTTCCGCCTTTTCTGTGATCAACTCCTCGATAATATAGGAGAAATCTTTTGGCAGTGCTTTTCTGACCTTGGAGCGGGTATATTTGGACGCAACCCGTTTGGTAATCTGAACCAGCCTGTGCAGTGTGATTTTATACCAGTCTTCGATATTATCTTCCTGCTGCATCACCAATTCCAGTTTTTCCTGTGGATAATAGATCAATGTGGCAAGGCTTTTTTTGTCTCTGCTGCTCAGAGTATTGCCAAATTCCTCATCAATCTTATACTTCACCGAGCCGGAACCGTTTTTTAACACATGGTTAAACTGTTCATATTCCCCATGAATATCCGACAGGAAATGTTCCGTTCCCTTGGGAAGATTTAAAATCGCCTGGAGATTGATGATCTCCGTTGACGCAGACGCTATTGTAGGATACTGTCGCGCCAGCGTCTTTAAATACATCAGTTCCATCTCTGTCAGGTTTTCCCCGATTCTTTCCTTCTCCATACATACGCCTCCCAACAATAGATTGCAGGCTTCGCCAGCAAACCTATTGTCATGAACAACAGAAAGAACGCTTTGCGGACTTTCCCTTGTCATGAATCCTTCAGGCCGGAACCTGTCAGCCTTCGATTACATCGCTCATATCATAACGTCCTGCCGGTCTGCCGGCCAGATATTTCGCCGCCTGAATGGCACCTTTGGCAAATACCTCCCTGGAGTATGCTCTATGGGAAAACGTAATTACTTCATCTGTGCCGGCAAAAATCACATCATGATCCCCCACAATTGTGCCGCCTCTCACTGCAGAAATACCGATTTCCTTACGGGGACGACGCTCTCTCCTGCCGCTTCTGTCATAGATATACGCATATTCCTCCCCCAGGACACCCCGGACACGGTCCGCCAGTGCCAGCGCTGTCCCACTGGGTGCATCCAGCTTGCGGTTATGGTGTTTCTCTACAATCTCCACATCAAATCCTGCCTCTGCCAGCACCGGTGCCGCTTCCGCCAACAGTTTCAGAAGCAGATTGATACCCACCGACATGTTCGCCGATTTCAGAACGGCTACCTGCTTCGACGCTTCCTCCACTTTTTTAAGCTGTGCTTCGTCAAGGCCTGTGGAACATAAAACGCAAGGCACACTGTTTTTTACACAATATGCCAGCAGCCCGTCTACCGACTGTGCAGACGAAAAATCAATCACCGCGTCCGCCTCCACATCACAGTCTCCGATCTGTCTGAAAACGGGAAAAAGATTCTCCCTGTGGTCAGAAATATCTATCCCCGCCACCACTTCCAGCTCCGGATCTGCGGCAGCCATCCTGCCAACTACCTGTCCCATTTGACCGTTACAGCCATGTATAATGATTCTGATCATAAATCTGCCTCCTTTGATGTAGTTTCCCTTGCATCATCAAAACAATAGACAGCACGCTTCGCGAACTATCTATTGTCATGAACAATAGATTGCAGGCTTCGCCAGCAAACCGATTGTCATGAATCATTCCTGTACTACGAAATATGCTCCGGCACATGTCCGGAGCACGCTTCATACATTATAAATTCCATTCCCGCCTATAGCAGGGCAATACACAGAAAAATATAACCAATGGTCAGGAACAGCCCCACTGCAGACAGAATAATACCTGCAATCGCCATTCCCTTTTGTGGATTGTGCTGCGCAATGTTGATAATACCCAGAACAATCCCGACAATCGACAAAACAATCGTAACAAAAGACCAGAAGCCAAGTACGGAAAGAATACCGCACACCAGGCTTCCCACAGCCTTGCCGCCGCTTTTTTCCGGTATGGCGTTGGACACTACCACCGGCCCATTATAATTATTGGGGGCATAGCTGTTATAGCCATTATTGACACCATTTTGACCAAAATTACCGTTTCCGTCCATATCCTACCTCTGCAGCCTATACCATACCAACCAAAGCCATGTTCAATGCAAAAAAGATACCAACCACTACCAGAAAACCTACAAAAGCGATAATCACTTTTGTCGTATTCTTCTGCAGGGCTGCGGAAATATATACCGAACTCAGAGCCGCACCAATTACGGCACAGAGAAGTCCGCCGAAAAACCATCCGCCGATTACGCTGATTGCAACCAGTACCCAAATCCATACGGGAATGCTGGTAACAGGTTCGTACTGGGAACCGTCATCCTGATATGTACCGTTCACTACCAGCCTGCTCTTATTGCCAATCATAACCACGTGGCAGTTTGCGCCCGGAAAATCAACTGAATAATCTACCAGGTTTACAAACCAGTTGCTGGATTTTACTCTGTAAGTATTGGTATCCACCGAAATTTCCGGTCCGCCAAACGCCTTCACTTTACAGCTTATGCTGTGATTCATTCCATTGCTGTCTGAAATAGTCCATGAATTACTGCTAGCCATATCCTTCTTTCTCCTTTTCCTCATATAAAATTATATTCAGGGGACAGCCCTTCTGATCCCCTCCGCTTTGCAGAGCTCCTGCCCGACAAAGAGTCCAGTCCCATTCTGGTCTGAACTCTTTTTATATTACAAAATACAGTCCCTTTTGTCAAGATATACCACACTTTATACCCCAAATTCTTTCATGGCTTTTTTCAGTATTTCCACATGTTCGGGTTCCATCTCGGAAAGCGGCATCCTGAGTATGCCTTCGTCCCTTCCCTGCAGCTTTAAAGCCATTTTAACCGGAATCGGATTCACTTCACAGAACAGTGCGTCCACCAGCGGTATTGCATCCAACTGAATCTTTAAACTGCCGGCCAGATCACCCTCGAAAAATTTCGCACACATATCATGGGTCTGCCGTGGCGCCACATTGGAGAGTACTGAAATCACCCCCAGCCCTCCCATGGACAACAGAGGAACCACCTGATCGTCATTGCCCGAATACAGATCCACACATCCATCCGCAAGGGACATCAGCTTTGCAACCTGAGAAATATTCCCCGAAGCCTCTTTCACGCCAATGATATTTTCCACTTCCCGGCAAAGTCTGACAACGGTAGCCGGTGCAATATTGGTGCCGGTCCGGCTGGGTACATTATAGAGTATCAAAGGCAGAGACACAGAATCCGCGATTGCCCGGTAATGATAATACAGCCCGTTCTGCGTTGCCTTATTATAATAAGGTGAAACGACCAGTAAACCGTCCACACCTGCATGCTCCGCCTCCTGAGACAGATAAATGGCAGTTTCCGTACAGTTGGAACCAGTGCCGCCAATCACCGGGACTCTGCCTGCAACCTGCTTCACACCAAAACGGATCACATCCAGATGCTCTTCGTGGCTCAATGTGGAAGATTCCCCGGTGGTGCCGCATACAATAATCGCATCCGTGCCATTGGCAATCTGATATTCCAGCAACTCCGCAAACCGCTCATAATTGACAGAGCCATCCCTGTGAAATGGTGTGACAATCGCTACACCTGCGCCTTTAAACAATGCCATATTCATTTCCTCCTTTATTATGTAAAAAACTCTTCCGTAGAAGAAAAAGCTGACTCAACAGTATATAAATGAGTCAGCCAGAATTTCTTTCTCTCGATAGCGCCCCATCCATAAAGATGACAGTCATACACTTCTTCAATGCATGCCCAAGATAAAACGTTCACGGAAATTCTATCTTTCGGCGTATCCTCCTTTCACTGCCCCTCACCTGTGCCTGACACATCAGAAAAGCTACTCATAGAATACGCAACCTCTATCTTATCTCTTAACCTTTTTCCGAATATATCCATCATAGCAGACAACCCTGTAGCTGTCAACTTTATTCCTGCTCCTCATCTCCCTCTTCTTCGTCCGCAAGCTCCAGTTTGCTCACGGACACTTCATATGCAACACGCTTCTCCGTCATCTCTTCTGAGATTTTCTTCACATATTCCCGGCTCTGAATCCTTCCCCATACAAGACATCTGGAGCCTACAGTAAAGCTGCTGACATATCTGGCATTCCTGCCCCAGCAGATACATGGTATGTAATCGGATTTCCCGTAGGGTCTGTTAACCGCAAGCAGCAAATCCGCAATTTCCCTTCCAAGAGGCGTCTTACGGTAAACCGGTTCTTTGCAGATATAACCGTCAAGGAATATCTGGTTGGTTTTTGCGCTCTCTTCTATAGTATCCATAAATTCAATTTCTCTGGCAAATACGGAAAGTACCAGTTTGTTTTTCTTTTCCTCATGCCTGTTATAAGAACGGAACTGTCCCGTAACGCACAGATTGCTGCCCCTGTAATCTGCGTTTACGTCCAGCAGCCGTTCAGATACCATAACCGGAATCACGTCATAGGATTCACTGAGACGCGCCACCTCCACATCTACCATATAGAAGCCTTCGCCAAAAATTTCATGGCTGAACGTAAAATCTCCAATCACTTCGCCCATGATTGTCACCTGGTTATTTTCAATTACCTTATCTGTCATTTTTGTTCTCCCTTCTTACGTTTAAGAATTTTTTCCAGTATTGTACTATTATGTATATGTTCTAAACCCGATGTTAGAACTGTTATATATCGCAGTATTCGACATTTTCCATACCCCTGGTCGTATGGTGTCGAAACCGGTGCCAAAATGCCTGTTTTATGGCATTTTGTGTGCATCCGCCGTTATCATTCACACCTGATGATTGTAAACAGATACAAAATCCGGCGCAGGTGTGAATTGTAACGCTCTGTTACCCGGTCTGACACTTCTTTGCCATGCATCTTGCAACTTTGCCACTGGAATGCTATAATTTTCGACGGCACACGTTTGCCGTCAGGAGGAGATTATGAAACAGACAAGAAATGATGTGAGAAATGTTGCAATTATTGCCCATGTAGATCATGGCAAAACCACCCTTGTGGACGAGCTGCTCAAGCAGAGCGGCGTTTTCCGTGAAAATCAGGAAGTGGCGGAACGTGTCATGGATTCCGGTGATATAGAACGGGAACGGGGTATTACCATACTTTCCAAAAATACCGCCGTTATGTATAAAGGAACGAAAATCAATATTATTGACACACCCGGCCATGCGGATTTCGGCGGGGAAGTGGAACGTGTCCTGAAAATGGTCAACGGGGTGATCCTCGTGGTAGACGCCTTTGAGGGAGTCATGCCCCAGACACGGTTTGTACTGAAAAAAGCGCTGGAGCTGAACCATCCTGTTATCGTCTGCATTAACAAGATCGACCGCCCGGAAGCACGGCCGGAAGAAATCATTGATGAAGTGCTGGAACTCTTTATTGATTTGGATGCCAATGAGAAGCAGCTTGATTGTCCGTTTGTCTTCGCTTCCGCAAAAGAAGGCACTGCAACGCTGGATCTGGACAATGAAAACGGCAATATGAGCCCGCTTTTTGAAACGATCCTCAACTATATCCCCGCTCCGGTAGGCGATCCGGATGCGGGCACACAGGTTTTGATCAGCACCATTGACTACAACGAATATGTGGGCCGTATCGGTGTGGGAAAAGTGGACAATGGTTCCATCAGCGTGGGACAGGAAGTGGTCATTGTCAACCACCATGACCCGGAGAAGCTGCAAAAAGTAAAAGTCAGCAAATTGTATGAATTTGACGGTTTGAATAAAACAGAAGTGAAAGAGGCAAAGTTCGGTTCTATCACAGCCATATCAGGCATTGCGGATATTCGGATCGGAGATACCCTCTGTTCGCCGGATCGGCCAAAGCCCATTCCTTTCCAAAAGATTTCCGAGCCTACCATTGCCATGCAGTTTCATGTCAATGACTCGCCTCTGGCAGGCCAGGAGGGAAAATATGTTACAAGCCGCCATCTGCGTGACCGGCTGCTGCGGGAGCTGAATACAGATGTTTCCCTGCGTGTGGAGGAAACAGATACGACCGAAAGTTTCAAAGTATCCGGACGGGGCGAACTGCACCTCTCTGTCCTGATTGAAAATATGCGCCGGGAAGGCTACGAATTCTCTGTCAGCAAGGCGGAAGTGCTGTACCACCAGGATGAACAGGGCAAAAAACTGGAACCTATGGAACAGGTATATGTGGATGTACCTGAAGAATTTTCCGGTACGGTGATCGAAAAACTGAGCCTGCGGAAAGGGGAACTTGCCAATATGCGACCTCTGACCGGAAACTACAACCGTCTGGAATTTTCCATTCCTGCCAGAGGTCTGATCGGATATCGGGGTGAATTCCTGACAGACACAAAAGGAAATGGCATTATGAACTCCGTATTTGCAGGCTATGGTCCCTTTAAAGGAGAAATCCAGTACAGAAAGCAGGGTTCCCTGATCGCCTTTGAAGCCGGTGAAGCCATCACTTACGGCCTTTACAACGCCCAGGAACGGGGCACGCTGTTTATCGGACCAGGTGAAAAGGTATACGCAGGTATGGTCATCGGCCAGAATGGACGCGGAGAAGACATTGAACTGAATGTATGCAAGACAAAGCACCTGACCAACACCCGGTCATCCAGCGCCGATGAAGCGCTCCGTCTGACGCCTCCCAGAATACTCAGTCTGGAACAGGCACTGGAGTTCATCGACACGGACGAGCTTTTGGAAATTACGCCCAAGAGCCTGCGTATCCGGAAAAAAATCCTGGATCCGACCATGAGAAAACGGTCTGCCATGAAAAAATAATAAGAGAACGGGAAGAAATTGACAGAATTGTAATATGACCTGCTTCCCGCAAAAATACAGGGACATGATACCGAATACATCAGATAATCAAAGACGGATGGCGGAAAGCTGTTTCAGCTTTTCGCTGTGTTCCCGTATCACTTTTTTCATAATGTACAAATCTGATTCCTGGCTTTCCTGCTGCTCAATCCCCTGGGCATAACGCCTGTAAGTTGATGTATAACAGGACTCTATATTCTGCAGGCGGGGCAGCACATCATTTTCAAGCAACAGATTCATTGCTTTGATTCCCGCCTTCAAAGGTGTCATTCTGGCATCCACAAGATTGGAAATTGCCTGTAAATCTTCCATCGTGAGATTCATATGTTCAAGCTCCTCTCTCAATTCTTCCTGTAGTGGCTTTCTCGTGTACGGTTTTTCAGACATACGCTTTCCTCCATTTCATGTATTGAACCTGAATCAAGCAGATAACGCATACCGATCCGGCAAACTGTCTGTCTCCATATCAATCTGACACACGCTGTCTGAATAAAATACTCCCATGTAAACAATAGAAAGTACACTTCGTGAACTTTCTATTGTCATGAACTATAGAAAGCATGCTTTGTGAACTTTCTATTGTCATGAACTATAGAACGCACACTTTGCAAACTTTCTTTTGTCATAAACTATAGAATCCGCGCTTTGCGAACTTTCTTTTGTCATGAACTATAGAAAGCATGCTTTGTGAACTTTCTATTGTCATGAACTATA
>ERZ778511.1801-NODE-1801-length-13357-cov-3.936551_pt1 | contig 13357 bp, 9 predicted proteins | sample MGYA00510347_ERZ778511 | MGnify/ENA primary metagenome ERZ778511 (study PRJEB29527, sample SAMN07138967) | mouse gut metagenome | material: feces | host: mouse | place: China:Nanjing | collected 2016-01-25 ...
GGGTGAACCGCTCGACAATCTCGAAAATGTAGTGCGGGCGCTCGACATTCTGACCTCCGACTGGGGTTTCGGCTGGTCGCCGACACGCATCACGGTCTCGACGGCAGGCGTGGTGCCGCAGTTGCGCCGGTTCCTCAATGCGACGCGTGTGCATCTGGCTGTCAGTCTGCATAATCCGTTCTCGGAGGAACGGGCTGAAATCATGCCCGTGGAGCGTGCGTGGCCCATTGCGCAGGTGGCCGAAATCTTGCGTGAATACGACTTTACGCACCAACGCCGCGTATCGTTCGAATACATCGTGATGAGCGGTCTGAACGATACGCCGCGGCATGTTCGGGAGTTGTGCCGGCTGTTGAACGGCATCAAGTGCCGCATCAATCTGATCCGGTTCCACAAGATTCCCGATTCCCCCTATTTTTCGCCCGATGAAGCCGCGATGATCCGCTTCCGCGATGCGCTGACGGCGCGGGGCATCCAAACGACGATACGTGCCTCGCGCGGCGAAGATATCCAAGCTGCCTGCGGCCTGCTGAGCACCGCTTTTGAAAGCACGCCTTTTGAAAGACGTTCCTTATGCGATTGACCGTTGTTGTGCTGCTGACGGTCGGCGACGTTCCCACGGGTCGTGATAAAACCGTTTACATGCTACTTACGGTCGTAAGTATTATGAGCGGCTTTTAATAAAAAAATAAAAATTTGGTTATTTTTGCGGTTGTGAAAAAGCGCCTCTCTCTCTGTCGTCTCGTTGCCGTTCTCCTGTCGGCCCTCCTGCTCTCGCCCGGGTGGCTGTCGTTGAGCGGGTGGACGCTGCCCGTGGCTTTCGTCCCGTTGCTGTGGGTGAGCAGTTCCTATGACGGTTCGCGCCGGTCGTGGTGGGGTATGTTCGGCTGGGCGGCGCTTGCATTCGTGCTTTGGAACGTCGCCACCGTCTGGTGGATCTGGTACGCCACGCCCGTGGGCCCCATCGCTGCGACGCTGGCATCGACGACCCTCAATCTCTTTGCTTTTATGTTGTTCCATACGGTTTCGAAGTCGACCGGCCGCGCTGTCGGCTACGCGACGCTCGTCGCCGCATGGATCGCTACGGAATATGCCTATACGGTCAGCGATTTTTCGTGGCCGTGGCTCGTCCTCGGTAACGGATTCTCGCATGAGGTGTGGGCCGTGCAGTGGTACGAAGCGACCGGCGTCTTTGGCGGGTCGTTGTGGGTGTTGTTGTGCAACATTGCGTTCTTCGAGGCTTGGCGCGCACGGCGCCGCGCGGTACGGTGGATCGTAGCCGGTTGCGTGTTATTGCTGCCGGTCGTCTGCTCGCTGTGGATTTGGCAGCGCGAAGGGCGGCGAACGGCCGACGGCACGGTCGAGGTGAGCATCATCCAGCCGAATGTCGACTGCTACGAGAAATTCCACGGCGATGACGAATGGCAGGTGGAGAATATCCATGATTTGTTGGCTGCGGTGCCTGCCGATGCACGGTTTATCCTGTTGCCCGAAACTTCCGTCCCGGGCTATTATCGCGAACCCGATTTCGCCGATGCGTTCTTCCCTGACGGTGGAACTTCCGAGGTGTGGTTGCGGCTGGCTGATAGTCTGCGGAGCGCGCATCCCGATGCGCTGCTCGTCACGGGAGCCAATACGATGCGTTTTTATGGCAAGGAGAAGATGACCCCCACGGCGCGGATGCGGGCCGGAACCTACTATGACCATTTCAACACGGCGGTCGGCTTGGACAGCGCGGGCCGCGTGCAGCTGCACCACAAGGGACGGCTGGTCATCGGTGTCGAAAATACGCCGACGTGGGTATTCGATGTTTTGCGGTTCTTGGTCATCGACCTCGGCGGCACGCTCGGCCAGATCGGCAAGGGCGAACATGCGACGGCGTTCGACCACGACGGCGTGACGATGGGCCCGGCCATTTGTTACGAGGGGCTGTACGGCGATTTCTTCGGTGAATTCGTGCGCTGCGGCGCGCAGTTCATGGCCATCGTTTCGAACGACGGCTGGTGGGGCGACACGCCCGGGTATCGTCACTTGTTCACTATTTCGCGCCTGCGGGCCATCGAACACCGGCGGGCCATTGCCCGTGCGGCCAACACGGGCCGTTCGGGATTCATCTCGCCACGCGGTGATGTGGGCGAAACTCTCGGCTGGGAACAGCGCGGCGTTATCACTTCCCGTGTTCCGCTCGAATCGCGCACGACTATCTACACCCGCTACGGAGACTACATTGCGCGCATCGCTGTTTTTCTGCTGGCGCTGTGTGTACTTTACGCCGTCGTCTATCGGGTGAAACGCAAAAATCATCTCGTACCCTAAACTTAACGTTCGTCGATACATGAATTACTCCCAAACGCTCGAATTTCTCTTTACGTCGCTGCCCGCATTCGAAACCAAAGGCGCCACGGCCTACAAGCCCGGGCTGGAACGGATCGCCGCATTCTGCAAGGCGATGGGGAATCCGCAGCGCAACTTTTTCACCGTGCACGTGGCGGGAACCAACGGTAAGGGTTCCGTGTCTCATCTGCTGGCGGCGGTCTTGCAGCAGGCAGGCTATCGCACGGGTCTCTACACGTCGCCCCACTTGCAGGATTTTCGCGAACGCATCCGCGTTGACGGCGAGATGATTCCCAAGCAGAAGGTGGTGAACTTCGTTGACAAATACCACGACAAAATGGTCGAACTGGGGCTGTCGTTCTTCGAGATGACGACGGCGATGGCGTTCGACTATTTCGCACAGAGCGATGTCGAGGTGGCTGTCATCGAGACGGGGCTGGGCGGCCGGCTGGATGCGACGAATGTGATTGTGCCGGTACTGAGTGTCATTACCAACGTCGGACTGGAACATACCGACCTGCTGGGCGATACGTTGCAGAAAATTGCAGCCGAAAAGGGGGGCATCATCAAGAAGAGCATACCGGTGGTCATCGGCGAGGAGGACGAACGCTACAATCCGGTCTTCGAACAGATTGCGGCGAACAACAAGTCGAAAGTGGTCTATGCGCAGCGTGAGGTGCGGTGCGAGGAGCAGACGCACGATGCCGACGGATGCCGGCAGCGATTCCGGTTGCAGCGGGTGCGCGACGGGCGGATGTTCGAACTGGAACTTGACCTTGCGGGCGACTACCAGCGTCAGAATATCGTAACGGCGACGGCGGCTATCGACTTCCTGCACGAGGAGACGCCGCTGACCATTTCGCGGCGGGCGTTCATCGCGGGTGTGCGCGAGGCGGCGGCCAATACGTCGCTGCTCGGGCGCTGGCAGAAGCTGACCGATGTGCCGTTGACGGTGTGCGACACGGGTCACAATGCCCACGGCATCGCGCGTGTGGCCGAACAACTGAAAAAGACCGTCTACAAAAAACTCTATTGCGTCATCGGGTTCGTGAAGGACAAGGATTTGGCGCACATCCTGCCCTTGTTGCCGCACGATGCGCACTACATCTTCACGCAGGCGCAGACGTCGCGGGCTCTTTCCGCTGCGGATTTGGCGGCCAAAGCGGCCATCTACGGGCTGCAGGGCGAAACGGCGGAGTCGGTCGATGCGGCTATCCATCGGGCACAGGAACTGGCGCAACCCGACGATATGATTTTCATTGGCGGCAGCACCTACGTCGTGGCCGAAGCGCCGCTGACCGAATAACCCCCTCCCTCTATTTCAGATGCCGCTGGATCCACTCCAAGTGGCCGAATTCGGTAGCTTCCGATGTCCAGTGCTCGTTGATGGGGGTGATTAATGCCTCTTTCGGGCATGCGAGCGTGTTGTAAACGGCGTAACTCGTGGTCGGCGGGCAGGTGTCGTCGTTGAATCCCCACGTCAGATAGGTGTCGGCTGTGACGAAGCGTGCGAAATTCACGACGTCGTAATAAGCCATCGTGCGGAGTTTTTCGGGTGTATCCATCCCTGCGGTGCGGAAGAAATGCGGATATCCGCCGGCGCGTCCAGCCTTGTAACCGGCCATGTCGCTCAAGGCCGGATGATTGGCGACGCAAGCCGTGACGCGGCTGTCCAATCCGGCGGTGATGATCGACAGGGCACCGCCTTGACTTCCGCCCTGCACGATGACATTGCGTCCGTCCCACTCGGGCAACGAGGTCAACAGGTCGATGGCCCGTACGCAAGCCAGATAAACCCGTTTCATGTAGTAATTGTCGCAGTTCTCCAACCCGTTGGTCAGATAACCGTTCTCACGTCCGTTGAAAGCGTTGCTGATCTCCTTGAACGTCTCGGCCGGAAGGGTGGGATTCAGTCCGTGGATTTCGATTTCGAAGCGAATCATGCCCGATTCGGCGTAGTACTTGTGGCGCAACGGCTCCTTGATGGTCTTGATGCCGGCTCCGGGAGGGCACAACACGACGGGACAACTGCCCGGTTCGGCGTTTTTCGGATAGAACAGATACCCGTAGATGGCTTGTCCCTGTTTGTTGAGGAGCAATTTGACCAAATAACAGTCGATTCGGTCTGTGCAGTATTCGGGTGCCAGTGTTTTGGTGTAGGTCAGCGGGAACCGGGCGGCTTCGGCCTTGTTGGTGTCCCAAAATGCCTTGAAGTCGCTGGGCAACTGGGTGTAAGGTTCGATTCGTTCGGGAGAGAAGCCTACCTTGATGTGGTGGCGGTGGGTTGTACCGTCGACCGTGGCCGACAGCCGGCAATCGCGGAATCCGGGTTGTTTCATCGTGCCGACAGGGATGGTGGCACGTCCGTGTCTCAGTACTACGGAGCCGGACGCGTCGGCTGGCATCAGGTCGCCGCCGAGTTCGTAATGCACCGTTATGCCGTCCTGCGGAATACCGTAACGATAGAACTGCACCTCGACGGATGCTTTTTCACCGGTTCGGTAAATCCAGTCGGCATGGTCGGGCACGGTGACCCACAGGACGTCGCTTCGCTGTGGATAGTTTCCTGCGAGGAGCGATGCGACGCCGAAAACCGATAGACAAAGGGTCAGTAAAAGTCGTTTCATGGTTGGTCCGAAAAAAGGTTTCTTTATGTACAAGATACGAAAAAAGCGGCGCATAATGTTACTTGCATCAGTAGAACTATACGCCGCTCGGAATAAGTAAGACAATGCATATGGTACTTTCGGTCGAAGAGTATTATGCGCAGCCTTTAATAAAAAACTACCCCAAGTAGGATTTCAGCAGCTTCGACCGCGACGAATGGCGCAGCCGGCGGATAGCTTTCTCCTTGATTTGGCGGACACGCTCGCGTGTCAGATCGAATTTCTCGCCGATCTCCTCCAACGTCATTTCCGAGCAGCCGATGCCGAAGAAATACTTGATGATGTCGCGTTCGCGCTCCGTGAGCGTCTCCAAAGCGCGGTCGACCTCCGTCGAGAGCGATTCGTTGATAAGCCCGCGGTCGGCGTTGGGAGAATCAGGGTTCACCAGCACGTCGAGCAGCGAGTTGTCCTCGCCGTCGGCGAACGGAGCGTCGACCGAGACGTGACGTCCTGCGACGCGCAGCGTATCCGTCACCTTGTCGCGCGGAAGCGATAATTCCGTAGCCAGTTCGTCGGGCGACGGCGTGCGCTCGTGCTCCTGCTCGAAACGGGCGAATGCCTTGTTGATTTTGTTCAGCGACCCCACTTGGTTGAGTGGCAGGCGCACGATGCGCGACTGCTCGGCCAATGCTTGGAGAATCGACTGCCGGATCCACCACACGGCATAGGAGATGAACTTGAAGCCGCGCGTCTCGTCGAACTTCTCTGCCGCCTTGATGAGACCGAGGTTGCCCTCGTTGATGAGGTCGGGCAGGCTCAGACCCTGATTCTGATACTGCTTGGCTACGGAGACCACGAAGCGCAGGTTGGCTTTCGTGAGCTTTTCGAGCGCTTCTTGGTCGCCTTTCTTGATTCGTTGGGCAAGTTCCACCTCTTCCTCGACCGTGATGAGCTCCTCCTTGCCGATTTCCTGCAAGTACTTGTCCAACGAGGCGCTCTCGCGGTTGGTGATGGATTTCGTGATTTTTAGTTGTCGCATATCTGTTCCGAATACCTTGAAAAATCCTGTTTCCGAATGGCTCGCCCTCCGGCCGTGCTACTCTACGAAAGTGTAGCTGGCAGCCCGACCTGCTCCGTTGCGCGTCGGATAAACTCCGTCGATCGAGCGGATTTTGTCGGTCATGCGCTGCATGTCGCCGAGCGAACGCACCGGTTTGTCATTGATGTGGGTGATGACGAATCCCTCTTTGATTCGGGCGCGGGCCATCAGTCCGTCGGCCTTGATGCCGACCACCTGCACGCCGCCGCGAATGTCCAACTGACGGCACAGTTTCTCGCCTGCGTCGGCGAATTTGCCGCCGAGAACCTCGACCACGTCCACATCTTCGCGGGTAACCAATTCGGCTTTACCGGCTTTATTACGCAAAGTAACTTCGAATTGTTTCATTTTTCCCGCTCTTTTTACCGATAAAACGATTTTATCGTTCGGGCGGTGTTTGGCGATCTGCTCTTGAAGGGTCGAGGCTTCGGTGATTTTCACACCGTCGACCTCCATGATGACATCGCCCTTGCGGATGCCCGCTTCCGAGGCTGCGCCGCCCTCCGATACGCTGGCTACATAGGCGCCGCCGATCTTCTTGATGCCGGCATCCTTGCCCTCGTCGCTATCGAGGAAATCCTGATCGACCGGTCGGAACTGGATGCCCAACAGCGCCCGTTGCACGACGCCGAATTCTTTGAGGTCGACCACCACTTTGCGGACGATCGATTCGGGGATGGCGAACGAATATCCGACGTAGCTGCCCGTCTGCGATTTGATGAGCGTGTTGATGCCTACCAGTTCGCCGCGCGTGTTGACCAGTGCGCCGCCCGAGTTGCCCGGGTTGACGGCCGCATCGGTCTGGATGAACGATTCGATGCTGAAATCGTTCGGAATGGCCCCCAGCTGGCGGGCTTTGGCGCTGACGATGCCGGCCGTGATGGTCGATTGCAGGTCGAACGGCGACCCGATGGCCAATACCCATTCGCCGAGACGAAGCGCATCCGAAGAACCGAGCGGCAGGGTCGGCAGGTCGGTGGCGTCGATTTTCAACAGCGCCAAGTCGGTCGCGGCATCCTTGCCGATGAGTTTCGCATCGAATTTACGACCGTCGTAGAGTTTTACGCGCAGGGTGGTCGCTCCATCGGCCACGTGGTTGTTGGTGACGATGTAGCCGTCGGGCGACAGGATGACGCCCGAACCGCCGCCGCGCCGCTCTTGATAACGCGGTTCGTCATTGCCCGAACCTCCGCGCTGCTGGGGAAGTCCGAAAAACTCGCGGAAGGGATCGAGGAAAGGATCGTAACCGTAACCCGACCGGGGCATTTCGACGCGCTGCACGACTTCGATGTTGACCACGGCCTGCACTGCATTCTCGGCGGCGTAGGTCAGGTCGGGATACTGCTCGGCTTGATACGAGGTGAAATGAGTTCCCGCAACCGGTTCGTGTGCGACCTCGCGGTCGACATAGGTTAGCGCTTGTCCTTCGGTTCGTTCGGCGAGGGCCCAAGCCGTCGTGCCGCCGGCTGCGGCGGCTACGGCGATCACTCCCAAAAATAAAAATGCCTTTTTCATAATAAAAATGTTGTTGTTCGTTTCATGCGTGTTGCGGAACCGTTCGGACCGCGCGTGCGGTCCCGGATTCCGGCTTGTTTATTAGTTCAGAGGCAAATTTTGTGCATAGGCGAATGGCTTCGGTTCGTTTGTTCGATGGATTAACGCATTCCGTCGGGCGGTTAGTATGCAGAACGGTCGAAATTTTCGTGTGGCGGCAGTCCGTCGGGATCTCATGCCGACGAATCGTTTTTTTCGGAATCGGAATTCGAAAACATAAAAAAACGGTAAAAAAGTGGCGGATTGGATTTTTTTCTTAATTTTGTGTATGTATTTCGCATCGGGTTTCCTTTGCGGAGTCAAGTATGTTCAATACCAAACTAACCTTTATGAAACACTTTACTAAGTTTGCCCTGCTGTTGGTGCTGGGCATGGGGCTGGCGCACACCGCTCTGGCCCAGATTGTAGGGGGGGGGTATTAAAGACGCTCAGGGTCAGCCAGTTATAGGCGCATCCGTAACCGTCGACGGTACCACCCTCGGTACGACTTCGGATGTTGGCGGAAATTTCCAGTTGAATGTTCCGGATGCCAAGAATGCTGTGCTGACCGTATCGTTTATCGGATACGCCACGCAGAGTGTGCCGGTCAACGGCCGTTCGCAACTCGACATCGTACTGGCAGAAGATGCGCAGACTTTGGACGATGTCGTGGTAATCGGTTATCAGACAGTCAAACGTAAGGATCTGACCGGTTCCGTCGCTTCGGTGACCGGCAAGGACGTTTCGGCGATGCCGGTGTCCAACGTGGCGCAGGCCCTGCAAGGCAAATTGCCGGGTGTGAATGTCACCACGCAGGACGGTCGTCCCGATGCAACGGTTTCGATTCGCGTGCGCGGCGGCGGCTCGATTTCGCAGTCGAACGAACCGCTCGTCCTCATCGACGGTATTCCGGGCACGATCAGCGACGTTCCGTCGGATCAGGTGGCTTCGATCGACGTACTGAAAGATGCCTCGTCGACCGCCATCTACGGTGCGCGCGGTGCGAACGGCGTTATCCTCATTACGACCAAAGGGGCCAAAGAGGGCCGTGTGAACGTCAGCTATAACGGCTATGTGAAAGTCAATACGGCGAGCGACTACTACGATGCACTCGATCCGTATGATTATTTGGTAAGTTCGTGGACGCGCGCTCAGTCGATCGTGGGCAATGCCTCTGCCGAGCCGATCGAACGGTTGTACGGTATCGGTCGTTTCGCGACGAACGAGAACGGCGGTATCGAGGCCTACAAGAATGTGAAGGCCTACAACATGCAGAAAGAGGTCTACAAGAGTTCGATTTCGCACAACCACGACGTCAGCGTTTCGGGTGGCACTGATCGTACGAAAGTCCTGTTCTCGTTCGGCTACATGGACGAGCAGGGTATGAAACTCAATTCCTATCTGCGGCGTGCCAACGTTTCATTGAAACTCAATCAGAAAATCACGAAAAATCTCGATTTCGCACTCGATACCCGTTACGTGCAACGTCAGGCGATGGGCAATGAGGGTACGACCAACGGCAGCGGCTCGCTGCTTTCGTATGCGTACCGTTTCCGTCCGATCGCCACGAGCGATATCCGCGGCGATCGGACAGCCATGAACGGAACGAACATCGATACCTACGGCAAATTCTCGCAGGTGGACGAATACAGCCCCTATGCACGTATTCTGGACTACGAACCGGAGACGAACCGCCAGCACCTGCTCGGTACGGCTACGGTGAACTGGAAAATTGTCAAGGGTTTGACCTATCACACGGACTTCACCCTTTTCCGCACGTGGAACCAGAACTATACGTGGGAGGGAGCCATCGCCAAAGAATATCTCAAAAACGGCGAAAAGACCTATGCCGGCGATGCTACGATTGCTAAAAACGACAGCTGGGGCATGCGCTGGACCAATACGCTTAATTATGACGTAACGTTCGGCGATGCACATCGTCTGAATGTGCTGGTAGGTCACGAGGTTTCCAATTCGGGCGGCACGTCGCTTTCGGTGACAGGCTCGAAATATCCGGCCAACTTCACCAAAGAGAATGCTTTCGCCATGTTGAACCAATATGCGGCCGACGGTGGTTCGGGTTCATTCTCGTCGGGCAAGACGATGCCCGAACGCATCGTTTCGCTTTTCGCACGGGCCAATTACACGCTGCTCGACCGTTATCTCTTCACGTTTACGTTCCGTGCCGACGGTTCGTCGAAGTTCGCTCCGAGCAATCGTTGGGGTTATTTCCCCGCAGCGGCGTTCGCATGGCGTCTGTCGGAGGAGAATTTCCTGAAAAACACCGATTGGCTCGATAACCTGAAACTCCGTCTGTCTTATGGTCAGGTGGGTAACGACGGTATCGACTCGAATCTGTGGGCACAGAATTGGAAAGCCGTTACCGATTCGTGTTACCAGTATCACATGAACGAAACGACCCAGCCGGGTTATGAATTCTCGTCGAGTTCGATGCCCAATGCCGATCTGAAATGGGAGACCACCGTCACGCGCAACCTCGGTATCGACTTCGGTTTCTGGAAGAACCGCCTGACCGGTAGTGTCGACGTTTATTGGAATACCACCAAAGACCTGCTCATGGTGACGGCTATTCCGGGCATCACCGGTTTCACGCAGACCTATGCCAATGTCGGTCAGACCTCGAACAAGGGTGTCGAAATCGCTTTGCAGGGCGTGATTTTCGAAAACCGGAACTGGAATATCTCCGCCGGTTTCAACATCAACTTCAACAAGAACAATGTAGACAAACTTTCCGACAGCGTTTCGGGTCTTTACGGTACGCAATGGGGATCGTCGATGACCAATCCGCAGCAGGACTACCTCCTGCGAGTGGACAGTCCGGTCGGTCTGGTTCGCGGTTGGGTTTACGACGGCTTCTATACGGTGGATGACTTTACCTACGAAAACGGTGTCTACACGTTGAAACCCGGTGTTGTCGATATCGCCGAGGGACAGATTATGAAGACGTTGCACGGTATTCCCCGCGGTGCCCGTCCGAAAGGTCAGACGGCTTATCCGGGTATGGCCCGCTTCAAGGACATCGACGGCGACGGCAAGGCTGGCGAAGCCGATTTGACCGTCATCGGCGACATGACGCCGAAGCACACCGGCGGTTTCAACCTCAATGCGACATTCAAGGGGATCGATTTCGGTGCGTACTTCAACTGGAGCTACGGCAACAAAATCTACAATGCCCATAAACTGGCTTCGCTCTACAACAACAAGGATGGTGCTGTATTCGAAAACAAACTGGCGATTACGAAGAACCAGTTCCGGATTTTCGACGTTTCGAACGATCAGATTACGCAGTTGACTACGCCCGATGCGTTGCGTGCGGCCAATACTGCAGCGTCGCTGCCTTACGCTTACAACGAAGAGCCGATCGTTTCATCGCTCGGTATCGAGAGCGGTTCGTTCCTGCGTCTGAATACGTTGACGCTGGGTTATACGCTGCCGAAGACGATTACCAAGAAATTCGGTGTAAGCAACCTGCGCGTCTATGCAAGTATCTACAACGTATGCACCATCACGGGCTATTCGGGTCTCGATCCCGAAGTGAGCACCAACACGTCGCAGAACAAGCAGGTCTATCCTACGCTGGGTCTCGACTGGGGTGCCTATCCGCGTCCGCGGTCTTATGTCGTCGGACTGAACGTTTCTTTCTAATCTCTATAACAGGATATTCAAGATGAAAAAGCTAATTATAATCGTTTTCGCCGCGCTCTGCAACCTGTTGTTCGTGCAGTGCAGCGACTATCTGGAGACCTCGACTCCGGCGAATACCGATGACGGTTTCGTAACGTCCAGTCCGTCGGAGGCATTCAAAATCCTCTCCAAGACTTATGCCGACTATCGTCAGAGTGCTTGGTACGGCACCTATCGCTATAACGATCCGTTCGGTTCGGATGTGGAAATCTATTGCGAAGGCTCCGGTTCGGCCAATGCCTACAACAGCCGGCAGGAGGTGACGATGTTGGGTGTCAATTCGCAGTCGGGCGGCTTCAATGCGCTCTACAAGACGGTCAGCTATGCTTCGAAATTCGCCGATGTCATCGCTTCCAAATCGGAATATCAAGCCGATCTCGCATCGGGGGCAACCACCGATTGGACGCAGCTTTACGGTGAAGCCGTTACGTTGATCGCTCATGCCTACTTCGAACTGACGCAGCACTTCGGCGATGTTCCCTACGGCTATGAAAACCGCGCCGTGACGGAATACGAACTCACTTCGCGTTTCAAAATCTACGATGAACTGATTGCCCGTTTGCAGAAAGTCGAGGGTCTTATGTATGACCTTGGTCAGGGCGGCATCACCGGTGAGCGTGTTTCGCGCACTTATGCCAATGCGTTGATCGGTAAAATCGCGCTCTATGCAGGCAGTTGGCAGCCGATTCGTACCGATGTCGCCGGTCTTTACGGTGATGTGCAGTTCGAGACCAAAGCCACGAGCGATGGCATTGCCTATGCCCGCCGCACCGACTATGCGAAGTATCTCGCCATCGCCGAGGATTACCTCTCGCGTACGATGAACGAACGCAAAGGTTCGGCCTATCTGATTACGACCGATGACCGCGCCGGTGTGGACAATCCGTTCCAGCGTCACTTCCAGTATGGTATGGATTTGGAAGTCAGCCCCGAGACGATTTTCGAAATCGCCCATTTGCAGGGACAGGCCTCTGACGGCAAGGCTGTCAACAGCGAAATTCTCTATGGATTCGGCCGCGCTTCGTCGGGCGGTAGTTCGAACGGTTATCCTACGAAGGTATTCGCAGCTGTTCGTATGACGCCTGTTTTCTACTATGGCGGTTTCGATCCGGCCGACAAACGTCGCGATGTCAGCGGTTGCGTGACGGGTCTCGACGGACAAGGCAATGAAAAACTGATTCCGATCAAGTTAGGTGCAAATACGGCCAACGGCGGCGGTATTACACTCAATAAATGGGATTATTGCCAGATGGCCGATCCGTTTACCCTGAAACAACGTCAGAGCGGTGTCAACTCGCCCGTTATGCGTATGGGTACGGTTGTCTTGATGCTGGCTGAGGCGAAAGCCGGCTTGGGCAAAGCCGACGCACTGGATCTAATCAACCAGCTGCGTGAGCGTGCATTCGGCGATGCGGCCCATAATCTGAGCGGTCTTTCGGGCGATGCGCTGAAAAAAGCTGTCGTACAGGAGGCTCGTTTCGAGTTGTTCGGCGAGGCTGAGGTGCGCTGGTTCATGATTCGCAGCGGTTTCTTCTCGGAAGATATCGTCGCAGCTCGTGCCGAGTTGCAGGAGATTGCCGATGCAATCGAAGCCAACGGTTCGTACACCTTCGATAACGGTCTCGAGTTCCCCGCTTACATCTACACCAAGCAGGTGGAAATTCCTGCGGCCGATATGCTTGTTAAGTCGGGCGATCCGATGAGTGAGACCCACTGGCCCGCATGGCGCGGTGTCTACGACTTTACGCAGAAAGGCCTCAAGCCCAAGACCGATGCCCACAATACGGCTATTCGCGGTCTGTTCAAGAAACTCGATGATGCAACGGCTGCCCAACTCGAGGCTGATGGTTATACCAAGGTGGCATGGGGCGCTGATTTCGCTGCCGATATCGCTGAGGTTCTCAAAATGGTTGTCAGCGGTGTGAAGAGCGCGACGGATGTGCCGCGTCCTTACTGGCCGATTCCGCTCGAAACGATTTCGCAGTCGAACGGCAAAGTGACCAACGGTTACGGTCTGCCTAACCAATAGACCGATAACGGTTTTATTCCGAAGAAAGCGGGCCGATCCATATATGGATCG
>ERZ778511.1804-NODE-1804-length-13330-cov-7.039096_pt1 | contig 13330 bp, 10 predicted proteins | sample MGYA00510347_ERZ778511 | MGnify/ENA primary metagenome ERZ778511 (study PRJEB29527, sample SAMN07138967) | mouse gut metagenome | material: feces | host: mouse | place: China:Nanjing | collected 2016-01-25 ...
CCCAGAGCTTCGCTCTGTGGCATTGACTTCCCATCCCATATATTGCGCAGCAATTATGGGATAATACTTCCCATCCTCCAGCACCATATCCTCTGCAACAATCCCATATCCATGGGCAAACAAAAACCGTCGGAATGACCCAATCTCTGACTGAGGCTGCAGCACCAGTCTTTGGGCAGTCTGGGCTACCGCCTCTCCCTCCTCCATAATCCGCTGCATCAGCGCTCCGCCCATTCCGGCAATTACAATCACATCAGCTTCTCCTGGTTCTAAAGCAAAGCACCCATCCGATAACCTGGTTTCGATACTTTTCTGAAATCCATACTGAAAAATATGTTCCTTTGCCCGCTTTAAGGGACCTGGATTCACATCCATGGCAATGGCCTTGTTCACTTTCTGATTGAAAACCAGATAGACCGGTATGTATCCGTGGTCTGTTCCCACGTCTGCCATCGTTTCACAATTCTCTACAAGATCTGCTACCGATTGCAATCTTTTTGACAACTGTATCATATTCTAACATAAGCTCCGTTTTCTATTGATTCATGTATGAAAATTAATCCAGATAATCCTTAAGCTTCCGGCTTCTGCTGGGATGACGCAGTTTCCGCAATGCTTTTGCCTCAATCTGACGGATTCGTTCTCTGGTTACATTAAACTCTTTTCCTACTTCTTCTAAAGTTCTGGCACGCCCATCATCCAATCCAAACCTCAGCCGCAGCACCTTCTGCTCACGTTCTGTTAATGTGCCAAGCACTTCTACAAGCTGTTCCTTTAACAACGTAAATGCTGCTGCATCTGCTGGAACAGGCACATTGTCATCTTGGATAAAGTCTCCCAAATGACTGTCTTCCTCCTCACCAATTGGCGTTTCCAAAGACACTGGCTCTTGAGAAATTTTCAAAATTTCCCGAACACGTTCCACTGGCATATTCATTTCCTCTGAAATCTCTTCCGGTGACGGCTCTCGCCCAAGCTCCTGCAATAGCTGTCTGGATACACGAATTAATTTATTGATGGTTTCCACCATGTGTACTGGAATTCGGATGGTTCTGGCTTGGTCTGCAATGGCCCTGGTAATGGCCTGGCGAATCCACCAGGTTGCATAGGTAGAAAACTTATATCCCTTGCGGTAATCAAATTTTTCCACAGCCTTAATAAGCCCCAGATTTCCCTCCTGAATCAAATCCAAAAAGAGCATGCCGCGCCCTACGTAACGTTTCGCAATAGACACCACCAGACGCAGATTTGCCTCAGCAAGCTGCTTTTTCGCTTCCTGGTCTCCCAGCTCCATACGCTTTGCAAGTTCAATTTCTTCCTCTGCACTAAGCAGTGGAACCTTACCAATCTCTTTTAAATACATACGAACAGGATCTTCAATGGAAATTCCATCTGGAACGGAAAGATCAATATTCTCAACCTCTACCTCTTCCTCATCATCTATGAGGATATCGTCATCATCATCGGAAATCCGCAGTACGTCAATATTGTTGGACTCCAAGAACTCCAAAATTTTCTCAAACTGTTCCACATCCAATTCCATGTCACGAAAAAAGTCGTTAATCTCCTGATATTCCAGGACATTTTTTTTCTTTTTCGCCATGGATAACAATTCCTGTAGCTTTTCGATAAATTTCACACTTTTTTCTTCCATTTCGTTTCATCCTTCCATTCGTTGTTTATATTTTATCCCTATTTGGTGGAAATATACAAATTACCATGAGGAGAGCCCCAACAGCCGTCATTTCCCTTATACTCCTCTGAATTCTCAAACGGTTGTTTGACGGAGTTCTGATGATTGTTCACCAAACTTTCCTACTCTAGTGTAAACCGCACCCCTAAAAGCTCCTGCAGCCTCTTCTTATCTGCAACCAGCTTCTGCAGCCCTTCCAAATCAGAAGGGTCCAGATGATGAGAGCGAAAGCTGATACTACTCTCCTTCACCTTTATAATTGTTTCTTTCAAAGCCTTTTCCCTCTCTGTCTTTGTCTCAACATTTAAAAGCTTTGCATGAAACAACCCTGCAATCTCACTTTGCTGCTCTTCATCTGTAAACATACTGATAATTTTTGCCGGATTCAATTCCCCGTTCTCATATTGGGCAAATACTTCTTTTGCAGCTTTCTGATACAACTCTTCTGTAAAATCCTCAGGCTGGATATAAGGTGTGACCACCTCAAACAATTCTGGCATCTCAATCAGCCATGTCAGCATCAACCTTTGAGACTGTTTGATCCCATCCTCCTTGGCCTTCTTTTTATTTTCATTGATACCGGATTTCAAAGAACGGACCTCACGGCCAAATCCAGCCCTAGTGCCTAAATGCATCACCAGCTTTCTCAAATTCTCATAGCCTATTTGATACAATTTTGCTACTGCCTCAATATAATTATCCCGCTCCAATTCCTCTTCAAACTGTAAAATCTTTTCTGCAATCGCATTATAAAATAATGTTTTGCTCTCTGGATCTTGCAAATCAAACTCCCGTTCCAGCGCTTCAATTTCAAACATAAAGCTATTCTTTGCATTGTTGATTCGTTCCTGGTAGCTCTTGGCCCCCTGATTTCGAATAAATTCATCTGGATCCTTATATGGTTCCATGCTAATAATCTTCACACTTATGCCTGCATCTTTTAAAATCGGAATTGCCCGCAATGCCGCTTTTGTTCCTGCGCCATCACTGTCAAAGGTACAATATACCTCCTTGGTATACCGCTTTAACAGTGAAGCGTGGCCCTGGGTAAATGAAGTTCCAAGGGATGCCACTGCATTGTCAAATCCTGCCTGATGTAAAGCAATTACATCCATATAGCCTTCACACAGCAAAATCCCAGGCCGCCTGGAAGACCTTGCAATATTTAATCCGTAAAGATTGCGGCTTTTATCAAAAATCTTAGTCTCTGGAGAATTCAAATATTTCGGCTCTCCCTCCCCCATCACGCGCCCGCCGAATCCAATCACACGATGGTTCACATCCATAATAGGAAACATCACGCGATTCCAAAATTTATCTCTGCCTCCTCTGCTTTCCTCTATGGTAACCAGACCAGAATCCTTTAAAATGCCATCCTCATATCCTTGTTTCCGAAGATATTGATATAGATCGTCGCTAAATTTATTGGAATATCCTAGCCCAAACTTCTTCATTATCTCCGGACTTAAACCTCTGTTTGCAAAATATTCCATTCCTCTCTGTCCCTGCTCCATGCGAAGCTGAGCATAAAAATATTTTGCAGCTACTTTATTAATTTCTAAAAGCCTTGCACGCCTGTCTGCTTCCTGCCTTTCCTTCCCTGACAACTCCTGCTTCGGAAGATCAATTCCTGCCTTCTGTGCAAGAATCTCCAATGCCTCTTGAAAAGTAGCATTCTCATATTGCATCAGGAACGTAAGTGCATTCCCCCCAGCGCCACAGCCAAAACAATAGTACATCTGTTTTCCCTGAGACACGGAAAAAGACGGACTTCTTTCGTTATGAAAAGGGCATAGGCCAAAATAATCCCTCCCCTTCTTCTGCAAACGTACATAGCCAGAAATCACATCCACGATATCATTCGCAGAACGGACCTCCTCAACCAATTCATCTGAATAATAAGGCATTCATTTCTCCTTTCCATCTATTCAGCGTCCTCTATTTTTAATTGCTCTGCCATGCTTTTGGCATAAAGTACTCTTCAAATTTGGCAATGGCATAACGATCTGTCATCCCTGCAATATAATCACAGATTACCCGCTCTTTTTTCTCTCCCCGTTCCATCATTCCCAGATATAGCTCTGGGAGACAATCTATATGTTTATTATAATAAGAAAATAACCGGCTCAGCAAATCTTTTGCCCGTTCTTCCTCTTTTTTTGCCAACGAGTTCCTATACACATTGGCAAACATAAACTTCCGTAGGCCCTGCATGGCCTGATTCACTTCTTCTGACATACAAATATCATTTTTCCCCAAGCTATTTGTAATTATATTATGTATCAATGTATCCAAACGTTTTCTCGTGGTATTTCCCAGAATTTCCCGATATTCCGCTGGTATATCCTCCTCAGAAAGTACTTTTCCCCGGATAGCATCATCAATATCATGATTAATATATGCAATTTTATCGGAAAGGCGGACGATTTTCCCTTCCATCGTGGATGGCATTAATCTGGTCTGATGGTTTAGCATTCCATCCCTCACCTCCCAGGTCAGATTCAGTCCCTTTCCATTCTTCTCTAAAATCTCCACAATCCGAACACTCTGTTCATTGTGCTTAAATCCATCTTCACAAAGGGAATTCAACATATTTTCACCAGCATGTCCAAAGGGTGTATGTCCCAAATCATGACCCAATGCAATTGCCTCTACCAAATCTTCATTCAGCCGCAAAGCCTTTGCTATCGTTCGGGCATTTTGAGACACTTCCAACGTATGCGTCAGTCTGGTACGGTAATGGTCTCCCCGGGGAGTTAAAAATACCTGTGTCTTATGTTTGAGACGCCGGAATGATTTACAATGGAGAATTCTATCTCTATCTCTTTGAAAAACCGGCCGAATATCACATTGGGGTTCTTCCCTGTCACGTCCCTTAGAATTCTCGCTCAGGGTAGCGAAAGGACTTAAATATGTCCGTTCCAGCAACTCTATATTTTCTCTAATGAGCATTTTCCACCACCTCTATATGATATATTCCGCACGAATTCTTTATTTCCTTTATTTTTTTGCAAAAATCCGCAGAATTTTACAATTCTTTTGAGTTTCCCCATTTTTTATAATAGCCGATATTATAGAATATTATAGAACCAAAAGGTCTTGCACAAAAATCCTCTGAAAAGCTAGCTTTCCAGAGCGCTTTTCTGTGCAAAGTGTTTCCATCACTTCGTGATGGAAACCTTTTGGTACTATGAATTGTAAAATGGGGAAACTCGAATGCAATTCTCTATTTACAAATAGCATGAAAAGAGCTATTGCCTACGCAACAGCTCTTTTTATAAATGCAGGAGATGGGACTTGAACCCACACGATATTGCTACCACAGGCACCTGAAGCCTGCGCGTCTGCCAATTCCGCCACTCCTGCACAAAACTGACAATAGCTATTATATATAACATGGTGAAAAATGTCAATACCTTTTTCTATTTTTTTATATTATTTTGATGTGATATGACCCACATTTTTAATTAAGATTGAAATACTTCCGTCAGGGTTGGTAATAAACTCAATATGTTCCCCATCTTGATACTGTTCCATAGGAATTTTGATTTCCACCCCAGTGTCTGTTGTAAGATATTGTTTTTCAAATTTCCGCGTGGTGCTCTCCGCCTGAGGTTCAATCCGAAGATCCGCTCCCATCTTGTATTTTTCCAGCTTTTCCTGAACCTCTTCCTTGTACTCTTCTTTTTCCTTAAATACCTGATCCAAAACGAAAGGCACATCCACGATACCAGTTTCCGCCAGTTGATCATGGATAATCTGCTTGGTTTCCATTTGAACTTCAAACTGTTCTCCATCATCAAAATATTTTTTCTGCACCGTATCTATGGCGCGGGTAACAATAGACAATTGAGATTTTGGTGACAACGCTCCACTGCAATTTAGGAACAGCTTTGAGAAATAATTGGTTTTTGTTCCATTTACTTCATATTTCTTCTCTATCATAAAAATCGTAAAATCTTCCAAATTTATAATAGCAGCTTCTGACAGCTTTTGGGTTTCTGTGGGTAAAATTGCCCGGAATTTAATGATTTCATTGCTGTTTCCAAAAGCATCTGACTGGGTTTTATGGGTATAAGAGGTCTTATAATCCATTTTCAACAGTGCAAGGTATCTTCCTGTATCCCCTTCAAACAAAGCCGCCACAAAATCCGCCTGGGGAATTTCTATATTTTTATTCATAATCTCATACAGATGAACAGCCACATTCCGGCTTACCTCTACAAACATCTCGTCGGTGAATCCAGCTTCGGTGAATGACAGAATTTGCTGAAATACCTCCGATTCTTCTTTGTGAAATTCACAAGTTTTCTTATCATCTGTAGATTGAATTTTATAAATATGCTCCCGCAAAAAATCCCCAAAATCCGAACCGTAGTCTAACAGTGTATCAGAAAGTACTGGCATTCCTACGGTAGAATCCAAAATATGCACAATTACCTTCCGAAGCCTGATTTCTCCTTTTTCCATCTCCGTTCCTCTTCTATTTGTAAAAATCAAATAATTAAATCTCTATCTCCAGTTCCACCGGACAATGATCAGAACCAAATACTTCTGTGTGTATCTTTGCGTCCACAAGCTTGTCCTTCCATTCTTCTGATACAAGAAAATAGTCAATCCGCCACCCAGCATTTTTCTCTCTTGCCTTAAAACGGTAAGACCACCAGGAATACACCTGCTCCAGCTCTGGATAAAAGTGCCGAAAGGTGTCCACATAGCCATGATTTAACAAAATAGAAAATTTTTCCCTCTCTTCATCGGTAAATCCTGCATTTTTTCGATTGGTTTTTGGATTTTTCAAATCAATTTCCTGATGTGCCACATTTAAATCTCCACAAAGAATAACAGATTTTTGTTCTCTCAGCCCATCCAGGTATTGTAAAAACGCCTCTTCCCATTCCATACGATACTCAAGCCTTGCAAGTTCATTTTGGGAATTTGGCGTATAGCAGGTCACCAGGTAAAAATTTTCATATTCCAAAGTAATGACACGGCCCTCCATATCATGCTCCTCGATGCCTATCCCATAAGCTACTGACAAAGGTTTGTGTCTTGTAAAAATGGCAGTACCAGAATATCCTTTTTTCTTGGCATAATTCCAATAAGCTTCATACCCTTCTGGTAAATCCAAAGAAATCTGTCCCTCCTGCAGCTTTGTCTCCTGAATACAAAAAAAGTCTGCATCTATCTCTCTGAAAAAATCCAGAAATCCTTTTTGGACGCAGGCCCTTAATCCATTTACGTTCCATGAAATAAATTTCATATCAAATTGTTCCTTTCTTTTAAGCAAACATTCGTTCTACAACACATGAGTCTATCACACTCATACGTTGTAGAACCCTTAGCTATTGCAATAATTTCTTCCTATATCAAAATACGACTGGACGTTTCTCTATATTGAAAAGTTACTAGGCATTTACCGATCTGCTACCTGGACTTGATACCGCCGCATCCATTCATCCACCTGCAGCAAATAAGCCAACATCTGAGGACCCGCCATCAATTGTCCATACCAAGGTTTTCCATAATCTGAAGATTTACTTAAAAACTCTTCCATTTTTCTCTGGTCAATAAACTGTAATACTGGAGAACTTCCATCCAAAATTATTTCCCGTACCATCTGTTTCAAAAGCTCCTCATAGCGAGGATCATAAGTTTTTGGATAGGGAGATTTGCGCCGAAACAAAACTTCCTCCGGCAAAAGTCCTCTGCCTGCCTCCCGAAGGAGATTTTTTACAACTCCGTCTTTTGCCTTCATTTGCCATGGTACATTCCACACATACTGTATAATCCTGGTGTCTGCAAAGGGAACACGGGCTTCCAGACCACTATACATACTGGTTCTGTCCATCCGGTTTAGCAAGGTCTGCATAAACCATTTCAAATTCAAATACGCAATTTCCCGCCGCCTTGCTTCCTTTGGACTATCCCCCTCCCATCTTGGCGTTTCTGCAACCGAACGATGGTAGCTTTCTGACACATATGTATCCATTTGCAAATAATCCAAAAATTCTTCGGACAGCAATTCTTTTCTTGGGGACAAATCCATCGTCCAGGGAAACAGATCTGCTTTCATACATTCCTCTTTGTGGAACCAGGGATATCCCCCAAAAATTTCATCTGCACACTCTCCCGTCAGTGTCACCTTATACGTTTTGCTTACTTGTGAGCAAAAATACAGCATGGAAGAATCTACGTCTGCCATCGCTGGCAAATCATGCGCTTTCACTGAATCATAAAGCATTTCAATCTGGTGTTTATTGTCACACTCTAAAAACGTATGTTTTGATCCAATATAAGCTGCCATCTGCTTCACATAAGGTCTATCCTGGGAGGGCTGAAAGGCATTGGCTTTGAAATTTTTCTGGTTTCCCACAAAATCAAAAGAAAATGTGGCAAGTCTTTTGCCCTGTTTACCCAATTCAGCCGCGCAAACTGCGGACACCAGACTGCTATCCACGCCCCCAGATAAAAAAGTACAGATGGGCACATCTGATACCATCTGCCGCCGAATGGAATCCTGTACCAAAAAGGATACCGTCTCAATGGTTCTCTCATAGCTATCCGTATGGGGATGACTTTCAAGCTTCCAATACGTATTTTTTTGTATTCCTTCTTTCCTGCAAATCAAAAATTCCCCCGGACGCACCTCATAGATTCCCTTTAATACACCGCAACCTGGACTTCTCGCAGGCCCAATTCCAAATATTTCGTTGAATCCCTTTTGATCAATCTCTGCTTTTACCCAGGGATGCGCCAAAATCCCTTTCAGCTCCGAGGCAAAGATAAGTTCCCCTTCCTGTATGGTGTAAAACAAAGGTTTTACCCCCATAGGGTCACGGAACAAATACAAGGTCTCTTCTCTAGAGTCAAAAGCTGCAAAAGCAAAAATGCCATTTAATTTCTGTACGAATTCTGGTCCAAATTCCATAAAGCCCACCAGAATCACTTCTGTATCACAGGTTGTTTCAAAAGTCCATCCCCGCTCTTTTAACATGTGCCTCAATTCATCTCCATTGTATAATTCTCCATTGTATACAATGGCGCATGTTTTTCCTCCTGCTGTACGCACCATCGGCTGGTGTCCGCCAGATATATCAATAATGGAAAGACGGCTATGGGAAAGCCCGCAGTGCCTGGTCAGATAAACTCCCGCATCATCTGGGCCTCTCCGCTGCAATTGTTGATGCATTCTTTCCAGTAATAAATAGTAATGCATCTCATTTTCTCCATAGTCTTTTTCTCTATGATAAAATCCTGCAATCCCGCACATAAAATCTCACTCCCGATTTTTACATATAATTCAGTATATCGTATCTTATGTAAAATTATGACAAGTGAAATATACAGTCATCCTTGCAATTAAAGTTTTATCTGATTTCTGCTCCCATGCAAAATCAAATCTTTATCCGAACCATTCAGTCCCACAATACTTCCCTTTCGGTCATATTGGGTCAAAAGATCCGTATTCTTGGCAAGTTGTTTTTCCCCATGATTCGAAAGAAAATCCTCAATTTCTTTTTGATTGCCCCGACGAAAAATTTGCCGTATTTCCTCCTGGGTATAAATAGATTCTGCAATCTGATTGGAAAATTTTCTCTTGGCGTTATCCTCTATCTTTTCCTCAGAAAATTTTATGCTTCCAACATTCAATAGCCCTGTTTCCTGAATTTCTTCCTGTTCTAATATTTTATCCTCCAAAATTTCTGGAAACTCTTCTGCCTTTGCCCCCGGATTATCATTCCAAACTTTATCCCAGACAGATTTCAAAAAATCTACTGCAAGAGATGCATACTTCTTTACTTCCTCTATCAAAGATATTTTTTGTTTTTCCCTGACAGACCTTTCATATCCTTTATGAGAGATTTCCAGCTTTACACCAAGACCTCTCCCATCTTTTGTGCCCTGCTCCTCTAGTTCTAAAGAAACTTCTTTTGGTTTTGCAGATTTTTTCTTCTGTTCCTTTTCGTAAATAACCCCTTCTTTTCCCGTATTCAGGTTAAATTCCGCCGCCTCTGCAGTTTGGCGCTTCTGTTGATTTACCTTGGAATAGTCGTAATATTTCTGATTATTTATTCTGTCTACCATAGCAACCTCATTTCTGCAGCCTCCTAACGTTTCTAATATATAAGTCCATGTCAGTTATTATATCGGATAATTTCCTCAGTTGCTTCACACCTAAAGTACGATTGACAATTTATTATCCATGAAAAAAATCCCCAGGAAATGACCTTAAGTAATATTCTTTTTGCCTCCACCTTCCCGGTAACCGACATTTTAAGCGAACTGTGTGGAAAAAAGCAGCTCAGACCGCTGTCTTGCTTGGAATTGCAACTTCTGTCCTTTTCGTCCTGATCAGCCAGTCTTGGTTGCTGTATCTACCAAATGAAAACGACTTTGCTTCCCCTGCCATCCGAACAGTATTTTCCAATACCCCACGTCTTATGATTGTTGGAATTGCAGTATATGTAATTGTTCAACTTTTTGATGTGTGGGCTTATCACAAATGGTGGGAATTTACCAAACATAAATTCGGAGATTCCAGAAAATTCTTGTGGCTTCGCAATAATGGCTCCACAATGATCTCCCAACTACTAAATACTATATTATTTACCTGGGGCGCATTTTGGGGTACTTATCAAACCTCCACCTTGATTTCCATTGCTATGGCTAGCTATCTTATTTTCATAGTAACAAGTATTGCAGACACGCCCTTTGTCTACCTTGCACGTTATTTATATCAACGAAATCAAAAAAATACAGGCTCGTCTCTCTGAGATAAGCCTGTATTTAAATTAATACTTTTCTATTTCGCTTTAGAAGCCTTCTTAACCCAACTCCAGCATTCTTTTCAGAGGCTTTCTTGCTTGAATTCTTACCTCTTCCTCTAGTTCCACCACATTTTTCATCTGTTCCAATGCTTCTGCTACCTTTTCTAGTGTGACAAGCTTCATACCAGAACAATAACACTGTCCAGCATCCAAAAAAAGCTTTTTGGGCTTCTTCAATTGCAATTCATAGCGTACGCCCATCTCTGTACAGACAATAAATTCCTTCGCTCGGCTTTCTGTCACATAATGAATAATTCCTGATGTACTTCCCACATAGTCTGCCATAGCAATCACATCTGCGGTACACTCTGGATGTACCAAAATCTCCGCTTTGGGATGTATATCCTTCACAATCTGTATGTTTTTGGCAGTAATACTTTTATGTACATGGCAGTATCCATCATTAAAAATAAAATGTTTGTCCGGTACCTTAGAAGCAACATAGCGCCCCAGATTCTCATCGGGAATAAAATAAATATGCTGATTGGGCAAAGCCTTTACAATCTTTAATGCATTGGAGGAGGTCACACATACATCTGAATAAGTCTTTAACAATGCAGTGGAATTAATATAGCAAACCACTGCCAAATCCTCATACTTTTCCCTTGCTGCATTGATTTTATCAATATCTGCCATATGAGCCATAGGACAATCTGCTTCCATATCCGGCATAATCACCGTTTTTTCTGGATTGAGAATCTTAGCGCTTTCTCCCATAAAGGATACTCCGCAAAACACAATGGTTTCTGCCTGTATCTGCGTAGCAATCTTACTTAAGTAAAAGGAATCTCCTACATAATCAGCAATCTCCTGTACCTCGTCCCTTACATAATAGTGCGCTAAAATTACCGCATTTCGTTCTTTTTTTAATTGATTAATCTTATCTAAAATTGACATAATCTGCTCCTGCTTTCTTTCTGCGGATCTTTCCCATCCCAAAGAGCCGTTTTGTCCTGTCATAAAATTGGATGGCAAATTTCTCCCTTTCCCCTTACTATCTCACAATATTCTCATTCTGTCAATCCATCAATTCACAAAATCTGTCTTTCAGAGAGCATTTTAACCCGATTCCCAAAGATTTTAAAGTCTGCTCCAATGCCTCCATCGTCTCCTTCATATCCTTTTCATTGGCATTACTTCCCATATGTCCAATACGAATCACCTGCCCTGCAAGGCTGTCAAAGGAGCCAGCCAGCATAATCTTATGCTTTGTACGCATTACAGTCAAAATATCTTGGGCTGTGGTTTCCTTTGGTACCTCGAATACTGTCACTGTATTAGAAAATCCCTGTTCCAGATAAAGCTTTAATCCAGCATCCCTAATAGCCTTCCTACAGGCATTTCCAATCCTGGCATGGCGGCAAAGCATATCCTTATCCTTTTCAATATAATCAAATGCTGCCCGAAGCCCATAAATATCACTGATTGGCATCGTGTAAGGAAACCATTTTGCTTCATAATATCCCTCAAAAACTTTCAAATTTGCATAAAAAGAAGCAATTGGAGTTTTCCGCTCTGCCATAACTTTTTTCGCCCTATCGCTAATAGTCACAAACGTCAATCCAGGAGGAGCGGAAACTGCTTTCTGGGAACCGCCGCATAAAATGTCAATTCCTGCCCGATCCACATCTACTTCTTCCCCAAACATGGCAGAAACAGAATCTACCACTGTCAAAATTCCATATTTTTCAATTAAAGGGCAAATCTCATGAATGTTATTTAGCATACCACTTGGAGTATCACAATGTACCAAAGTAGCATATTTATACTTGTGATTTTCCCTTAAAAATTCTTCCAAAGCCTTTGGATCAATGGGATTTTTATCATCCACAGTATAAAATTCTGGTTCTCCTCCATACAAAGATACAAAATCAGCAAATCCTTTTCCATAGACTCCGTTATCTAGCACAAGCACTTTATCTCCTGGTTCTGTCAAGGAAGCACAGGCAGCCTCCAATCCCAAAATCCCTTCTCCTCCTAAGATAAGCGTTTCGTTCTCGGTATGAAGCAGACGGCTGATTAGTTCACAGGTTTCTTTATAAAATTCTATAAATGTTTCATCCAGATCTGGATTGGTACATTCTTTTGCCCTGGCAAGGCGGATACTTTCTTTTACCTGTGTAGGTCCTGGTGTCATAATCTTATACATAAACTTTCTTTCCTTCCTTCTTTGATTTCTGTTCTTATGATAATCCTTAAGAAGGTAATTTAGTAGAACCAGTTTTTTACTTTTTTATAATGCCAGTTCTTCCAAAAGATACTTCCACACATTAGCGTGACAAGGTCTTCCCATAGAATAAAAAAAGACATAGCCCAATGGCTACGCCTCTTCTTTTACAAATACATCTTTTCCCAATCCACACCATGGACATACCCAATCTTCTGGCAAATCCTCAAAAGCCGTACCTGGTGCAATGTCATGTTCCGGATCTCCTTCTTGTGGATCGTACACATATCCACATGGCTCACATAAATATTTATCCATGACCTATTCTCCTCTACATTTTTTTAATAATATGCCCATAATAAAAATATTTATACACCTAAAATCAACAATACTATATTTTTACTTATTATCTGAGCAGGGGAAGAGGGATTCGAACCCCCGTGAACGGTTTTGGAGACCGCAATACTACCACTGTATGATTCCCCTATTTAATATAATCCACGTAATACATTATAATACGTGGAATTCATTACAATGCTAATATATTTTATCTATACCTTCAAAAATCCATACAGAGCCTTTCTTCCATCTTCCGCTTCCTTCGCTTTTCTCTCGGTCAAGCCCTCGACCGATTAGTAA
>ERZ778511.1808-NODE-1808-length-13310-cov-11.180008_pt1 | contig 13310 bp, 17 predicted proteins | sample MGYA00510347_ERZ778511 | MGnify/ENA primary metagenome ERZ778511 (study PRJEB29527, sample SAMN07138967) | mouse gut metagenome | material: feces | host: mouse | place: China:Nanjing | collected 2016-01-25 ...
CTGTTCGTTTTCCTCCGGGGACACCCGGAACGCTATGGTCTTGCTTCTCCATCGGTTGTGGTTGTCGAGATTTTTCGCAGACATGATTTAAGCCCCCTTTCGCTCCATGTTCAGCTTGTCCGCCATCTCCGCCTGCCGGGTGGGGAACAGGTGAGCGTAGCGGTAGGTGATGTCAATGCTTTCGTGCCCCACCCGGTCAGCGATTGCCAGGGCCGTAAAGCCCATGTCAATCAGCAGGGAAATGTGGCTGTGTCTCAGGTCGTGAATCCTGATCCGCTTGACCCCCGCCTCTTTCGCTCCCCTGTCCATCTCCCGGTGAAGATAGGATTTCGTTACCGCAAAAATGCGGTCTGTCGGCTCCACGGCGTATAGGCTCTTGATGTAGTCCTCCATTTCTTCACAGAGGAAAGCGGGCATTTGAATGACCCGGTTGCTCTTGGCCGTCTTGGGGTCGGTGATAACGTCCTGGCCCTTGATACGCTGGTAGGATTTCGAGATAGAAACCGTCTGCTTCTCAAAGTCGAAGTCCGCCGGGGTGAGGGCCAGCAGCTCTCCCTCCCGGATACCGCACCAGTAGAGCATTTCAAAGGCGTAGTAGGAGAGGGGCTTGTCCATCATGGCGTCAGCGAATTTCAGATACTCCGCTTTCGTCCAGAACAGCATTTCCCGGCCCTTGGCCTTGCCCATGTTGCCCACCTGGGCGGCGGGGTTGGCTTTCAGATTGTAGTGCTTCACCGCATGATTGAAAACGGCGCTCAACTGATTGTGGAGCGTTTTCAGATACACGGGGGAGTAGGGCTTGCCGTTCTTGTCCCGGTAGTTCAGCATTTCGCTCTGCCACGCCATGACCTCTTTGGAATGGATTTCGCTCATTTTCCGCTTTCCGAAGTAAGGCACCAGCTTTTTGTAGAGGATATGCTCTTTCGTCCCCCAGGTGTTCTCCTTGATACGGCCTTTCATGTCCGCAGCGTAGAGCGCCACGAAGCTCTCAAAGGTCATATCCAGGTCGGCGGTCTGCTGTTGCAGGAACGTCCGTTCCCACTCCAGCGCCTCCCGCTTGGTCTTGAAGCCCCGCTTCATCTTCTTTTCCTTTTTCCCTGTCCAGTTCTCAAAGTAAAAGGACGCATACCATGTTCCCTTGGCCTTGTCTTTGTACGCTGGCATTTTCTTCCCTCCTTACTGATTTTCCCGCAGTCCATAGAACTTTTCCTCGAAGTAGCGCCTGCTCACCCGTCCGGGGATGGTGAGGAAACCCTTCTGCTTCAGCTCCTCGTTCATCTCCCGCACCAGCTTGTAGGCGTAGGGCTTGGAGATACCCAGCGCCCCGGCCACTTCCTCGGCTCGTACAAACAGCTCTTTGCTCAAATACAACACCTCCTTATTGTTGGTTCGCAAAATTGTTAATGCCGACATCCTTATTATACATTCGCATGGTTGTTAATGTCAAGAGTTTATTTCGCAATTTTGTTAATTTTCTTCTTGCATATTTCGCTTATTTGCGCTATACTATTTTCAAAGGCGGTGGAACATATGACAGTAGGAGAAAAAATCAAGAAAATCCGCACATTTCGGGGTATGACGCAAAAGGAATTGGGGCTGGCTATCGGCTTTGAGGAAAAGGGAGCGGATAACCGTATTGCCCAGTACGAAACGAATTACCGTGTGCCAAAAAGGGAGCTGCTGGACAAGATTGCCCAGGCCCTGCGGGTAGACCGCCAGAACTTCTATACGGTTCAACCTGGCTGTGCCGAGGACTTCATGCGGACGTTCTTCTGGCTGGACGAGGACAGCCCCGGCTCTATCCGCCTGTTTCAGCTCGTCCGCAACCCTGGCAAGATAGGGGCCTCCGATGATACCGCCGTCCGATACAACGACACAGACGACTGGCCCGCTCAACCTCCCGTGGGTATCTACTTCAACTATGGCCTCGTTGATGATTTCATGCGGGAATGGCTCTTGCGCCAGCAGGAGCTACACGCCGGGGAGATCACCAGGGAGGAATACTTTGAGTGGAAAATCAACTGGCCGCTTACTTGTGATGACAGCAAACGGTTTGACAATTATGTTCCTTGGAGAAAAGAAAAATAGGGCAAGCAAAACCGCCCTGCTGAATTTGTCGTTCAGCAGGGCGGTTCGCTTGCCCTTTGCAATCATTCTCTTGTGTGACCGGGTTGAAACGAATAGTATCAAACCAGTATCACAAGGCAAAGTGACAGGTCAAAAACCCTGTATTCATGCGGGTTTGCGCCGTTTTGACGGTCATTCCCACTCAAGTCTTGGGCTTTGATTTAGGGTTATAAAATGCACTCTCGATACGCATTTTGTCCAAATAATCCACGTATTTCGGGCTGTACATAGGTTTCTTACGAATTTTGTAGCCGTTTTGTAGCCAGCTATTTTATACGTACTAACCGTTCGCAACGACTTATTTTGAATGATTTGCAGCGGGTTTCGGTATGATTCCTGCCAATAATCACCCGGAATTGACCGCCTGATTCACCTCAAAAAACATCTTGGAGGTATGACCATGAGCAAACTTATATCCTATCAATTCAACATCGACACAGCCTGCGTAGAATTGGTTTTTGACGATAGAAGCCAGATTTCCATTGACTTCACCGCCGTTGAAAACGAAGTTGCCGATAACCGCTTCCAGCGGTCAGAGCTGGATTATCTGATCTACAACGACCCGCTTGCTTATGCCGATCTGATTCTGAACAGCAAGCTGAACGTCCTGTTTGAACAAACCGACATACATGGTGTATCCCTCCTTTCTGAGAAGATAAATTCGTTTGTCAGCCCATATCGGCGGCAAGAGCCTGGTCGATGAGCTTTTGCAGCGTCTCCGCCTGCTTCTTTTCCGTGATGGCGCCTACGATGGGGTCACCCACGATATTGCCGTTGCGGTCAACCACATAGGTGGTGGGGTAGGCAAAAATGTTTGTCGTGAACTTTCCCGCCTCGCCGTCGGAAGCGAAATACACATTCTGGTAGGTCACGCCCTTCTTGGCCAGTACATCTTTTGCTTCGGAAATTGCCGCTTCATCGCCATCCAATGTGAAGGTGTTGACACCGATGAGTGCGCCGCCCTTCTTCGCAAGCTCCTTGTTCAGTGCGTCCAGCTCGGAAAGCTCGCCCACGCAGGGATTGCAGGTGGTGAACCAGAAATTCACCACGGTGACGGCGTTGGCGGAGAACAGCTCGTCGCTCTTCACCGTGTTGCCATCCAGGTCCTTGCCCTCAAAGGCGGGGAATTTCTGCATGCTGCCGTCATCAGGCGGCGTGGTCATGTCGCTGCCCGCGGGCACGCTCATAGCGCCATCCGTAGATTGCTGTGCCGCCTCGGGGTACTTTTTCTCTATCATGGTCAGCTTGTTTTCAATCTCGCGGATCTTCTCCGCCGCCTCCATGAGCAGCTTCAGCTCATCCTCCGTAAACTGATCTTTGGAACCTTCGATGGTGTCCAACAAGAACTCACCATAGTTTTTGCCGTCCTCCTGCATGGTCATGCCCTTGTCGGCCGCCATGAAAACCTTTTCCCAAAGCGCTGTGTCCTCCGAGAGAATGGCATTTTCCTGCGCCATCAGCTCCTTGTACATGGCAACCGCTTCCTCGGCATTCTTCGGTTCGCTGCTCATTCCGTCCATTTTGTCTCCGCCCTTTGTGCCGCAGGCTGCCAGAGAGAGCACCATCAGTGCAGTAAGCAGCAGCGCCAGAATTCTGCCGGCAGTATTCGTCCTATTTATCTTCATTCGTTTTATTCCTCCCTGTTATTGTTGTTTGTCTGTAGCGTTTCCGCTGCTTTTGCCTTATCTTTACCGTCTCCGAAGCCGTAGCGGAAGCACACGGCTTTCGTCGGACAGGCGCGGATGCACATTCCGCAGCGGATGCACTCGGTATGGTTGGGCGTTTTCGTCACATCCACATCCATCTTGCAGGCTCTGGCGCATTTCCCGCAGGAGACGCACTTATTCTTATCCACCTTCATCTGGAAGAGGGACACCCGGTTGAACAGCGCGTAGAACGCGCCAAGCGGGCAGAGCCACTTGCAGAACGGTCGGTAGAACAGTACGCTCAGCGCAATCACCGACAGCAGGATGCTGAATTTCCATGTAAACAGCTTGCCCAGCGCCGCCCGGATGCCGGAATTGGCAAGGGACAGCGGGATGGCTCCCTCCAGCACGCCTTGGGGGCAGAGGTATTTGCAGAAGAACGGGTCTCCCATGCCAACATCGTTCACAAGGAACGCCGGTAGCAGGAAAACCATCACCAGCAGGACAGCGTATTTCAGGTATGTCAGCGGCTTCAGCCTCTTTGTGGAAAGCTTCTTAGTGGGGATTTTGTGCAGCAGCTCCTGAAACCAGCCGAAGGGGCATAGAAAGCCGCAGATAAAGCGCCCCAGCAGCACGCCCAGCAGAATGAGGAAGCCTGTGATATAGTAGGAGAAGCTGAACTTGGAAGACCCCACCACCGCCTGAAACGCCCCGATGGGGCAGGCCCCGGACGCCGCCGGACAGGAGTAGCAGTTCAGCCCCGGCACGCAGACGGTCTTCCCCGTCCCCTGATACAGTCCGCCCTTGAGAAAGTTCGGCAGATGCAGGTTGGTCCGCAGCGTCGCCCCCGCCTGAATCCAGCCCCGGAAGCGGGACATGGTCTGTGAAACGCCTGAAAACTTTTTACCCAATGCCCACACACTCCAGACATAATTTGATTGCTTTGCTCAGCACTGTCGCCGCCTCGCCCCGCCAGACACCAAAGCACAGCATGGCGGCTCCGGCCATCAGCAGCACGATCTGCGCCGCGGCCCTTTTCCCGCAGCTCATTTTTCATCACCCTTTCCGATTTTCTGCCCCCATCATAGCGCGGGAGAGTTAAAGTCTCTGTTAAGAACGAAAACTTAACGCAAACCTTATCTGTTTTTGCTATAATGAAAGCAACACAAAAACGAAGAAATAAAAAGGAGGGCTCTCATGCACCTTTTAGTAATTGAAGATGAACGCGCCCTGTGCGAGACCATCGTTCGCAGCCTGCGGCGGCTGGCCTACAGCGTGGACTACTGCTATGACGGCGAAAAGGCGCTGGCGCTTCTGGGCGTGGAACGATACGATCTGGTGCTTCTTGATCTGAATCTGCCGAAAAAGGACGGCATGACGGTGCTGCGCACCCTGCGGCAGACCGACCGGGAGACGCGGGTGCTGATCCTCTCCGCCCGCAGCGAAGTGGAGGACAAGGTGCAGGGGCTGGATGCCGGGGCGAACGACTATCTGGCGAAGCCCTTCCACTTGGCGGAGCTGGAGGCCCGCATCCGCAGCCTGACATTGCGGCAGTTCACCCAGCAGGATGTGCTGCTAAGCTGCGGAGGCCTGACCTTTGACACCCGCTCCCGTACCGCCACCGTCAACGGGCAGACGCTGACGCTCACCCGGAAGGAAACGGGAATCCTGGAATACCTGATGGTGCATCAAGGAAGGCCAGTAAGTCAGGAGGAGCTGATGGATCACGTTTGGGACAATAGCGTGGACAGCTTCAGCAATTCCATTCGCGTCCACATCTCCGCCCTGCGCAAAAAGCTCCGCGCCGTGCTGGGCTATGACCCCATCCGCAACCGCATCGGCGAGGGCTATCTGATGGGAGGCGAGGAGGAATGAAGCGGCTTTCCCTGCAGTGGCGCATCACGCTGATGTCCGTCCTGCTCATCGGCATCACCTGCGTGGCCATGAATTTGCTGCTGTGCTCCTCCGGTGTGTACTATATGGACACCATTGCGGACAGTTTACAAGGCGGCGGCACGGTGATCCTGAATGATGGCGGAGCGGCGAGCTTTGACCCGCAGCTCATAGCGCCCAACGAGGAGTTGACCATCGTCGTCGATGGGGTGCAGGGGCACTTCCGCACCACCAACTGGTACATCACGGCGGCGGTAACGCTGCTCAGCGGCATCCTCGCCTATTTCGTCAGCGGACGCGCTCTCAAGCCCCTGCGCAGCTTTACCTCGCAGGTGGAGCAGGTGCAGCTGAACAATCTTGCCGATATGAGGATCGATGAAGATGCTATTTCGGAGTTCCGGCAGCTGAGCCGCTCGTTCAACCAGATGCTGGAGCGGCTGAACAACGCCTTTTCCGCCCAGCGGCAGTTCACCGGCAACGCCGCCCACGAGCTGCGCACGCCACTTGCACTAATGCAGGCGCAGTTGGAGCTGTTTTCCGCGGAGCATCCTGATGTGCGACCGGAGACGGCGGAGTTCCTCACGCTTTTGCGTGAGCAGACGGAACGGCTGATACAGATGACCAGGACACTGCTGGAGATGAGCAATCTGCGGCAGGTGGCGCGGAACGAGCGGATCCAGCTCGCTCCCATGATCGAGGAGATCTTCACAGATCTTGCGCCGCTCTCAGATAAGCTCGGCGTCACGCTGACGGCGGAGGGCGACGGCATTATGACCGGCAGCGATGCACTGATCTACCGGCTGATCTTCAACCTGACGGAGAATGCTGTCAAGTACAACCGGCCGGGCGGCTCGGTACGGGTTTCTGTCACTCAGGAGTTGGAAAAGCTCCTGCTCCGCGTCTCCGACACCGGCTGCGGCATCCCGGAGGTGTATCAGCGCAGTATCTTCCAGCCCTTCTTCCGGGTGGACAAGTCTCGCAGCCGGGAATACGGTGGCGCAGGACTGGGGCTCTCACTGGTATGGGAGATCGCCGACCTCCACGGCGGCTCCGTTTGGGTAGAGAAAAGTTCGGAGAAGGGCACTACCATTGCGGTGGGGTTGCCAACGCAACAATCAACGAAGCCCTAAAACCCTTTTATTCGTTTTTCGCCGCTTCGCTTGCCGCCCTGCGGCGTTCCTCTCTGTATGGGGCGGTCAGCCGGAAAGAGAAGCGTCCCTTTTCAATCTCAAATTCCTTGCAGCCCGTGTCCGGGTCTACGTCCGTCAGCTTGCAGACGGCAGGGTGTTTGCGGCTGTATGCGGTCAGCCTGTTTTTGAGGTCGGTGTTGTGGGTGCGGATGAAGATGGTGGGGTCTTTCTCGTCAAAATAGATTTCGGTGGTCTTTTCCTGCTTGGTAAGTCCTGTTCTCATAGGCTTATTGTAAATGGTAAGATAAAGTATACCAATTGGGGGTGCGGACATTTACTTGACTGCTTACACTTATCCTTTCTGCGGCTCTGTCACGCAATAGGGGTGTTTTTCGGGGATTTTCTTCGGCTCTTGACTTGGGAAAAATGGCAATTTTCAAACAGGAGCGCGCCGGACGATGTCTGCCCTGTCCGACGCGCTCCCATTCGATAAAATGCGTTTTTTCCGGCTCTACACAGGAATCAGCGAGCTTCGTCCCTCGTGACCGCTTTTTCTCTGAGCGGATGGAAGAATCGCCACAGATTATTACGCTGAATTACATCCTCATAGCTGCGGACTTTCCCGCGCAGCTCCGTATTTTCACGCTCCAATTCTGCCGCACGGAGCTTGCTGTGGACAGACTTATAATCAGAAATTTCCTGTTTCAAACTGTCAATCTCAGCCTTGAGCTTTGCAATCAGTTTGTTTGCCGCATCCACCGCCTTTTGCAGTTTGGATTCCTTTTTCTCTGCTGTAACGTACTTCTTTGCCAGAGTGGAAAGTCGGTCAAATTTTTTATGGCTACGAGGTCAGAGACCCCGTTTGCCGTATCCACATTATCATGGATGGCGATAAAGCGGACACTTTTTTCAGGGAAAATGCACTCAATATAGAAATCTGTCTGAATGTGTTCCCGTCCAAAACGTGATAAGTCTTTTGTAACAATGCAGTTGATTTTGCCGCTTTCCATGTCATCCATCATACGCTTAAAATTCGGACGGTCAAAATTTGTTCCGGTCCATCCGTCATCAACATATTCATCAAACACAGAAAACCCGTGTTCTTTGACAAAGTGGCTGAGAATGCTGCGTTGTGTTTCAATGCTTATGCTGTCGCCAAATTGTTCATCGTCTTTGCTTAAACGCATATATAACGCCGCTTTTGTAACACCTTTCATTTGTAAAAACCTCCTTCAAAAGTTAGCCTGCGCCTAAAGCGTATGTATATATGCAATAAGCGCAGGCTTTATAAATTGACTGTTACGCGCTCCTGGCGTTATATGTAATCACATCTTCCAACAGTGCTGCCAGAGACGGCCCCTGTTCCTGGAAATGCTCTGTTACTTTAATGCGGGTCTTACCTATAACGAAATAATGAATACCATCAATAGTTATGCACTTGCCGGGATTCTGTTTGTGTTCATCCATTATGTACCGCTCCCTTCGTTGGAGTTGTCTGCCACATGCGGCGGCAGCAGCAGGCGCGGCGCAGGCGGCGGCGTTATAATCACGGACTTCGGCTTAAAGGACCGCAGGGGCTTGACACGTTCGCCTTTAATCAGCTTGAAATAATCAGCCGTGCTATAATCATCGTAGGTGCAGAAATCGGTGTAAACCCGAATATAGCTGAACCGGGCTACCCAGGCTTTATAATCCGCCGGTTTCGCTTTGGTGTACTGTTCTTCAAAGCACCAATTACTGACGACAAAAGCCTTTGTATAGGCGGCGGTGCGGTCATGGTAACGCGCTTCCAGCGTGCAGGGATACTTGTCCAAATACATCAGCATAGTTGGAAGTGGAATATCCTCCCGGAACTCGTCGAACAAAATTATGTCCTGGCCGTGGTACCCATCAAAACTGTTTTTCTTGCCCATCATGGCGCGGTAGACATTATCCAATCCGTATTTTTGCAGGATACTGTATGTCTTCCCTACGCGGGTTTCACCCTGTACATAAGCAACCTCTATATCACGCATCTGGGTTCCGAACTGGTCTTCTAACAGCAGTGCTTCCACATCTTGAAAATCACCTAGCCGTTTGAAACTAAGCAATGCGGGATTTTTCCGCAGAATATCGAGAGGTGACTTGCCGGATTCCAACGCTTCCATAATCTCTTTGGAAGTCATGCGCTTCATGGCATCGTCCGGCGGCTTCGGCGCGGACGCTACCAGACTGTCCTTTACATAGGTGTCCTTATCTTTGTGTGGGCCGGAATTGACGATATAGTCAATATTCTGCTCTGCGTTTCCTTTTGCCGCTTCGATGTGCGTACCCTCCGGCAGCAATTTTTTCACGCGGGAGAATGTCGTTGAATTTTTGAACCAGATAAACAGGTGAAAGTGTTTCGTCCCTGTGGTCGGGGCGATGTGTAATCCAAATGCGAAATAAACAAGGGTTGCGATGCCACGCAAAAGTGCTTCCAGGCTCTTGCTTGTGATGCCCGTCTTTTCGGGATGGTTAATAACGCAATGATATTTAAGGGCTGAACGTTCTCTAGGCATAATAAAATCATCCTTTCTTTAGTTCAAAATGGTGATGTGTACGAACTGTACGGGTTTTACGAAGAATTTATACGAGCCCCAAAATCTGCCCGATTTTCGATCTTTGCTAGATTTTACGTCATATTTAAGCGTATTGTGTTGCAAAATCGAGGGAATTTGGCGTACGAGTGGGCCGGGGTAATACTTAGACCCGGCCCACTCTCATACCATGCTTACATACAGTCTTGGAGTGGCTGGGATGCTGTGACTATTGGGCTAGAGGGAGCAGAAACAACCTGGCCGGGACTATTCCTGCTCCTAGGATTTTTGCGTCAATCGCGCGACCTGGGAGATGATATGCGGTCTTTTCAAAAAATATCGAAAAATTTACAGAATTTTGTAGAAAAATTTTTCCAACAGGTGTATAATAAAAATTTATCTATATAAAAGAGCGCAAAAAAGCCCCTGCCACAAGGGCAGGGGCTTAAAAACAAAACTATTCGGGATTGATTTGTCTGCTTCATTGTGGTATACTCGGTTGCGTCAACGACAAATCGAAATTGTAAGAATAATTCGAGAGATGGGCAAGATGGACAATATGAGCCAGCAACTATGAATTGAATGCAAATCACTTAAAACTGATTGCAATTATTGCCATGACGATAGACCATATAGCTAAGTGTATTGTAAGCAGCAAAAAGCTTTTACAACCAAAAGGGCGTGATTATAATGAAAACCTATAAAAAACTTCTTATTGCAGCAGTTATTGTGGTAGTAGCTGTCGGCCTTTATATTGCATATCAACAAAAAAGTTATTATCCGATGGCGGGTGAGGTCACGATTATAGATAAGTCTAAGTCTGGGTTCGATTACTTTATTGTGATTGAAGATACCAGAGGAGAACAATTCACTTTGTCATGCAACGAGAATGATTACAACCAAGTGAGTATTGGAGAAACAATAAACTGTGAGCGCAATCAGAGTATTGTGACACATAAAGGTGAAGTACATAAAATAAAGCCGATTAGCTAGGGCTTGTTTGATAAATGGCGGAATGCCCAACGGCGAGAGATTTTTTCGCTGGGCAAGGCAAAAATTCGCAGGAATCCTGACGGATTTCAAGAATTTTTAACGCGGCACAGCGGAAAAAGATCCGCTGGTTGGGCGTTTTGACATTTTTCAAACATGCCCTAAGCATTTGAATTATCTCTTTAATGCAACTGCCTGTAACATCACGAATGAATATTTACCAGAGAATCAGCTTTATACGCTGGGAACACAAAAGTGAATTGGGAGCATTGTTTTAGTGAAGGACAGAACAGTTTGACAACTTCCAGTTTATAGGGGAAACCGGCAGCAAAAAATGCTGCCGGTTTTGCTTAAGCCAATCCCCGGTTACTGTACCAATAATCAACAGCGGACCGGAACACCGGAGCAAGCGGACTACTATAAAGATAGGCCGGTGAAAGCTCCGGATAACTGCCGCCATTGCAAGCCAGATTTGCAGCCAAAGCCACGCAGCGGCGGCTGTCCAAATCCTGCCAGCAGTCCCGGCAATCATCTACAAAATTGCCGTCAAGGTCTACCATGCTCCAAAAGCGGTCGCGGGTTTCCGCTGTCGCAGACAGCAGATATATCGCGGCGATATTGGGCGGGTAAGCCGTCCCGGTTTCGTGGAGCACATCGGCAAAAAATTCCTCGTGCTCCCTGCTGCTGAAAACGAACGGAAAAGAAATATAGAGTTTCATAATAACAGGTTCCTTTCTGCCATCAATGGCGGTCTGAATGAGTGCGGCAAACGCCGCCGCACCAGCGCGTAACAAAATGACTGTCTATAATGCCTAACCGGACACGACCGGCAAACTTCCGGCCTTCCAGTCGGTAACGATAATAGGGGGTCTGCTCACTCTTGGGGGCAACCGCTGTCAACACGGATTTCAACGCTTCTTCATGGTTCGCGTCCAGCGCATACACATATAGAATCGTGTTGTAATCCGGCAGCAGGGATATAACCCATGAATGAGCATCAATCACCCAATCCATAACTTTCTGTGCCGTAGCTTCCCGACCGGCAAAGAGAGCGAAACAAACCGTTTTCTGCTGCGGATAGATGCCGGAAATATACAGGCCCCGGCGATGCGTTTTTTCAAGCGTAGCCACCGGCTCTGGAGGTAAGGCCGGCAAGGGAGCGATTGGTTCACCACGGGCCAAGCGGCTACGCTGTTCCATGCCGGCCCTTAACTGCTCCGTCTGCTCCTGAAATCTACTTGGATAAACCTGCGCCAGAATAGGCGCACACTGTTCATAGTAGGCCAGCAGGTCGGGCAGACGGAGAAAGACCGTGCAGCCATGGGCAAGGAGATACTTTTCTACACTTTCCAGCGTAGTTAAATGGTTCTTCTCCATGATTAACAGCAGCCAGTCAATTTTTCTGGCTTGCAGGATATACGGTGCCATAGTATTCGGGCGGCGTGGTGTGGCTACTTCCTCCCGTGCTTTGCCGGTGAAGAAGCAGTAAACATACTTCCGGCATAAAACGAGGTCGCTGTTGCTGTCAATCCAGGTCTGGCGGTTCAAAATGTCAGCTTCCCTCAACTCCCGGACGGCGCGGTTGACGGCCTGCCCGTTGGCGTACAGGCCAAGTGTCAGACAGAACACCCGAAGCTGGGGCAGCAGCATAACGCCGTTGCCAAAATGCAGGATGATATACAGCAAACTCCGGTGCTGCGTACATAGCAGATATTTTTTCTGTTCCTGGGTCATGGGTCGTTTACTCCTTTCAAGTCTTTTGAATTTCAATCTCCGCTCCAAGGGCTTCTGCGGCCTGTTCCTTGGCTTCCAGCTCTGCCTGACCATAGTTGTTGGTCACAACCTCAAAGGCCACAGAAATGCCGTCAGAGCGCGTATAGACGGCATCCGGCATGGACAGTCTGCCATCCTGCAATTTATCCCACAGTTCGCGGGCGTGTTCTTCTTCGCCCTGCTCCCGTAGCTGCCGGATATGCGCGTTGATGATTTCGCGGCTTTGGGTTTCTGTCTGCCAAGTTTCCCGCTCACTTTCGGAGAGGGAGAAATAGCGGTCAGCGAGTACCAAGTCATGCGCTGGATTCTGCGCACTGTATAGACGGGTCAAGGACAACTCGCGGCGGCAGAAATCCCGCCCCTTAGAGGTCAGCCGGTAGACCTCCTGGTCGCTTGCCTTGCTTCCGGGCTGGCTGTAGATGGATTTCTCAATCAGGCCGTCTTTGCAGTAGCTTTCAATCCGCTTGTTTCGCAGGAATTGACTTAGCTGCTCACGGTTGACATAGCCACAGCGGGACAGGGCTGACAGTGCCTTTCTGTCGCGAGGATAGATTGTCGTGATACGTTTCTTTGAAATATGTATCCCTCCGTTCATGCGGCAGTGGTGCAGGCTGCTCCCCGAAGGGGTCGAGCGCAGAGGCCGAAATTGTAGGGCTTGCCGCATACGGCAAACCGTAAGCAATTTCGGCGAAGTGGACGTAGGAGCGTTCTAGCTTCCCTGCTGGCGGAAGTCATGCAGGGAACGCGGGGACGCGGCCCGTTCAAGGAGCAGACAGGCAACCAATGTTGCAAGGCTGATTCGCAGAGCGGGACGGACACCTCGGAGCGAGACCCCTTTTCTCGGTTTTGTATTGCCCTGCCGGTCATGGTTCCCGTGCGGCCTTGGGCCGCAGGCAACCGGGGCCGTAAACTGCGGCTATGGTTCGCTCCCGGTTTTGTACAACCCCTGCACATTTGGCGATCAATCGAGTGGGAACATGGTCTATTCTACTGAAAACTAAAACTTTTTATTAGGAGACGCTTTGCCGGAAACAGAGTAAAAAAATAAGTCTCCGAGCAGATGCAGCTATGCTGCGTCTGCTTGGAGACTTGCGGCGATAGCTCCGTCAGGAGCTATTGCCTATTGGCAGCGAAGAAACGGAAACGCCCCCAAGCGGGATGTAGTCTAGCTACGTCCGCTTGGGGGCTTGCCG
>ERZ778511.1811-NODE-1811-length-13267-cov-4.053663_pt1 | contig 13267 bp, 9 predicted proteins | sample MGYA00510347_ERZ778511 | MGnify/ENA primary metagenome ERZ778511 (study PRJEB29527, sample SAMN07138967) | mouse gut metagenome | material: feces | host: mouse | place: China:Nanjing | collected 2016-01-25 ...
GACTGGACACCAGGAAACTGGATTCCGGGGTGCGTATCGTTTTTCTCAACTTTGTAGCGGAGGATGCAGGGCAGGAGCCTGTAAAACGTTCTTACCAGTTGCGTTTGCCAGAGCAGCCAGATCAGGAAGTGTATCTGTATGAAGTGATTGTGGGAGATGTGCATGGGGATGCTTTACGGGAAAACGGAATTATGCTATACTATAATGATGGAACTGTGGTAGAATATGAGTCACAGGATTAATTTAAAGATAATAAAAGACAAATTGCAGGAAAAAGACGCGGCAGTTTTATGCAATATTTTTTATAATGCGGCAGGAAAAGGAATTGCCATGCTGTCTTTTTTCGTGCTTGATATTTTAATTGCAAAGCTTTTGGGGTATGCTTTCTATAATGAATGGAATTTTGCATTTGCCATCATTACAGGCTTCCGGTGGATCGCGAGGTTTGGTATAGATTCTGCCGGTAAGTCTTTTGTCGCGTCTTCAAAAGAGAACAGCACTGATTATATTGCCGCAGCTATGGATCTTCAGATGATTATGAGTGTTCTGTTCGTTGTGTTGACGGAAGGGATCCTGCTTATAACATACGCTGTTTTTTATCCTTTTCCACAGTATGAGCACTTGAGAGCTATTCTTGGAGCAGGTATTTTGTATGCCGGAATCTATGCGCTGTTTTCAACATTAAAAGAATGCTTTGTCGGCATGGTTGAGTTTAAAAAAGTGTTTATACTGACCGCGTTAGAGTATATGGGGTATCTGATACTGGGTGTAGCAGGTATGTATTTATGGGGAATATATGGTCTGATTACGGCGTTTGTACTGTCGCTGATTGTGGCTATTGCAAGAGGCAGTACATTAAAACCCAGAGCGTTGATTCACTTCAAAGAAAGACATGTTTTGCGAACTGAGATTTTCCATTATGCAAAATACATTGCTTTTGCAAATGTAGGGGATGTTATCCTGACTGAGATGGATTCTCTGATGCTCGGATTTATGAGAAGCAATGAGGTCGGAATTTATGCGGTAGGGAAAAACCTGATAGCAAAAGCCACTAATATTCCATTGATTATCTGTGTCAGTTGTATGACTTCGTTTGCAGTAATCGAGCGGGGGAATGCAGTGGAAAAAGAACGGAAATTCAGAGTAATACTGAAAAAAAATGCGATTCTTGTTGGTGCAATGTGTGTGCTGTTTTTAATATTCGGTAAATTCTACGTTGATTTTTTTTATGGAGACCAATACACTAACTCATTTTTTGTGATATGTATTCTGTTGATTTATCTTTTTCTGTATAGTTTGTCAATGTACCAGGCTACTTTTTTAAATTATCAGAAACAGGGGAAGTGGATATTGATTTCACAAATTGTTCTCATTGGGACAAATTTGATTTTAAATATTCTTTTTATTTCCCGATATGGAGCTATCGGGGCAGCAATAGCTACAGGGATGGCCATGATGCCCTCCTGTGTTATTCAGGAGATTGGGATAAGGCACACTTTTAGAAATTGTAAAGAGAATTCGGGATAATAAGATGACTTTTGAAGGGTCCCTTTGTTTGGAATAGGAATGAAGAATGAATAAGTATGAAAACTTAAATGTTGTGGTATGTAATAGCGGAGTAGAGCAAATATGGGATGTGGAAGAAGATACCTGTTATGTAACATATGCATTAAACGGGAGAAACTCAAAAATTTTGTCAATCATTCGCAAGGCATGGCTAAAATATAGACTGCCTGCAAAAGAAATCTGGTATAATAAAAAGGTTCTGGAGCTGGAAGGGAAAGGGGTCCTGCTGGATGATGATATAACGGAGGACTACGCCGCCTGGCTGATTCGAAATAACAGAAAGATTCAATGGAACTTTTATTATTGGAATTCGTATGAGCATTATCGTATTGCACCGGATACATTGCGACGACTTGGCTATTGTTTATGGAGTTTTGATCCAAATAACTGTAAACAGTTTTCTCTGAAATTTAATCCGACATTTTTTTGCAAAAGTTGGTATAGAGGATTAAAAAAAATTACCCATCCGACTTATGACATTGTTTTTATTGGCAGGGATAAAAATGGGCGGATGAAGCAGATAAAAGATTTAAAGGAACGCTTTAAAAGTTATGACATCTCGTGGAATTTCTATTTTACAGCGAATAAATGGTATCGGAGATTTTGTAGCAAAGAATATAAACCATATTTGAATTTTTACAAGATGCTGGAGCAGGAAATGAGTGCTAAAGCAATATTGGATTTTTCACAGGATATGCAAAGTAGTATTACATGCAGAGTATATGATGCACTTTATAATGAAAGAAAAGTTATCACTAATAATGTAGATATTAGAAAAATGAATTATTATTCGCCTGACAATATATTTATTTTAGATTATGATGATGATACCAGATTAGAGGGGTTTTTGAAAACACCGTTTAAAACAATTTCGTGGGAATTATTGAGAGAGCACAGCTGTGAGAGATGGAGCAGAGTAATCTGTGAAGGCAAAAGTTATACTTTAAATTGTTGAGCAAAGGATATGTAAATATAGGAGAAAGAATATGTATGGAATTTCCATAGTGATTCCTGTTTTTAATGAAGAAGGTAATGTTGCAAAACTCCACAGAGAGATTCAGGAAGTATGTGAAGCAAATCATTATGAATATGAGATTATTTTTATAGATGACGGATCCACGGATAGAACTGGTGAGGTATGCCGCACGTTATCAAACTTGCGCTACATCAGACTAAGAAAAAATTCAGGTCAGACAGCGGCAATGGACGCAGGTATTAAAGCTGCCACGAAAGAATTTATTGTTACAATGGATGGTGATTTGCAGAATGATCCGGCGGACATTCCAATGATGCTGGATTATATGATTCGCAACCATTATGATGTGGTATCTGGATGGAGAAAAAACAGAAAAGACACATTTATGAAACGGTTTGTGTCCAGAGGCGCGAATCTTCTCCGCTATTTGCTAGTTCATGATGGCATTCACGATAGTGGATGTTCATTAAAAATATATAGGCAGGAATGTTTTAAAGGTATTAATCTTTATGGAGAACAACACAGATTTATTCCTGCGATTTTGAAAATTAAAGGATTTACAATTGGCGAAGTAGTGGTTAATCACAGAGCGAGAACATCAGGCAGCACGAAATATAATTGGAAGCGTACTTTTAAAGGGTTTGTGGATATGATTTCCGTATGGTTCTGGAGCAAATATGCAACAAGGCCATTGCATTTGCTGGGCGGCCTGGGGATGCTCTTTATGGCCTGTGGCTTTGGTTGTGGAATTTGGTCCTGCGTTTTATTTGCTATGGGACGCAAAATGCACAACAATATTTTTCCGCCGCTTCTGACAGTATTTTTTGTTACAATTGGAGTTTTGCTATTTGTTTTTGGATTGATGAGTGAAATATTAATTAAAATATATTTTGGTGTTCATGTAGAATCTTCTTATAATATTAAAGAAACATGGGATAATATGGAAGACAAGACACAACATGATACAAACCTGTGAAGATAATTGTTTGTGAATTGAAAAGGGACAGATATGTGCGGTATATGCGGTTATTTTTCTGATAAAAGCATATCAGATGACGAATTGCGTGAAATGAATGATTTGATGTATCATAGAGGACCAGACGATTCGGGAATATGGCAAGAATCATCGGCTTATGGAAAGATTGGCCTGGCACATCGCAGACTTTCTGTCCTGGACTTATCTGCATTGGGACATCAGCCCATGTTTTCTAAAGACGAAAGAGCTGTTATTGTTTATAACGGAGAAATTTATAATTTTAAAGAACTGAGAACCGAATTAAAGCAGTCAGGCTATACGTTTGAGTCCGAATGTGATACGGAAGTGATTCTTGCGGCTTATCAGGAATGGGGGTATACATGCTTTCAGCGGTTTAATGGTATGTTTGCTGTGGCCATTTATGAGAGAGAAAGCGGCCGGCTGGTTCTTGCCAGGGATAAAATGGGTAAAAAACCATTATATTATTATTGTAATGGAACACAGTTTGTATTTGCTTCGGAATTAAAGCCGATTATGTGGTTCCCTTATTTTAAAAAAGTGATCCGGAAGTCCATGGTGGAGAAATTTCTCTGTAGTAAATATATCGAAGCACCTTATACGATATTTGAGAATACGTATAAAATGTGTCCGGGGACGTATCTTGTTTTTCAAAGCGGAGGCCTTGATATTAAAGAATATTGGAATGTAGCGGAAGTGAAGACCAGTCACATGCAGGCGCCGCTTCAATTTGACGAGGCGCTGGAACAAATGGATGTATTACTTCAGGATTCAGTGAAAATGCGTCTGATTTCTGATGTGCCAGTGGGGGTTTTCCTGAGCAGTGGTATTGATTCTGCTTTGGTTGCGGCAATTTCACAGAAGGTTGCAGACAGACAAATAAAAAGTTTTACAATAGGATTTTATGATAAAGAGCGGAATGAAGCAGATCGTGCTGCAAGAATTGCGGAGTATATCGGAACACAGCATAAAGAATTGTATATCAGTGAGAATGAAATTCTGGAAATGTTAAAGGATTTGCCATATTATTATGACGAACCTTTTTCAGATTCATCACAACTTCCCACCATGCTGGTATCAAAAATGGCATCGGAAGATATTACAGTGGCATTGTCAGGGGATGGAGGGGATGAATTATATTGTGGCTATAAAATGTATGATTGGCTTTATATTGCCCAAAGGGTTGACTGGGCGGGAAGAATTGCGGCACATATGCCTGGCTCGGTTTATTTAAAGAAAAATTGTCCTCCGGAAGTGAGGGCACTATTGAATAATGGTAGTGAAGCGTATAAGGTTCAATTGTTTCTGGATGTTATGATTGAGGAAGCAGATAAATTGCTTGGAACATGTGGAACAAATATCAAATATACAAAAGAGAGATTTTTGTGTGATAAAAACTGGCAGGAACGCCGGATGCTGTTGGATTTAATGACATATTTGCCAGACGAAGTGCTGGCAAAAACAGATAGGGCCTCCATGAAATATTCTCTTGAGGTGCGCTGTCCATTGCTGGATTACCGGATTGTGGAACAGTCTTTCAGAATTCCTCACAAGTATAAATATAATTATGGAAGAAAAAAATATATACTGAAAAAGTTGGCGAATCAATACATTCCGAAAGAATTAATAAGCGGACCAAAGAAAGGGTTTGGTGTTCCGCTGAAAAAATGGCTTCGCTCAGTATTAAAAGAAGATATAAAGAAGTATGCGGATCAAAGTATACTGAAAAAACAAGATATTTTTGTGCCTGAAGCCGTGGCGGAACTGATGATAAAACAGGAAAAATCAGATAAGATTATGTATAGTTCCATGTTATGGTCTTTTTATGTGTTTCAGCGTTGGTATCAGACATATATTGAAGACCTGTGGAGTGAAAAAGATTGAAACATAACATCGAATAACAAAGAACAGGAGCAAACAATGTTTGAAAACATGACAGAACAACAGGCAAAAGAAAGCATTCTTTCCAGTGTGAAAGAATATTATGAGACATACCGAAGCAGCAAAAAAACTTACCGGGAAGGAGAACGCATTCCCTATGCATCCCGCGTTTATGACAGCGAAGAGATGGTGAATCTGGTAGATTCCGCACTGGAATTCTGGCTCACCAGCGGCCGGTATACAGAAGCATTTGAAAGAGAATTTGCAAAGTATCTGGGTGTGAAATATTGTTCTCTGGTCAATTCAGGGTCTTCGGCGAATTTGCTGGCTTTTATGACATTGACGTCACCGCTTCTGGGTGAACGCCAGATTCGGCGGGGGGATGAAGTGATTACCGTGGCGGCAGGATTCCCCACGACGGTGTCGCCCATGATTCAGTATGGTGCGGTGCCGGTATTTATAGATGTGACCATACCACAGTATAATGTGGATGTGGAATTGCTGGAAGGGGCATTGTCGGAAAGGACAAAGGCTGTCATGCTGGCGCACACGCTGGGAAATCCCTTTGATTTAAAAGCTGTAAAGGCTTTTTGTGACAAACACAATCTTTGGCTGATAGAGGATAACTGTGATGCTCTGGGCAGTGAATACGATTTGGATGGAGAGAAGAAACTGACAGGCACCATTGGAGATATGGGAACCTCCAGCTTCTATCCGCCACACCACATGACGATGGGAGAAGGCGGCGCTGTCTATACAAGTAATCCACTGCTGCACAAGATTATGCGTTCTTTTCGGGACTGGGGACGGGATTGTGCCTGTCCGTCGGGACGGGATAATCTGTGCGGACATCGTTTTGACAGACAATTTGGCGAACTGCCTTTCGGGTATGATCATAAGTATGTCTATTCCCATTTTGGGTATAACCTGAAGGCGACAGACATGCAGGCGGCAATCGGTTGTGCACAGTTGAAAAAATTTCCTTCTTTTGTGGAGAGAAGGCGCAGTAATTTCAAACGTCTGCGAAGCGCTCTGGAGAAAATGGGCGCTGAGGAAAAACTGATTCTGCCACAGGCGGCTGTGGGCGGGGATCCAAGCTGGTTTGGATTTTTGCTGACATGCAGAGAAGGGGTTGACAGAAACCGTGTCGTACCATACATTGAGAAAAAGGGTGTTCAGACAAGGATGCTTTTTGCGGGCAATCTGACAAAGCATCCCTGCTTTGATCAGATGCGCAGGACCGGGGAAGGCTACCGGATCGCCAGCGGGTTGGAGAATACGGACCGGATTATGAAAGACACGTTCTGGGTGGGTGTATATCCCGGTATGACGGATGAGATGACAGACTATATGGCCAAAACGATTTGGGAGGGGACAAATCAGTAATAGCTGGTAAATGATTGCAATTCGTATAAGCATGTGATATATTAGGGGCAGTGATTTTATGAAGAAAATATGAAGAAATGTGAAGAAAATATGAAAAAAATTAGTGTTATGATTCCCTGCTACAATGAAGTCGAGAATGTGGATTTAATGGCTATGGCAGTGGAAAACGTATTAAAAGAAGCATTGTCCCAATACGATTATGAGATTCTTTTTATAGACAACTGTTCCACGGATGGTACAAGAGACAGGCTTGAGGCAATCTGCGAAAAAAATAAAAAAGTAAAGGCTATTTTTAATGTCACGAATTTCGGACAGTTTAATTCTCCCTTTTATGGGATGTGCCAGACAAGCGGCGACTGTACGATTACCATGTGCTGTGATTTTCAGGATCCGGTGGAATTGATCCCTACCTTTGTACAGGAATGGGAAAAGGGGCACAGGATTGTCAGCGGGATCAAAACATCCAGTAAGGAAAATGGCGTTGTTTATCTGCTCCGTTCTGTCTATTATAAATTGATTAAAAATATGTCTTCCACAGAAATGATAGAACATTTTACGGGGTTTGGGCTGTATGACAAGACATTTATAGACATTTTGAGAAATCTGGATGATCCGATTCCTTTTATCCGTGGTATTGTTGCGGAATATGGACATGGGTTTAACAGAAAGGATATTGCCTATGAACAACCTCGCAGAAAAGCGGGGAAGACACATAACAATATTTTTACATTATATGATGCAGCTATGCTCAGCTTTACCTCTTATACGAAGATGGGGCTGCGCCTTGCCACATTGTTGGGATTTATTTCGTCGGGAATCAGCCTGCTGATTGCCATGATATATTTTGTGTTGAAACTGATTTACTGGAACAGCTTTCCGGCAGGGAATATACCGCTTCTGTTGGGTGTTTATGTGCTGGGATCCCTGCAGTTATTTTTTATTGGCCTGATTGGTGAATATATACTGAATATTAATACCCGCGTAATCCACAGGCCTCTTGTGGTGGAAGAAAAACGATTGAACTTTGAGGATGAGAAAACAGAGAAAAAGGGTACAGAAGCATGAAGAAAGTGATTACGTATGGTTCTTATGATTTATTTCATGAAGGACATTATAATATTTTAAAACGGGCAAAAGAGTTGGGAGACTATCTGATTGTGGGTGTGACCACGGAACAGTATGACGAGTCCCGTGGGAAGCTGAATATTATTGACTCGCTGGATGTGCGCATTGATAATGTGCGGAAAACGGGTTTTGCGGATCAGATTATCGTGGAAGACCATGCAGGTCAGAAAGTGGAAGATGTGCAGAAATATGATGTGGATATCTTTACTGTGGGTTCTGACTGGACGGGTGCTTTTGATTACCTGAAAGAATATTGTGATGTTGTATATCTGGAACGGACAAAGCATATTTCTTCTACCATGCTTCGTAATATGCAGAATCCTCTTATCCGTATTGGTGTGATCGGAACGGGCAGAATTGCCCATCGGTTTGTGCCGGAGGCCAAATTTGTCAGCGGCACCATTGTCAACAGTGTGTATAATCCCCATATTGAAAGTGCAGCCCGTTTTGCACGTAAATTTGAACTGGACATCTGTACGGATGATTTGGAACTCTTTTGGGGCAGCGTGGATGCGGTCTATATTGCCTCTCCTCACGAAACTCATTATGGATATGCGAAAGCCGCGCTGGAGCACGGCCTGCATGTACTCTGTGAAAAGCCAATGGTATTCCGGAAGTCCCAGGCGGAAGAGCTGTTTGCCATGGCACATGAACGTGACCTGGTGCTGATGGAGGGAATCAAAACGGCCTACTGCCCTGGCTTTAACCAGTTACTGGGCGTTGTAAAGAGTGGTTCCATCGGGCAGATCCGTGACGTGGAAGCCTGCTTTACCAGACTGACGGATGCCGGTATGCGAGAAGTGGAAGACACCACGTATGGAGGCGGGTTTACGGAATTTGGCAGCTATTCCATGCTGCCGATTCTGAAACTGATGGGCACTGATTTTAAAGAGGTGCGCTTTGACTGTGTGTGGGCAGAGAATGGCATAGATCTGTACACGAAAGCTTCTTTTGTATATGATAAGGGATTTGCACTGTCCAAAAGCGGCGTGGGTGTAAAATCCGAAGGACAGCTTCTGATTGCCGGTACGAAAGGGTATATTCTGGCAGAGTCCCCCTGGTGGCTGACCAGAAGTTTTGAGGTGCGGTATGAGGATCCGAATAAAATAGAAAAATATGCAACCAGATATCTGGATTTTGGATTAAGATATGAAATCAGTGATTTCGCTTACATGATTAACAGACATGAGGGCAGAGGGTATAAGTTTACCGAAGAGGAATCCATTGCCATGGCAGGAATTATGGAGCGGTTTTTGGCGCAGAGAAATGAGTTGAGGAAGAATAAATAATATGAGTTTTCGTGATGTGTGGAATAAGACCGGCTACATCTTTAACCGGAAACAGAAAATCCGTCTTATCTGGCTTGCATTGATTCTGTTTGCCGAAATCTTTCTGGAATTACTGGGCGTGATCTCCGTCTACCCGTTTATTGCCCTGATCCTGAATCCTGGCATGATTCAGCAGCACAGGCTGCTGCAGGTGTTGTATGATCTGTCCGGTGCAGGAAGCGACCATGATTTCTTTATGATGATGGCTTTCGCCATGATCGGTATTTATATTTTTAAAAATGCCTTTAATATTCTGACCAGTTATAAAAGGATCGGTTTTGTCTATGATACCCAGCGTGAAATCGGTGTGCGTCTTATGCGCAGTTATATGGCGGAACCCTATTCCTTTTTCCTGGAAAAGAATTCTTCTGTACTGATGCGCGGGGTGGGAACGGATGTGGAACAGTTTTTCAACCTTGTGCTTCAGTCTCTTTATATGTTTTCCGACTGTGTTATGATTGTGATTTTCGGTGGGTACATGCTGTTTACGGATTTTGTGTTATCCGTCAGTATGATTGTGATTATGGTGTTGTTTGTGGCCATTTTCGTGCGCTGGAATAAGAAACGGGCCGCTTACTTTGGCCGGGAAACACAGCAGTGCAAAGGCAAGATGACACAGTGGATGCAGCAGGCATTCGGGGGTGTAAAAGAAATTAAGATTCTCCAGCGGGAGGATTATTTTGTAGATAATTACGAAAAATACTGCAGTGAGTCCAACCGGATGAACCGGATTTTTTCGTTTTTGAATTCTATTCCGCATATGGTGCTGGAATGCTTCAGTGCAGCCGCTATTTTGCTCATTATTGCAATCCGTGTGCGAAATGGCGCGGATGTGTCTGTATTTTTGCCGAAAATGTCCATTTTTGCCATGGCTCTGTTCCGTCTGTTTCCCCGGATCAGCCGAATCAACGGATGCCTGAACGCCATTATTTTCAGTTACCCTTATATGGACAGCGTGTATAAGGCGCTGCAGTTAGCCGAAGAGCATAAATATCAGCGCGTGCAGCGGACAGAAGCCGGAAAGCTGGAACGGGCGCTTACATTTGAACATGACGTGACACTGGAAAATATTCATTTTGCCTATCCCAACACGGAAGCGGAAGTGCTCTCCGGTGTGAATATGACTATAGAAAAGGGCGAGGCGGTGGCATTTGTAGGGCCCTCCGGTGCGGGAAAGACCACACTGGCGGACGTATTCCTTGGGATTCTGGAATTACAGGAAGGCCGCGTGCTCTGTGACGGGAAGGAAATCCGGAACCATCCTGCGGAATGGGCCGACAAACTGGGATATATACCGCAGACAATTTTTCTTTCCGACGACAGTATCCGGAATAATGTGGCATTCGGCTTACAGGTAGATGAAAGCGGTGATGATAAAATATGGGCTGCCCTGGAACAGGCGCAGCTGAAAGAATTTGTGGAACGTCTGCCGGAAGGGCTGGATACTAAAATCGGTGAGCGGGGTGTGCGCCTGTCAGGCGGGCAGCGGCAGCGTATCGGTATTGCCAGAGCCCTGTATACCAATCCGGATATTCTCGTTTTGGATGAGGCGACTTCTGCCCTGGACAATGAAACTGAGGCAGCAGTTATGGAAGCCATAGAGCATTTGCTGGGGCGTAAGACGATGATTATCATTGCCCACCGGATTACGACTGTGCGGAACTGCAACCGGATTTACCGTGTGGATCAGGGGAATGTACAGGAAGTGAGTTATGAACAGCTGCAGGCGGAGGTGGAGAAAAAAGCGGAGAATTAGACTGTTTGTTGAATGTGAAGTGTGAATGATCCACGGGATATACGATGGAAATGGTTGAAAAAAAGTGACAGAACGAAGAATCGGTTGACAAAATGTATCGAAAGGTATACACTGAAAACAAGTTAACTGACGTTTGCTGTATAGCAATGAGAGGAGCGTTATGCCGTTTTTACCACAGCGTATGCGGGATATGAGAATTCTGCACAGAGATACATTGGAACAGGTGGCGGAAAAACTGGAAATTTCCAAACAGGCTGTTTCCAAATATGAAAGTGGTAAAATGATACCTTCGCAGAACGTTTTGGAACGATTGATGGCTCTGTACGATATTTCAGCAGATTTTCTGTCAAAAGAAATGCCGGAAGATATACGGCAGGAAAATATGTCGGTATTATATTATTGCCAGAGCGCAAAACGCAGAGCCAAAACGGAAGAGTACCTGGATACACTTGTAAAATATGCGTATGAGATTCTCCGGGTGTGCGGCATATTTTCTCCGGTGAGCACCATATCATTGCCAATATTTGCAAATGAGAAGACGATTGAAGAGAAAGCATTACGTTTGCGTCAGTATTGGAGATTGGGTATGGGACCGTTGCCTGATTTGGATGCTGTATTGGCGCGTTTTGGCATTTATACGTTTGCTTATGATTTTATGAACGAGAAACTGGATGGATGTGCCAGACGTATTGGAGAAAATGGTATTATCCTTCTTAATAATACAAAAAGTACCTGTGAAAGGCGGCAGTTTCATCTTTCCCATGAGTTGGGGCACATTGTTTTAAATACGATGGAGGAAGGATCTGCAGATGCTTTTGCCGGTGCTTTTTTATTACCTCAACCACAGATCAGCAAGGAAATGCTGAGGACAGATGCGGATTACATTTTGAAGGTTGGGAATGAATGGGGCGTCATGCCGGAGTGTTTGCTGGAACGCTGTCGCAGTTTAGCTCTACTGGGTGATAATCAGGAGAAGAACTTTGCCAGATATAAAAATCTGAAAAGACAAATCAACGCCCTTATTCGGAATAAAAATACATCGGCTGACGAAATAAGCGATATGGATAAAGAACTTCAAATCGGTAAAAACGTCGGTGAGATATGGGAGGATGTAAGTCAGAGAGAAAGATTTCTGGAGGAAATGTATATCCCGCTTACCTTTGTTACAAAGCTATGCTGCTTGCCGGATACGACGTTTTCCAGCTATTTAAAAGGGGCCGGGGATGCTGAGACTGAAGGAGCACAATTTAGTTTTACCTTCCTGTGAAAGAAAGTGTGAGCACAGATGAAAAGTTTTGCTATATGGATAGAGAGAACCGGTTTGGGAGGAATATCAACAGATAATTCCAGATGTCCGCTGGAAATTAATTTCAATTATCTGACAGATTGCATGGAAAAAGGTCATCATGCACCGGTATTGGATTTTGGCATAAAATATAAGCATATGGAAGAAATGACGAATATTTGCCTGTTCGTTCCTTTCATTATAGAAAAAGAAGAAATTTCTGATTTGGGAGAATGCCTGTCACAGAATAAGGAAATATTAAATTCTATATTTAACGAAAACTATACAACACACAATGTTCAGAGCGTGAGTTTTTGTAATGTGATGGAAATGGGAAAAACTATATTTTCAGTTCGTACCCTGGATATTGAACATGATATAGAACTGAAAGAGGATTATGACGGTACGATTATTAAAATTCAGATGAAAAAACCGGGTGAAGAGTGTGCTGAGAAAATTTATTGCAGGTTTCGTATATCGTCAGAGAGCCTTGAGGAGCTGAAAAGTATATATACACCCAATAATAATATCCTTTCTTCCTCCTTCGAGAGAAACAGTTACATAGATTTTCGATTTAATGATTGCAGAACATTGGAAGCGGGACTGATAGAAAAACTACAAAAGAAAGAAAATATGCCCGTCTTTATTGAAAAATTTCACTTTTTGCTGATTACCAGAGCACAGGTTCAACTCAGTGCGTCTGAGCAGTATACGGAGCGTTCTCTGAATAAAGAATTGTGGAGCAATTATTATTCGGGATTTGATCCAAATGACCTGATTGTGGCAAATCATTGGCATAAAAAAGCAGGGGAAAAAGAAATTCGTGAAGTTTCCCTGCTTATAAGGTTAAAAGAAAATGTTTGTACCAATATTACAATTTCAATATACTTATTCATTTTAATGTGCATTACAATATTTTTTAATTGTGTATCAAATTGGATATGGGGAATGTTGACTTCATGTCTGAAAG
>ERZ778511.1821-NODE-1821-length-13172-cov-15.544865_pt1 | contig 13172 bp, 16 predicted proteins | sample MGYA00510347_ERZ778511 | MGnify/ENA primary metagenome ERZ778511 (study PRJEB29527, sample SAMN07138967) | mouse gut metagenome | material: feces | host: mouse | place: China:Nanjing | collected 2016-01-25 ...
GGAACGCGCATCGACATGCCGGTGAGCTTGCCGTTGAGTTCGGGGATAACTTTGCCTACAGCCTTGGCAGCGCCTGTCGAAGAGGGGATGATGTTGCCCGAAGCAGCACGTCCGCCGCGCCAGTCCTTCATCGAGGGACCGTCAACAGTTTTCTGAGTGGCAGTAGTGGAGTGAACTGTGGTCATGAGACCTTCGGTGATGCCGAACTTGTCGTGAAGCACCTTGGCGATGGGAGCAAGACAGTTGGTGGTGCAGGAAGCGTTCGATACGAACTGCTGTCCGGCGTATGTCTGATCGTTTACACCGCAAACGAACATGGGGGTGTCGTCCTTCGAGGGAGCTGACATAACCACGTACTTTGCGCCGGCCTCGATGTGAGCCTGAGCTTTCTCCTTGGTGAGGAAAAGACCTGTCGACTCAACAACATACTCGGCACCTACCGCACCCCATGCGATCTCGGCGGGGTTCTTGCAGGCGGTCACACGGATTTCCTTGCCGTTGACGATGAGGAGGCTCTTCTCCATGTCGTAGTCAACAGTGCCGTCGAATCTGCCGTGCATGGTGTCATACTTGAGCATGTAGGCCATGTAGTCAACGGGGAGAAGGTCGTTGATGGCAACAACCTCGATGTCCTCTCTCTTGGTCGAAGCACGGAACACGAAACGTCCGATGCGGCCGAAACCATTAATACCGATTTTAGTCATAATTGTTTGTTGTATTGTTGGGTTATGATGTTGCTTGTTTTTCTATCACTTTCTTAGGTCGCAAAATTACTAATTATTTTCGAGTCATAAATGTTATTGACATCTTTTTTTTCTTAATTTTGTTGTAAGTATGGCGGCACATGGTCCGCCTTCACCTAAAATTTTTATAAATGGCTATACTAAAAGAATTTAAGGAATTCGCCATGCGAGGTAATGTCATCGACATGGCTGTCGGTGTGGTGATCGGTGCCGCTTTCGGCAAAATAGTTTCGTCGCTGGTCGACGACATCATCATGCCGCTCGTGGGAGTAGCCACAGGAGGCATGAATTTCACCGACTTCAAATGGGTGGTGCAGAAGGCTGTAATGAACGGACAGGAGATTGTAACTCCGGAGGTGTCGCTCAACTGGGGAACATGGGTTCAGACCATTGTCGACTTCTTGATCGTGGCATTCTGTATATTCATCATGGTGAAATTCATCAATCAGATACGCCGCAAGAAAACTGAGGAACCGGCTTCGGCAGCCGCTCCTACCCACGAAGAGGAACTGCTCACCGAAATACGCGATCTCCTGAAGGCACAGAACTCTCCGGAGAATAACAAATAAATTTCCTCACAATCGTCATTTACGGCCGAAATCGGCCGGTATCTCACCCCACTCCTCGGTAGGCCATTTGACAACCGGATTGCGGGGTGTGTGTGTCTGTAGCCACGTCTCGGCACGCCTGATCAGATCTCTGACAGCGGCATTTGCCGCCGAAGGCTTTATCTGTGTACGTGCATGACGGTCGCGCACCCATGCCTGGGCCGTGCGGCTGTCGGAGTAAACAGTCACACCGCTGCGCCCCTCCTTTTCAAGCATCGCCAGAGCATGGACTATGGCCAGAAACTCGCCTATATTGTTGGTAGCGCTGCCTATAGGACCGAAATGAAACAGTTCGCGGCCTGTCGACAGATCCACGCCACGGTATTCCATCGGACCTGGATTGCCCGAGCAAGCTGCGTCGACGCATATTGCATTCATGTTTATACCCGGCAAGGCCGAATAATTGGTGGTCACTGCCGGACGCGCTGCAATGGCCGATATGACGGCCATGTCGTCGGCCCGCGACTCGTTACGGTAGGCCGATATAGCCGCCTCGAGAGTGGAAAAACCCTTGTAGCGTGCACCCGGAAAGCCCTGTGTCTGGAGCTGGCATTCCTCCCACGAATCATAAACGCCGGTATCATGGCCGGCCCATACTACGTAATATTTCTTTGCCATCTGCGCTCAGGAAAGTGTTAGGTAAATATTTATGTCGACAGGTCTCACACGCGCTATTGAGGCTACACGGCTGTCGACAGCCTTGCCGAGAAAAGTCATTGCCGCACGCTGCATGCCCGGCATAAGTCTGAGTGCGTTGACAAGACCGTCGGAAGCTGTTATATCGCTGAAAAAAGTCAGGAAAGTATTGCTCAGAGCCATGGCTGCAGTGCGTGGCACCGCGCTCCCGGCATTTACATAGCAGCAGCGCACCTCTCCTATCTCGGCCACGGCATCGGAAAGATCTATGCATTTGAGCGAAGGAAATACCCTGCCCGGACACGACGACAGGTCGAATATCACCACCCCGCGCTTCATCTCGTCGACAATCTCACCTCCAAGCACCGGAGGAATCGACGTATCGGTCACAACAACTATGTCGGCCGTGCGCAACGCGCCACGCACCACTTTCGGATGAAGCGAAGATCCTATGGCCCATGCCCCCAGATCGCGGGTGGCATCGCGAAGGCGATACACGTCGTCGTCAAATATCCTCACCATCGCACCGGCGCCCGAGGCCGATCGCGCAGCCGCACACGCAGCTATGCCCGAACCAATGATCGTGGCCTCACATGGCACTATGCCGGCCACACCGCCAAGCAAAATACCCTTGCCATTGACCGGATCGGCAAGCAGCGCCGAGGCTATGGCCACCGAGGCCCGGCCGTCTATCTCCGAAAGTATGTCGGCAAACGGAGTGTTGCCCCAACTGTCGGCTATGCGGTCTATGGCTATGGTGATTATATGATTGTCGAGCAAAGCTTTCACACCACGTCGGTCGAGCAGATGATAATGGCTCATTGTCAGCAATATCGCTCCACGTCGCATAAATCTTGCCGATTGTTCGTCGACCGGACGGAGATGTATCACTATGTCACATCCGAAAGCTTCGGTGCGCCCCGTTATCACGGCTCCGCAACGTAAATATGCCGCATCCGGATAGTGGATCGAACTTCCGGCTCCATGCTCCATGCGCACCTCATATCCGCGCTCCGTCATTATCGCCACAGCCTCGGGAGTAAGCGGAAAACGCTTCTCGCCTCCGCCATCACATCGTGGCAGACCTATGGTGAACGCACGTTTCGACTTCCTTACAGCCGCCGGAGCCTCGCAATTTTCTATAGCGGGTGTATTCATATATCGCTTTCTTTTGCAGTGAGTCCGAGCTGCGATATGAAGCGTGAGGCAGTTTCGCCCACCTCGGCTTCGTTCTCAAGAAGATCCGACCTGAAAACCATTCTCGCCTTGCTATAGTAAGGCATACGGCTTTCGAGAGCTTTCACTATGAATTCACGCAGCTGTTCCGATTCCATGCCGGCTATAAGCGGACGTTTGTGGCGTCCGCGCATCAGTCGCGTATGAAGCTTTTCAAGCGATGCGTCTAGATACACCGTCACACCCTTGCTGTTCATTATCTCCATATTGTCGAAAAAACATGGAGTGCCGCCTCCACAGGCCACTATCACATCCTGAAAATCCGACGTTTCGATAAGCATCCGGCGCTCTATGTCCCTGAAGCCTTCCTCGCCACGCGAAGCAAATATCTCTTTTACACTGGCATGAAAACGCGCCTCGATGAAGTTGTCGAGATCTATGAACTGAAGACCTGTCATCCGGGCGACATTGCGTCCGAGAGTCGACTTGCCGCAGCCCATGTAGCCTATGAGAAATATCGGTTTCATAATATTTTATTGCAAACTTACTTAAAATATCCGACTTTTTAGTTAAGTTTGCTCATAGAATCGACTACCTATGGAAAAACTGATGCAATATGTATGGCAGCATCGTCTGTGGCGGCAGAACGATATGCGCACCGTCGACGGACGACGCCTTCAGGTCATCGATCCGGGAAGGCTCAACAACGATGCCGGTCCCGACTTCTTCAACGCCAAGATAAGCATCGACGGACGTATATGGGCAGGCAACGTGGAGATCCATTTCAGAGCAAGCGACTGGCATCGTCACGGCCATTCGTCCGACAGGGCATACGATTCGGTGGTGCTTCATGTCGTAGACCGCGACGACGCCGTCATACGACGGTCCGACGGCCAGATAATACCGCAGATGCGAATGCCATGCTCACCCGATCTGCATCTTAAATATGGCGCTCTGGTAGGAGCCGCCGACCGCGATATCCCATGTGCGGGAGCTATAAAGGATATGCCCTCGGTATATATTACCGACTGGATGTCGACACTCGGATTCGAACGTCTTTATGCAAAGGCCGAACGACTCGAAGAAATGCGCCGCCGCTTCGGAGGCGACTGGGAACAGGCTGTCTACATCAGTGTGGCCCGCTGTCTTGGATTCAGCGTCAACAGTGAGCCTTTCGAACGTCTGGCCATGAGTATGCCTCTTATGTTCATAGGCAAGCATGCCGACTCTCAGCTGGCTGTGGAGGCTCTTCTTTTCGGCCAGAGCGGACTTCTCGACAAATATGCCGGCAGCGATCCCTACGCGGCGCGTCTGAGCCGTGAATATGCTTTTCTGTCGCATAAGTTCGGACTGCGTGCTCCAGAAGGACTCGGATGGAAAATGGCACGCATGCGTCCGCCCAACCTCCCGTACCGTCGCATAGCAGTGCTTGCTTCACTGATTCGTTCGGGATTCAGAATGACTTCACGCCTGCTCGCCGTGCGCACCATAGACGATGCCATGGCTCTTTTCAGCCCTGCTATGGACGGATACTGGTCGACACGCTACACTTTCGGACCCGAAGGCAACCGCACGCTCAAAGCCATGAGCCGCGAATCGGTTACTATCATGACCATCAATTGTGTAGCTCCGCTGATGATGGCTTACGGAACAGTCCATGGCGATACGCACCTCACCGACCGCGCATCAGCACTGCTGCATTCGCTTGCACCCGAAAACAACAGGATAGTATCCATGTTTGGTGAGGCAGGCATCAAAGTTCCCGACGCATTCACAAGTCAGGCGCTTGTAGAACTCAGACGCAACTACTGCGAGAAACGCAAATGCCTGTATTGCCGGATAGGCCACCGTATGCTTGCCGACAGCGCACGCCGCCGCGAATAAATGTCATTTTATCATCCGTATCAGTCAGTAAATTTTTTGCCTGATACTTCCTACACTACAAACCTGCATATCACAACAGCTCGATGCCGGCCGCATGACAGGCATCAATCTGTTCCTGCGGCCATATGCTTGCCTGCACTTCGCCTATATGGGCTTTCTGAAGCATGAACATGCACAGACGGCTCTGACCTATGCCTCCTCCTATGGAATAGGGGAGTTCACCACTCAACAAAGCCGAATGAAAAGGCAACGAGGCTCTTTCAGTGCATCCGCGCATTTCAAGCTGACGGCGGAGCGATTCGCCGCTGACTCTTATACCCATCGACGATATTTCGATTGAACGTCCGAGCACACTGTCCCACAATATTATGTCGCCGTTAAGACCGTTATGTCCATCGCCTGTCGGGGTAATCCAGTCGTCATAGTCAGGCGCGCGCCCGTCATGTGGTTCACCTCCGTCAATAGGCGCTCCTATCCCTATCAGGAATATAGCTCCATATCTGCGGGCGGCCTCATCCTCGCGCTGCTTCGATGTCATGCCGGGATATATGCGCTTGAGATCCTCGGCATGTATGAATTCTATATTTTCGGGAAGTCGCGGAGTTATATGCGGAAATCTCTCGTAGACTTTGGCTTCGGTGGCTTTGAGCGAATCGTATATTTTTTCTACGATCGATTTAAGGAACGACAGATTGCGGTCCGATTCATGTATGGTCATTTCCCAGTCCCACTGGTCGACATACAGCGAATGAAGATTGTCAAGATCCTCATCGGCTCTGATGGCGTTCATATCGGTATATAGTCCGAATCCCGGCGCAATGCAATATGCTCCGAGCTTCATTCGCTTCCATTTGGCGAGCGAATGGACCACTTCGGCTCTGCTACCTCCGACTGCTTTTACTTCAAAACTTACCGGACGCTCCACACCGTTGAGATCATCGTTGAGTCCAGTGCCCGACAGCACAAAGAGCGGGGCAGTGACACGCCTGAGATTGAGATTTGACGACAGACGCTGCTGAAAATCGTCCTTTATCATCTTGATAGCGACTTCCGTCGTTTCGGGAAGAAGCTTGCGTTTGTAGCTTTTTGGTATTATCAGCGACATTTTTATTGACGTTTTGCTATGTGTTAGCGCAAATATACAACACTTTGCCTATATATCCAAACAACGCACGCCTTATATTATTTATATAACACGCCATTATATTATATGTGGCCTTATCGACATCCTCTAAGGCATTGAATAGCGTTTGATAATTCTTTAAGCTTCTATACATGCCTGAGGTGTACACCGTGGCTTACTGACATCGTGATATATTTATTTGAAAAATTAAAATCTTCAAAAAGCAATTCCAAAGAAAAATAACAATTGGTGTGAATTGCAACAATAACTTTTCGATGATTTGTTTGCATAATACTGTTATTGCATTCACATCTTATCGTATCATCACTTTATAAACACTGCAAATCTTTGTAAGATAATGTAATATCTGGTTTATTTACATCATGTTTATAACCTGTCGCGTAAGTAAGATTATAAAGATTATTGTGTATAAAAACGCCTTGTAACGGTGAGAAAAAGGTTTGATAATGCGTTGTTATATTTTTTGTGTTTTTAAGCCTGCTGGTATATTGAAAATAGCAATGGTATATGCAAATTAAATTACTGAAAAGTTACGTTGTTGTTTTCAACACCATTTCAACACTTATTTACCATCGTTTTCATGTTAAAATAAAACATACTCTTACATACCTTATCTCGACATCTGAAGCATCCTTACTATCGGACGTCGGGCACGCTCGGCAAGCGTGGCATCTACCTCTACTTCGGGCGACATTTCGGCCAGACAGCGGCGTAGTTTTTCAAGTGTGTTGAGTTTCATATATGCGCACTCGTTGCATCCGCAGGTATCCGACGGCGGAGCGGCTATAAATTCCTTTTCAGGACATTGGAGACGCATCTGATGAAGTATGCCGCTTTCGGTAGCCACTATGAACCGTGTGGCCTTGCTTTCGCGTGCATACTGGAGCAGTACGGCTGTCGATCCCACCTTGTCGGCTACGGTCTGGATAGGTTTACGGCATTCGGGATGAACGAGTATCTCCGCGTCGGGATTTTCTCTCTTAAGCTCAAGTATTTTCTCAAGCGAGAAACGTTCATGTACGTGACATGCTCCATCCCACAACACCATGTTGCGGCCTGTCAGGCAGTTGATATATTCTCCGAGATTACGGTCGGGACCGAATATGATTTTCTCGTCATCCGGAAGCGAATTCACTATCTTAAGAGCATTGCCCGAGGTGACTACTATGTCGGTGAGAGCTTTTACGTCGGCTGTAGTGTTTACGTAGCTAATGACCGTATGACCAGGATGAAGCTTTATAAATTTTTCGAAGTCCTCGGCCTTGCAGCTGTCGGCAAGAGAGCATCCGGCTTCCGGATCAGGCACGAGAACACGTTTGTCGGGACAAAGTATCTTGGCTGTTTCTCCCATGAAATGCACTCCGCACATCACTATTACATTCTCTTCCACATCCTGGGCTATGCGGGCCAGTGCCAGGGAGTCGCCTATGAAGTCGGCCACATCCTGTATCTCGGGATTTGTGTAGTAATGGGCCATTATCACCGCGCCCTTTTCTTTTTTAAGCCGGTTTATATCTTCGTGCAGACGGGTTGTTTCCTCGGAGTAGCTCTTTGTACCCATGATTTATATAGTATAGGATAAAATTAAAATATAATACCAAGTAAAAGCAATAATGTCTGTAAGCGGTGTGGAAAGAAATATTTCCTTCATTGCCCGCAAATACGTTGTCAACACTCTTACTTACATTGACTTTATGGTTATAAACATTAATATATATTGAATATCAGTATATTATATGGTTTATAAACATGGTGTCAATTTAATGCAAAGTTAATAAATATTTGAGAATGCAAAGCTTCATAATTGTAAAAAATGCATCAAGAAGTTTGTTATAACTTTGTGTGTTTTCATATATATGCTGGTGGAGGGCTTGTAAATGAGAAGATGCTGAAAAGTATGTTACAGGTATAAACACACTTTTCAACATCCTTATTGACATAGGAGGGAATGATATGTATCCTCAGGTATGTTTACTCCTTCACACCATAGGCAAGATCGCCGGCATCGCCGAGTCCGGGCACTATGTATGAATGAGAATTTATCTCATCGTCGACAGTCCCTGCCCACAGTGTGGTTTCGGCAGGAAACGCGCGTTCCACATATTCTATGGCCTGGCGTGAGGCTATGACTGATGCTATATGTATTTTGGCGGGATTTCCTTTGGTGAGAAGCGCTCGATAGCTTAGTTCCATCGACGATCCGGTGGCAAGCATAGGATCGACAATGACGAGGGTCTTTCCGTCAAGCTTGGGAGAGGCTATGTATTCGATAAAAACGTCGAAGTTTTCTTTTTCGCGATATTTGCGATAAGCTGATACGAATGCATTCTCGGCTTCGTCGAAGTATGAAAGAAATCCGTAATGAAATGGCACTCCTGCGCGGAAAATGGTTGCAAGCACCACCTTGTCGGATATATTTCGGCAAGGGGCTATACCCAGTGGAGTAGTGATGTCTACTTTGTCGTAGGCGAGTGTCTTACTGATCTCGTAGGCCATTATCTCTCCTATGCGTTCGAGATTTCTACGGAAGCGCATCCGGTCGGTCTGTCGTTCGACTGATCGGAGTTCTGATACATACTGGTTGATGAGTGAAGGTGTTTCTTCGAAATTTATGACTTTCATAACGGTTTTGGTTTGATGCAAAGTTAGCCAATCATTTCCGGGATAGGCGTAAATTTCGAAAAAAAAGATCTACATGATATTTATGAGGCGTGTAGAGTAATGTTTACATCTTCACGACCGCTGTTTGTTTATTTGTTGCAGGTCGAGAGAAGGCGTTTGAGATTATTGAACGGAAGCGTCGGGTCTGCCGGTGATATGGCGGCTGCGATGGAATTAATGGAAGTATGGCTCTCGTCGGTTTCGGCAAGTAGCAGATGGGGAGGTATGTTAAGGATGGCGTCGGGATTGAATTTTTCGCCCAGCGACAGATATATGCCTCGCGATGTAAGCTGTCGGGCAGTTTCGGCGTTTCCTCTGAATCCGTGGATTATCCATGTACTGCTGGGGCGGTGTTCTTTATGTAGGCGGAGTATTATGTCGAGGGCTTTGACACAGTGAATGATAAGAGGTTTTCCTGTGTGTTCGGCAAGCTTTATGTGGTGGACGAATATATGGGTCTGTATATTCTCTGCAGCTCCGCGCAGACGGTCTATTCCGGCTTCGCCTATGGCTTCGACATCATTTCGCGTGGCAATCTTGTCGAGCATAGACATGGTTTCTTCGATATTGTCCTGTCCGGTAAGCCACGGGTGTATTCCTACGGAGTAATGTTTCCCGTGTTCGAAGCTGTCGAAGTGTGGATCGACGGATATGATACCGTCGGTCGATAAAAGGTTATGGGTGTGCGAGTCGAGTATCATGGTACGGGATCATAGCCCGATCCTCCCCAGGGATGGCATCGCATAAGGCGTTTGAATGTAAGCATTGTGCCGCGTAGCGGTCCGTGTTTCTTTAGGGCTTCTATGGCGTATTGGCTGCAGGTAGGGGTGTAGCGGCACGAAGGCGGAAGCATGGGCGATATGCAGGCGCGATAGAAATATACCGGCAGCAGCATGATGGCGACGGCCAATCTATTTACATGATTCATCGCCTTCATCCGGCGTTAGCACGGATCGGTATATGCGGGTAAGTATCTTTTCCACGGCCCGTTGTGTGCGGTTGAAGTCGGTCAAACCTTGTCCGACGTAGATAAATGCTATGTCTACGTTTGTAGCGTCAGTAAGCAATGTTTGACGGCACAGTCTGTATGCTTCGCGACATCTGCGGCGCATGGTGACGCGATCAACGGCATGACGCAGTCGCTTTTTTGGTACGGCGATGAGAAATCTCGCTCCTTTCCATCTGTCGTTTTCGTGACGGTGTGATTCACGCCATACCGCTCGCCACGGATAGGCCATAATGAAGCTGTTCCCACCGTCGGCATTGCCGGCCGGTGAGAACAATTTTTCAATAGCCTTATGGCTGCAGAGCTTTTCTTTTTTATAAAGTCGGAGCGATGTCATCGGCTTGTAAAGGTCTGCCGTCAGGCTTTGGCTTCTTCGGCAGCTTCATCGCGCAGGAAGTTGTCGAGCGCGGCGGTCATCGAAGGTGCGGATACTGTCGGAGCCTCGATGTCAAGGCGCAGTCCGGCATCTTTAACGGCTTGTGCGGTGGTGAGTCCGAAGCAGCCTATCTTTACGTCGTCCTGCTTGAAATCGGGAAAATTCTTGAGCAACGACGCTATGCCGGCAGGGCTGAAGAAGAGAAGCATGTCGTAGTCAAACTTCTCGTTGGGATCGAACTGTGTGCTCACCGTGCGATACATCACGGCTTTCGTATAACGGATCTTGGCGTTGTCAAGAAGGCTTGTGTCCTCTTTGTGTACATCGCTGACGGCATACAGATAGTTCTCCTTGTTGTGCTTGGTGAGGAAGGGTATGAGTTCTTCCATTTTGCCTGTGTTGCCGTGGAATATCTTGCGTTTGCGATAAAGCGTATATTTCTGCAGATAGAGCGCGATTGATTCGGTGGTGCAGAAATACTTCATGGTGTCGGGTATGGTGACACGCATCTCTTCACAAAGACGGAAGAAATGGTCAACTGCCGTACGTGCGGTAAATATTATCGCCGTGTAGTCGGAAATGGTAATTTTTGACTGACGGAATTCTTTAGCTGTCAGGCCTTCTACCTTTATGAATGGACGGAAATCAATATCCACTCCGTATTTCTGTGCAATATCGAAATAGGGCGATTTGTCGGACGTCGGCCGTGGCTGCGATACTAAAATTTTCTTTACTTTCACGCTTTGCTATGGATAGTTTGACAGACTTGATTACTCTATGTAATTGCTGTTTCGGTATAGAAACACGATGGGTGCAATTTCCAGGGTGCAAAGGTACGAAATAAAGTAGATTAAGGAAAAAATATTGGTATAAAAAATTCTAAATCCTTTGAATATAAATATCATACGTCCGATTACGTAGAATGAACCGCTTATCCAGAGCATGATGACGGTCAGACCCGGATTGAAGAGCAGGGCAAGTGCCGGAAGCAGAAGTGCGAGGGCGAGCAGGGTCTGCGAGGCGTTGAAGCCGCGAAGCCACTGGCTTCGTCCGGATGGTGTGCTGAACACATATCCGGTAATGCTGTATGCAATCAGTTGCAGTCCGTATATTCCGGCTGCGAAGAGGGTGCATATTGCTGTAGAAATGAAAATACCAGGATAAGTGTCGGAAATGAGCCTCCACGCTCCGGCAATGAGTATCCCTTCGGCTAGAAACAGTGTGACGAGTAGTCCGCCAGTGACGAGCGATTCATTGACAGTATGGTCGTCGAATATGTTGGAGTGCTCTCTCACCGTGAGAAGATCCTTTAAGAAGGTTTTTATGAATGTGGAGTGATTGCGGGTAAAAAACGATATTATGCAGAATATGCCTATCACCAGAGCCATAACTCCGCTGTCGTAGCCTGGTAGCATCTGTCGCGGCTCTCCGGGAATACCTTCGGTACAGGCGGCGGTTCTGTGCCGAAGGCTGAGCGATATATTGTCGGAGGGTGCCTCGCTCTCGATACATATTTCAGCAAAAGGCCATCCTTCGACAGCCGCAGTGCCTGAGGCAATGCTGTCGGGTGCGGATGATTCGGCTATGGAAGCCGGGCCGAACGGCACTATGAATACGCTGTCGTCTTCCACTTATATTATATAGTATGTTGAGTGGTATGAAGGGATTTTAATTACGTATGATCAACCGAGGCTTTTCTCTACGGCCTCTTCGGGAGTTGATGCCAGATGCCAGAGATTATGGCTTCCCTGACGCATGAAGTGTTGATCTATCGTGCGCTCAAGCATCGCTATAAGCGGGTCATAGTAGCCGGCGGTATTAAGAATTGTTATGTTGCCGTTGTAGAGTCCGAGCTGACGCCAGGTGATTATCTCAAGGAGTTCCTCAAGAGTGCCAATTCCTCCGGGTAGGGCTATGACGGCGCGGCTCATCGAGGCCATGGTCTGTTTGCGGCGGTGCATGTCGGGTGTGGCTATCATACGTCCCAGGTCGGGATGTTGCCATTGACGGTCGATCATGAACTGTGGCAGCACTCCTATCGTAAGTCCGCCTTTTGAGTTGGCGCCTTCTATGGCCTGCGCCATCAGGCCTCCACGGCCGCCGCCACACACGAGTGGACATCCGGACATGGCGATGAGTTGTCCTGTCTGGCGGGCTGCATCCTTATATATGGGGTCGATACGGCTGCTTGATGCTCCGTAGACGCAGATGGCGTCGGTAATGCTTTGTTCCATTATAATAATATATGGTTGCAAAGTTACAAAACCTGCGCCTTATGATCAAATTCTTACCTGCCTGCGATGAGCGTGTGACGAGGTGTTCCGACATAGTTTCAATCCCTTCGTGTTTGCCTGTTTTTAGGCTAAGAACACCCCGAAAAAGTCAGAAAATCGAAAAAAAAAGCGAAAAAGTGATTTTTTTGACGAAATATTTGGAGGAATCAAAAACTCGTATTAACTTTGCACTCGCAAAACAGCGGTAACGCGCTGTGAAGCTCTCACCCAGAACCGGGTTTCCGGTGCGGTAGTTCAGTTGGTTAGAATACTAGCCTGTCACGCTAGGGGTCGCGGGTTCGAGTCCCGTCCGCACCGCAGAGGAGAGAGGAGAATGAGTAATTGTTGAGCTTAGGCCCACGTTACTCATTCTTTTTTTATGCCTTTTTGAAATGAAGCCTGCGTGCGTGTAGGGGGTCAGCGGATTTTTCCGGTGGGCGGAAGGGGATGTCGGAGCATAGTGTTATCTTTGCAAAATGAAACCAGACCAACTACTCAGATCCATCCTCCCCGAAGTCCTGATAGACAACTTCGACATTGACCGCTTTGAAAAAAGCGAGAGCCGTTCAAAGCGAGCCTTTCCAACGACTATTTGGCCGATATGCTGCTTAAAGGGGTCAAGCCGAAATCCCGGTGCATTTGTTAAAATTGAAGATTTTAAATGT
>ERZ778511.1826-NODE-1826-length-13135-cov-4.346942_pt1 | contig 13135 bp, 16 predicted proteins | sample MGYA00510347_ERZ778511 | MGnify/ENA primary metagenome ERZ778511 (study PRJEB29527, sample SAMN07138967) | mouse gut metagenome | material: feces | host: mouse | place: China:Nanjing | collected 2016-01-25 ...
TGGAAGGATACTTGCTTGAAAAACAATAGAAAGCACGCCTTACGAACTTTCTATTGTCATGAATAGGCGGCATACGTTTTGTCCTGCATTATCGGATAAGATGCAGGACAAAACGTATGCCACAGACACAGAGGTCTCTGTCCAAGGCAGTTACATTCATCGTTGAAAAGTCCGTCTCCGACGCATTGCCTCCAAAAGTAAAAGCGCTTATAAACAAATTGGGTGTCAAAAGTCAACTGTATTTTTTATACTCTCCTTCACAATGATCCCCCTTCTGCCTTTTCGGCATTTCACAGCCTGTAAAAAACGGTATGGCTCCAGGATACCATACCGTTTTCACATAAAAATCATTATTTCTTCTTTGCTTCGATCCGCGCAATCGCCCTGTGTAATGCAGTCTCTGCTCTTGCAATATCCGTTTCCGGAGTTTTGGAGGCCAGCCGTTCCTCTGCTCTCTGGCGCGCTTCTTCCGCTCTGCTGAGGTCAATCTCTTCCGGCCATTCCACTACTTCTGCCATAATTGTCACCTTTTCCTGCAGGATTTCCGCAAATCCGGCATGCAGTGCGGCCTCTTTCAGACCGTCTTCTTCGGTGATCGTCAGAATCCCCGGCGCAATGATGACTGTCGTGGGCACATGGGCTTTATAAATACCGATCTCCCCTTCTGTGGTGTTGAATTCCACCATAGAAGCCTCTCCCTCATAGAATACTCTGTCGGGAGTGATGATTTTCAATTCAAATTTATTTCCTTCCGCCATATGCTCACCCCTTACTTCACGCGGGCAATGACATCATCAATCGTTCCTGCATTCAGGAAATGGCTCTCCGGAATGTTATCGTGCTTTCCTTCGATGATCTCCCTGAAGCCACGGATTGTCTCGGCAATGGGAACATATTTCCCTTCCAGTCCGGTGAACTGCCCTGCCACGAAAAACGGCTGAGAGAGGAATCTCTGTACCTTTCTGGCACGGCCCACCACCAATTTATCCTCTTCAGAAAGTTCATCCATACCAAGGATGGCGATAATATCCTGTAATTCTTTGTATTTCTGCAGAATCTCCTGCACGCCTCTGGCTACCTGATAATGCTCCTCACCCACAATTCTGGGATCCAGGATTCTGGATGTGGACTCCAGCGGATCTACTGCAGGATAAATACCCAGTTCCACAATGGAACGAGACAGCACGGTAGTCGCATCCAGATGGGCAAAAGTGGTTGCCGGAGCCGGGTCGGTCAAGTCATCAGCCGGCACATAGACTGCCTGCACAGATGTAATGGAACCGTTTTTCGTGGAAGTAATACGCTCCTGCAATGCACCCATTTCTGTCTGCAACGTAGGCTGATAACCTACTGCCGAGGGCATACGGCCAAGCAGTGCGGACACTTCCGAACCGGCCTGGGTAAAACGGAATATATTGTCGATGAACAGAAGCACATCCTTACCGCCTTTATCACGGAAATACTCCGCCATTGTCAGGCCGGTAAGCCCCACTCTCATTCTGGCCCCCGGAGGCTCGTTCATCTGACCAAATACCATTGTCGTCTTGTCGATAACGCCGGAATCCTGCATTTCATGGTACAGGTCGTTTCCTTCTCTTGTACGCTCACCCACACCCGTAAATACGGAATACCCGCCGTGTTCTGTTGCAATATTACGGATCAGCTCCTGGATAAGGACAGTCTTGCCCACCCCGGCGCCGCCAAACAGACCGATCTTACCACCCTTCTGGTAGGGGCAGAGAAGGTCTACGACTTTGATACCGGTCTCCAAAAGTTCTGTCTCTGTTGCCTGCTCTTCAAATGCCGGCGCCGCTCTGTGAATAGGCTCGTGACCCACCCCTTCCGGTGCCGGTTTATTGTCTATTGGTTCTCCCAATACGTTGAAAATACGTCCCAGTGTATTTTCTCCAACCGGTACGGTAATCGGTGCTCCGGTGGCAATCGCCTCCATCCCCCTTACCAGACCGTCGGTAGAACCCATGGCGATACATTTAACCGTATCGTCACCCAGATGCTGTGCCGCTTCCACAACCAGTTTTCCCCCGTCTTTGGTAGGAATATGGATTGCTTCATTAATTTCAGGGAGCTTCCCCTCACTGAACTTGATGTCCAGGACAGCACCGATAATCTGAGTGATCTTTCCACTGTTTCCTTCTGCCATTTGTTTCACTCCTTTGATTTTATCGGGATTCACTGATTGACTAACTGATTGCTTCCGCACCAGCTATAATCTCTGTTAATTCCTGTGTAATGGATCCCTGACGCGCTCTGTTATACAGAAGTGTCAGTTTTCCGATCATTTCTTCAGCATTGCTCGTTGCCGAATCCATTGCCTGCATCCTTGCGCCGTTCTCGCTGGCCGCCGCTTCCACCAGGCCGCCATAGATCAGGCTCGTTACATATTTGGGAATGATCAGGTTCAATGCTTCATCGTCTTCCGGTTCGAAATTCATAGGAATCTGATCTTCTTTCGCAGCCACACCGTCCATACTTCCCGCTTCCACCGGAAGCAGCTTTAAGAGCGTCGGTACATGGCTCACCGTATTTTTAAACATGGTATAGGCCAAATAAATTTCTCCGATTTCACCATCCGCAAACGCTTTAAGCAGCGTATTGGCCAGGCGAATCGCATCCGGATATTGCGGTTCCTCAATCATATCGGAAAAATCCCCTTTGATTTCATAACCGTATCGGGAAAGGGCATCTCTGCCTTTCTTTCCCACCGCATAAATCGACAATTCCTCTTTCTGAAACCCTCCGTTTGTGATCAATTTGATTACATTGGAGTTATAGCCGCCTGCCAGACCTCTGTTTGAAGTCACAACGATCACGGCTTTTTTGCCTCCTGTACTTGCTTTCAAGTACGGATGTTCGCTGTGGCCGGTTCTGGCCAGCATGGATGTAACGGTTTCGTACATGCAGTTAAAATAGGCTTTTGACTGCTCCGCACGCAGTTTCGCTCTTTGGAGCTTCACCGTAGATACGAGCTTCATGGCTTTGGTAATCTGCTGGGTACTCTGAATACTGACTTTCCGTCTTTTAATGTCTATCATCGAGGCCATAACATATCACCCTTTCCACTCACTGTTTAAATTCGGAAATCGCTTTCTGAAGAAGTTTTTCCGTCTCGTCGGAGATCACTTTTTCTTTTCTGATGGCTTCCGGAATCTCCGGATATTTCGTATCCAGGAATTCAAAGAATTCCGTTTCAAAGGCAGTAATCCCATCCACAGGCACATCCAGCAAATATTTGTTGGTGGCCGCATAGATAATGATAACCTGATATTCCACGGGCATCGGCTTATACTGAGGCTGCTTGAGAATCTCCTTGATCCGTTCGCCCTGTGCCAGTTTTTCCTTTGTATCGGCATCCAGTTCGGAACCAAACTGTGCAAAAGCTGCCAGTTCACGGTACTGTGCCAGATCCACACGGATAGGTGCCGCAATTTTCTTCATAGCCTTAATCTGCGCCGCACCACCTACACGGGATACGGAAAGACCGGCATTCACCGCGGGCCGGAAACCTGCATTGAACATTTCTGTTTCCAGATAAATCTGTCCGTCTGTAATCGAAATGACATTCGTGGGAATGTACGCAGACACATCGCCTGCCTGGGTTTCAATAATGGGCAGCGCCGTCAGGGAACCCCCGCCGTATTCTTCGCTCATTCTGGCTGCTCTCTCAAGCAGTCTGGAATGGAGATAGAATACATCACCCGGATATGCCTCACGCCCCGGCGGACGTCTCAGGAGCAGGGAAAGTGTACGATAAGCGGTAGCATGCTTGCTCAAATCGTCATACACAATCAATACATCCTCGCCCTTCTCCATCCATTCCTCACCGATGGCACACCCCGAATAGGGTGCGATATACTGCAGCGGCGCCAGTTCACTGGCCGTTGCGGCAACCACGGTTGTATAATCCATCGCGCCGAACTCTTCCAGCGTCTTTACAATATTTGCGACGGTAGATGCTTTCTGACCAATCGCAACATAAATACATTTTACATTCTGCCCCTTCTGATTGATGATCGTATCAATGGCTATGGCAGTCTTACCGGTCTGCCTGTCACCGATGATCAACTCACGCTGGCCCCTTCCGATGGGAACCATTGAGTCAATGGCTTTGATACCGGTCTGCAGAGGGGTATCTACAGACTTTCTCGTAATAACGCCGGAAGCAACTCTCTCGATTTTGCGGTATTTCTCTGTCTGTATCGGACCTTTGCCATCGATGGGCTGACCAAGAGCATTGACCACACGTCCCAGCATCGCATCGCCTACGGGAACTTCCACAACCCTGCCGGTTGTTTTGACAATATCGCCTTCATTAATATTCTTATGGCTGCCAAGCAGAACGGCGCCCACATTATCTTCTTCCAGATTCAGCACCATTCCGTATATTTCCCCGGGGAACTCCAAAAGTTCACCCTGCATTGCGTTTTCCAGTCCGTGCACACGGGCGATACCATCGGCCACCTGGATAACCGTACCCACATCGGATACTTCCAGTTCCGAAGCATATCTCCTGATCTGATCCTTTATTACCGCGCTGATTTCTTCTGGTCTTAAATTCATAGATCTCTACGCACCTTTCTATTGTCATCAACCATCGGTTGATGACCTGCGCGCACCTCAGTGCGCTTCCTTTTTCTATTGTCATCAACCATTCATTGATGACCTGCGCGCACCTCAGTGCGCTTCCTTTTATATAAATTATTTTAAGCCAACTGTATTTTCATCAGGCTCTTCTGCAGCTCTTCCAGTTTTGTCCGGATACTGCTGTCCACGACCCGGTCACCAATCCGGATCACAATACCGCCAATCAGTCCGCTATCCACTGCGTAGTGCATTTCCATCTGCTGATAGCTGGTGGTTTCAAGCAGTTTATCAACAATCTGTTGTTTCTGCTCCTCTTTCAGCGGCTCTGCCGAAGCCACATGGGCAACGCCGATCCCTTTCAGTTCCTTGACCTGATCCAGAAAATACCGGAGGATATTGTCCACTTCACTGTAACGGTCTTTTGTGATGATCAGGGAAAGAAATCCCAGCAGCTGTGCATCCAGTCTGCCCTCAAACACACGTTTCATTACCTGAAGTTTCTCTTCCTTTGCGATTTTGGGATGATTCATCAAGCTGTTCAGTTCCCTGCTGTCTGCAAGAATTCCACGCAGCAGTGCAATCTCTTCCGCAAAAGAATCCACTTTATTTTCTTCTATGGCAAGCTCATATAAAGCCTCCCCATAGGTTTTGGAAATCAGCTTAGCCATGTAGTATCACCTATTTCCTTTAATGTTTCTTCCAGCAGGCTGTCCTGAATCGCCGTATTCATGGATGCGGCAACCACTTTACCTGCCATCAGGGATGCGATAGAAACCATTTCCTTTTTCACATCATCTGCAGCTTTCTTTTTCTCAAGCTCAGCTTCCTGTGCCGCCCGTTCTCTAATCCTGACAGCTTCCTCTTTGGCATCCGCAATAATTTTCGCTTCATTGGCCAGCGCTTTCTTTCTGGCAGCGCTCAGTATTTCTTCTGCTTCCTTCTCCACATTCTGAAGTTTTGCCTCATATTCTTCCTTCAGACGCTGTGCTTCTTCCCGGCTGATTTTAGCATCATCCAAATCTCCCCGGATCTGCTCTTTACGCTTTTTCAGCATATCACGGATCGGATTGAACAGAAAATGAGAAGCCACCAGAAACAATGTAAATACTGCAATCATACTCAGCAGCGCATCATGAAGGAGCTGTGGTGTCAGGTCAAATAAATATGAGTCCATGTCTGCCTCCTTTCATTATTGATTCAATTCAAGAGACTTCTTATGGCATCAGCGGTTTTACAAATAACAGAAGCATGGCAATCAGCAGACCATAAAGACCTGTCGTCTCGGCAACGGCCTGCCCCAGGAGCATCGTAGAGGTGATATCGGATTTAGCGCCCGGATTTCTCCCCACTGCAGCAGCAGCGTGGCCGGCTGCGATACCCTGGCCTACACCAGGTCCGATACCTGCGATAACTGCAAGACCTGCACCGATTGCAGAGCATCCTAAGATAAAGTTTGTGTTGAATTCCATGTTTTGTTTCCTCCTTAAATAATTGTCATTATTTATTAACATTTCAGACAGATTATGCTGTTCTCCCCTTTACCCCTCTATGGCATCATTCACATAGGTCATGGTCAACATACAGAAAACATATGTCTGAATTGCGCCTGAAAACAGATCGAAGTATACATGCAGTGCTGCCGGCCATATGATGGCGATTTTGGAAAGCAGTGCATATACAAGCGCCATCATAACCGTTCCGGAAAGGACATTGGCAAAGAGACGCAGTGACAGAGAAACAGGCACCGCCAGATCTCCTATGATATTGATGGGCGCCCAAAATACCCAGGGCTCACACAGCCCCTTTAAGACGCCGCTCACTTTCTGATGTTTAAACTTGTTGAAATGGATGATGGCAAATGTCATCACACCCAACGGAAAAGTCACACCGTAGTCCGCCGTGGGCGGCCTCAGGCCAAACAGGCCGGAAATATTACTCAGGAATATAAAAATAAAGATCGTACCGATGTAATTCGCAAATCCGGCGGCATTTTTGCCCATAACGCCTTCCACCATACCGTCCAGCTTCTCCACAATCAACTCAACAATATTCTGGAAGCCCCCCGGTACAAGCGATGCATGCTTCATAGCCCGGCTGGCCGCAATACAGAAGCCGACGATCACTAATAATACGATAAGCAAGCAAATATGCGTCGTTGTGATCCAGAATTCCTGCCCGAACAACTGGTAGGAAAACACGCCATGGATCATAAAATCCACATCAGCTCCCTGAGATAGCAGTATTCCCTCTCCCATAGATTCACCTCCTTAATCTTATAATCACTTTATGGGTAACCGGCTGTAAATACGCCGCTACTTTTAATGTCATAATACCCAGAAACGCTGCCAGAGGATTTGCCGCCTGTGTCATCATCAAAACGCCTAACACAAGAATCACCACTCCGTATCTGAGTGCCGACTGCCTGCGCATTTGCTTCTGCGCGCCGGCTTCCCCCAGATCAAGCGCCTGGTCCAGTGTCCGCCACATATGCCATGCAAGCCCCGCTGCAAGCGCAGCCCCAATCCATAAACCGATACTGTAAGAAAGTCTGTCTTTCACAAGCCAGACAATGACTCCCTGAAACAAAAGGGCTGATGCTGTGATTCCGGCAAACAGCTCTGCCAGCGTGTCAGGGATTGTCTTTCTGCCCTTTCCTGCTTCCTCCATGGTCTGCCCTTTCTTCTGTACCGCCATAAATCCTTCTGGCTAACAGATAAATATTCCTGAAACCGGCAAGCGCTCCCATAAAGAAAAAAAGAATCATAAAACAGGAAGTCCCCATTTTTCTATCCAAAAATAAGCCCACAAAGAAGCATAGAAAAATAGGGACAAGCATATTAATACCAAATTGACTGATCGTCACAAGAGCCCGATATACTGTCTTTTTCTGTTTCAAGCCGTTCCTCCGGTTTTCCCTTATTCCCATTTTACTCCCATTTCAGATTATATCCAATTATTCCCTTCCTGTAAAGACAAACATATAAAATTCTCCTGAAAATACTTTGGGAATTTTTTATGAAAACTCAGAATTTCCATTGACTTTTATATATGTCAAGTGTAGCATTTTAGATAAATACCTGCACTGTATACCGGTCATGATGTGTTATCATATATATGGAGGACGCCTATGAATTATCCCCTGCTTTACCGGAAACGAATCATCCCTGACGAATGCATTCTGCTGAAAGACGATATTATCCTGTCCTGGGACAGCGAGCGGATCGTGACAAAGTGGCATGCTTTGAAACCAAAAAAAGACCTCCATCACGGTTACTCCTGTTATTTTCTCAAGGAAGGATATAAAGTCAGTAAATTTTACCGGGCTGACGATTCTCTTCTATATTATTATTGCGATATCATTACCAGCGAGTACCAGGGCAATGGGCATAGATTGATTGTCACCGATCTGCTGGCTGATGTCATCATCTATCCTGACGGATTTGTAAAAGTTGTTGATCTGGATGAAATGGTACCGGCCCTGGACCAGGGCAGCATTTCTGTGGAACATCTGAAATCCGCCCTCCTGTCCTGTAACAGCCTGCTTACATCCATCTACGAAGGCAGGCTGCATGAGCTGACAAAATATATAGAATTATTTGAACAGTCTTAACAGGTATCCGCCCCTGCCTTTCCGGTCTGCTCTGAGTCGGTTAATAAAAGATATGCCCGCCTATGGCGATACCGGTAAGCCCCGGTATGGGCGTCCGGAAATACACACAGTTCCCCACATTGCTCACACCGCTCATGGCTTCGTCTGCGGCCTGGTAACACGCCGGTGTGGCTCGCCCTTCTGCCAGTGCCAGCGCCAGTCTGCCGCTTCCCACAGGTGAAAACTGCTTATTCTGGTAAATAACGCCAACCATCGTATCCGGATATACAGAGCTGAGCAGCCGGTTGATCACCACTGCCCCTACGGCAACTTTCCCTTCATACGGCTCCCCGCCGGCTTCACAATAAATAAGCTGCGCCAGCAGTTCTCTGTCTCCCTCCGCAAATGTCACCTCGGAAATATCCCGTCTGGCTGATTTGGCTGCCAGTCTTGACATTGCCTGTTCTTCTGCCAGCTGCTTCTGTAGCGCCGCAATATTGGCTTCCTGTTCTTTCATTTTATCTTCATAGGCATGTGCCATGTTTTCCGCTGCCGATATCTGATCCGCATATCCTGCAATATTGTCCGCGGTATTCTGCACCATGCCTGCCACTTTATCCTGTTCTTCCTTCGTTTTTTCCCGCAGTCCGTCGAGTTCTTCCTTCTGCGCTACCAGCTTTTCTTTTGTAATTTCAATCTCTTCTCTTGTTTCCTTATATTCTTCCAACATTTTATGGTCATATTCGGAAATCTTTTCGATATATTGGCTTTTATTCAGAAAGTCTCCCAGTCCTTCTGAAGAAAACAACATTTCCAGATAAACGGCATCACTTCTCTCATACATGAACTTAATCCGTTTTTTCATACAGTCATATTGCCATTCCACGGTTTCCTGCGCTTCCTCCAGCGCAGCCTGTGTGTCGGAAATCTCCTGTTCCTTTTCAGAAATATTGCTTTCCAGCTCGTCCAGCGTTCTGCTGACTTCTTCAAGATTGTCATTCAGTCTGGAAAGCTCCCCCTGCAGAGAGTTACGCTCACCCTGCATTCCCTGGATATTCTCTTTCGTCTGCTCCAGTGCATTTTCTGTCTGTTTCTTTTCCTCTTTTGCCTTGTCCAGCTTTTCCTTCGTAGTGGTTGCACGAACCGTTCCAGGCGCACTGGCAACCAGAATTACCATACAAAGTATTGCGGCTATCCGTCTGCCGGCACGTTTCATAAAGATACACCCCTCCCGCATCGCATTTACAAGTCCAGCGTGATTTCCCGCCCCGCAGGCCGATACTGATAATAGGTAACCCCCGCTGCATCCAGCATTTTCCTGGATGCCTGGATGGAAGGCGTATTCGCATACTTGTCACATTCATAAATAATCGTACGGATACCTGCCTGAATGATCGCTTTCGCGCATTCATTACAGGGAAACAGAGATACATACAGCCTGGCGCCTGCCAGGCTGCCGCCCCTGTAGTTCAGAATGGCATTCAGCTCGCTGTGAGTAACAAATGCATATTTTGTCTCCAGCATATCCCCTTCCCGCTCCCAGGGGAATTCATCATCGCCGCAGCCGGTGGGAAACCCGTTGTATCCTACAGACAATATTTTATTATCTTCGCTGACGATACAGGCGCCAACCTGCGTATTGGGATCTTTGGAACGCATACCCGACAATTTGGATATACCCATAAAATACGCATCCCAGGAAATATAATCTTCTCTTTTCATTTTACTGCCCCGATTACTTCGTGCCGAAAATCCTGTCCCCTGCATCGCCCAGCCCGGGAACAATGTACCCATGATCATTCAGTTTCTCATCCAGGGCACCGATAAACAGGTCCACATCCGGATGCTTCTTCTGCATCAGTGCAACTCCCTCCGGCGCCGCAATAATACACATAAAATGGATTTTCTGACATCCCCGGTCTTTCAGCATCTGAATGGCTTCCGAAGAGGAACCGCCTGTGGCAAGCATAGGATCCACCACAAATACCTCGCGTTCGGCACAGTCCGCCGGCAGCTTGCAGTAATATTCTATTGGCAGAAGAGTCTCCGGATCTCTGTATAAACCGATATGCCCTACTTTCGCCGCAGGAATCAGCCCCAGCATACCGTCTACCATCCCAAGGCCGGCTCTCAGAATCGGAACGATTGCAATCTTTTTCCCTCTCAATTCCTTCACTGTAGCCTTGCAGATCGGCGTTTCGATTTCCACATCTGCCACCTGTAAATCCCTTGTGGCCTCATAGCAAATCAGCATGGCAATCTCGCTGATCATCTGTCTGAAATCTTTTGTTCCTGTATCTTTCCTTCTGATAATACCAATTTTATGCTGAATCAGCGGATGATCCATGATTATCAGTTTCGCCATTGTATTCCTCCCATTCCACTGTAAAACCGCCGGGCTTCCCACTCTGTCTTTACGCCTGTCCTTCAATCAGGTCAATCCGTCTCTGATGCCGTTCATCACCGGAAAACTCCGTTTCCAGAAAAGTTTTTACTATCTCCAGCGCCAGATTGCTTCCAACGATTCCTGCACCAATTGCCAGAACATTGGCATTGTTATGCAGCCTTGTCAGCTTTGCGGATACCGAATCGGCACAGAGCGCACAGCGGATACCCGGCAGCTTGTTGGCAGTAATGGAAATACCTATACCGGTTGTGCAAATGACAATCCCCTTCTCGCAGCTTCCGTCTGCCACCGCCTTTGCGGCCGCGCGTCCAAACACCGGGTAATCGCAGGATGCCTTACTCTCACATCCAAAATCCCGGTATTCATATCCCGCTTCCTCCAGATATTTCTTAATCTCCTGTTTCAGATCAAAACCGCCATGATCACTTCCCAATGCTATCATAGTTCTTTCCCTCCTGTTTTTTCTGCTTCCAATATATGATACCCCGCCGCTTTCAGCAGCCGGTTCATCACAGCCTGTCCTATCCCCTGCCCGGTAAATGCCTCCGAATATATGCAGGTTACATGACGGCTGTCAAAGCTCCGCAAAACTGCGTATAAATGCTGTGCGGCGGCCAGTTCATCCTCTTTGGATCCCACGGCTTCAACATAATCGGCCTCATAGCAGCCCCATGTCTCTTTTGCACAGATAATCCCTACTTTCTCTCCCATCTGACGTTTTTCGCGTGTCAGTCTGCGAATTGCCGCCACCACCGCTTCTTCTTTTCCCCGCACGACTGTCATCTCTCCCGCAGGTGCATAATGCCGATATTTCATGCCGGGCGCTTTGGGCCCCTGGGCAGATTCTTCCATAACCGCTCCCGCTGCCTCCACCGGCACCCCCATAACATCCTCCAGCATTTCCTTCGTAATATAACCGGGTCTGAGCACAGCCGGCCTGTCCGCTGTCAAATCCACAATGGTAGACTCCAGACCAATACATGCCGCACCTCCGTCCAGCAACATCTCGATCCTGCCGTTCATATCCTCCCACACATGCTCTGCCAGTGTTGGACTGGGGCGCCCTGATACATTGGCACTGGGCGCTGCCACATAACCTCCCGCTGCTTCAATCAACGCCAGTGCAATTTTGTGATCCGGCATACGCACCGCTACAGTGGAAAGCCCTCCTGTGGTCTCCTCCGGCACCACATCCGCCTTTTCCAGTATCATGGTAAGCGGCCCCGGCCAAAAAGCCTCAGCCAGCAGCTTTGCCGCATGGGGCAGATTCTTTGTGATTTTTCGGATAGCATCCCATTGACAGATATGCACAATCAGCGGATTATCCGAAGGCCGTCCCTTCGCCGCATAAATCTTTCTGGCAGATGCTTTCTGTAACGCATCCCCTCCAAGTCCATATACCGTCTCCGTAGGAAATGCAACCAGACCACCCTTCTTTATGATGGCCCCGGCTTCTGATATGATGACCCTGTCAATATGCTCTTCTCCTGTTTTCGCAATTATCGTTTCCATCATATAGGCCCGTCCCTGCACTTCGTTTATAGCATATCCATTCCGCATAACACTTATGACAATGCCTTCTTTGGCATCATCTCTGCATGGATTATATCACAATCTTCCTTCTATATAAAGAGATAAAGAGATTTTTCCCAAAAAGGCCCGTCAGCGCCCAGATGGGCGCCGGCGGGCCGATTTGTTGACTTACTGATTTGTTGACTTACTGTTGAGTTGATTATTGGCTGTATGTAAGCCTCAGTTTGCAGCCTCAGCATCAGAGGCTTTCCCAACCACAGAAAAAGTATCGCTGCGCAAAAATCCTTCTATATATTCCTTCAGCTTTTCCGGTGACTGATATGTTTTGCAAAAAGAAAATTCCTGTGACAGATCATCAATTTCTTCCATTGCCTCTTTTACTTCCATCATAATCTGTCCGGGTACTGCAGATGAGAAATCCAACTGTTTGGGATGGATGCGATGACTCTGAATTGCATAATTAACTCTTTCCGCACAACGGCATTTGCCTGCTCCGTACTCTCCACAGTATTCTTTTAAAAAGTCAGCCATTTTCCTGCGGGTTCTTAACAGGCGCTGACGGTATGCCTCAGGACTTATGCCCAGAATTTCTCCGGCAATATGGCTGTCCACCTTAAACATTGTCCCCAGAATAAAAATACATCTGCTTTCCGCATCCAGACATTGCAGCATAACATTGGTACAGGACAGTTTCAGTTCTTCTGCCAGAACGGATCGCTCCACATCCTGGGTCAGATCCGGCGCCTCATGTATATTGGCATGTACAATATCCTCTCCATAAAATTCGAAACTGAGCGGGAACTTAGCAAACATATGCTTTTTATAAGTTTTCAGATAATTTGCGGCAATACGGAATACCCATGTAGAAAACAGGCTTTCTCCCTTAAAAGTGGACAAATGAGTGATAATTTTCAGCAAAATGTCCTGGGCCGCGTCCTCTGCATCAGGAAATGTTCCCAACATTCTCAAAGACAGATTAAATACCAGATCCTGTACACTGAGAA